>Ga0209946_1000623_pt1 | contig 14501 bp, 6 predicted proteins | sample SalPon2_A_H2O_MG_FD_185704 | JGI IMG/M metagenome (GOLD analysis project Ga0209946, IMG submission 185704) | Salt pond water microbial communities from South San Francisco under conditions of wetland restoration - Salt Pond MetaG R2_A_H2O_MG... | ecosystem: Environmental > Aquatic > Non-marine... | reverse complement strand
GGGGAGATGTCATTACACTTGTTCCAATCCACCCCACCCCAGAGAAAGTTCAAAATCAGTTCAATAAGCTCCCCCGGGTCGTCCGGAATATAATTAAGCTTCGTAAAGACCGTGATGTGGAGATGCTACCCGTGTATATTGGCTCACTTGGTGACTACCAGATAGAAGTAAAGGATCCTCCATCACTTACCGATAGCCTCTCAGCAGAAGAAGAAGAGTCACTCAATAGCTGGGCACAGAACCTCGGTCGAACAACGGCTCGATCAACCGACACACACAAAGTCAGTACGGACACAGATTCTGGTGGCTCTCAAAAAGATAAGAGTACATCAGAGACAGAAAGAGCCAGCAAGAAAAACAATTCTGAACAGAAGGATACCAAACCCCCCGAGCTCAATGACGACCCTGTTGACTGGATTATGGAGGATATGGGGGATGTGGGGGAGCAAAATCCGAATCAGCACGACTCAACATGAGCGCACAGGTAACTGATAATACGGTCTCAGTCCCTATTGCCGATAACAGGGACGTGAGTGTTGAGCCTGGACAACCTTATCCAGCCCCATACCGAGGGTCACAGTACAGCATTGTCGACTCACGAAAGCATGGCACAGTCATTGAGTGGAAATACAATGATTTGGTCGTTCACGTCGAACCACCGGATAGGTTAATTGATCGGTTACAATCTTTAGGAAAATCACGGGGGAGTGGGAAAGGAAGCATCCGTATAACTGCAGATCGGGAGATTCTCACCAAGATTAACGCTGATTCGTACGTACATAGCCACCAAGCGCCTGTCAAGAGTGGGTGGATTCCGGTCTATCTCGGTAAACTAGATGGCCACCTTGACTTCGATATTGACAATGATCCGTCTTTTCCTACTCGGGATCTGTGGGTCTGGAGCGGATTTACATTCAACCATGGAGAACGGTGGAGCGTCAGCAATAATGATCAACTCATATGGACTTGGAAAAATTATCGGTTTTATTCAGCATTCGAACACTCTGATTTGATCAATAAATACGCTACGTATCGAAAAATTGCAGGTCGCTTGTACATTAATGAGCATGGACACGTCTATGTGAATGTGCCCCGGGATGAGGTGCCGCCGGGTGAGACTGAGATGGTTGAACAGGTCTATGATGAATGGCGAAGATACGCAAATAGAAATAACAAACGGGCGGCGATGCGACTCGTTGAAAGACGTCTGAAGGTCACCGGAGATGGTGATCCATCCGAGGGTCATCTGCCGATATACATTGGTCACCTCTCTGAGTTCGATGATGGACTGATTCCGAAGCCTGTGGTGGCTGATGAAGAGTACTATATTGATGCGAGTCATGAAGAGGGTGGAGGTTACTAACCGATGGGTCGTCGATTTCCACCGGCGATATTCGGGCTCAAGGCTGACAGACAGCGATATCGGACGATCGTCCAGACAGCATTTGAGCAAGAGTCGCCAGTCGTCCGCCCAGCGTTCGTAAAGCAATGCCAGTCTCAGATTGTGAAACCTGATACCGGCGAACAGTATACGGAGTCCTATATTAAGCGAATTGTCGGTGCCTACGTCCAGATTGGAGCGCTGTCACGCGATACCTCTGGCGACGAGACAACGCTTCATCCGTCACCGTTCACCGGCGAGTTGCTTGACGGTACCCTTTCACTTTCAGAGTGTGTTTGGAAGTCCCTCAAGCGCCGGTGGGTCGCAATGGGAAAGCGGCCAGAAGGTATCGAGGGGCTGGATCGCGTACTTCGGACAATTGCGGACGCTGCGGGTGGCCTCAACAAGAACGAAATTCAACGTCGGCTGTCTGAAGCTGAGGGATACGAGTTTAATGACGCCGGGCTCCGCGGGTATCCAGAACTACTGCAGTTGATGGGTGTGCTTGAGTCGACGAGCGATGGGTTAGTGACTACCAGCGAAGACCTCGTTGATCGGTACAAACGACGGCTGCGAGATACCGATATCTTCCGTACCTTGGAGGCCCGACTCCGACGTGAAGGGCCGATGGTCGAGCCACCCGATAGAGACGCCAAGCGGGATCTTATGAAATACTACATGTACCGCGAGGCAGGCGGGTGGCAGAAACGAAAACAGTGGCATGAGACGTTCTGGCAGAACTACCTAAAGCCAGAAACGCGTAACGGAGAGACGGGAAGTGAACTTAGGCGCAGGGACAAGTATCGCGAATTCAGATCAAAACGAAGGTCGCTTCGTGATGATGTACGGGCTCAGTTTGAGATTTTTAAGGATGATTCGCTGAGTGGCCTATCTACAAGCGTATTAGAACGAATTGTCGATGCAGAAACGGAAACAGAAGCACGACGAATTCGGGTTGCGGCTGGGTCAGGTGTTTCGCGAGCAGATCTTCAGTTACTTGAAGATGATGCTCGATCAGAATATTCTTTCTCGGAGTCATTTGAGTTGTACGACTGGCAAGCTGAGGCCTCCGCTGCATGGTATGACCCTGAAGGAGACCACCGTGCAAAACAGGGGATTGCTCAGGTTGTCACTGGGGCAGGTAAGACCGTTATGGCACTGGACGTCCTCAGAAAGTGGCTAGCTGGCGACTCTGACCGGGTAGCCACTGTTATTGTTCCGACGAAAGTGCTCATGCAACAATGGTTGGTCGAGCTCGTGTCTACACTGAATGTTCCTGTCGATGATATTGGGTGGGCGGGAGACGGAAATAAAGATGACTTCGATGGGTGTCGTGTGCTGGTATGTATCGTCAATAGTGCTGTCCAGAAAGACTACCTCCAGACGATTCTCCAGGAGGTAGGGACTCCAGAGCATCTTCTTATCGCTGATGAATGTCATCGCTACACCGGTGACAAGTTCTCTAACGTGTTCGACTACCCACGTTCAGCCTCACTAGGATTGTCGGCAACAGCAGTTTCTCGCGGAGAAAGCGAGCGTACTGCTGACGACGAGTTGTTGCTGAATGAATTGGGGGACATCTACTACGAGCTGACCTACAATGAGGGGATTCAACGAGATCTTATCCCAGAATTTTCAATCACATATATTGGGTTTGACCTCGCTCCGCAAGAGCGGAACCAGTATAAACGCCTCTCAGAGAAGGTCTCTGCGGCGGTGAAAGACATTCAACAGCGATATGAACACCGGCTGTACGAGTTACCAGGTGGGTTTTCTCAGAAGCTACAGATGCTCCGGAAGGAGGTCGATGGACCAACACCCGCAATAACAGACTATTTTGAATACACTCAAGACCGGCGCGACCTTGTTGACAACGCAGCAGCTAGACAAGCGATTACGCTTCAGTTACTGCGCACTGCCGTCGATAATAATGACAAGACAATAGTTTTTCAGGAGCGCATTGAGCAGCTGGAGCAATTGATCGCTCCGCTTGAGCAGCGCGGTGTGAATCCGCGTACGGGAGAACTGGCGGAAGATGCAGAGAACTACCGAACGCAACTGTACGAAGAATTTGATGGGCTAAAACAGGCCGATGAGGAGATTGAGGCGCTATTTGCTGACCCTGACTACTGGCCTGTGATGTACCATTCTGGTCACTCTAGAGATATTTGGAACGACATCGCGATGGAGTGGTTCAGACAGGATCGCATGGCAGACGTGATGCTGAGCGTGAAGGCTCTGGTTGAAGGGGTCGACGTTCCCAGTGCAGACGTTGGGATTGTCCGGGTTTCCAGTAGTAGCATTCGCCAGCGAATCCAGACATTAGGCCGGATCCTCCGAACAGGTGATGACCCTGACGAGCAGTCCACACTCTATGTTCTTTATGCCAGGGATACAATTGATGAGCGGATATTCACAGAATACGACTGGGAGACCGAGCTGGCCAGCGCACACGTTGAACAGAAGGTTTGGGAGTCAGATATGGACGAGGGGTACGTTACGGGGCGAATCCGAGATGCAATGCCCGAAGAGTATCCGCCTCGCCCAGAGCCAGAGACGGTCCCAGACCCGGACGAACTAGAGATGGGTGATCAGTACGATGGCCCACGGGAACCGGCTCGTAAAGTGAGCGTCTCAAGTCAGGGTGAGCTATTCGAAAAACGGGGTAATGACCGAAAGTATCTCGAAGTGAACGGGTTCGAACAGACTATCGATTTTATTCTTCAGCAAAAGGGAGGAGGAACTCTCATTGTCAATGATCATAATCACTTAATAACTATTCTTCAAAATGGACCTGTATTCTTGCGAACGGTCGATGGGCCAGACGCGCTCGGACAGGCCACGGATAACCCAGGGGGGGACGACAACGATGAAAAAAATCTCCTGGTAGATGAACCAGCAAATTATGAGGACCTGTTCTGACATCCCACGAAGTACAGATTATACAGATAGCTATCGTTTATACTTCGATATTACTTATTGGTGGGTGAATTGGGCCTATCGCTAAGCTGAGACCGCTATAGAATTGACAGCCGCAATTTGGCTAGACAGTTAGATGTTTAATTGCTCGATCACAAACACTGTTAGTTTGTTGTGTGACGACCACCAACAAAGCAAAGTGGGGTTGTAACGATAGTCAAGAAGATGTCAAGAGCATGGGATTGGAACCATTCTTCTGTTTTCGCCTCCTACCATATGTTGAGCTATAGAGAGACCGATTACTAATGTCTGAGGAAACAAACAGAGAGCGGGTTGATACCGAGACGAGCCTGCAACAACTACAACAGTTGCTCGCAAAGCAACACGAAAACTACAGAGAGATGCTGCAGGAACCGATAGATAACTCCATCTCTGCTACAGTAACCGACGAATCATACTACCAAGATCCTGAACCGTTTGCCATTCAGCTTGATTTCGAACGGACACCCAAGACATGTCGTGTCACTGTGGCAGACGCCGGAAAGGGAATGTCAAGGGAGGTAATCCGTGATTTTGTCTTTAGCACCGGCGACACGAACTACTCAAATGGGATTCTAAACAATATCGGCGCTGGGCTAAAGGCCAGCATCTGTTGGTGTGAGGAAACTCTCCAGACTACTGAGGGTGTGAGTTTTGTCGAAAACGGATTCCACTTGATTTCAAAAGAGCCAGGCGCTGAGGTGTATCAACGCGTCGATGGGCCTGTACAGGCGGGAATTGAAGTTTACGACTCAACTGATGAGGAACTCTGGAGACAGGGTGCCGAGAAGCTGCCGACGCACGAACACGGTACCAGGGTTCACCTCACGTGTGGAGCCGAGCAATTCAACGAGGGAGTGGCGAACGTTGCCTCGAAAATGTCCACCAAGATGCGGTACGTTCAAGAAGAACTTGGAGTCAAATTCCAGCATCTCCTCCGAGCTCATGAGGGCAATCAAATCCATATTACGTTCCGTGATATCAACGAGGACGGCGAGGTTAAGGAAGAAAATGAGTTCGAGGTCATACCGATCAGCCCCGAGTACAAGGCGAAGCCAGAAACCATCTCCGTCGGGTCATTAACAGATTATGACTCACTCGAGGAGTTCGAAGAAGTAGTAACGGGGATTGATACTGAGGCCTTCGGGGAAGGACAGTATGGTTGGGCGACTACCACCGTGACGCTGGAAGATACCAAAGAGACGTTCTACGTCTCATACGAGTACGGCGAGTTGGACTTGGAAGCGATGTTCGAAGCAGTGGACGCTGAGGAACGAAACCTCAAGATCACCTCACCCAACACGGATGGCTTCAGATGGCGATATAAGCGGAACCAGGATGGAACTGGAGTTGATGTTTATGGAAACGGTCGGATCCTAAATGTTGCGGAGTGGGTCTTTGACTTGACCTACAATCCACAGTACAATGGGTACACCGGCATGCTGCAAATCATCCCAGTTGACCCGAATAATCAAGAAGTCCCGACGACGAACGACAAAACCGGCATCGATAAAAGCTCTAAGCTATGGCAGGAAGTGACCGACTGGCTCAAACAGGACCAATTCAAGCCTGTATCGACGTACAATGAGGGCTCGCAATCATATGATGATGGGGAGAAATCGGGAGACGCTTCGGAGGACGAAGTCGATGATGAGTCAGATTCAGAGATAAGAGACGATGAATCGGTAGATATAGACAATGGCCAGTCTGACCCAGGTGAATTCGATGACGCAGAGGTCCGTTCGGATACAGAATATAAAGATAATCAAGTCGGGGAAGGCGATGGTAGTGGGGACAGAGACAGCAAAGATGACCCAGCAGTTGGTGGACTTGGTCGTGACAACGATGGTCAGGGTGATAGGAAAGAGAGACCTGCCGACCAAGACGAGGAGAACAGCAATGAAGATAATGACACTAATGAAGACGCAATAGAAGACCGCATAAACCAGATACTAGACCGACTGGAGGCAAACCATGTTGAGGCTACTCATCGGAATGTTGAAAAAGAGGGGGTGGTCATCAACGCTGTCTCGGAGCACGCTGGGGCCGGCGATGTCCTCCATATGGCGGTTGAAGAAGTTGTGAGACCGGAACACATCTATCGGGCAATGTTGTACCAAGATCATTATAAGAGAGTCTCGAATAACTATGATGGTACAATTATCTGGGCAGTAGAGGCCACGAAGGAGGCTGAGAAAGACTTAGATCGGGTAGAAAATCGAAAGGACGAACACAACGAGCCGTACAAGATACACCTAGAAGACGTCTCATGAGCGAGTATTCGACGGTGCACCCCATGCCCGGTGAGGTTGAGGACTATCTGGAGACGATTGTCACTTGTGTCCAGTATGTCGACGTGGAATCTCCGTCAGAATCTGAACTGATCGATTGGTTCTTTGATCGAGCTGAGACATCAAGTCGAGACTTCGCAGGGCGGGGCATCTCTTTTCTCCGACAAGCGAACCTACTCACTCAGGACGGCGCGTTGATGCAAATCGGAAATGGAGGAGTCCGCTTGCTCCAGGCCAGTGACAAAGCTACTACCCTATACACCATCCTTGATGGGCAGTTTATCGGCTTCGAAGAATTACTTCTCATTCTCAGTGAAAAAGAGATGGGGTCGGTGGAGGAATTGCATAAGAGTCTTGTTAGCAGACTTTCAGTCAACGTCAATTGGTCGGAGCCAGACCAAACCAGACACCGGCTGCGCTATCTCCGAGGTATCGGATTCGTTGAGCTTGAAGATGATGCGTACGTTTCCACGAACGCGGGGCAAAACGCAGTTGAGAAGGATGATGGGGTAACTGAGGGGGACTTCTCACCTCCACCGCCCCCAGACGAACTAATGACTATCATCAAGAAGGACTCAATACAGCCAGCCAACTTCTATTGGATCAGAGCTGGTGCAGATAGAACCGATGCGACCTCATACATACGTCCTGCTATCAATTTAGGAACTGGAATCTCTCCCAGAGAAATTAGCAATGTGGATATCATTTTTCACTACCACGATGGAGCGGTGTTGGGCTATTCACGACTCCGGGAACCCGGGACTATCTCTACTGAGGACGGAAATGAACTATTTCGTGCACCAGTCTACTTTGTGCCCTTCGAACCGCCAGTACAGCTCGGAAAGGTGATCGGTGGACTGATCTCTGAATCTATAATCTCGAACGAATCTGTGTCTGAATCTGAGTACCCCTTCTCATCGACCGGCCTCAAAGATATCACACTTGGGAGGTTGACACCCGAGGCAGCCCGTCATATTCTGGAAGCTGGGGCCGACTTTCGTGAGTACGGCGACCTCGATCTGGAGGTCAAACTCACTCCAGACCGGATACCGGATCCGGACGACATTAACCTACACTTCCCGAAGGAAGATTTTCGAATAATTCTTGACGAAGTCACAGAAGCACTTCTCAGCGGCCAGCACATCATCTTTGTCGGACCGCCTGGAACTGGAAAAACTAAGTTAGCGAGTTCACTTGCGAATGAGTTGGTAGGCGACAGCCAGTTTTCATTGGTCACAGCGACCGCTGATTGGTCGACCTTTGATACTGTTGGAGGGTATCAGCCTGATCAGCAGTCCACGTTAGAGTTCATCCCGGGCGTCATTCTCTCTTGTTTTCAAGACACTGACCACACACCGACGAACGAGTGGATTGTAGTTGATGAGATCAATCGCTCTAATATAGACAAAGCATTTGGGAGCTTCTTCTCAGCCCTAGCTGGAGATTCTGTGACTACTTCGTACAAAGACAAAGATAACAACCAGATCGAAATTATTGGAGACGGCAGAGAAGATCGAACCGTGCGCCCTAATCGGTATTATCTCCCCAACAGCTGGCGGATGTTAGCTACGATGAACACTCACGATAAAATGACCCTCTATGACATGAGCTACGCCTTTATCAGGCGATTCGCCTTTATCCATGTCGGCGCTCCAAACCCGGAACAAATTAACAAGGAATTAATTGAGGCTTATATAGAGACCTGGCCACAGGTGACTACCGTCACACGGGGTGATAACGAGGGTGAGGGTAATCCGGATACGACGGGCTCTCCAACCGATGGTGGTTCGGCAGTACAAGACAATCTCTCAAATAGCTCGGGCAGGAGTAACAACGCGGAAATTATCGTAACAGATGATGCCATCGAGTCAGTGACCCGATTCTGGAAGACACACCAGCCACATCGAGCCCTTGGACCAGCAATCATTCGAAGCATGCTTCTAGCTATTGGTCGCCAGCCGGACTCCAAACTAGATCTGACGTCATCCCTGAAGATGTACGTCCTCCCGCAGCTCGAAGACCTGCCAGAGAGTACTCAAGTCAATGCCGTAGACGCGTTGCTGAAAAATGATGATATCCCGCTACATAGAGAGCGATTACGTAACTTTGCCAGCGATTACTTTGCAATTGATAAACACAGGTTCTGGTCCGATTAGCACTAATGTCACAATCTGATCAAAAAAAGACCCCACCATCTCAACTAGTAGAAGACACGTCTAACGCTTTCCACACCTATGTGGGAAAAGGTATCAACGTCCCAGAAATTAGAGACAGCGACACCGAACCAGGATTAAATGTAGCGAATCTTCAATCTCTGCTTCGTATCCACTTCGTTATTACTGGTACTGGAGACTCATTTACTGGCGAGCAGGACTCTCCCAGAGTGGTTCCATTCATGAAGGGTCTTCCAAACCGCCTCCGTCGGTTGAGTCGTTCCACATACCAAGAGTCAGAGCTGGTCAAAGGAGGGATCGACGGGAAGATTGACTGGGGTAAAACGGTTGAGATGTATGCCCGAAGAGGGTATGTCGATGAGACTAGCTTTGTCTGTACGCGCCGAGAAACGGAGTACGATACGCGGGCCAATCAAGTACTCAAACGGCTCCTGATTGAACTCAAGTCGGTCTTTGAGAATGAACTTGACGCGGCCGTTGCTGATCCGAGCGGATATAGCTGGTTATCTGAATGGCTCGATGACGATGGTCTCTTAGCTATCCTCGATCGGGCATTAACTCAGAACACCTACCTGGAGTCGGTGCGGCCGCCAGAAAAAATATCAGAGCGTGTTCTGACGTCAGTGATGCGCGCTCGACAACCACTCTACAGAGAATCTGCTAAGCTTCTCAGGCAATATCAGCGGCTTCAAAATCGCAACCTTCCACCGGGAGAAGCTTCTAACATTCTTCGAAATGTCTATATTCGGCCGAACACCGACAACGGTGGCCGATTGTTTGAGTTGTACTGGTTATTCACTCTTCTTGACCAGTACCCAGAGTCAGAGCTTCAGGTCATACAGGCTGGGACGAATTTAGTCGCCAAGTGGACGAGTAATGAGCAACATTACAGGCTCTTTCACCACTCTACAGGACCGCCTGAACTCGACTTTACGATCAACTCGGAAGAGGCGGCAGAAGAGCTTGAACTGCTAGCGCAGGCGTCGGAGCAGTTGGGGTACTTTCGGCGAGCACATGCAGTCCAAGGAAGAACGAGAGAAATTTCACAGCAGGTGTTGGAACGTGAACACAATGAAACGCTCTATTCCGGCGTCCCTGATATTCTCTTGGTACGAACGGATTCGAGCGGAGAACTAACCGGACTCTTGATTGGGGAAGTCAAGTATACCCGCGATCCTGCGTACATCAAGACTGGTCTCGAGGAACTCCTCGAATACCTCTATTTTGCGCAGTACAACGGCTCGTACATCATTCACCCCAACTGCAAACCCAACGCAAACGGAAGCGATAATATACCAATTGAAGGTGTTGTGTTCGTTGATAAGGTCCCTAATGGGACAAAAGATACTGACTATCCCGTGAGGGTTATGGAGTATGGTCACTCATTCACGCCGTTTAGAACGGTTGAATAATAATGTTTTATCTAATGATGTGATTAGAGGTGCTTTGTTATCATGTGACAATATCAATTGGCTTAATCCGACTGTATGAGAGCTAAAGTACGAATCACACTGAGCGGTCTCCGGTAATCATATAGATTAAAGATCTCTCAGCCAGAGATGTTGATAAGAACGAAGAATGATATCTAATACTCGCTTTAGTAGGTGTGTTTCCATTCATGAGTAGTGAGACATGTGAATCAGCTGTCGAGCTAAAAATGCTTGCTTCGGGAATGGCAAAGCAGCACGAGACATATTTAGACGCATTACAGGAACTCATCGATAATTCGGTTTCGGCATTGGTGGACGACGAGTCATATTTTGAAAATCCAGATGAACAGGTAAGTATCACGTTAACGTTTGTACGCGGTGAAGACACAGTTACGACCTATATATCAGACAATGGGCCAGGTATCACCCGTGATCAGCTCAAAAACCATGTATTCAGAACTGGAAATAAAAAGATTTCAGATGGAATCCTAAATAACGTTGGATGGGGGCTCAAAGCTAGCCTCGCATGGTTTGAAGAATCTCTCAAGCAACGCCAACTTCAGAACGATACAAATCAATTTACTCTCGTCACACAGACAGACGCGAGCGACTGTTTGCGCGTTGATGGTCCCATTACGGGTGACCTTCCCATTTCTACTGGGAGTGACCACGATTGGCAGGTTGGCGTTCCTGAAAATATTCCTGAACTAAACCACGCAGATCACGGAACACGCGTTCATGCTACCTGTGCTAGAGCGAAATTTGACAACGATGTTTGGCCATCAGCAGAGTCGCTCAACAAGAAAGTACAATACATCCGTGAACGACTAGGCGTCTTATTCCGACGGTTGCTTTCCGCACGTGATGACAATCAAATTGTTCTGCGCTTTCACGATCTTAACGTAAACGAACAGGGACGTTTCGATGCGGTTCCAATCTGGCCGATCTATTCTGACCAGTCACAGAATAAGAGCCACGAGTTTGAGGTTACGACAACGAGTGGTGAGCAGTACAGGGTAGAGTATGAATCGGGCACTCTAGACATTGATCTGATGACAGATCAGGCTGAAAAAGAGTATCCTGGCCTGCTAACGCATAGCGGGAAATTCCGATATAGATACCGCCCAAGTCAGAATAGACAGGGTGTCGATATTTATGCAAACGGCCGTGTCTTGATGACATCCGTTTTTGAGGGTGTATTCGACCTCACTCGGAATAACCAATACAACTACTTTGGAGGGACAATCAAAATCATCCCACGCGGAGATACTAAGGAAGTTCCGACTGATAATAAAAAAACACGGCTAGATACGAATAGTGAGTTATGGAGAGAGATTCAATCTGAACTGTCTACCGAAAAATTCCTACCTGACGGACGTGAGTACGGGAATCGGATCTCAACAGGTGGTGCATCTGGAAAAGAAACAGCACAACAGAACGGAGAAACAACTGAAATCAGCGATCAGTCTCCAACAATTGACACCGATTCAGACGTATTTGGGCTTCATAATGCAGACGCACGGAGTGCCGTTTCTGAGCTCCGCGTTCATCAAGCAACCCAGACGAAAGGTGACAAACAACTACTCGATGCGACTGTCACGTCACCGCCATACTACGATCTGAAAGAGTATGGCTCAGATGATGATGACGAAGTAGGCCAGCATGGTTCGTATTGGGAATACCTCAATGAACTTCAGGGCGTGTTCAAAGATGTTTACCAATTAACACAACAAGACGGGTCGCTGTGGGTCGTTGTCAACACGTTTCGCCGGAATCGGGAAATAGTCCAACTACCATTTGACATCGCTCGAGTCTGTCAAAACCTTGATCACGGTATGAAATGTCCAAGCTGTGATAGTACCCTCTTACAGGGTATAGACGTAATAGGGCGGGACCAAACAAATTGCCCTCACTGTGGCCAAATCATACAGAATAGCGACTCCTGGATCCTGCAGGATATCGTCGTATGGAACAAAAAGAAGGCGCTCCCGTACACCAAGGAGGGGCGGCTTCGGAATGTCTTTGAGTATATCTTATGTTTCAGTAAGAGTGCCGATTTTAATCTCAATATGGACCGAATCCGTGAATCGCACCCGGATAATCTCAAACAATGGTGGGCGGATTTCCCCGAGCGGTATCATCCGCGCGGTAAACTCCCCGAGAATATATGGGAGTTTGAACCACCAACACGCGGTGCCTTTACCGGTGATGTCGATGTGTTCGATCATCCGGCAGCGTTCCCACCTGGACTCGTTGAACGAATACTAACACTCTCAACAGATCCAGGTGACGTGGTGTTGGATCCGTTTGCTGGCTCGGGTGTTACTGTCGCGAAAGCAGAGCTCATGGGTCGTAACGGAATTGGAATCGAGCTTAATGAAAAGTACTGTACCGCGTATCCTGAGCTCCGGGACTATCTCGAAGCACAGCAAGAGGAGACAGAGGTAGCCGCATCCCGGGACGACCTAGATCGATTAATCTGCGGGTTACGCCAAACAAAGTATGCACGCGAATTAGTTCGGACACTAGCCGGGGAACTGGGACTCTCTAGTGCAGCACAGCTCGATGTACACACAGTCTTTTTGATCAGTCGAGAGCTCGGATACCAGTCTGTTGGACCAAATACACACGGGCACGTTGATATTGTACTGATTGTTGATAATGAAACAACGGCTCGTGATGCACTCACATATCATGAAACCGCAGAAGAAGTAGCGACAATCCAACCATGCTCTGGGTTTGGTATAAAAGCCCGACCAATTGTCCTAACAACAAACGAATTTGTGACTGAAATTGAAGAACAAACATACACAAACCTGCCAGAACACTTGTTTGTGTACGAAGACGGGCGACACTATGTCTTTACAGAAACAATTACGTTCACAGAGTGGCAGTCAATGGCTCAAAATGACAAAGAGTGGACGAAACGTCATACTAATCATAAAACTCCGCCAATAGTCACCAATCTCGGCATTGAAGTGGACCATCCAAAATACTCGATGGATACCGTATCTCGGACGTTGTCGGGTGACCACGAGTTTCAGCTAATCAAGCCGTCTGGCGAATTAATTGAATCAGTAATAAAATCAACCTAATTGGTGCAGGGAAGCACATAGCCTTGCTGTTTTGACCCACTCCCTGAGCTGAAGCACGGAGTTTTCTCCTTGATTCTACGTAACCTGAACATAGTATCTCTATGTGGAATTCAAAAGCTGAGTATCAACTCTTTTATCATCAGTCCAGTCATCGTCTCTGATAAGCAAATGACCGATGAGTCAAATTCTCCTTTTGGAATCTATCAACACGATTCGAGAGAGCTACAGTCACGCCTAAAAAAGGAATTTGATGATATCGATGGCCTTGTTGATACGATAATTACCTCCCCACCGTACGCAGATTTGATTGACTACGGAGATCATGATGAGCAGGTTGGTCAACAAAACTATGAATCATTCTTGAATGATATTAGGTTGATATACAAGCAGTGTTATGATATTGCTGCTGAAGACTGTACGCTATGGATAATTACTGACACGTACAAAACAAACGGTCGAGTCGTACGATTACCGTTCGATATTGCTGATGAACTCGAAAATCTACAGAATCATGAGATCTGTCTTGAAACAGACTGTACCGGCCATCTTCAACGGAACCGCGGTAATGGAACACTCGTGTGTCAAACCTGTGGTACAGTGTACGACCCACTATCGGAATCGTGGCGTATGGAGGACAACATCATCTGGGACAAACTTCGTACGCGACCGTGGCACCAGAAAGGGAGGTTGCGGAACGTCTACGAGCACATTACGATGTACTCGAAAACAGATGATTTCACGTACAACAAGGATGCGATACGCATCACTGACCCTGATGAATTTAAACAATGGTGGGTAAACTATCCTGAGCGATACAGTCCAAAAGGGATCGTCCCCAGCAATGTTTGGGAGTTCCCAATCCCGAAACAGGGGCAATGGGGACCAAAGGTCAGCTACCATCCAAGCCCATTCCCTGAAGAACTTGTTCAGCGGATTGTCCACCTTGCCTCTGACCCCGGTGACGTTGTTTTCGATCCCTTCGCCGGGATTGGTACAACCCTTGCTATAGCAGAGGCGCTCGACCGGAAACCCCTCGGGTTTGAGCTCAATAACGAATATATAGAATACTACGAGGAACACGTCCGTCCCACTGCGCTCCGCGAAGTCGGTAGTGTCCAAACAACACTTCAAGACGAACAAGCACTTCTCCAAGATCGAATATACACGTTACG
>Ga0209946_1000622_pt1 | contig 14526 bp, 13 predicted proteins | sample SalPon2_A_H2O_MG_FD_185704 | JGI IMG/M metagenome (GOLD analysis project Ga0209946, IMG submission 185704) | Salt pond water microbial communities from South San Francisco under conditions of wetland restoration - Salt Pond MetaG R2_A_H2O_MG... | ecosystem: Environmental > Aquatic > Non-marine... | reverse complement strand
GGGCAGTCTCGGCTCGGCGAGTTCTGAGTCGGGTTAGTCGCGGCGGTCGCCGACGCCGAGCCACTTCTTCGCGTCGAACAGGCCGCGGATCGCTTCGATGAGCCCCTTCCCCTCGTGCTCCCCGGGGCGGAGCCGGGCGCGGATGCGCGAGGAGACGAGTTCGATGCCGAGGACGACGACGAACACCATCACCAGTCCGGCCGCGGTCTGCTGGAACTCGAAGAGGTCCTGGCTGTTCCGGATCATCAGCCCGAGCCCGCCGGCGCCGACGACGCCGAGCGAGATGGCGATCCGGGTGTTGATCTCCAGGATGTACAGCGTCCACGCGATGAACGAGCGGGACACCTGACTCAGCATGCCGAAGCTCACGGTCTGGGTGCCCGACGCGCCCGTCGACCGGATCGCCTCGATCGGTCCCTCCTCGATCTCTTCTAAGTCGTCCGTGAACAGCCGGCCGAGGTTCCCGATGCTGTCGGTCGCGATCGCGAGCACCGCCGTCACCTGCCCCGGCGGACCGACGGGAATGTACAGGAAGATCCAGACGATGGCGGGGATTGCGCGGATGCCGCTGAGGGTGCCGCGGAAGATGAAGTTGAACGGGAACGGCGTGACGCGCTCGCTGCCGAGCACCCCGAGGATCAGCGCGAACGGGAAGGCGAACACGGTCCCCATGAAGCCCAAGAGGAGCGTCACGAGGCTCGCCTTCACCAGCGACTGTCGCGACGACTGGAAGCTCTCGATAATGTGGGCACCGCCGTCGCCGAAGCTCGCGGGGATCGCCTGTAACCCCGTGATGTCCTGGTCTTTGGTGTAAATCGTGAAGTTCTGGAAGTCCGGGGGGAAGAAGCCGGTCGTGATGAAATCGTACATCGCCGGGAGGCGCCCGGCGACGACGTTGGGCTGGAAGCCGATGAAGCCGAGCCCCCAGTAGGTGACACCGAGGACGCCGGCGAGGAGCAGGGCCCACAACAGGTACTTGAGTCGCCGGAGCCGTTCGAGCGCGCGGAACTGGTCGCTGATCGCGGAGTCGGACGAGGAGCTCACGCTTCTTGCCCCCCGTCTGCGGCCGCATCAGCCTCGGTGTCGGTCTCGCCCAGCTCCTCGCCGGTCGTGCCGGTCGGGACCGTCTTTCCGTCCTGTGCGCTGCCGTAGTAGATGCGGTCCATCTCGTCCATGGTGAGGTCGTCGGCGTCGCCGTCGAAGATCACCTCGCCGTCGCGGATCCCGAGGAACCGGTCCCCGAACTCGCGGGCGATGTTCACCTGGTGGAGGCTCGTGACCGTGGTGAGGTCCTGTGCGGTCGCCGCCTTCTTGAGGTACCGCATCACGTCGCGGGCGGCCTTCGGGTCGAGGCTGGCGACCGGCTCGTCGGCGAGGACGATCTCCGGCTCCTGAACCAGCGCCCGAGCGATCCCGACCCGCTGTTTCTGTCCGCCGCTCATCGACTCGGCGCGCTGGCCGGCCTCGTCGAGGAGTCCGACCGTCTGGAGGGCTTCGAGGGCGGTCACCTTGTCCGGCTCGGCGTGCATGCCGAGCGCGCTCCGGAGGAGGCCGTTCCGCGAGAGGGCGCCGGACAGCGCGTTGCCGAACGCCGTCTTGCTCTCGATGAGGTAGTGCTCTTGGAACACCATCCCGACGCCGCTGCGGTTGCCCTGTATCTCCTCGCCGCCGATGCGGACGGACCCTTCGGTGGGTTGCGTGAGGCCGTTGAGCACCCGGAGCATCGTCGACTTGCCGGCGCCGGAGGGCCCGAGGAGGATGACGAACTCGCCCTCGGAGATAGTGAACGAGATGTCGTCGAGGGCGACGGTGTCCTCGCCGTATATCTTGGTGACGTTTTCGAATTCGATCGTTGGCATGAGGTGTGGCTTTGTTGGGGAACGGACGGATCAGGTAAAAAGCGATTCGAAATCGGGGTTGCGGGTCGGCTTTACTGGTCGAAGATGTCGGTCCCGACGCCGAGCTCGTTCGCGACGTCGATGACGGACTGGTAGTCCTCCTGGCTCGCCTCGCGGACCTTACTGAACCAGAGGTCGTCGTCGGTCCCGTCCTCGCCGTCCGCACCGTCGAAGATGTTGTCCGGCGCCTCGAGGAACGCCTCCTGGATCGCGGACTTCACGTCGTCGTCGAGCTCGGGCGAGATGACCATCGGTGCGCGCGGCAGCCCTTCGTCCTCGTGGAGGGTCGTCGCGACCGCCTGCCAGTCCTCGGGGGTCGGACCGGTCTTCGTGTCGCGGACGAACCCGCCCATCGCGGCGGCGTCGACCTGACCCTGTTCGAGCAGGGTGTACGACCCGACGTGGCCGCCGGCGAAGCGGGCGTCGAACTCGGCCTGCGAGCCGTCGCCCTCGGGGAGCCCCCCGATGTCGAGGTCGCCCTGGCTCGACATGCTGTACAGCGGGTACAGCGCACCGCTGGTCGACAGCCGATCGGAGAAGGCGACGGTCTTGCCGGAGAGGTCCGACAGCTCCGTGATGTCGCTGTCGTTCGGCGTCGCGATGATGCTCTTGTACGTCCAGCCGCCGTAGCCGAACCGCTGGAGGACGATCTCCGCGTTGCCGGTCTTCACGCCGAGCGCGGCCGCGAACGGCCCGGTCTCCGCGATATCGGTCGTGCCCTGTCCGAGCGACTGGATGATCGCGCTGTAGTTGCTGCCGACGTTCCCCTCGACCGAGAGGCCCTCGGGGACCTCGTAGTTCTCTTGTAGGTAACTCCCGACGTGGTCGAGCATCGGGGAGTACTGGACTTCGAGGTCCTCCTGCGGGACCGACGGCGAGATGCCGAAGTCGACCTTGCCGTCGCCCCCGAACGTCATCTGCGAGTCGCCGCCGTCGGAGCCGTCGGAACCGTCGCTGCCGTCCATTCCGTCGGAACCGTCAGAACCGTCGCCGCCGTCGGACCCGTCGCCGCCGCCGCTACAGCCTGCGAGTCCAACGATACTTGCCGCACCCGCGACCTTGAGGAATTTACGTCGTTGCGCCATGAGGTGTCCAATTGATGGGTTCTGCTGGCGTTTCAAAAGTGTTGCTGTTATCAGATATACAGGTATCCATACCGCTATGTAACGGGTGCCGGATGGAAACTGTCTTCCACGTCGGTCGTGAACCGGAACCATGGACGAATCACCACCGGACGGCGAGGTGTCCGTCGCGCTCGTCGACTACGGGCTCGGGAACCTCCGGTCCGCCACCCGCGGGTTGGAGCGCGCGGGCGCGTCCGTCGAGATCACCGACGACCCCGAGGCGTTCGCCGCCGCCGACGGCGTCGTCCTCCCGGGCGTCGGCGCGTTCCGCGAGGGGATGGAGAACGCCGGGCCGCTCCGCGAGGCGCTGACCGACCACGCCGCGGCCGGCCGCCCGCTCTTCGGCATCTGCCTCGGGATGCAGATGCTCCTCACGACGAGCGAGGAGGCGGACCACGAGGGCGAGGGCGAGGTGACGGGCCTCGACCTGGTCCCCGGCACCAACGTCCGCTTCGAGGTGGACCAGAAGGTGCCGCACATGGGGTGGAACGAGCTCGACGTCGCGCGGGACCACCCGCTCGTCGAGGGCGTCGACGGGGAGTACGCCTACTTCGTCCACTCCTACTACGCCGAGCCGGACGACGCGGACGCGGTCGTCGCCACCGCGGACTACGGGGTCGACTTCCCGGCGGTCGTCGCCAACGAGGCCGGCAACGTGTTCGGCACGCAGTTCCACCCCGAGAAGAGCGGCGAGACGGGGCTGAAGATCCTGCGGAACTTCGTCGAGTACTGCGCGGAGCGGTAGGCCGCGCCGCGGAGCCGATCTTACAGCCGGTCGTACGGGCCGGGCTTGGCCGCGGTCAGCCGGTCGACCTGCTCGTCCGACAGGTCGATCGTCGCCGCCGCGAGGTTCTCGCGCAGCTGGTCGACGGTCCGCGCGCCGACGATGGGCGCCGTGACGCCGTCGCGGTGCGCGAGCCACGCGAGCGCGGTCTGCGCGGGCGACGCGCCGACCTCGTCGGCGACCGCGTCGAGCTCGTCGTGGACGTCGAAGTTCTCCCCGGTGAGGTACGCCTCCTGGAAGCGGCTCGACTCGGCCGCCTTCGAGTCGTCGGGCAGGTCGGCGTCGCGGTCGTACTTCCCGGTCAGGAAGCCCTGACCGAGCGGGCTCCACGGGGAGACGGCGACGTCCCGCTGGCGCGCGAACTCCAGGTAGTCCCCCTCGATCTCGCGGTCGACGAGGTTGTAGCGCGGCTGGAGCACTTTGAACGGCTCCCACCCCTCGCTGCGGGCGATCTCGTTGGCGCGGGCGACCTTCCAGGCGTTCGGGCGCATCGTGGAGGCGCCGAGGTAGTGGACCTTGCCGGACTCGACGAGCCCGTTGAGCGTCTTCATCAGCTCGCGGGCGGGCGTCTCGTCGTCCCAGCGGTGGATGTAGAGGACGTCGACGTAATCGGTGTCGAGCCGGTCGAGCAGGGCGTCGACGCGGTGGCGGACGTTCTTGCGGTTCGTGCCGCGGCTGTTCGGGTCGCCGTCGCGGATCTGCCAGTACACCTTCGAGGCGATCGTGTAGCGCTCCCGGTCGCGCTCGGCGAGCCAGTCGCCGATCCAGCGCTCGCAGTCGCCGCCGCCGTACACGTCGGCGGTGTCGATGTAGCGACCGCCGGCGGTCTCGTAGGCGTCGAGCAGCTCGTGGGCGCGCTCCTCGTCGATCTCCACGTTCCCCGCCTCGGTCACGCGGCCGAACCGCCACGTGCCGAACTGGAGTTCGCTCGTCCGCAGGCCGGTTCGGCCGAGCGGCACGGTTCCCAGGTCGATCTCGTCGAGCTCGGGCGTCATCGTCGCACGGTAGTCGCGGTCGACGCAAAAACCTACACCAACCGGATGCGGTGTGTAAACGCGTCTCGATCGTCTCGAGTTCGGCGGCGGTGGCGGGCGTCACTCGGGAGTCGCGACGGTCACTCGGGAGTCGCGGCGCTCGCGGGCGTCGAGACGGTCACTCGCACGCCACGGCGAAGTGTTCCTCGGTCGCGGCCGCGGTGCACACCGGGCAGCCGGCGTCGAGGATCGTCTCGCGCATCGCGTCGTTGACCTCGATGGTCTGCTCGCAGTCCGGACAGGTGAAGTGAACGGTCGTCAACGCTTTGCCTCTCGTCTCCGCAGAACGCGGGCTGCGAACATAAATGAACGGTTCCGACACGGCGCGCGGACGGCGCCGCTCCGCGGCGCTCTCACTCCGTCCGCGGAACCGCGTACGCGCCGACCGCGAGGAAGACGGCCGCGAGCGCGGTCAACACCAGCAGGTCGCCGGTCCACGCGCCGCCCTCGAAGGTGATCGCCCGGGTCCCCCGCGCGAAGTACGTCAGCGGCGAGGCGGCGACCGCGGGCAGGAACCACTCCGGCAGCAGCGACGGGGTGACGAACGTCTCGGAGAGGAAGAGGAGGGGGAGCGCGACCGTGTTGCTCGCGGCGATCACGCCGTCCTGCGAGTCGGCGAGCGCGCCGAGGACGGCCCCGAGCCCGCAGAACAGCGCCACCGCGACCGCGACGAAGGCCGGGAGGGCGGCCAGCGCGGGGGAGACGATCAGCGTCGCGTCGGTCACCGCCAGCACGAGCCCGAGGATGAGCAGGCTCGCCGCGCCGATGATCCCGACGTTGACGAGCGTGTGCGCGAGCAGCCACTCGGCGCGAGAGAGGGGAGTCGTCGCCAGCTTCTCGAACCGCCCGCCGTCGCGGTGGCGCGCGATCTCGGACCCGACCCGCGACAGCGGCGTGAACAGGACGACGACCGCGAGGTAGCCGGGGATGTAGTAGCCCGCGGGCTCGGCGAAGAGCCCGCCGCCGGTCGGCTGCGTCCGCACCAGCGCGCCGAAGATGACGACGAGGATGACCGGGAAGAAGAACGTGAAGAACACCGCCGTCCGGCGGCGCGTGAACGAGCGCGCCGCCGCGACCGCCTCCGTCCGGATCCGCCCGAGGCGACTCATCGGTCGCCCCCGTCGGCGACGGCCTCGGCCGCCGCCCGCTCGCCGCTCCGCCGGGCGTACTCCTCCCCGGTGAGCCGCAGGTACACGTCCTCCAGCGACGGCTCAGACCACGAGAGCGAGTCGAACGCGACGCCGGCGGCATCGAGCGCGTCGACCGCGTCGCCGATCGCCTCCGGGCGGACGCCGCGGACCCGGAGCCCGCCGTCGGTCGCCTCGACGGTCGGCCCGTCGCCGAGGCGCTCGCGGACGCCGGCCGCGACGCGCTCGATGGTCTCCTCGGTCGCCGCCGCCGCGGTGTCGGCGTCGAGGCGGGGCGCGCCGCCGTGCTCGGCGACGAGCCGGTCGGGGGCGCCGCTCGCGACGACCCGCCCGTCGCGGAGCAGCGCGACCCGGTCGGCGAGCCGCTCGACCTCGTCCATCGCGTGGCTCGTGAGGAAGACGGTCGTCCCGCCCGCCGCGAGCCGCTCGATCAGCCGGTGGATCGCCCGGCGGCCGGCCGGGTCGATCCCCGTCGTCGGCTCGTCGAGGAAGAGGAGGTCGGGGTCGTTGACGACGGCGGTCGCGACGCAGGTCCGGCGCTGTTGCCCGCCCGAGAGCGTCTCGTACCAGGCGTCGGCGTCGTCGGCCATCCCCACGTCGTCGAGGACGGCCTCGGTGTCGCGCGCCTCGTCGTAGAGCCCGCCGTAGTAGTCGACCAGCTCCCGGGCCGTGAGCCGCGCGGGCGGGTCGAACGACTGCGGGAGCAGCCCGATCCGGGACGGCTCGACGGCCGCCGGCGGCGCGCCGAAGACGCGCAGGTCGCCCGCCGCCTCGGTGGTCCCCGTGAGCGCGCGCACCAGCGTCGTCTTGCCCGCGCCGTTCGGCCCGATGAGCCCGAACACCTCGCCGGCCGCGACGTCGAGGTCGACGCCGTCGAGCGCGACGACGTCGCCGTACTCCTTCCGGACCCCCTCCCCCGCGACCACGGGGTCGGCCGCGGACCCGGCGGCGGCCGTCCCCCCGGACGCGGTGTCGGCGGTCGCTGTCTCGTCCATGTCACCGACTGCGGCCGCCGCGCGCGTAAGGGTTACTTTTCCGTCGACGCGGGGGGGTCGGTCCCGCCGGCGCGGCCGCGGCCGCCGCGACCGCTCCCCCGGTCCGGTCCGTTACGCCTAAGCGACGCGCTCCCGACCCACGGGACATGCACTACCACGAGGCGGCGGCGTTCCTCTTCGACCTCCGCCGCTTCTCGGTCAAGCCCGGCACGGAGCGGGTGGAGGCGCTGCTGGCGCACCTCGGCGACCCGCAGGAGTCGGTCCCGTTCGTCCAGATCGCCGGCTCGAACGGGAAGGGCAGCGCGGCGCGGCTGACCGAGTCGGTCCTCCGCGAGGCGGGGCTGTCGGTCGGGCTGTACACCTCGCCGCACCTCTCCGCGCTCGCCGAGCGCGTCCGCGTCGACGGCCGGCAGATGACCGAGTCGGCGATCGCCGACTTCGTCGCCGAGGTGCGCCCGTGGCTGATCGACCGGGCCGCCGCCGGCGAACCCCTCACGTTCTTCGAGGTCGTCACGGCGATGGCGGTCCGCGAGTTCGCGCGCCGCGACGTGGACGTCGCCGTCCTGGAGGTCGGCCTCGGCGGCGAGTACGACGCGACGAGCGCGGTCGACCCCGTCGCGACCGCCGTGACGAACGTCTCGCTCGAACACACCGCGGTCCTCGGCGACACGATCGCCGAGATCGCCCGCACGAAGGCCCGGATCGCCCGCCCGGACGCGCCGCTCGTCACGGCCTGCGACGGCGAGGCGCTCGACGTGGTCGGCGAGGTCGCCGACGAGGCGGGCGCGCCGGTGACGCGGGTGACCGGCGACGCCGGGGCGAACGACGAAGCCGACGAGGAGAGCGACGGGGACGATTCTGAACCCGCCGACCCCGCCGACCCGCCGGCGTTCGCGGCGACCTACGAGGGGCGGGTCAGCGCCACCGACGCCGAGGTCGCGCTCGCCGGCGAGCGCGAGGGCACCTATCGGATCCCGCTCGTCGGCCGCCACCAGGCGGCGAACGCGGCGCTGGCGGTCGGCGTCGCGGACCGGACCGCGGCGGCGCTGGGAGCGGACCTCCCCGACCGCGCCGTGCGCGACGGCCTCGCCCGGGCGACGTGGCCCGGCCGCTTCGAGGTGATCGACACCGCGCCGCTCACCGTGCTGGACGGCGCGCACAACCCCGCCGCCGCCCGCACGCTCGCCGCGACGCTCGCCGAGTACGACTACGACGACCTCCACCTCGTGTACGCGGCGATGCACGACAAGGACCACGCCGAGACCGCGGCGGCGCTCCCGGACGCGGCGACGGCGGTCACCTGCCGGCCCGCAATCGACCGCGCCGAGGACCCCGCGGTCCTCGCGACCGCGCTCCGGACGGCCGGGATCGACCGGGTCACCGCCGGCGACGACGTGGCGGACGCGCTCGCGGGGGCGGTCGACCGCGCCGACGGGGACGACTGCGTGCTGCTCGTCGGCTCGCTGTTCGCGGTCGCGGAGGCCCGGGCGGCACGGATGCGGACAGTTCGGGAGCGGACAGTCCACGGACCCGACGACGCGGCCCACGCGCTCGACACGGCCGGCGTCCCGCCCGAGGGGGTCGCGGCGCACCGGGACGGCGTCGACCACCGCACGCTCACCCTCCGACTGCGCGGCGACCGCGCCGAGCGCGTCGCGGCCGCGGCGCGGGCCGTCGGCGGCGACGCGGCGCTCGGGGGGCTCGGCGCCGGCGAGGACCGCGGCGCCGGCGGCGAGCACGTCCCCGTCACCGTCGCGGGGACGGTCGCCGAGCTCCGCGCGCTCGTCGACCGGCTCGCCGCGAGCGACGGCGGGGGGCTCGGGGGCGTGGCGGCCGACCTCGCCGCGGCCGCCGGGATCGAGGCGCCGGACGGCGGTCGGAGCTCCGAGGGCGACGAGCCCGCCCCCGAGTTCCCGTGGAGCGACCGGACCGCCGTGATGGGCGTGCTCAACGTCACGCCGGACTCATTCCACGACGGGGGGCGGCACGCCGACCTCGACGACGCGGTGGCGGGCGCCGAGCGGATGGTCGACGCCGGGGTCGACATCGTCGACGTCGGCGGCGAGTCGACCCGACCGGGCGCGGACCCGGTCCCGGTCGCGGAGGAGATCGAGCGCGTCGTCCCGACGATCGAGGCGATCCAGTCCGTGCCGGCGGTCGGCTCCGGCGACGTGCTGGTCTCGGTCGACACCCGGAAGCCCGCGGTCGCCGAGGCGGCCCTCGACGCCGGCGCGGACATCATCAACGACGTGACGGGGTTGGAGGACCCCGAGATGCGGTCGGTCGTCGCGGACGCCGACTGCCCGGTGATCGTGATGCACAGCCTCGACGCGCCGGTCGACCCGGACGCCGACCCCGAGTACGACGACGTGGTCGGCGAGGTCGTCGACGCGCTGCGCGAGCGCCTCGCGATGGCCGACACGGCGGGCATCGACCGCGACCGCGTCATCGTCGACCCCGGGCTCGGCTTCGGGAAGTCGCCGGCGGAGGACTTCGAACTGCTCGCGCGCTGCGGCGAGTTCGCGGCGCTCGGCTGTCCGGTCCTCGTCGGTCACTCCCACAAGTCGCTGTACGGCGCGGTCGGGCGCGAGGCCGACGACCGCGAGCACGCGACGGTCGCGGGGTCCGCGCTCGCCGCCGACCGCGGCGCCGACATCGTCCGGGTCCACGACGTCGCCGAGAACCGCGCGGCGGTCGACGTCGCCGCCGCGGTGAACGGCGCGCTCCGCGACGGGGAGGACGCGGAGTGACCCGGCATCGGTGCCCGCCCGGCCCGGCCGCGACCCCGTGCCGCGCCGACGGCAGCGTTTTGCCTCGCGATCCCCTCGCGCCGGTATGACCCGGCGCCTGCTGCTCGGCTGTAGCGCGGTCGGGAACGCGCTCGTCGAACACACCCGCGACGAGCGCGGCGCACGCGACGACTTGGTGGCGGTCACCGACGACACCGGTTGGGTGTCGACGCTGCGCGACCGCAACGTCGCCACCGTCGAGGCCGACCCGACCGACCCCGCGACCTATCCCGACAGCGCCGCGGTCGTGCTGGTCGCGAGCGACGACGCCGCGCGCAACGTCGCCGCCGCGCGCGCCGCTCGGTCGACGTACCCGGACGCGATGATCGTCGCGCACCTCGGGACGGCGCCGACCGACGAGCAGCGGGCGGCGGTCGCGGCGGTCGCCGACCGCGTGGTCGACCCCGCGGCGGCGGTCGCCGACCGCGTCTTCGAGGCGGTCGGGATCGACGGTGAGTCCGGCGTCGACGGGAGGCCCGCGGTCGACGCGGGGGCGTCCATGACCGACGAGGGCGGCGGCGAGAAGCCGGCCCGGCTGCTCGCGACGCTGCGGGGGCTCTCCGGGCCGCTGCTGGTCGTCGCGCACGACAACCCAGACCCGGACGCCATCGCGAGCGCGCTCGGTCTCGCGCGGATCGCGGCGTCGATCGGCGTCGACGCGGACGCGTGCTACGGCGGCGAGATCGCCCACCAGGAGAACCGCGCGCTGGTGAACCTCCTCGACATCGGCCTCCGTTCGTTCGACGACGTCGACCTCGACGAGTACGCCGGGATCGCCTTGGTCGACCACTCGCGGGCGGGGATCAACGACAGCCTCCCGGAGGACCACCCGGTGGACGTCGTCGTCGACCACCACCCGCCGCGGGGGCCGGTCGCGGGGTCGTTCGTCGACATCCGGCCCGCGGTCGGCGCGACGAGCACGCTGATCGCGGAGTACCTCTCGCGGTACGGGATCGCGCCGGACCGCGAGCTCGCGACGGCGCTCCTGTACGGGATCCGGATCGACACGAAGGACTTCACGCGCGCGACCGCCATCGACGACTTCGAGGCGGCGGCCGACCTGCTCGCGCACGCCGACGAGTCGACGCTCGAACGCGTCGAGAGCCCGAGCGTGAGCCCGGAGACGCTGCGCGTCCTCGCGGCCGCCATCGAGAACCGCGACGTGCGCGGGTCGGTCGCGGCCTCCTGCGTCGGCGAGATCACGGACCGCGACGCCCTCGCGCAGGCCGCGGAGCGGCTCCTCGACCTCGACGGCGTGACGGTGACGTTCGTCTACGGCTACATCGACGACGTGATCTACGGCTCCGCCCGCGCCCGCGGCGCCGACCTCGACGCGGGCGAACTGCTGCGCGACGCGCTCGACCCCGTCGGGTCGGCCGGCGGGCACGCCGCGATGGCCGGCGCGCAGGTCCCGCTCGGGATCCTCAGCGAGGTCTCCGAGTCGGAGTCGCTGCCCGAAGTCGTCGAGGCGTTCGTCGCCGGCCGGTTCTTCGAGGCGCTCGACGACGCCCCCGCCCAACCGACCGGGCTCCCGCCGGAGTTCCCCACGGACTGAGCGTGCGAACGCGTCGCACCCCGGCGGAAGACACACGTCTCTCGGCGCCGACGCGCCGTCCATGCCCGACGGACTCTACGACGAGCGGCCGCGCCTGTACGACTCGATCCAGTCCGACTGGGCGTACGACCGCGACGTCGACTTCGTCGGCGACGCGCTCGCCGACCGCGGCGTCGACCCAGCGCGCCTGCTGGAGGTCGGCTGCGGCACCGGCGAGCACACGCGCCGGTTCGCAGCCCGCGGGATCGACGTGACCGCGATCGACGCCCACGGTGGGATGCTCGCGGTCGCGCGGGAGAAGTGCGCCGCCGTACCCGCGACCGACGCCGCGTCAGCCACCGACGGCCGCGGCGCGGTCGACCTCCGTCGAACCGGCCTCCCGGATCCGGACCTGGGCGACGCCGGTCCGTTCGACGCGGCCGTCGCGATCCGCGGCGTCGTGAACCACCTCGCCCCGGACGACCTCGCCCCCGCGCTCGCCGCGCTCCGCGACCGCCTCCGGCCGGGCGGGGTCCTCGTCTTCGACAACTCTCCCTTGCCGGCCGACGGGAACCGGCCCGGGCTCGACGTCGGCCGCGACGCGGACGGGGCGATCGAGTACGTCCGCGTCGCGCATCACGTCGCGACCGACGACGGCCGCCTCGACTGGCGGGCGGTGACGTTCACCCCCGACGGCGACCCGTTCACGGACCGGCGTCGGATGACGCCCTTCGCGGACGAGCGGATCGCCGACGCGCTCGCCGGGGCGGGATTCGGCGACGTCGACGTCGCCGACGGCTACGGGCCCGCCGACGACCGGAGCGTGTTCGTCGCGGTTCGGTGAACGGGTCCGTGGCGGTTCGGTGGGGCGGTCGTGCGGGGATCGCGCAACGGTCGCAACGTACATAGGACGCGGCGGCCAACTGTGGGTAATGACCGACGACATCGTCGACCACCGCCGACTCGTCATCGCCGGCACCGGTATCTCCGGCCTCTCCGCGGCCATATACGCCGCGCGGTCGAACAACGACCCGCTGCTCATCGAGGGCGACGAGCCGGGCGGCCAGCTCACCCTGACGACCGAGGTGGAGAACTACCCCGGCTTCCCCGAGGGGATCTCCGGCCCGGGCCTGATCAACGACATGAAAGAGCAGGCGAAGAAGTTCGGCGCGGAGGCGCGCAACGGCGTCATCGAGGACGTCTCGAAGGAGCCCGCGGGGCACTTCCGCGTCGCGCTCTCCGACGGCGACGTGTACACCGCCGACGCCGTCATCGCCGCGTCCGGGGCGAGCGCGAGGACGCTCGGCGTCCCCGGCGAAGACGAGCTGATGGGGTACGGCCTCTCGACGTGCGCGACCTGCGACGGCGCGTTCTTCCGCGACGAGGACATGCTCGTCGTCGGCGGCGGCGACGCCGCGATGGAGGAGGCGAACTTCCTGACGAAGTTCGCGGACACCGTCTACGTCGCGCACCGCCGCGAGGAGTTCCGCGCCGAGGACGTGTGGATCGAGCGCACGATGGACGCGGTCGAGGAGGGCGATATCGAGCTCCTCCTCAACACCGAGCTCACCGAGATCCACGGCACCCCCGAGGACGGCATCGACCACGTGACGCTCGTCGAGCACCCCGACGGCCACCCCAAGGAGAAGCTCGACGACCCCGCGACCGCCGACGCGGTCGACGAGTACGCGTTCGACGTTGGGGCCGTCTTCTACGCCATCGGCCACACGCCGAACACGGACTTCCTCGAGGGGACAGGCATCGAGACCGACGACGACGGCTACCTCCTCACCGAGGGCGGCCGCGGCGGCGGGCAGACCCGCACCGGCGTCGACGGCCTCTTCGGCGCGGGCGACGTGGTCGACTTCCACTACCAGCAGGCAGCCACCGCGAGCGGCATGGGCGTGAAGGCCGCGCTCGACGCCGACGAGTACCTCTCCGAGCGCGAGCGCGCCGGCGAGCTGTACGAGGGCGCGGTCGACGCCGCGGCCGCCGACGACTGAGCGGCGTTCGCGATTCCGGGCGGTCCACGCGCCCGATTCCCTTTCCGGGACTACCGGGGGTCGACGGGGTAGGTCAAGTCGTTCTTTGACTCATAGCAGGTGTTACGCCCCGATCCCTCGTCGTTCGAAACGAAATGGATCGACGTGGGCTGTCCGCGGCCGTCGCCGCGCTCGTGCTGGTGGGACTGATCGGGGCCGGGAGCGTCGTCGCCCTCGGCGGCGCCGCGCCGGGCGGAGTCGGCGGCCTCTTCGGCGACGCGAGCGATCCGCCGGCGCTGGTGGCCTTCGACTCGGCCGGGGCGCACTGTCCCGACGCCTTCTCGGCGAACGGCTCGACCTCCGTGAGCGTCGGCGCCGCGAACACGGAGATCACGTACGCCAGGAACGTCTCCCTGCCGGGGCCCTCGCACGCCGTCGGCGGCCCGACGTTCGAACGGCTGAACGAGTCCGCCTACGTCCTCGACGTCCCGATCGAGGAGACGGGGAACGCGACCCGGTCGTGTTCGGGCGCCGTCCGCTACAACGGCACGATGCGGATCCCCGCGGGCGACGACCCGTGGACCCTGATCGTCGAACACGACGGCGAGCCGGTCACGACGCTGCGCGGCGACTCGAATCGGTCTCTCCTCGGCGGCTCGGCGAGCGTGAGCGGCAGCGCCTCGGCTCCGGACTCCGAGCGTAACTCGACGGATTCGTCGGGGTGAACCGGGGGAGACAACCGTCGAACCCCCAGTTGCTGGGTTATAAACAACCGAGACTAGGCTGGCGGCTGCCGCCTCCAAAGCCCGGCCGTGAGGCCATATCTCGGCTTCCACTGATCAACGCGGACACCTCCAAAGCCCCAGTCGCGAGGCGGGCGCACGCTCGCTGTGCTCCTCGTCGCTCGTTCCACTCGCTCCTGCGGTGCTCGCGTCTCCTGCGCCCGCCTCGCGACTGCCCCTTTGTGTCCCGCCCCACGGCACCGCCCCGCACCTCACGCCTCCCCAGCCTCGCGGTTCGTTCGGGGCTCCCTGCGGTCGCCCCTCCCTCACCGCGTCCCTCGCGCGTGCTGGCTTCGCGGCCGCCGAGGGCGGCCGCTCGCAGGCACGCGCCACCGCGGTTCTGCTTATACACCGACGTCCTCGGCGCCCGGCTCAGGACAGGATCTCCACGTCGTACCCCTCGGCCTCGAGCGCGTCGACGATGTCGGCGGCGTGTTCGGCGTCGTCGGTCTCTAA
>Ga0209946_1000620_pt1 | contig 14556 bp, 12 predicted proteins | sample SalPon2_A_H2O_MG_FD_185704 | JGI IMG/M metagenome (GOLD analysis project Ga0209946, IMG submission 185704) | Salt pond water microbial communities from South San Francisco under conditions of wetland restoration - Salt Pond MetaG R2_A_H2O_MG... | ecosystem: Environmental > Aquatic > Non-marine... | reverse complement strand
TTCCGGAAATAGAGGATGAAATGCCGTCCCCACCGGTACCCGGTTCGCCGTCTAACCCTGCAGACCCTGCTCCGCCGCCGCCACCGGCAGTGCCGTTAACTTCAGATTCAGAACTCCCCCCATCGTTGCCTTGTCCCGGTGTGCCAGATCCGCCTGCAGTGTTGGTTTGATCAGTGTATAAACCACCACCACCACCGCCTGATCCCCCCGAAGATCCTGTTCTTACTGCTACGCCTTCGTCGCCATATGCCCCACCGCCGCCGCCACCGATTGATGTTTGACCAAATGCCGAGCTGTTTTCGCCGTCTGTTCCACGGAACTCCCTAGTGTTTGTTGTTTTATTTCCGCCGTCGCCCACAATTATAGAATACGACTGTGCGTTTACATTAATGGTCCCGGTTAGTAATCCACCGGCACCGCCGCCGCCCATACCACCACCACCACCGCCAGCGACGATTAGATATTCTACCTCGCCGTCTGATGACCCGGTAGAATTTACAGTAAATGTTGATGTTCCTGTTGATGTAAATGTATGAACACGATAGTTTTGCCCCCCAACTGTAATTTCAGATTCCGTGCCACCTTCTGCACTAATTGGTAGTTCCGCCAATGGCCCCCATTCTGCTCCATTATAAACTTCGGCAGCACCATCATCAGTATTCCAACGAATCATTCCTGCTTGAGGATTTGACGGGCGTTGAGCGGTAGTTCCACTTGGGAGTTCTAAAAACCCGGTGTCATCAATTGTTGTATTTTTAAGATTGGCCATACTTATATTCCCAATGCAGCCCAACTGGAACCGTTCCAAAGTTCTATCTTGTTAGTTTCTGTATTAAATCTTATAGCACCCACTCTTGGGTTTTGCTCGGGGCGTTGATCACTTGTGCCCGTGGGCAATTTTAAAAATCCCGTATCATCGATTGTAGTATTTTTTAAGTTAGCCATAATTTATTTTCTCAATTCATCAATCTGTTTTTGTTGTTCTTTTATTGACTCTATAAGATATGCAATAATTCTTGTATAATGCACAGATTTTGGGTTTCCTTCATCGTCTAGTGCCACCAAACTTGGAACGATTTTATGAAGTTCCTCGGCAATAAGACCAGATTCATTAGTAGATGAATCATCCTTGCGGTCAAAAGTCACACCCTGCATCTCACACACAACATTAAGAGCATTTGATATATTTTGAATATTTTTCTTGTATCGCCGCGAAGATGTTTCGGTTAGTGAGGTGACAGAAAGAGTGCCGTTTGACGCATCAAATTCTAAGTTTGATTTTGATGCTTTGATAACTTCATCAGATCCAGTTCCACCAACCATGATAGGATATAATGTTGATGAGCTCGTGTCGTCTGTTGCGTTAGCTTCTGATGATGATATGTCTACCCAACCAGTGTCATAATCAGTTGCCGAAGATTTCGCGAGAACTTGCCCAGATGACCCGCCAGCGGGAACACCTTCGCCATCTGTTCCATCTGTGCCATCCGCACCATCTGCAACAGCAGTTGCCGAGACCCACTGGTTAGAATCTCCGTCTTCATAATATATATACAAATTACTTTCAGAAGAATCCCACCATAAATCTCCATTTGATGGTGATGATGGTGGTGTTTCACTTATGGTGACAGAAGATCCAGTATCAAGTCCCAACCATTCCCCAGAATTGCTTATAATAGTATTCCCAGCAATCTTCAGATCATTATTACCTAAGTCAATGCTGTCAGAGAATGTCCATGATGATGAAGAAGATTGCCATAAAATGGATTTATCACCATCATTACCAGCTAAAAGTATTATCCCCCCATCTGAAGCTGTGCTGTTATTGGGAGAAGAAGTGTTCCCCAGTTCAATACTTTTATCCTCTACCTTAATAATATTGGTATCTAGAATTGTTTGAGAGCCATTAACTGTCAAGTTGCCATCAACTACAATGTTTCCAAGTGTTAAGTTATCCGAAAGTGTTGCATTTATCGTTGCATTTCCAACGTTTGCTAGTGTTGCTGAACCGCTTAAATCTCCACTTAATGAAATTGTTGGGTCAGGCTTGTTTGTGATATCGTCCCAATCAACAACATCTATATTTTCAGTAATACCAGATTCTGAATCAAAACTATCAAATTTAATTTTTCCATTAGAATTACGAGATATTTTTATACGCTGACTCCCAGAACCCACTTCAATTTCATTTGCAATTATTCTACCAAGATTGTTTTGGCTATCTGTAATTTGTATGTTCCCAGCATCAGATGATATTTTAGAATTTCCTACATTAATAGTGTTTCCAGACAAATAGATATCATTAAATCGGAAACTATCACTTCCTAGATCATACGTTTCATTTGAATCTGGGATAAGATTGCCCGTTATTGTCCCATCAAACGAATTTACAGACACAGTCACTGTTTTAGAATTTGCGTTTGCTCCCAAAGTTACATTATTTCCAGAAATTAATTCTAATGTATCTGTTGTAGTATCTGCCGTGACATCTGTTTGCCCAACCGTTATTGTGCTGAATGAAGAAGATGTGGATCCTTCTATTAATTCAAAATCAAGGTCTGTAGTTCCGACCGTAATTGGATCATCTGTCACTAGTTTCCATTGTGTATCGCTATTGTTAACACCTTCTGTAACCATAACAATAATACCGGCACTGATACCACTATGAACATCAAAATCACTTGCTCTGGTCCATGTGCCGTTTGATCCTGTGCCAGCGGTTTCAACTTCGTAAATGCCATTTTCGCTTTTGTCGGTTTGATTGGAGACAAGAACGCGATCCCCTGAAGATAAGGTCACACCGTCAACAGAAGATGGTGCACCTCCATCCAATGTTATATCACTTGAAGTAGTAACTCTGGTGGATTGTTTAAAATCCAAATTTGAAATTTGATAGGCTCTTGGTCTAGTAAGAGGCATAAAGGTCTCACATCTTTAAGTTTATTTATTCAAAAAAAGACCGGCAATTTGCCGGTCTTTTGTGTTTGTTGTTAAGTTGCTATTTTTATAAGCGACCGACAACTACTTCTATTACACCGCTGTTACCTTCAAAGTCCTCAAGTGCTTTACCTATGACTGTACCAATTGATGGTGAAGATTCTGCTCTGGCAGTACCATCACCGTTAGATACCATCATATCACCTTTGCGAACATTTCCAGTTACACGGGTTGGGACACGACCAGTAAGTGCTACTGCTGCAACGTGCTCACCCTCGGCTGTTGAGTTCATTAAGTAACTTGGGTTTGTTGAGATAACACCCGCAATGCGTGCGTCACCTTCAGCATCACTTACAGTAACTTCGTCTGTGCCACCAAATGCCACAACTGTGCCGGGCTCGTATGTTGCATCTGAAACGTACATCTCAGCCAAGTCAGCATATTGAGCACTTGTGGCTTTAGCATGAACCGTATCAAAGCTGTTTGCACTTGAGCCAATGTTACCAACACCATCTGTGCCACTCTTAGTTATAGACGGCAGTGTAATTGCACCGCCAGCATCTACTGTGCCAGTTGTTACAACATTGCCAAGCTTTGTTGTTCCGAAGTCACTAATTGTTACAACGTTATTGGCAACAGTTGCCTCAGAGGCAATCACAAGTTGATCTGTGCTGTTATCATAACCGACAAACGCCAGTTTTTCTGACGAATCATAATAAAAGAGTTTAAGACCTCTGTCTAAACCATCATCGCTCGTCAATGGTGCACCGTTACTGCCTCTGCCTAAGCTGATAAGAGGGTCACTAACTTCAAATTCCGACACGCTAACAGTGGTTGTATCGCCTTGTACAGTTAGGTTACCTGTTACTGTTAGATCGGAGGTCGTTTCCAACTCATCAACTGTTAGATTGGTAACTGTCATATCACCATCAACTGTTAAGCCAGTTGAGTCAAAGGTTGCAACAGTGCTTCCACCAACATTTGCAACAATATTGCCACCTGATGAGACGACGCTTACACTACTATTTCCATCTTCAATAGTAGTAGCGTCAAGTCCAACAAAGCCGTTTGTTGCTTCAATACTACCTGTTACAACAAGTCCGGTAGAAGCCACGGTTGCTACAGAAGAGCCAGCAATGTCAACTTCAACGTTGCCATTTGTCGCAACGACAGAAACAGAGGAATTGCCATCTTCAATAGTAGTTGCATCAAGTCCAACAAATCCGTTTGTTGCTTCAATACTACCTGTGACAACAAGTCCGGTAGAAGCCACGGTTGCTACAGAAGAGCCAGCAACGTCAACCTCAACATTTCCGTCTGTTGCAGCAATAGACACAGAGGAATTGCCATCAGATATTGTGGTTGTATCTACGTTATTGCTATCAAGCGTGGCTGGCGTTGTGCCATCCGAACCAAAGAATGCAACTGTATTAGATCCACCATCTTTAATAACAATATCACCAAGAACAATGCTGTTACCAGCAAGGTAAAGATCATTCCATCGTAGAGTATCGCTACCAAGATCATAGGTGACATTTGCAGTTGGAACAAGATTACCAGTTATGTCAAATTGTTCATCACCATCAACTGCGGTTAAAAGAGAAGAACTATCTCCGTTTGATAATGCTGTAACTGTTGTTGTAGTGGTTAGGCGACGTACTTCGATTTCATCACCAGATTCTGGTGCTTCAGTAAATGTTAGTGTAGTTCCACTTATAGCATAAGCAGTAGTTGGCAACTGAACAACACCGTTAATTGAAACAATTGCACCGGCAGTAGTTGATTCATCACTTAGTGTGAATGTGGTTGTTGACCCGTCGCCAGAGAATGTGTCACTTGCAATAACAGTGAATTCAGTACCCGCTGTTGTCCATTGCGTCCCATCATAAAACTCAATGCCAGACTCAGTTTCATTATAACGGAACATACCTTCGGCTGGTGCGGCTGGGCGTTCTGCTGTTGTACCTGCTGGTAATACCATTGAGCCACTTGAGTCTATTGTTAAAACAGCACCACTTACAACATTGCCTGAACCAATACCTATAGAATCAGTGCCAGAATCGACAACAAATACATCTGGATTGATGTTACCCGAGACAATGAAGTCAACATCACCGTTTGTTCGGTTGAATATTAATTCTGTACCAAGGCTTCTGATTTCTTCATCGTCTATGCGAACATTATCGACAGTCATTGAACCATCTATTTCAAGATTAGCACCATCAAATATAGCATTTGCCGTTGTTGAGATTTCGCTGTTAGCAGTAGTAAACAACATGCGGTCACCAGCCTGATCTGATAAAACAACCTCGCCAGTTCCATCTGGATTCAAGTTAATATTGCTATTAGCACCACTTGTGATGTCAAGGTCTGCCGTGCTTGTTACGGTTGGTGAGGTGACTGAGGTGTTAGCAACAACAGTTTCAGCATCAAGTGCACCACTAGTGATGAGATTGCCACCGGAAACATTACCAGTTGCGTCAACAACACCTGCTGTAGTGATGTTTCCGCCACTTATATTGCCTGTTGCGTCAACAACACCTGCTGTAGTGATATTGCCACCACTCACGTTGCCAGTAGCAGTGATTGTGGTATTTGCACTCAAACTATCTGTTTGCATTGTTCCAGATGTTGTTAAATTGCCAGCAATCACGTTGCCAGTTGCGTCAACGACACCAGAGGTTGTGAGATTACCACCAGAAATATTCCCAGAACTATCAATAGATGTTGTTGTGATGCCACCAACATTGATGTCGCCTAAATTACCAGTTACCTCTTCGTCGGTAATCGTTGCATCAACAAAGAAACGCCACTCATCTGATGGATCATCATAACCCATAAATGCGACTTTCTCTTCAGCGTCGAAGTAATACATAGCAATACCGCGATCTTTACCATCACTTGTGGTAAGAGGGTCGTTATTTGCACCACGCCCTAACTGTAAAATTGGGTCTTCGATAGTAGTTTCTGTAGAGTTAACTGTAGTGGTTGTGCCGAGAACACTCAAGTTACCAGATAAAGTTGTGTCACGGTCTACAAAGAATATACCAGTACCACTTGAGTCTACTACCACGTCCACATTTGCTGGAGATGTGATTGTATTATCATCAACTATGACGTTATCAACTGTTAGTTTACCAGTTAAATCAAGATTTGCTGTATCAAATGTTAGGTTTGCATCTGTGCGAAGTTGACTGTTTGCATCTGTGAAGAATACTTCATTTACTGTTGCAGATGTTATTTCAACATTTGGGGCAACTACAGATGTATCGGCGTTAATGTTATCGCCATTGATATTGCCATCTGCATCAACAATGCCGGTTGCATTAATGTTTGCACCACTCACGTTACCAGTTGCGTCAACAACACCAGCGGTTGTGATGTTACCACCACTTACATTGCCTGTGGCAGTGATTGTGGTTCCTGCTGTAATACTTGAATTGGCTTCAAGGGTCTCAGCATCCACAGTTCCGTCTGTCACTAAGTTACCACCACTTACGTTACCTGTAGCTGTAATGGTGGTGTTAGCACTAAGGCTACCTGTTTGTGTAGTACCAGCGGTGTTTAGATTACCGCCGTCGATGTTGCCAGTTGCATCAATAGTAGTAGATGCAGTAAGTGAACCAGTCTCTGTGGCTCCAGTTGTAATAAGATTGCCGCCAGTAATATTTCCTGTTACATCAAGACTATCAACGTTTCCTGAAATTGACATATTTCCTGTAATATCAATATTACCAGAAATGTTGGCATCAACTGCATCAAAGTTAGCAACTTCCATATCAGCGAAGTTAGTAACAACTATTTCTGTGTCAGTGTCGGTGCTTGTAGTGAATGCAGCAACAAACTTGTCTTGATCTTCATCGAATACGAAAGCAACGTTATCTTCGTCGCCGCGACCGCCGATAAAACCAACGTCCACGCTCGGTGAACCAGTTTGTCCACTAGCAAAAAGTAGTAGAGCATCCTCAATGCTAAGGTTTGTGGTATCAACTGCTGTAGTTGTACCGTTTACGGTTAGATTACCAGTAATAGTAAAATCAGAACCATAAGTTAAATTGTTTGCGATTTTTCCAGATGTGATTGAGAAGTCTTGCAACTTTGATGCTGCATTGACTGTCAAGTCAGTAATCTGGTTATTTTTAATTCGTGTGATTGCCATCAGACATAAACTCCCAGTTAGTCGAGAGTATTTAGTCTAGGAGTGTTTTTTAGAAATCTACCGAGTTTATAGTAAGTTAGGTTAGTGAAAACCCAGATAGTGACCAAACATTATCTGCAACTTTTATCAAATCTGCACGACCATAAGAGCCAATAGTGCGATTGGATGAAACAGAATTTCCTGCAAGATATAAGTCAACATTAGCGACTGGTGTTAGTGTAACATTGCTTGTACTGTGAGAAATAACAGCAACTTGCGTGCCTGTGGGCAGCGGAACAGACGAGTTTTCTGGAATTGTTATATCAAATGTCCCAGTGCTGTTTATATAAAGATGTCCGCCACGATCACTATTTGATAGCGTTGTATTGCCTGTTACAATTCTTTGCGGACTTTCCAAAAATCCAATTTGCTGTGAGCCAACACTCACAGGTGTGTTACTTGAAAACTTAACTGCATTATTGCCAATATTTCCAACTTCTGTGCCTTCAACAGTGAATGTAATTTGGTTTGTATCTGTAACACGGATAACAGTGTCACCAGTATCATCTATCAATGCACTAACAGTTTGCGATAATGATATGAATCGAATTTCTACGGTGTCTTGTGTTTGCGGAGCTTCTGCAAATGTTATTTGATTTCCGGTCACACTGTATGATGATCCGGGCACCTGTGCAACACCATTTATGTATACAAGTATACCAGAGGTTGTTGCTTCTTGGTCTAAGGTGAATATCGTTGTGCTATCATCCCCAGTTATTATTTGACTGGTTATAAAGGTAACATCTGTGCCTAGTGCTTCCCACTGGGTACCATCATATACTTCAAGATAATTTGCATCTCTATTCCATCTAAATGTCCCCGCAACTGGGTTACTTGGTCGTTCTGCAGTAGTGCCAATGGGAACAATTATTCCGGTGGTGTTGTCTATAGACACGAAACTATTGGCTTCGGCGGATAGTATTAAATTCCCATCAGAAACAATCTGATTGTTATCAATAGTAACATTGTCAATGCTCATTTGATTAGCATTGACCACCCCTGTCACATCCAATGCTGAACCACTAAATGATAGATTACTGTCAGTTGTGGCACGTCCATTATTATCAACAAAATAAATTAATGTTGGTGTATCATTGTCTGCAACTACTAAATTATCAATGACAACAAAACTACCGCTTGAAACAGTGAGTTTTAGATTGTCTAAAGAATTCACAGCATTGCCTGATATTTGGACATTATCAATATTGACAGCAACGCCGTCGATGTCGATTGCACCTGTTCCGTCATACCGAATATTGGCATAAGTCGTTAATGTATCATCACTATCAGTAAACACAAGTGCATTATTATTAAGATATGGCAATGTCAATGCTGAGTTGGCTACAAATGTGTTACCCTCAATATCACCGGGAAGAGAAAGGTTACCACCACCAGATATATTATTGCCAATATCAATACCATCGACAACCAAGGTATCATTTATTGTTAAATTTCCATCGATAGTAACATTATTAGGAAGGCCTATTGTGAAAGCATTGCCAACCAAATTACTTTGTATTTGATTAGTGGTTCCTTGTATTGTTATAGTTTCATTGGTTTCAATTGTAGTAGTTGTAGCACCATCACTGACAGCGAATGATGCATCTGCAATAGAATTTGCAACAAACTGTTTGGTAGCTGCATCAGTATCGAGTATTGGATCAGCAATATTATTAATATTGACCCCAGACATATTAAGATTGCCTGTCGGGACGATTGTTATATTCCCTGAAGACACTAATCCTGTTGAGGTTATAGAAATATTGCCTACTTGGATATTCCCAAGCACATCAAGTTCTGACTCGGGCGACTGGGTACCTATACCAACTCTGCTGTTCCCAACATCAAGATATAAAAGATTTCCTTGGATTGCTAGATCGTCATCTCTTTGCAGATCATCCTGCAACATTCGACCCGAAATTCTATTAATAGCCATAACTTTCCTTCCAAGTATTTATAGCCATTAACTTGGCTGGTTTGATGCTAAATTATGAATAATGTTGATAGTTTCACCACTTGGTGGTGGCGATGTAAATGTAATATCTGTATTGGCACCCGTGATTGAATAGGTTACCGGTGCTTGATAGATAGCACCAACAAAAACAATAACTTGGTCAGGTTCACCAACATCAGTTGTCATAGTAAATGTTACCGTGCTTCCATCGCCAGTGAACGAATCGACAAAAATATCTGTTTCACCAGCAACATTTACCGATTGCCAAAGAGTTCCATCATAAAATTCTAGTGAACCCAAGTCAGTGTTATAACGAAAACTTCCAAATACCGCAGATTCTGGTCGCGTAGTAGAGTCTCCAGTAGGCACAACTACACTAGTTGTGGCACTTCGGAGTTCTCTATTTTTAACAAAGTAACCCATTATACCTCGGTATGACTAATGCAGGTATTAATAGCACCAGCGTCACTGGCTTGTATTTGTATTTCGTCACCATCGCTTAGTAACAACTTTTCGCCACCAACAAAAAATTGATAGGTGTCGTCTGCTGTTATTTCTAAGTTTGATAGTACAATCGCTGATTGAACAATTGTTGAAAAGTCGTTAATGCCACTAGGCACAACAAATACATCTACTGATACAGTCGAACCACTAGTATTAGTAATGCTAAAAAAAGTTACAACAGTATCATCGACACTGGTATATATGGTTTTTACACTGGTATCAACTGTGTTTACTGTTATTGCCATTTAATTTCCTTAAAGTATTAATGCCAGTTTTCTGGCTCGTTTGTATGCAACTAATTCGTCAGTTTCGGTATCATTCTTTACATAAACGCCTGACTCACCAAGGTCTGGCGTATTGCCGTATACAACAGTAGCGTTAGCCACTGCAGCAGGAACACTTGCTTGTTGTAAAAATGCCTGACTGCCATCCAGACTTATTGCATTATTTGCAACATCTACAGTGAAATAATCAGTACCACCAAATGTTGTCTCGCCAGCCTTGTATTGTATTGAATTTATATTGTTGCCGGGGGCAGCAGACGTTGATGTGGCAAGTGGCGTATATGTTCCAGTGCCATCAAGATCAACATCATCTGAAACTTCCCACTGGTTCTGGATTGAATTAAACCGTAATCCGGCTAAATCATTCGCTCCAGTTTGAGCAATTATGCCTACTTCTGGAAAATCACCGGTATTATCTTGACCCAGTACAATGTAGGGGTCTTTGATGGTAGTTTCTTCAACATTAATCGTTGTAGTGTTGCCGGTTACTGATAAGTTGCCATCAATTTTTACAGTATGTGTCTGAATGGTTACATTATCTGACGATACATTGCCAGTATCTGGTTCTACTGTTACCAAATAATAATTTCCAGCAATTTTATTGTAGATGCTCATAAATCTAAGTCCTTGAAGTATTTATACTTGCTAGAAATGTCTCGATATTGACTTCACTGTAATTATCAATTTCAAATAGTTTTGGAACACTCGCAGATGTCTTGCCCACAACCCGAATGATTTTTGATTTTTTATAAGTATCTAATAGCGTTTTAATCTGATTAACCCAATTACCTGCATAAGTTGGAGAACTACCAACTGCACGGTAGTTGTCAGTACCTGCATAGACATTGTTGAAAGTTTTGTTAGCACTGCCAAAATCGTGTCCAATTAAATATATTATTCTGTGACCGTGGTCTAGTGCCAGTGCAAGACTAACAGGTCCTGAACTCCAGCCCTTCCACTGTGTAGGAATTTCTAAAGAACCCCGTTCAGTATCTGGTCTTCTTGTGTAAAATATATGATTTTGTGGATACCCAGTTTTGTCAATTTCTCTGGAAATACCTTGGTCAGTTGCCACAAGGATGTCGGGTGCAAAATCTCTGTATAAAGCATTGCAGCCATATACTTTGCCGTGAGTTTTTAATTGTGTAACATCGACGTTTTGGCGGCTGATACCATTGCCGATGACAAATGCTTTGGTCATTGTTATAAAATAAAAAAGCCACCCCTTTTATAGAGGTGACTTTTATGGCGTAATTACCGATTAAGCCGAATCAACTTGAACAGCAGATATTGTGACATCAGTAATACCAGAAAGAATGGCACGCTCGCCAACATCTGGATCAGGTGCGTTAAATGTTACAATATAGCTGTTGCCATCAAAATCTATTCCCCAGCGGTTTGAAAACCGTGCTAGGCGGAAGCTAACTGAAGAATCATCAGTTGCTGTGACTGTCATTTCATTTGCATCTAGTGAGCCGTTATCTTTATCAACTAGGAAGCAAGGACCAACGTTGCCGTTAACATTAACAAGGTATTTTTTGCTGCCTTTTTGGCGAACAATAAATCCATCACCTTCGGCATTGTCACCGACTTTTGCTCTGCAAACAATTTGATTGTGGTTTAACGACACGTTCCCACCGACAACACCGTAAGTGACCCCATCTGTATATGGATCATTGTTGGGATAATCATCGGAGCGAGGGTTATCATAATACTCTGGGTCTTGAGTTCTAATAGTACGATCTATATCGTTTGCTGTATTAGCATTTGCAATTTTTAGTGGACGTCCCATTTGGTTTCTCCTTTTAGAAGTCCTATGCGGGTTCTAGCCGCTACGCAGTGGGTTATACGCTGCATAAAACACCGAATTGTGTTACCAATAGTATTTATAATATTTTTTTAATTTTTTCTTCTACTGGTGCAGTCCATATTTTTAAATTTGATACAAGTTCTCTATTATGAATGCATTGTGTTTTTACTTTTTTTGATGCTAACTTTTTAATTCTTTCAGGCTGCTTAATAAATTCTATAAAACTATCTGCAGCACGGTGAGCCCGCTTAAATGGACAATGCTCCTCGTCATATGACTCATCTATAATGTCACTAAATGTTTTAAAACCAAGAGTTTGTAGATTTTTTAAAAACCCTTCTGCACCATATATTACCCAAGGCAGACCAGAGTACAATGCTTTTCCTGATTTTTCAGTAACATAAAACCCCTCTGATTCGCGAAACTCTTTTAATTTAAAATCATCTTCTGTTTCTGCAACAAATTGTATGCGTGTGTGGGAAAATAATTTTTTAGGAATTATTTGACTATGGATAATATTATTATCATGTATATTTTGGACATTTTCTTGTGTAAAAAGTCGATCACGAAAAATACACTGATTTCTAAATTCCTTAATGTCTGCTTGTTTGATACAAGGATCTACATAATAATGATAAGTTTTACTATGATTTTCATCCCAATCTCCACTCTGTCTTGGATAGTAAGAAATCATTACACTTTTATGATATTCTAATAGTTTTTCGTATATAATTTTTCGACGTGGTGTCCAGCCGCCCAACATGCAAAGCCCATCTTTTATAATGGTATTGTTAACAGGCTTAAACGGTTTATTAGCACTAACAACTTTAACCCAGTCTATTGGGTAAAATTGCAATGTGGAGATTTTATCATCAAAAAAAGGTACTAAAATTATACTGTTAGGTCTTAAATGTTTTAAATGCTCATAACTGTACCGTATATCTTCAAACAACATCCCGTGTTGAGATTCCGAGTCGATTATAATGGTTTTTTTATTGCTAAAAATAATTTCTGTTTCAGCGTTAACAACTTCCACATCACTATCTAAATCTGTTCCACAAAAAAAAGTGGAACTGTGTTCCACTAATTCTTTGAGATGGTTTTCGTTGTCAAAAATTTTCATAAACTGTAATTTGTTTTAAAACAGTTGTTAAAGCCTATATTATGCTGATTCTTCAGGTTCAGGCTTAATTGGAGCTTCCTCTATATTAAGGTCACACGTCATTGTGCTGCCTTCAGGTATACCAATACTCCACTGTCCATACAGTTCGGATCTGTCATCAGATGGCCCGTTTTCGTTTTCAGCCCCATCTATCAAAATGTTTGAATTTGGATCACCAACCTCATCACCATCTGCTTCTGTATATGAATAAACACCAAAAAGTTCTGGATTTTCATTGTTTTCTTCGCCGACATATGTGGTTAGGGTTTCTGTATACAAGAAATTACCAGATAATGCTTTAATTGATAGACTTTTAGTGATTGCTGTATCACCCTCTATCCACGATGCAACTTCCTCTTCGCCCAAATCTGAACCAAGTGTATATTCACGTAAATCAAAATTTTTATCAGTAGTGACCGCTCCTGTATAAATGACATTACCATCAACTGCGACTTCAATTTCTGCGTCATTATCATCAGCACTGAATCCAATGCCGAAAATTTTTATTGCTCTGCTCATAATATATGATCTCCAAATGATATAATGTTATTTATGATTGCTTTTGGTTTTGTTGTGTTGGTGTTAAATTATATCGTAGTTTTTTCAGAAGATTGAGGTGATGTTAATTCTTTTAATTGTTCTTTACTCAAACAGTAGACCGAATCAATATTAACTAATCCCAAATCTTTGCCAATTTTTTGACCCAACTCTCTTGCATTTTCTTTTACATGTGTAATACATTCTTGTTGTGTATCAAATGTTGGGTTATAGAACGTATATGCACCCATATTACCGGGTGAAGAACCTAGAAAAACAACAATAAACCAACTCATAAAATCACCTATTAATATCTCTAAGAATATTTATGTGTTTTGTTTGCAATTGTCGCCATGCCAGCGTGGGTAAGTGTTTACTGATATCATTTGATTGCAGTGGGGACAGAGTTTTTTATCACGTTTTTTACCACGTATGGCATCATCTTTTTTGCGTATGGTTTCTTCGCTTTATTATACCCATAAAAAAACAGGGCCCGAAGGCCCTGCTCAAACTTAAAATATTTAAGTTTAGTTTTAGCTGAAGCTTAGATTATTAACGGCAATTTCACCGACATAATCACCAGCGTTACCAAACGAACTGGCAGTATTTGTGAGCTCGATGTAGCCGTAACGCGTCATAAAGCTGACTACTGGTTCGAATGTGGACGGATCCAGTACCACACCACTGCTCATCAATGGAATGTATGGGCAGTAGAATGCAGGTGCGTCGGCCTCGCTTGAACCCTTATAACCAACGAGAACAGGTGTGTTATCATTAGCATAAGAATCAACGAATACACGCATAGCACCGTTGAGTGTACCGACAAACTTGGTGTTTGTTGGTGCTTCAAATGTACCTTCTGTGCTGCGAGCAAATGCTGATGTTGTAGCACTCTGGAGGACTGTAAGAGCCTGAGGGCTAACAACGGCATAGTTACCAGCACCACGACGGGTACGCTGTGCAATCTTGTTGGCAACACGGTTAACGAGAACTGCAAGGGCAGCGTGCTCATCACCGACGAATGTGCCAGTACCGGAAACTGTTGACTGGTCAAAAGTCTCTTCAACGGCAGCTAGGCTGCGTAGGCTGAGGAGAATCTCCTGATCGATTTCAGCAGTAATTTCCTGTGCAAGAGCAGCCATGACTTCTGCCTCGACATCAATACCGTGC
>Ga0209946_1000617_pt1 | contig 14631 bp, 9 predicted proteins | sample SalPon2_A_H2O_MG_FD_185704 | JGI IMG/M metagenome (GOLD analysis project Ga0209946, IMG submission 185704) | Salt pond water microbial communities from South San Francisco under conditions of wetland restoration - Salt Pond MetaG R2_A_H2O_MG... | ecosystem: Environmental > Aquatic > Non-marine... | reverse complement strand
AAATATGTGAATATAGATGAGGTCCGTGATCGACAGGAAATAGGCAGGGATGTAGCTGTTTCTGGGTCTATGAGAGGCTCCGGTCTTGATAATCTTGAAATACAGAAAGGGGGAAGATATGAGTCTTGGAGTACAGTTGAAACTAAGGAATGTACTGGGAATCCTTGTACAATAAGAAGAAATTATTCCCAAGGTAAGACTGGTGATGTTGAATTCCGACTAAAAGGTTATGCAGGGGATATTACGGAAACTTCGGGCATACAAGTAGTTGAATATTATGCTGTTAATGAAGAAGATGGTGGCGATGATGCGGAGGAGAAAGATCCATTTGTTTCCTCTGTAAGATTGGATGAAATTGATGATGAACATCCTGTAGATGAAGATATAGAGGTGTATGCTACTGCCTCAGGTAGAGAAATTGATACTATCAGCCTTCAGGAAAAGAGAAGGCATGAATCTTGGGATACGTTTGAAGAAGATGAATGTGGAAGCGTAAGCTCATGTAATATAGAAGCTGATTATGAAACAAGCATCTCAGGCGATGTAGAGTTTAGAGCAGTAGCAGAAGCAGGTGAAAGCTCTAGAGCCTCCAACATTGAGGTAGTTGAATTCTATGATGGTGATGAAGATACAGAAGATGATGAGGAAGGCGATGCTAATTTGGAGGTAGAGGTTGAAGATGAAGAAAATAATAACTTAGAAGATGCACGTGTCCATGTTGAAAACGGCGAATCAATAACTCGGTATACTGATTACAGAGGGGAAGTTGATTTCGACTTGGACTCTGATGAATACACTGTTACAGCCTCAAAACCTGGCTATGAAACCGATGATGATAAATTAGATATTGAGGATGGAGAAGATGAAAGGATTGAGTTCAGGCTTGAAAGATTAGAAGACTTCGACTTTACAGTCTCCTACAATAATGGCAATGGTCAGAGTAATGTGTGTATCGGGGATGATCTTTCTGTAGATGTTGAAGTAATTAATTATGAGGGATCTGATCAAGAATATACCATTTCGGGTACAGGGCTAGGCGGCGCTGATAACCTGAATGTTGAGGTAGATGATCAGGACTCGGATGATTTTGAACTGGTTTTCGATGACGTTGAAGACCGAAACAATGGCAGATTTACTGTTGAAGTAGAGAGCGATAGTGAGACAAAATCTGTTGAAAGGCAGGTTAACTTAGAGGACTGTAACGGCGTGGATGCCAGAAATGTTCCATCAGGAATCTCTGCAAAAATTGTTCCACGCGAAGTCTTAAGCGGGAATGTTGTAAGGATAAAAGGGGATGTTCAGGGCGTCAGGTCGCCTGTAGATGTTACTGCCTCTTCAGAGGGGTTCTCAAGGACAGTCTCTACAACAGATTCAGGAGGGTATACTGTATTCCATACTACAGAAAAACCCGGTATCAAAAAATTCACAGTATCATCAGGAGGTATATCAACTGAAAGAACGCTTGAAGTGCTGCCTAAGGTGAGTGTCTCAGTTTTAGATGCTCCAAGCATGGTGGTCCAAGGCCAAGACTTTGAGGTATGTGCTGATGTAGATTCTGATGTAGAACCAGAAGTGATACTTTTCCGTGATGGTCAAAGACTCGACTCCAAAGTTTCATCAGGAAGAGTTTGCTTTGAAACAAAGGCAGGATCTGAAGGAGAAAAGAATTACTGGGTTAGAGCTGCTACTTCTGGTCAAACAGGATCAGCAACTAAAAAAGTAGAAGTGATTGAAGAGGGTGAGGAGTTTGATACATTCCCTGGACAGGTAGCCGTTAAGAAAACAGAGCCAGCTCAGGCAAGAATGACACTTTACAACAAAGACCCTGGTGTAAAGAATTACCAAATTAGCGTAGATAACTTTAGAGACAAATGGGTATCCATGACTGATAAAGAAGTAATTGTGCCACAGAGAGAGACTAGAGAGGTTTACTTTTATTTCTCTCCAGAAAATGCAGGAAGTTTTAATCCAGTTTTAAAGGCTGAGACAGAAGGGAAGGTCTTTGAGAAGGACATAAGTATTAACTCTCAAGATACTCACGGTTCTCAGGGTAAATCTTTCTTGTCATTACTGTTTTGACTTCACTGAGCGGTGAATAAAATCTTTCACTATCATTTGATATATAAAAATAAACACGAGTGTTATTATCAGGTGACAATAACCTGTGACAAGTATTTACAAAATTGCAATAATTACAGTAGCAGCTCTACTAACTCTAAACCTTGCAGCAGCAAGCACTGCAGATTTGAATATTTTTCCGGGTGAATCCTCTGTACAAGTTGATTCTTTTACGTCCTATGAAGTTGAAGTAACCAATACTGGAACAGTAGATGATGTTTATACTATATCAACCACTCACTCTGATGAAATCAGGGTAGCGCCGAATCAAGTCCCTGAAAAAGGTGTACTAGAGCCGGGAGAATCAGAAAGAGTACAATTATGGTTTAATCCAAATCTTGATAGGCAAGAAGGAGATGTTGACTTCAGGGTTGACGCAGAATCGCGTGCAACAAGTGAGGTATACAGTGTTGAAGGTACAGCGGAAGTAATTAGAGACCATAATGTTGAACTTGATGTCGAAAATCCTTCTCCAGTATGTAGAGGAGAAGAAGCAGTTTACACAGTTTACGTAACTAACTCAGGTACTCAAGAAGAAGTCTTCAAGCTAAGTGCAGATGCAGGTCAATTCTCACAGAAAGAAGTAAGGGTAGACAGCGGGGAAACAGAGACAGTGGACCTTACAAGATCTTCAAATATAGAAGTTAACGACAGGTCGTTTAACATAAATGCTGAATCAAAGTCAAGCTACGCAGATGACACAACATCCACATCATTCCAAGTAGATACTTGCTATGAGTCAAGCACTAGTATTACACCTGAAAACCAGAGAACAGCAGCACTGACAGAAGCAGAGTTCGATGTATCAATCAATAATCGAGGTACAAAATCAGACAGCTTCACACTCTCAACAAGCTACGGAGAACTTGAAGAAACAGAACTTAACGTCGCAGCAGGAGACTCACAGACAACAACACTAACATACACGCCACAAGAATTAGAGAACAGAAATATAGAGGTAACAGCACAAGGAGATTCAACAAGTTCATCAAATACACAGATAGAAGTTTACAATGGGCAGGACGTCTCAGTAAGCTTTGAACAGGAATCACAGAACGTATGTGAAAATGAAACAGTTGAAAAAGAGTTCCTAGTTCAGAATACTGGAGAGGCAGCAGATACTTACTCAGTATCTGTATCAGAGGGACAAATATCTGAAGAGAGCATAGAGCTTGGGGCAGGAGAAGCTAGAACTCTTTCAACAAGCTTCAACACGTCTGATTACGAAGTTGGCGAAACCTATGAAGTACAGGCAGACGTACAATCAGAAACATTCTCAGAACCAAGCAAAACAGCAACCTCAGAATTCACAGTCCAAGACTGTTACAACCTAGAGATGGATGTAGTACCAAACATTCAGAGTGCAGGAGAAAACCGCAGCGTGCTCTATGAAATCAACCTTGAAAACACAGGAACAAAGAAAAATGAGTACAGAGTAAGCGGCGAGGGTCCCGAGTGGATCTCAATCAGACCAGAACTCGTGAATGTGGACTCAGGTCATACTGGGAAGTCCTACATTTACGCAGGAATTCCTTACAATCAAGCCAACGGTACAGAAGATATAACTATCACAGCATCAGGAGAGATGGTTGAGAGAGAGGAAACAGTCCAACTTAAGATGGGTGAAGAAGTCAAAGAATCACTAGAAAGCAATCAAGGTGGAGGCATCACAGGAATGTTCCGAAGCGCAGCAACATCTTTGAGAGCAACAGGAGACTTCACAAAACTAGCAATCTCAATTATTGTTGGGCTAATTATCTCGGCATTGATTCTGAGAAAAGAGTGGTAATATACTCACATTTTTTCCTATCTAATTTTTCTTGGGTTTAATTGGTTGATTTGAGGTAATTATTTTGGCCAAAAGTAAGGAACAAAAATTACGGTTTTTTACCTTTAAGTAACAAATAAAAAAGTAAGGTGTCATCACAATAATATGGCTGAGTATGAAGATCTTGATAATACACAAAAAGAGGCATTAGTAGACGCATTCGGCCAGCCTTCAGATTATGAAGAGCCCTCGCTCACTGAAGTTGGTATTAAAGAGGTAGCAGAATATGATAAACTCAGAAACAAGCTAGAAGGCCTTTCTGTAGAGAAGGGAAGCATGGAGTCTGAAGAATTAGAAAATTATGTCAACAGAGGAATATTAGCAGAGAAAGAAAAAGGGGGTTATGAACTTAATTCTGTTTGGAGACCTCAACAAATTGAAACACTGCAGAGAGAAGGAATGCTAGATACAGAGGAGATAAATCTCTATACATCTGAAACGCCAGAAGCCACAAATATAAGAGTCTTAGACGCAGGAGAAGAGTTCTATTTAGATATTGAAGACGGAACGACATTTAGGCTTCGTGAAGCCAATAATATTGAAGGAGCAGAATATCACTCTGCAGATAAAATTCAGGAAATGACTGAAGAGTTCATAGAGTTTTTCGCTAATAATGGAGGCTCTAAAGATGAGCCTGGTAACACAGGGTATATGAATACTAGTTCAAAACCTGCAGGAGCCAAAACTCAAGGAGGTGAACAAAATATGACAGAAGAACAAGATTTAGATGTCCCTATGACTGCAGCTCACGCAATAGCTTACGAATCTCATAAAAATCTAGACCAATATGATGATGTCGTCGAGGACGATGTATACGATCTTGAAGTCGACGAAAAGGTCGCTCTAGGTACGGCAGCAGCAATGCATGGTGTAGAAGACGACGAATATGAAGAATTTGGATGGATAGAGATCGATGAGTTCGTAGAGCAGTACGGTGATGAATTTAATGACGAGGCATTCAAGCGTTACAAAGGACAAATGGGAGGAAATCAGTTTGATGAAGATCTCTCAGGGATTGCTGGAGATGAAGTAGATGAAATAAACCGTATCAAGCAAGGTCTAGGAACAGACACAGTGCTTTGGGAAGCAGCTTATAGAGAAAAGGCAGCTGATAATGAAGAAGCTCAGGAAATCATTCAAGGTGTCTTAGAGGAGATTTCAAGATTAGATAGAGATGACTCTAGGCTAAGAAGTTCTCGACAGGGACTTCAGATTGCTGAAAATACAGAAAAGAGACAGTCTCAGAAAGCCAGCGACATCGATGACCTAGCAAGAAATCTTTAATTCTCTTGATTTTCCCAATTATTTCCTTTTCTTGATAGTTTGAGTATGGTTTCGGATTATCTAGTTACCATATTTAAACAAAATATATTTAATAGTTGTTACTCAATAATAACAATAAGAGGAATCTCTCATGTCTGCACCTATTGAATATCCAACACAAGAAGAACTTGAACAGCTAGGTCAGCAGTACATGCAAGAAAACCCCGATGAATATGACACTGCTGATTTAGAAGCCTTAGGAGCAGCTGTTTATGTAGAGCAATCACCTACCTCTGAAGAAATGGCTTTCTTAGACGTTGCACAATATATTGATAACAATCCAGGATTTCACGAACAGAGGTTTAAGCTATACAAGGGAGCTATGGGCGGAGATAGATTTGAAGAAGATATTATTGATAGAGTATCACAAGCAGTTGAAGAAGCTAATCAAACTCGTGAAACCGGAGGAAATGCAACTGTTTGGGAGGCTCTTTACCGTGAAAAAGTTGAAGATCTAGATGAGGCTGATGAACTAATTGAAGAAATGTTACAGGAGATATCAGAACTCGATGATAGAGAAGACGATGTTCATGGTTCAGGTAACGTAAACTGGGGCAACCAAGTTCTTTCTGAACAACCGGAAAAAAACTGGAACTTTGGAAATCAAGTTGTTTTAGAAGATTTTGAGGCTTCTGATTTAGACGAGTCTTCAGATGAAATTAGTCAGTACTGGCAGGATCTTGATAAAACAAATCCGGATCAGTTTCTTTGAAGACGATCTTACATATTAATCTTTGAAGCCGGGATTAATAGTAGATTAAACACTCTGAGGCCGATTAACTTATAATTCAGAATGATAAATATATGGTATGGCGTATGGCCTTCCAGATAACCTTTGGATAGGGCTTTTAGTGATGGCAGTAATAATACTTGCTCTCCTTTGGAAGGACAAAATTTCCAAGGGTAACTCTAAGCCTACGCCGGAACCGGATGGTCCCTCGGTTTCTATGACTGAAGTAAGTAAAAACTCAAGTCATACTGTTGGGGAAACATTTGCTCTCAAAGGTACGTATGATGCTGGAGACTCTTCTATTAGGCGTAAAAGTCTTACTATGAACGGCAGGGATATTAGCTCTAAAATAGAGTCTTGGAGTAACGGCACCTTTAGAACCAGTAGAATAGAAATCCCTGAAGTAGAAAAAATAAAGTGTAAGATAAAAGTCGAGACTCGTATAGGAGATGCATTTGATGATCACGTATTTGATCCGTCTCCACCTTCTGAACCTGATGGACCAGGACTTGATCTAAGTGTAGAAACAACAAACACAGCGCCTGGACAGGAGAATGGTTCTGCAGTTGTTACAGCTTCACCTATTATAGGGGATGCTGAAATCTCTCGTACAGAGGTTAGAGTTCCAAATCTGGGAAAGTCTGAAAGCTCTGCTGGTAATAATGATTGTGTACTTTCGCTTTCAAATTTGCCTGCTGGAGAATATCAGGCGATTGCTGAAACAAGTGATACAAATAAGAATTCAGCTTCGGATACAGAAAACTTTGAAATAGAAGTAATGGAGACAGATCTTAGAGTTGAAGCAAGTTACAATGTGGTGAGTCATGATTCTGGTGAGGTGGAACTGAGGGCTGAAGTTGTAGAAGCCTCTGCGGATATTATAGGAACTACGATTAAAATGAGGGAAAAGAATGACTGGGATTCAGAGGATGATGGGTGGGATGGAAATCATTCGGAGACCTCCTTAGTCGAATATCAGCGTGAGGGTCTTGAAGATAACGTCTATGAGTTTGAAGGAAAAACTGAAGATGAATTTGGCAATATCGATACCGACCGAGGTACTTTCGAAATAGGCGTAAGTGGTGGTCCAGGAGGATCCATAGACGATCTTCCTGAAGGTGTACAGGGAATTTTCCAGAATACTAACAATAATTTCAATGGTGTACCGCCTCAGTACCTAGAAGTTATAAGAGATATAATTGATCAAACTGGTGGACGCGATCAGAGAGGGGATGTTACTCAAAAAGTCGGAATGGATGCTTATCAGTTACTTCTGGCTTTGAGCACTCTGGAACCTGATTTGACCGGAGATGATAATTCTCAAATTCTGGCTGAACTAAAAACAATAAGGCAAGAAGTAGGACAGGATCAGATTTCTCCTGACGAGCTTGAAAATGCTCTCAGAAATGTCATGCAGGATGTTTTCGGCCAGGATCTACAGGGCGTAATCCAAGGTCTGGATCTTGGTAATGGTTTTGACGAACAAGCTATTGTTCAAGCTATTGAAGACAAAGACGTAGATATTGATCTGACACAGGTTACCAACAGGCTTGATAATATTGAGCAGGCTGTAAACCAGGTTCAGAGTCAGGGAGGCGACATGAGTAATGTGGAGCAAAAACTGGATGATATCGAATCAGCAGTCCGAGATATTCGGGTTGACGACCAGATCTATCAAGATCTAACTCAGGAAATCCAAGCTCTGCGCAATAAGGGATTGCAGGTAAATATCGATATGAACGATCCCTTAATTATCAAGCTTGTCGAAGATATTGAGAGGTCTGGGAATCCTCAGGCAGAGAGAAGGAGAATACTACAAGCTATAAGAGGGGAAGGAGTATTAACTAGGCGACTTTTGATTCGACTATTGGGCGATGAAGAACAAGATGATGAGTCAGGAGGGACAGGTAATAAAAACCCAGAAAACGAAGATAGTGGTATGGCAGACGAAGGTACAAAGGTAAAGAAGTTTGATGCACAAGAACTCAAAAGTCTTGAAGAGGATATAGATGCTCTCTCCGATTTTGTAAAAGATTTTGACCAGCTTGATTTTCAAAAAGCGAGGAAGCTAAAGAATGAAATTGAAAAAGAAGTCAATAATGTTGAGCAAGAGCTTAAAGATGTTCATGATCAAGCAGAACTATTTACAAACTTAGTTGACGATATCAATGACTGGAGTCAAGGCGGTAAGAATAAACAGGATATCATTGATGAGATTGAGAATTCCTACAAGCACGAGAACAAGATTAGAGAAGAGCTGAAGGATATACACAATAAGATGTCTCAAATAAGGAGAAAAGTCAAGGACGTTGAGGATCTCTGCACTCAGTTTAATGAAGTTCTTGGAGTTTCCGAAAATGAGTTCAGCTCTACTGTTGACTCTATTACCGAGGATATGCATAGGATGGACAACCTCATTGAACACGTGAATGAGTACGTTCAAGGTCATAGAGAAGGCCAAGGGGATGAGTATGTTCCTGATGAAGTTCTAGGAGGGTCTCCTCGCTGAACTTTTCCCTCTCTTATTTTTATAACTAAAGATTAACATCTTAGTATCATGAATGATCCATGGAAATATGTTGCGTTTCCTTGTGCAGCGGTTATCGGTTACTTGGCTTCTATTGGTTTGACCAGTACTGTTGCTAGTCAAGTTGGTTTGACTGAGCAGGCTGCCAGGTTCGCTGTTATAGGTGGTACGGGTCTTCTTGCTGGTTTTATGGTTGATGAGGTAATTCCTGCTTATATTGAAAAAGTCCGTAATGAAGGATTCGGCTCCGGTGGAGGCGGCGGAGGAGACTTCGGTGGCGATATGGGAGGCGGAGATGACGACTTCGGCGGCGGTGACATGGACTTTGGAGAATAAAAAACTCATTACTTTATCTCTGCTATTTTTGGTTTTTGCAGGTTATGCAGCTGCATCACATGGAGATTTGTTTTCCTATAGTTCAACTGATCGATTTTATGACTCTCTTGAAGATCCTCGAACAGCCTTAACTAATTTTGTAGCGCCATTTCTGTTAATTGCCATAATTTTCCAGAGAGGTTTTGAAAGAGCCTTAATGTTTACATATGCTGATGATGATGACTTTAGAGTTGCCACTAGTGGTAGAAATGCTGAGAGGGCAAGAGTAAGAAAGTATTCGATGATTATGTCGTTAGCGGTTACTGGAATGATTGTTCCAAGTCCGTATTTCCAGGTCTTTCAGAGTTATATCGCTATCTTATTTGGTACGGTAAGTTACATATTCTTCTTTGCGATTGTGGCTGCCTTCCTATGGGTATTATGGGTCGCCTTTAGTTAAGAGACATTAATTCATTTAAATAAAAAGATGCCAATAATTCTTATGAGGCTTAAACGCTCATTAATCTTGCTTTCATCAATTTTTCTGGTAGATAATTCTCTTGCTGCTATTGCTGAGGGTTCTGGAAGTTTTGGAGGAGTATTGCCTCTAATAGGCAATATACTAGGTATAAATGTTAATGATCCATACCAAATTATTGGTGTTCTTGCTACATTTGGGATAATATCTCTGATTAATTACATCATGTTGAAGAAAGCCTTCAAGAAGTTGGATATGCTTGAAGTAGTGAATCTAGGAGGTTCAACTTATGATGACGACAGCCGCAATATCCTTGCAATACTTTCTGTACTTATGACACTTTCTATAGTTGGTACAGGTGCATTTATGGGCATAATTAATGGTTTTAGGCAGATAATTCTTCTTCTATTTTCATTTATTCTCTTGGGAGGAACTGCAATAGTTTTAACTGGTGGAACAGGCCTGACAGTTGGCGGTGTTTCGTGGGTTACAGGAAAAAGTGCTAAAGCAGGTTCTAAAGGATTAAAATCCGGTGCTGAGGCTTTTGATGATTCTATCCCAGATGAATATCAGGATAAGATGAGAGATATGGCTGAAAGCGCAGGCCAAAGGATAAGACAAGGAGTCAATGATTTGAGAGAAGGAAACTACGAGGGAGCAATTCAAGATGTTGAAGAAGCTGAAATGATGGCTGAAGAGATAGAGAAAGAGATGAAATCTGGAGAAGATGAAATAAATCATGAACTAGACGAAGATCTTCAAAGAGTCCAACATATGCTTGATGAGGAATCAGAAGAAGAGGAACTAGTTGATGATATACATAAGAGAACTGAAAGAATCTCAGGAGTTCTCAGAGCCTGGGAAAAAGAAATGGAACAAGGCCAAGGAGCTAAATCTCCAGGAGAATATCTTAATAATGAGTGTCTTCTCAAAAACCCTGGGGCTGCAGGTGTGCCCGCTGATTATGGGATGGATAACCTTGAAGAAGATATAGAGATGATAATGAAAAAAGATCTTTCAGTTATAAATGAGGATATTGCTGAAGAGGAATCCGAGTTAAAGAAGGAGCTTGAGAACCTTAAGGGCACACTGGAGGCCTCTCAGCAACTGACAAATTGGATTGGACAGTTGAACCAATTCCTAGAACAGATTGATGAGGAAGGTGAAGAGATGGAAGAGCTTGGTCAAAAACAGAATTTCCAGAAACTCTTCCAAGAAGCTGAGAATATTGAGCAAGAAGATTCTCAATTAAAGGAGAGAATAGATTATCTTGAAAAGGAGTTACAGGAGATTGAAGAGAAGCAAGAAGAAGCCATAGAACTACTCAATAAACATTACGAATTTGGCGAAGAAGAAATCCAGAATCTAAAAGAGGATTTAACTTTGGAAAATAAGGTTGAGCAGGTAATACATAATATTATTGAAGGATTAGCTCAAGATGGAAGGTTTAAAGGTCAAGATGGTTCTACACAAGTTTATCATGCTCTTGAGAGAGTTCAAGATCAGATAGGGGAGATAGAATCTATACTTAAACAAGAACTTGGTGAAAAAGAAGATGAAGAGAGCACAATAAACGAGGCCGCTGATACATTATCTGGTGCTTGGGAGAGTGCGAAGAAAAGTAGTGCTGAAAAATTCGTAGACTGGGGAGCTAGATAAACAGAAACAAGGTTAAGTTCTAATCTAATTTTTAAACCTGGAAAAATAATCTTACGTTATAATGTCTGAAGATCCAGTAGACTGGAATGAGACAACAGGGAATGATGAAGATTCTCCGGATAAAACTAAGGAGGATGGTACATTAGAGGAGCCAGAACCTAATTTTGATTATAGTGATGCTGGTTCTAGTGGTTCTAACGATAGTACAGATCCTTTCTCTGAAATGGATGGTCCTGATAGTGGTTTTGGTGGAATGGACTTTGAAGATGATATAGATCCTTCAGAAGCTGGTGTTGATCAAGAAGAATCGAAACAAGAGCAAAATCGTTTCGGCATTCCAGCTATCAAAGAAATTAAACAGAGAATATGGACAAGAGAAAACATACCTTCAATGCCGAGTATGCCGAGCAGGGACCAGCTTCCTAGCAGAAAGGATATTTCTGAATTTGCTCCAGATATTTTCAGGAGGTCAGAGCAGCAAGCTGGAGAAGAAACAGGCCAGGAAGATAGTCAGACAGCTCAAGAAGATCCTGAAACCTCTGTTGATGAGGATCCCTCTGTAGACAATCCAGATATTGATGAAGCTGTTGAAGACGTAGCTGATGATACTCCAGAACTACCTACAGTTGAGCTTAAAATGCCAGATCAATCTGATGTAGCTCCGCTTGAGGATACCTTTCAAGAGGAAAGAGAATTTTTAAGAGGCAATATAAGCAGTCATGATGTGGAATCGGCTGTCAATCGGGCAATATCCACTTTGAGTAAAGGAACTCAGGGATTAATTAAGTCAGCAGAAGAGACAAACGAGAATCTTGAAAGTATTACCTCTCAAATGATTTCTGAAGTTGTTCAAAATGATGTAGAACAAGTTACAAGTTGGGTTTCCCGATGGAATAGAGTTGTCAAATATATAGAATATGTCTCGTCTTCACCAAGACCTAGGAATGATAACTCTGTTGCACTGGAAAAAAATATTCTAAATGGAGCAGAATCATTCAACGCAGATGGAAGAGATTTCCTGAATGGTTACCAAGGTCTAAAGCAAAATAACTACGGTTTAAGGCAGATTAAGTCAGATCTTGAGGTAATTCTTCAGAATAACTTAAGGCCCTTAGGAGGAAATACGGATCAAAAGTTAGGTAAAGAAGCTAGGCTGATGAAGAATCTGGTTAATGAATTAGAGAAGTCTCAGAGAATTTATTCTAGATTACTGATTTTCAGGTTAAATCTGGATTTCATAGAAGAAGAGCAAGGAGATTTTGTGAAGATAATATCTGAGATAGATGGTGGAGCCATACGAAATCAGAATCTAAGACAGAACATGAAATCAGAGCTCCAAGCAATAGAGCAAGGTGAGAAACAACTAGCTGATATTGCAAGGTTGGAGAATTCTATACTCAAGAACATGATGGAGGCTAACAAGATAATCAAAAGATTATATGAGATAGACTCTCATGAGTTTGAAAGATTGTATAAGGCTGGGGAAGGTCGTCAGGGAGTTGAAGAAGACCTGAGAAACCTTATTGATTCATTAAATATAGATAGGGATTCTGAGGTATACAGCGAATTTGAAGATATCAAGCAGATGATGAGAGAGGTTGCTGAGCTTTCAGAAGCTATGGAAACTGAGAAGGCTGACGAAATCATGTGGTACATGAAAGTTAGCAAGATGATTTCAAATATTATAGAGTCTGAGAAACATTATTATGAATCTGTAGCTGAGGAAGAAGCTTCTTACGAAGAGGAACTAAATGAAGAGATGGGAGAGGCCGAGAGCTCGGAGATACCGGAACTTAATGAACTTGAGAAAAATTTCATACAGGTTTACAATCAGTATAATGATATTGATGCAGATCACATAACATCAGAGCTTGAAGTCATACGTTCTGAACTGAAAGATATGGTTGCAAAAACAAGTGATGAGGAGGAAAAATTTAGGAATCTTGATTCTGATGTAAAAGACCTGAAAAAAATACTTGATGGTATAGAAGAACTGAACAGTAAAGCCAGCCAAGGTGAAATTTCTGAAAAAGAGTTCAAAAATAGGGTAATTAAGGGTGCTGGAGAATACAGCTTAGACGATCTAACTGAAAAACTCAATGAAATAAGTGCATTCCTTGAAGATATCGAAGATGAAGAACATGTTCTAAAGGAAGAGCACGAAGATTTGAAAACTAAATTCAGTTACTTGGTAAGTCAGCTTGAGGAGCTGAAGGAATTAAGACATGAGGCTCTTGAAATACATCAAACAGTGGAGGAAGATGATATAGTCGAAGACTTTGGCGAAAGAGTCAATCCTGAGATAGGAGGGAATTTCATGCGCTTCATTGGAAATCTTGAAAGCGCAGGTGGCCTTGAAGACATAATTAATGAGGACAGAGAGTTGCTTGAGAAAGAGACAAAACTTGAGGCGGAGGAGTTGGAGATGTTGAGGAATATCAGTAGAGAAATGCAGTACTTAGAGGAGGTAGATTATGGTAAATTAGATTTAGAAGATCATGCTAGAAGCAAGATTAATCAGATGAAGAGTGCACTTAACAAGTTTGATCATGAGATCAAAAGAGTCAGAAAGGTTAAAGCAAAGGCGCTGAATATCGACAAAGAGGAGCTTGAAAGCTTCTAGAATCATGTTTATCATGTCTTAGACACCTGATTCGTTTAATTATATAAAGGAAGAGAAAGAATTTAGGTCTATAGAGGTACCAAAAACATGGCAAGTGTAAATGTTATAATGACGCAGGCAATGAATAATCCTACAGTCCTGATCGTGGGATTGGCTGTTGGTTATATTGGAGCTAAAATCCAGAGAAAGATGGGAGGAAACTCTATGGGAGGTAATTTCTAATGGAAAAGAAGCTGCACCGCTACCTTTACGAAGTTGAAAACTGGCTAGATGAAGTACTGATTGCAGTACTTTCATTTGGAGCAATTTTTGTAGCGACTTATGTGCTATTTGTTTCACCTGGATCAGTAAGCTTCCTAGATCTAGGTAACACGATTGAGCCATGGGTCACGATGCTTGCATTGATGATTATTGGCAGAGAGCTTTGGTTGATCAAGAACGCTGTATATGAGAAATGGGATTTGAATGGTGAATAACTGAATGGCGACCGGAACAGGCTTGACGGAAGGAGCGGGATCGTTCGGAGAACTTATAACATCTCTAGAAGGAATAGGCTTCTTCACAGGCCTGTTACCATTCGTCATCACCTATACCATCTTCTTCTTCATGCTCAGGAAAGTTGGAGAAAGTATCTTGGGCGATGAGGGCAGGGCAAAGCAATTTTCTGCGATTCTATCAATTGCCTTTGCGTTCTTCACTTCAAGATTTGTGGTGATGAATCCTGCTTATCAGCAGTTCTTCACCCAATATCTAGGAAGATTCGCTGTATTGATGGTAGGATTCCTGGGTCTACTCGTAATACTAGGATGGTTCGGAATAGAACTGGAAAATATGGAGACTGGTCTCTGGGGAGGAGTTGCAGCTCTTTTCATAGGTGCACTCTTCTTTGTATCCGGAGGTCCAGCTGCATCATTCCTACCTGTCTCAAGTCAGAATCAAATTTTAGGAGGATTGATAGCATTCCTAAACTGGTCAATAAGCACAGGAGTGATATTTATATTCCTGATTATAGGGTTGCTTTACTGGTCTA
>Ga0209946_1000616_pt1 | contig 14637 bp, 15 predicted proteins | sample SalPon2_A_H2O_MG_FD_185704 | JGI IMG/M metagenome (GOLD analysis project Ga0209946, IMG submission 185704) | Salt pond water microbial communities from South San Francisco under conditions of wetland restoration - Salt Pond MetaG R2_A_H2O_MG... | ecosystem: Environmental > Aquatic > Non-marine... | reverse complement strand
TCCCGGCCCTCCGGTCGGATCACGGTCCCGCCGTCGAGACGATCTTGATCACGTCGCCCTCCGACAGCTCGTGACTCTCCCCGATACGGCGCGAGGAGCGCGCGTCGACCGCGTGGAGGTACCCCTTGCCGATGTCCGTGTGGACGGCGTACGCCAGGTCCGGCGGGGTCGACCCCGCGGGCAAGAGGAACGCGTCGGGGAGCACGTTTCCGGTGCCGTCGGTCCACTTCGCGGCGTCCTGCACCGGGAACACCGTGATCCGATCGAGGCGGTCGTAGACGGCCGCGTTCAGCGCCGCCTGCACGCCGGTCCCGCCGTGTGTGGCCATCGCCTCGCGTATCGCGTCGAGTCCCGCCCGCTGGCTCTCGGAGACATCGCCGACGACCTCGAACGACTCGTCGCCCGGGTCGTAGTCGACGACCCCGGCCTCGGCCGCGCGCCGAAGGGCGCGTTCGCCGTCCGCGGTCGCGGGGATCACGGGCTTGTCAGTCCCCTCTCGGATGCGATCGACCGCGCCATCGGGCGCGGCGTCGACCTTGTTGGCGACGACGACGATCGGCTTGGTCCGGCGGCGGACCGCCCGCGCCAGCGCCTCGCGGTCGGCGTCGGTCCACGCCTTCGGGTCGGCGGGGTACTCCAGCCCGCGGAGCACCGCCGCCACGTCGTGCTCGGTCGCGCCGAATCCGGTGAGCATGTCGGTGAGCGCCGCCTCGATGTCGAACTCCGGCGACCGCGACTTGCGCTCGACACCCTCCCAGTTGCGGTCGACGATCCCCGTGAGCCACAGGTCCATCTCCTCCTCGATGAAGTCCACGTCGTCGAGCGGGTCGCGGCTCCCCGGTTCGACCGGCTCGCCCTCGGCGTTCGTCGCTCCGGACGCGTCGACGACGTTCACCACCACGTCCGCGTTCGTCAGCTCGTCTAAGAACTGGTTGCCGAGGCCCTTCCCCTCGTGTGCGCCCGGGACGAGCCCGGCCACGTCGAGGAGTTCGACCGGGACGTACCGTTTGCCGTCGCGGCAGCGCTCGTTGCCGCACCGCTCGTCGCGGTCGAGACAGGGGCACTCGGTTCGGACGTGGGTCACCCCGCGGTTGGCGTCGATCGTCGTGAACGGGTAGTTCGCGACATCGACATCGGCCATCGTCGCGGCGGTGAAAAGCGTCGACTTGCCGGCGTTCGGCTTCCCCGCCAGCGCGACCGTGATCATACGCGAGGCTCGCGGGCCGGCGAAAAGCGCCTTTCGGTCGTCGCTCGCCGGCGAACGCTCGCCCGTTTGCGACCGGAACAGCCCGACGGCCATTCGGGCCCGCCCGCGAACCGACGGCTATTCGGGCGACGCCCGCGGACCGACGGGCGTGATAGCGATCGTCGTGAGTCGGGCCGACAGCGCCTCGGCACACATCGGAGAGCAGTTGCTCGCGGTCGGCGACTGGGAGCCTCACGAAGACGAGACGCGCCCCGACGCGGCGGGGGGTGGAACCTACTACCGGACCGACGGGTTCGAGCTCCGCGAGTTCGACGACCTCCACGTCGATCTGGACGACCCGACCGACGCGTTCGGCACGGACGGCGAGACGCCGGAGTTTCTGGTGTTCGTCTCCAGACACTCGGGCGACAGCGGCGAGCTGCTGACCGCCCACGTCACCGGGAACTTCGGCCCAGCGCCGTACGGCGGCGCGGCCGAGACGCTCTCGCGAGCCGCACCCGGCGCGGAAAAGCGCGCGGTCTCGGCGCTGGCGTCACACGCGCCCGCGGCGTACGACGTGGGGATCGAGTGCACGCACCACGGGCCGACGGACGTCTCCGTGCCGTCGCTGTTCGTCGAACTCGGCTCGGACGAGCCGCAGTGGAGCGATCCGGAGGCGGCCCGCGCAGTCGCGCTCGCGGTCCTCGATCTGCGGGGAACGGGGCCGGACCTCCTCGCCGGGGGCACCGAGGAGGGAGGGACCGACCCCCGCCACGTGGTCGGCTTCGGCGGCGGCCACTACGCGCCGCGGTTCACCCGGATCGTCCGCGAGACGGCGTGGGCGGTCGGTCACGTGGGCGCAGACTGGGCGCTCGGCGAGATGGGTGCGCCCGACGCGAACCGGGACGTGATCGAACAGGCCTTCGAGCGGAGCCGGGCCGACTTCGCCGTGGTCGAGGGGGACAAGCCGACCCTCGAAGCGGTGATAGACGACCTCGGACACCGCGTCGTGAGCGAGACGTGGGTCCGAGCGGTCGGCGACAGACCGCTCGCGCTCGTGGAGCGCTTGGAGACCGACCTCGCGTCGGTCGACGAGGGGCTCCGGTTCGGCGAGGTCGCGCCCGCGTCGACGGGCTCCGGCGGGTTCCGGCTCCGCGACCTGCCCGACGCCTTGCTCTCTCGGGCACAGGGCGTCGACTCGACCGCGGCCCGCGCGGCGGTCGAAGCGACGACGGTCGCCTTCGGGACCGAGCAGGCCGGGACGCGAGCCGCAGGACGAGCCGCGTTCGCGGTGGCCCCCGAAACGCCGGCGTACGCCGACCTCGTCGCGAACCTCGCGGGCGTTCTGGAACGGCGATACGACGCGGTCGACATCGAGTTCGGCGACGCAGACGCCGACCCGACTGCCGGTGCCGAACCGCCCGTCGACTCGACTACCGGTGCCGAACCGTCCGCCGACGCCGAACCGACGAGCGTCGTCGCTCGCGAGACCGCCTTCGATCCGTCGCTCGCCGCCGAGGAGGGAGTGCCCGAAGGGCCGGCGTTCGGGCTGCTCGCCGACGGCGAGTCGGTGGAAGTGGACGGCGAGACGGTCGAGCCGGCGGACGTGTCGCGGACGCGGGTAGACCGGTTCCCGGTCTGACCCGCGGACGACGGCGACCGTCACGCTCGATCAGTCCTCCCGGTGTGCGGCGCGTTCGCGGCCTCCGATCGACGGAGTTCGTCCGACTATCGTCAGACGATCGGGCAAAAATAAATACGTCCGGGTCGCAACCACACCACATAATGGACTCTATCGTAGAGGACGCCATCGACGAAGCCGAGGAATCCCCGGGCGACGACACCGGGGAGGCCGGCGCGGACGCCGGCACCGGCGACGGGACGACCGGCGCGCCACCTCAGACCGGGACGATGACCGACGACGAACTGCAGGACGTTCTCCAAGACCTCCAGACCAACATCACGGTGGTCGGCTGCGGCGGTGCCGGCGGCAACACGGTAAACCGGATGACAGAGGAGGGGATCCACGGCGCGAAGCTCGTGGCCGCCAACACGGACGTGCAACACCTCGTCAACATCGAGGCGGACACGAAGATCCTCATGGGTCAACAGAAGACGCAGGGCCGCGGTGCCGGCTCGCTCCCGCAGGTCGGCGAGGAGGCCGCGATCGAGTCCCAAGAGGAGATCCAAGACGCCATCGACGGCTCCGACATGGTGTTCGTCACCGCCGGACTCGGCGGCGGCACGGGCACCGGCTCTGCCCCGGTCGTCGCGAAGGCCGCCCGCGAGTCGGGCGCGCTCACCATCGCCATCGTCACGACGCCGTTCACCGCCGAGGGCGAGGTCCGCCGGACGAACGCCGAGGCCGGACTCGAACGCCTCCGCGACGTGAGCGACACGGTCATCGTCGTCCCCAACGACCGCCTGCTCGACGCGGTCGGCAAACTCCCCGTCAGACAGGCGTTCAAGGTGTCCGACGAGGTTCTCATGCGCTCTGTGAAGGGAATTACGGAACTCATCACGATGCCCGGGCTGGTCAATCTCGACTTCGCCGACGTTCGCACCGTCATGGAGAAGGGCGGCGTCGCGATGATCGGCCTCGGCGAGTCCGACTCCGATTCGAAGGCGCAGGACTCGGTGAAATCGGCGCTGCGCTCGCCGCTCCTGGACGTCGACATCTCCGGCGCGAACTCCGCGCTGGTGAACGTCACCGGCGGCACGGACATGTCCATCGAAGAGGCGGAAGGCGTCGTCGAGGAGATATACGACCGGATCGACCCCGACGCGCGGATCATCTGGGGGACCTCCGTCGACGACGAGCTGGAGGGTGAGATGCGGACGATGATCGTCGTCACCGGTGTCGAGTCGCCGCAGATCTACGGCCGCAACGGCGAAGCGCCGGAGGGCGCGTCCGAGGTCGAAGACATCGACTACGTCGAGTGACCGGAGCCGGCCGGCCCCGCTCTCGACCGGACGGCGTCTCTGTCCCGTTCCCCACTGTGAACGCCGCACCGACCCCGGACTGTTCGGTTTCTGCCGTCGATCGAGCGGCTCGGCATCAAAAGGTAAAAACCGTCTCGTCTCGAAGCCGCTCGTAACATGGACGTTCCGTACGACCTCAACAGCTACATTCGGGTGCTGAAGCTGGCGAGCACGCCGAGCACCGACGAGTTCCTTCAGGTGTCGAAGATCGCCGGCGCGGGCATCCTCCTCATCGGCTTCATCGGCTTCCTGATGTTCGCAGTCATGAGCCTCCTGCCGGGGGTCGGCGCGTAATGCCGATATTCTCGGTTAAGACCACCGCGAGCCAGGAGCGGACCGTTGCCGATATGCTCGCCGAAAAAGAGATGCCGGAGATTCAGGCGGTCATCGCCCCCGACCAGCTCACGAGCTACGTGATGGTCGAGGCGACGGACGGGAGCGTGTTCGCTCGGATCCTCGATGAGATTCCGCACGCCCGCGGCGTGATACAGGGATCAGAGGGGCCCGCGAAGAGCCCGTTCTCTGAGGTCGAACACTTCCTCTCGCCGACACCCGACGTGGAGGGGATAGCCGAGGGCGACATCGTCGAACTGATCGCCGGCCCGTTCAAAGGCGAGAAGGCCCGCGTTCAGCGGATAGACGAGGGGAAAGACCAGGTCACCGTGGAGTTGTACGAGGCGACCGTCCCGATCCCGGTCACCGTTCGCGGCGACCAGATCCGCGTGCTCGACTCGGACGAGCGCTGAGCGGCTCGGCGGCGATCGGGCCGGACGCAGCCAGACGCCCGTTTTCGATCCGCGTCCTGATACCCGACGCATCGTCGGCAACGACAAGGGCTTTATTCGGCGACGACCGACGAGTCGGACATGTTCGGTTCCGGCGTGCCGGCGATTCTGAGCCTTGTTCCGGACACGTTTACGTTCGCGTGGATCGTCGCGATCTTATTCGCTACGGCGTGGCTCCTGGACAGTCGCGGACTGGCGGCCGGACGCGCGCTCGCGGCCGGAACGTGGGCGCTGTTCGGGCTGTTCTGGCTGTCGACGGTGCCGTACTTCGCGTTCGAACACCAGAGCTACGTCGAGTCGATCCTCGCGCTCGTAGGATTCCCCGCAAGCGTGTACGCCGGCTACTTGCTGTACAGCGGCCGAGCGTCGCTTTTCACCCTCACGCGAGCGATCGCGATCATGCTGTTCATCTACCTCCCGTTCGAGACGATCCCGGCGTTAACGGTCGGCGGCGTGGCGGTGCCGGAGCCACGGCGGGTCCTCATCGAGATCGTCGCGAGCCAGACCGGCGCGCTCATCGATCTCCTCGGATACGCGCCCGAGGCAGTGACGAGCAGCGAGGGGTACGACGCGGCGTACTCGTGGACGCTGGAGGACGGCCACACCGTCGTCATCCACATCGTGCTCGCGTGTACGGGGCTCGGGAGCATGGCGATATTCGGCGGACTGGTCGCCGCGGTGCAGGCTCCGCTGTCGCGGAAGCTCCGCGCGCTCGCGGTGTCGCTCCCGCTCATTTACGTCCTCAACATCCTCCGGACCACGTTCATCTCCGTCGTCGCCGGCAACCAGTACATGCACTGGTACCCGGACCTCGTGTTGACGATGTTCGGCGCGACAGACCCGTACCGGGTCTCGTTTTTGATCTCCGATCGGATCATGAGTCAACTCCTCGCAGTCGTCGCGCTCGTCGGGATCACCTTCCTCGTGGTGCGACAGATGCCCGAGCTCGTCGTCGTCCTCGAAGACGTGCTCTACCTCCTCACGGGCGAGGAGCACGACCTCACGGAGTCGCTCGACTTGCCGCGAGAGCCGACGAACCGCTGACCGGAGCGGCGGTTGCCGGGTAACGTAGTACATAGCAAACTATAGGCGTCACTGTCGAGTGGTCCGGCGTATGCGGGGTACAGCTTCGGCAGCGAACGGAGACGGGCCGGCGGCTAAGCGGCGGTGGTGGCGGTGGTAGACGTGGTCGACCCACTCGTGTACCTCCAGACGAACGTCGCCAAGCTGGCGTTGGCGACGGCGCTCGGGATGTTCCTCGGACTGGAGCGGGAGTGGTCCCAGAAGTCGGCGGGAATCCGAACGTTCGCGCTGATCAGCCTCGCGGCCGCCGTGTTCTCGCTCGTCGACAGCGACGGGCTCCTGATCGTCGGGGGGATCCTCATCGTCGCCATCGCGGTGCTTCTCGCGGTCCGCAGCTTCGTCGAGCCCGATGTCGAGGGGCTCTCGCTCACGACGTCCGTCTCGATGCTCGTCACCTACGGGGTTGGCGCGCTCGTCGCCGGCGAGTTCTTCATCGAGGCGGTGACGGTGGCCGTGCTCTCCTCGCTGTTGCTCGTGTTGAAGCGCGAGCTTCACCAGTTCGCGTGGGGGCTCTCCAGAGAGGAGGTGCGAAGCGCCGTCGAGTTCACCATCCTCGCGTTCGTCGTCTTCCCGCTGCTTCCGACGGAGACCGTCGACCCGTGGGGCGCGATCCAGCCGCGGCTCGTCTGGTCGCTCGTCGTCGCAGTCAGCGGTATCGGCTTCGTGAACTACGTGCTCGTGAAGCGGTATCAGGGGCGCGGTTACGCCGTCACCGGCTTCTTCGGCGGACTCGTCAACTCCACCGCGGTCGTCGCCGAGATGGCCAAGCGAGCGCGGGGACACGAGGACCTCCGACGCGTCGCCGTCGGGTCGATCCTGCTCGCGAACGCGGCGATGGCGCTTCGAAACGCCGCGGTCGTCGCCGTCTTCGTGCCGGACGCCGCCCTCGTCGTCGGCGTGCCCCTCGGAGCGATCACGGTCGTCGGGGTGGCCGTCGCGGTGTGGCGAAGCGACTGGGAGACGCCGATAGAGACGGATCTCACCTCGCCGTTCAGCCTCCGGAACGCGCTGACGTTCGGCGCGCTGTTCCTCGTGGTTCTGCTCGTCTCTGCGGGCGCAGAGCGCGCTTTCGGCGCGGGCGGATTCGTCGCCACGTCGTTCCTTTCCGGTCTCGTTTCCTCGGGAACCTCGACGGCGACGGCGGTGTCGCTTCTCGGAACGGGACAGATCGGCGTCGAAACTGCGGTCGCAGGCGTGATCGCCGGGACGGTGGCGAGCATTCTCGTGAAGACCGCCTTCGCCGCGAGCGTCTCGCGAGAACTCGTCCGGCCGGTGTTCGTCTGGAATCTCGTGTTGATCGCGGCCGGCGTCGCCGTGGGCGTTCCCCTGTTGGTCCTGTGACCGGCACGGGCGGTTCCTCAGGTCGTCACGAGAGGTGTTCCGCCACGTCCGTCGAGGAGACCATCCCGACGTAGTCGTCGTCGACGACCGGAAGGTGTTTGACGCCGTACATTGTCATCATCGCCGCGACTTCCTCCATCATCAGATCGGGAGTCACGGTCTCGACGTTCTCGGTCATCACGTCGCGAACCGTCGTCGACTCGATGTCGCGCGCCTCGGCGACCGCGCCGACGATGTCGCTCTGGGTGACGATACAACCGCCGCCCGTCGTGACGACGAGCGCGCTGATCCCGTCGTCGTGCATTCGCTTCGCCGCGTCTCGCAGCGGCTCGTCCGCGCCGATCGTCTCCAGTGGCGTCGACATGACATCGCTGACGCGGGTCCGATCGTTCAGGTCCATACAGTGGTGTGTGCTATCATATTAAATGACTCTTCCGGAACACGCACCGGGCGTCGGCGACCCTTCATCCCGCCGCCGAGAGGAACTCCGTGAGGTCGGTCGAAGAGACCATGCCGATCAGTTCGCCGTCCGCGGCGGTCACCGGCAGGTGAGTGTACCCGTGCGCCGTCGGCTCGGCCAGCTCCTCGACGGTATCGTCCGGCCCGACGGTGACGACATCGTGCGTCATGAACGCGTCGACGGGCGTCTCGTCTTCCGGGTCGTTCTCGTGGACCAGCGAGACGAAGTCGGTGGCGGTGATGAGTCCGGTGAGCCGCTTCCCGTCAACGACTAACACGGAGTTTACGCCGGTTTCGAGCATCAGCGCCGCGGCGTCGGCCGCGGTAGCGTCCGGTCCGATCGTGACGAGGTCCGTCGACATGATCGCTTCGACTGCTGGGGCATCCATGTGAAACGACACCGCACTACAGAGATATCAAACGTGGGGTCGCGGCGCTTTCGACCCCGCGGCGGCTCACCGGTCCAGTAGGTCGTCCGGTGCGTCCGCCAGCCCGGCGAGTGCGTCGGCTTCGACGTGATGGAGGTCTCCGGGGATCACGAGCAGGTGGAGCGGGTCACCGAAGTCGCGGTCGGCGAGCGCCGAGAGCCGATCGGCGGCGACGACGGCGTCGGGGGACCCGGCGCGAGCGACGACGACGGCCAGCGCGTCCGTCCATCCCTCGGCGAGCAACCCGGCGGCGACGTCCGCGGTCATGTACTCCTCGTGGTCGGGGTCCGGGCCCGTCGGGCCGGTCCCGACTTTGATGTCGAGGTAGACGACCGTGTGGAGCCCCCGCTCGCGGTTCGCCTCGATCGTTTCGATCACGCTCTGTGGCACGTCGCCGCCGCCGTGTGCGTACGGAAACGGGAGGGTCGTCGCTTTCCCGAACCGGTAGTTCTGGAGGCCGGTGAGGCTCGACGCGGCCGATTGGGCCGTCACACCGTGGATCACCCGTGTGTCGATCCCGCGCTCCGCGGCGCGGAGTCGGAGGTCTGTGTGTGTCGTCGAGATCATCGTGTCGCCTGCGGTCAGGAACGCGGCGTCGCCGTCCGCGGCCGCGTCGAGGATCGCCGTCGGGTCCCGTTCGACTCCCTCGCGCGGGCGAACGTCGATGTCGACATCGTGGTACGCCTGCAGGTCGGCCACGTCCGCGCCGACGAGCTTGCTGGTGTAGAACTCGGCGAAGACGCGATCGGCCGCTCGAATCGCCTCACGCCCCTCGACGGTGACCGATCGCTCGTCGTAGAGGCCGAGTCCGATGAACGTGAGCATGCTACCGGTCGGAGCGGAGACCGTTAAAATGACCCGGAACCGCGTCGCCGACAGCGAGCAGTCCGGTATTCTTCACGATCGTCTCTTGTGATTCCATAGCAAGCACTAAGAGGTAACCGACACAACCCCAAGCTACGAGGCCTACACGGGCTCACATACCACTATGACTGACGATGAACTCATCTGGCGGATATCGGGGGGGTCCGGTGACGGGATCGCTTCGACGAGCCAGAACTTCGCGAAGGCCCTGATGCGATCGGGGCTGAACGTCTTCACGCATCGCCACTACCCGTCGCGGATTCGCGGCGGCCACACGTACACCGAAGTCCGAGCCTCCGCGGACCCGGTCCAGTCCCGCGGTGACGGGTATAACTTCCTCTTGGCGCTCGGCGACTCGTTCGCCCGCAACCCGCAGGAGGGAGCCATCTACGGGAACGAGGAGGTCAAGCCGCTCTCGGAGAACCTCGACGAACTCCGTGAGGGAGGCGTCATCATCTACGACGAGGGGCTACTCGACGCCTCCGAGATCCCGGACTTCGAGGAGCGCGCCGAGGAGAACAACTGGCACGTATACCCGCTCGACCTCCGCGGACTCGCTCGCGACATGGGTCGTGAAGTCATGCGCAACACCGCGGGCGTCGGTGCGACGTGCGCGCTGATCGGCATGGATCTCAACCACGTCGAGGATCTCATGCGCGACGCGATGCCGGAGAAGATCCTCGACCCGAACATCGAGATCTTAGAGACGGCCTACGACCAGGTCCGCGAGGAGTACGACATCGACGCGCCGGACGTGAGCGTCCCGACGGGCGAACACGACGAGACGCAACTGCTCATGTCCGGGTCGGACGCCATCTCCTACGGTGCCATCGACGAGGGCTGTCGGTTCATCGCCGGTTACCCGATGACGCCGTGGACCGAGGTGTTCACCATCATGACGAAACACCTGCCGAAGCTCGGCGGGATCTCGGAGCAGGTCGAAGACGAGATCGCGGCAGCCGCGCTCGCGGTCGGCGCGTCCCACGCCGGCGTCAAGGCCATGTCCGGCTCCTCCGGCGGCGGCTTCGCGCTGATGTCGGAGCCGCTCGGGCTCGCGGAGATGACGGAGACGCCAGTCGTCCTCGTCGAGGCCATGCGTGCCGGTCCCTCGACCGGGATGCCGACGAAGCCGGAGCAGTCCGATCTTGAACACGTCCTGTACACCTCACAGGGCGACTCCCAGCGCGTCGTCTTAGCGCCGGGCACCGTCGAGGAGGCCTACACGCAGTCGCGGCTCGCCTTCCGGCTGGCTTACGAGTACCAGATCCCGTCGATCCTGCTGTACGACCAGAAGCTCGGCGGCGAACTCGTCAACGTCCCCAAGAGCCACTTCGACCGCGAACCCAACCCGACGCTCGGCAAGACGCTGACCGAAGACGCGCTCGCGGAGCAGCCGCACTCGGCCGACGGGAAGTTCCACCGGTTCCAACACGACGTCGACGACGGCGTCTCCCCGCGGTCGCTGCCGGGCCAGAAGGGCGGTCGCTTCCTCGCGACCGGCAACGAACACGACCCGACCGGCCACATCGCCGAGTCCCCCGACAACCGCGTCGCGCAGATCGACCGGCGCACGGAGAAGCTGGAAGCGATCCGCGCCGACCTTGACGTCGAGGACACCGGCTCGTACGCCGGTCCCGAGGACGCCCAGTACGGCATCCTCACCTTCGGGAGCCAACAGGGCACGGTCGAGGAGGCCGTGGGTCGGCTCAACGACGCCGGCGTCTCGGTGAAGTCGTACGGCGTCTCCGACATGCTCCCGTTCCCGACCGATCAGGTCGAGGCGTTCATCGAGAGCGTCGACGAGGTCCTCGTCGTCGAGATGACCGCTTCGGGACAGTTCCGCGGGCTCATCCAGAAGAACCTCGGCCGCTACGGCGAGAAGCTGTCGAGCCTGCTGAAGTACAACGGGAACCCGTTCGAGCCGGCCGAGGTCGTCGACGGGTTCGAGGCCGCCATCATCGAGGGCGACGGCGACGCGTCCGGCCACCAGACCACCTTCGTCCCAGCCGCAGGTGACTAACAATGAGCACGTTTTCAGCAATCGGAGAGGAGCGAGAGATCGACCGCGACGAGTACACGCCGGGCGTCGAGCCCCAGCCCACGTGGTGTCCGGGCTGCGGTGACTTCAGCGTCCTGAAGGCGCTGAAACAGGCGCTTCCGGAGGTCGGGCGAACGCCCGAAGAAACCCTCCTGTGTACCGGGATCGGCTGTTCCGGCAAGCTGAACAGCTACCTCGACACGTACGGCTTCCACACGATCCACGGGCGCTCGCTGCCCGTGGCCCGCGCCGCGAAGTTGGCGAACCCCGATCTGGAGGTCATCGCTGCCGGCGGTGACGGTGACGGATACGGGATCGGCGGAAACCACTTCATCCACACGGCCCGGGAGAACCACGATATGACGTACATCGTGTTCAACAACGAGATCTTCGGACTCACCAAGGGACAGACGTCCCCGACCAGCCCGAAGGGCCACAAGTCGAAGACGCAGCCCCACGGGAGCGCCAAGGAGCCGGTGAAACCGCTCTCGATGTCGCTTAACGCCGGTGCCTCCTACGTCGCCCGTACGGCCGCGGTCAATCCGAACCAGGCCAAAGAGATCCTCATCGAGGCGATCGAACACGACGGGTTCGCACACGTCGACTTCCTCACCCAGTGTCCGACTTGGAACAAGGACGCGCGTCAGTACGTGCCGTACATCGACGTCAACGAGTCCGACGACTACGACTTCGACAAGACGGACCGCGTCGAGGCCCAAGAGATGATGCGGACGACGGAGGAGTCGCTCCACGAGGGCGAGGTCCTCACCGGCCGCTTCTACGTGGACGAGGACCGCCCGTCGTACGGCGAAGAAAAGCGCGCGATCGGCGAGATGCCCGAGGAGCCGCTCGCAGAGCGCTACTGGGACGACGACTACGAGTGGGAGCGATCCCACGACTCGTTCCTCGACAAGCACGCCTAACGCCGCCGTCATCGGAGCGGCGTGGCCGATCCACCGGGGTTCGGTGTCCGTTCGTCTCGTTTTTCGATTCGGAAGGTATTTTTTCTACGGAGACAAACCCATAGGTATGAGTACGGTATCGACGGAAGAACGGATCCTATCGGTGTTAGAGGACGACGCGCAAGCGTCGTGCGCCGAGATCGCAGAACGCGCCGAGGTCTCGAAACCGACCGTGCGGAAGTACATCGATCGGTTAGAAGAGAAGGGAGTGATCGTGGGCTATTCGGCGGAGATAGACCCGAAGAAGCTCTCCTCACAGTCGATCGCCATGGTGGGAATGGATGTCGACTCCGGCCAGTACGTCGGGGCGACCCGCGAACTGAAAGCGCTCGACGAGGTACAGGCGCTGTACACCTCTTCGGGCGATCACATGCTGATGGCCGAGGTCCGCGCCGGCGACGGCGACGAACTGGGCGATGTGATCTCGGAGAAACTGCTCGCGATCGACGGCGTCACTGCCGCTCACCCCTCGTTCTTGCAGGAACGCCTGAAGTAGTTCCGAGTCGTCACCGACGCCGGCGTCACCGAAGCCCGTCCACGTCGGTGACGACGATCGTCTCGTCGCCCGCGGGACCGCGTCGCGTCTCTCGCGGCTCGAAGCCGTACGACGTGAAAAACTCCTGTGCGCCCGGGCTGTCCGTCGGGACGCTCGCCCGGAGCGTGTCGACACCGCGGTCAGTTACCGAGGACGCGACGCGAGACAGCAGGTCGTCGGCGACGCCTTCGCCCGCGTGGCTCGGGTGGACCCAGAGGGCGAGCAGTTCGGCCTCCGATCCCTGCGCGTCGGGATGCGCGATGGCGACGCCGACGGGGCCGTCGTCGTCTTCCATCAGGAACGACCACTCCGCCTCCGCGGCCGCCTCGCGGACGCCGGCGGCGGACACGTCAAGAAGGGGGGATCCGATATCGTCGAAGACGGTCGCCTCTCGGGCTCGCGAGACGGCCGTTCGTAGCGCCTCCGCGTCGTCGGGCCGGGCCGCCCGAACATGCATACTCGACTATGGGGAAAGCGATCACGTATAGGTTTCGGGATGTCACTGTACCCCACAGCGGCATTCGACAAACAGCCGATCGTCTCGGCGTTCATTCGTAGAGACACGGCGTTCGATCGATTTAGTTGTCGACGCGGTTTGCGGATCGACGCCGACGCGGTTTGCGGATCGACGCCGCTCTCGCTTACGCGACCGGTTCGATCCCGATCGTGACCGCGACCGCTTCGACGTCCCACTCCTCCGTGATTCCCTCCTCGCCCACGACCTCGCTCGGGTCGTCGAGCCACGCGTCGGCTCGGACTTCGTCGGCGATCAGGTCGGCGTGCTCGTCGACGAACCCGGCGACGCGGTCGTCGTCGACGGCGACGCCGACGCGGATCCGCGCTTCGACATCCAGGTCGAGGTCCTTTCGCATCTCCTGAATCCGACGGATCACGTCGCGGGCGTATCCCTCGGACTCGATCGCTGGCGTCAGCGACGTGTCGACGTACACGGCCCCGCCGTCGAACTCGACGCCGGTGACGTTCTCCGGCGGTTCGGCGACGTACTCGACCATCGCGTCGTCGAGGTCGACAGGGTCTCCGTCGACCGTGACGTCGCCGGCTTCGACGGCCTCGCGAGTCGCCCCTCGCACCGCTTCCATCACCTTCTGGGCGTCGCCGCCGAAGGCGGGACCGATCTCGCTCATCTGCGGCTCCGCGGTCTCGACCAGTTCGTCGAACGCGTCGGTGACGCGAACCTCGCGGGCGTTGACGCGGTCGGCGATGAGGTCGGCGAGCCGCTCGACGGCGGCGGAGACGTCCTCGTCGCCGGTCTCGACGACGACGCGCGGCACGGGCCACCGGAGCTTGCGACCGGCCTGCTGGCGGGCGTTGGCGGCGGCCTCCTCGACATCGCGGAGGACCGCAACGTCGCGTTCGAGGTCGGGATCACGCAGGTCATCGTCGGGCTCCGGATACGCGAGCTGGTGGACCGTGGTCGCCTCGCCGTCGAGCGTCTGGTACATCCGCTCCGTGAGGTAGGGCGCGATCGGCGCGAGCAGTCGGATCACTTCGTCGAGGACCGTCGCGAGGGTCGCGTACGCGCCGCGCTTCGAGTCGGAATCGGCCTCCTCCCACATCCGGTCGCGGACGGCCTTGACGTAAAATCGAGACACGTCTTGGGTGACAAACTCGATCACGGCGTTGACGGCGTCGCTGACGCGGTAGTCGGCCCACGCCTCTGTGACCTCCGTCTCGACCGACTGGAGCCGGGAGAGCACCCACCGGTCGACGAGTTCGAGGTCGCCGTCCGACAGGTCCGGCTCGGCCGGGTCGTAGCCGTCGAGCTCCATGTATTCGAGCGGGAACCGGAACACGTTCCAGAGGATGTTGAGCTTCCCTTGGATCTCGCCGAGCCCGTCCCACTCGAATGCGAGGTCGACGCCCTGCTGGTCGTGGCTGAGCAGGTAGGTCCGCAGCGGGTCGCGACCGGCGCGCTCTATCGCCTCCTCGGGCGTGACGATGTTGCCGACGGAT
>Ga0209946_1000610_pt1 | contig 14743 bp, 15 predicted proteins | sample SalPon2_A_H2O_MG_FD_185704 | JGI IMG/M metagenome (GOLD analysis project Ga0209946, IMG submission 185704) | Salt pond water microbial communities from South San Francisco under conditions of wetland restoration - Salt Pond MetaG R2_A_H2O_MG... | ecosystem: Environmental > Aquatic > Non-marine... | reverse complement strand
GGCTTTGAGGGCTTTGTTGAAATCCTCAGAGAGTTACGTGTTCATCCTATAAGATATGCGTATAAATGGTGTACGGCAGGAAGAGCCTAGGCCGGGATTTGAACCCGGGGTCTCGTCCTTACCAAGACATTGATACGTTTCGTGGCCTGAAAACGGCATTTTGACCGTCTTCAGACAACACGTTTTCAACCGTTTTCACAGACCGCGTCGCCGTCCTGGTATTTGCTGTATATCCGGTTGCTGGCGGGTCTCTTCGTCGACTTAGTATTATCGCGCACCCACTTCAAACACCGGGCAAGCAGGCTATCGGCCTGAACTCTAATACTAACCAGAGTGAAATTAACTGTAGATCTTACAATAACATTTAATCTGATAATTGAACTCTTATTGTTCGGTCTACGAGTACGAGTGTTCCGGTTCCTGATGGTTTTGATTGGGAGCAAGCGGTCCAGAGCACGGATAACCCGGGTTATCAGGACTTCTTCATACACTTCCCAACAGGAGAAGGGGGCGGTGGAACTCAAAGTCCTGGGGAATCCGGACTAGTAAGGAATCCTTTGAATGTTTGCAGAGAAATAAATAAGCTGTGTAATTAGAAAAAAGAAAAAAGTTAAAAAAAGATAGTTTAGGCGTCGGCGACTTGCTCATCTATATCGAAGTCGTCGATTCCTTCCATGTATTCTACTTCTCCTTTATCTGTGATATTTGTCCGTGTAGCCTCATATTGATCGAAACTGTTGTTGAAGTAATGTTCTCTCAACTCATCTCTCAAGGCGATGTCTCCGTCTTCCTCATATGCATCGACAATCTCAAGAATTTCTTCCTCTCGACCATCTTCACTAACTAGGAGGTATTCTGGAACTATTGCAGTTGGACCTTCATCTTTTATTTCAATATTTCCACCAAGCATAATTCCTATGTTCATCCCAACTTGGTCATAACTTATTTCTCTGTCCCATTCGTTATCGGGGTGGTTTAGTCCTTCTTCAAGTGCGTCTTTGTCGATTAGGCTTTTGGATAGGTGTGTTTCTGGGTTGTCGATTTGTTGGAGGAGTTGTTTGGTTCCTGGTTTTCCGGGTTCTGGTTCTCCTCTTACGTATGTTGTGTGGTCTCTTTCTTCTGTGAAGACGCCGCGGATTGTGCCGTATTTGGTGTTTCCTTGTTCTGTGGTTTCGTCGGTTTCAATGTCTATTCGACTGAATTTTAGCCATCCGGTTTGGCTGGGTGTTGCGTCGAGTCTGCTGTCGATTCTGATGTCCCATTGGTCTTCTTCTCTTTCGTCTACTAGTTTTTGGAGTCCGGCGACTACGGCGCGGTGGCGTTCGTCGTAGTCGTTTCTACCGACGTATGCTTCGCTTATTATTTGTCCTGCGGCTGCAAGTTGTTTTTTAGGATCTCCTTCGGCATCAAGTATTCTGTGTGCGCGGTCCCATCTGATATCGCTGTTTTCTAGTCTTGCTGGGACGTTTCCGCTTCTTACTAATCTGTCGTGCCATTGTTGACCGCTCAAATTTTTTTGTTCGGGTTCATCTGTTTCGTCTTGTTCATTTTTTTGATCTGTTTGTGTCTGGTTTCCATTGTTTGAGCTATCATTGGTTTCACTGCCTTGTCCAGAACATCCTGCTAGGCCTGCGGTTAATGCGGTTCCGGTTAGTTTGAGAATTTTTCGTCTTTGATTATTTACCACTACAAGCTACACCCTATTTGTTACTTAAGTGTAGTAGACTTTTTAAATGTGTTTCCCTGTAGAACAAGTCAAAACAGAGAGAAGCACAAATAAAACTGATACTATTACAAATCTGAAAGAGAATTCACAGTTAATCTGGTTAACCCGTTTACTTCTGCTTCTCTACCTGCCCTCAACAGCAGCTTTAGTGCTTCACGGCAATCACCTGAGTTCTCAGCCGTGCGCCGGGCGATCTCTTCAATTACCTTTTCTGGAACTGATCCGGGACGAAATGCCTGTTCCACCCGTTTGTCCAGTATTTGTTCAAGCTGAGCAGCGTTGTAGGAGTTGAACTCAAGCGTCTGGCAGTTCAATCGGGAGCGGCTACGAGGATCTAATTCAATCGTGGTCGGGTGCTGGTTTGACACCATTACGACACCTAACTGGTTTTCTGAGTCTTCGTTCAGCATTTGCAGGTCATAGATGATCTTGGTTCGATCCTCTAGTTGGTCGAACTCGTCTAATGTGACTGCCACTCCACGATTTTTATTCAGCCATTCACGGATTTTCGAGAGCAGTTCGTCGACCGGTTTTCCTTTCCGCGGTGCCGGATAACCCAGTTGAATCAATAACTCAGTCAGTAAGGAGGGACGAGTGTTGTACTGCCAGCAATTGATGTACACTGCTTTAGAAGTGGTCTCTTCCTCCATCCGGTCGAAGACATGGCGTACACAAGTGGTCTTCCCGATACCGGCCGGACCATACACTAACAGGTCCTCAGGGCTCCGTCGACGAGTAACAGGTTTCACCGCCTCCACTATCCGATCTATTTCACTGCGTCTTCCCACCGGTTTCTCCGGTTGAAAACCCGTATCTAGATAGGTTTCGCTTCTAAGTATACCGCGTCCATCACGTGTTTTTGAATCAAACATTGGTCAAAGAATACCTCCACCCTCTCACTCACGTATTTCTGCTGCGAGTAATACAATTCAGGATAGGTCACATTCAAAAAACGGGTCCGGCAAAAGCTTCTACGCCAAAACACTGCTCCTACGCTGGAAACTCGCCTACCCCAGACTCGAACAAATCATCGTAGTCGACCCGAAAAACGAGTACAGAGACGTTATCGAACAGCTTGGTGGCTCCACTACCACCCTCAACGACGAGAAGGATTACCAGTTCAACGAAGAGGTCCAAGGTTTCCAAGTCGAAGAGCGTGGCGGCGAAGACAACGCCGAGAATCTGGTAAATCTAGTTAGAGCGATCTACAGCCATACCTCCCAAAACACGGGTAAGACATTCGTCATAATTGACGAGGCCCACAACATCTTACGCCGCAAAAAGGGGCGGGAGGCACTGGAACAGTTCGTTCGGGAGGCCAGAGACACTCAGACCTCGGTGGTGATGATTTCACAGAACGCCGATGACTTCGCATCCAACCTGGAAGGCCGAAACATCCTGAAAAACTTGGAAGCCACCTTCCTAATGCGGCATAGCGAGGTCGCAGAAGACGTTATCGACTTCTTCCAACTCTCCACTCAGGAGACCACTGAATTACAGAAACTGAAGACCGGTACAAAATCGGATTACAGCGAGGCATTGATGAAAATCACTGACCGCCTCGACTCCAAAGTCCAGATCACCGCCACACCCACTGAATACTCCACGATCACAGAAGGAGATGGTGAATAATGGGTGTCCTCGACTTCCTGCGATCCAACTATATCACCCTCAATGAGGCAGAAGCAGAGTGGCTGCAAAACTCTTCGAAGCCTTGGTACAGTGTCGAGGTTCTCCCACCGCGAAACCAAGACACACCATCCACCTTGCCGTACTTCGTCTCCGGCATACTGGAAATACAGAACAAGTGGCTTGGACTCAAGAATACCTCTCCCACAGTCAGCTACGAAATACGGAGAGCACAAAACGACAAGCTCCGGTTCCAGTACTCAGTACCCACCAAACGACTTGAACGCAAAGTCCGGACCCAGTTAGCCGATGAAATACCTAGAGTCAAATTCAGGGACGGAGTCAACGGACTACCGGCCTACCAAGATGAAACACTGGGTGGTGGCCTACTCCACCTAGGAGACGATGACTGGTACACACTGAACACAGAGCACGATTCACCGCCTATCAACGCGGTTACAGCGCTTCTGCACCGGCACTCGATGCAGAACACTAAGTTCGTAATCCAGATCCTGTTCCAGCCAATCGCAGCTAAAAACCTTCGGAACTGGTGGTGGCGGAAAAAAGCTGTTCAACAACGTAACTACCTCAAAAAAGAGAAACAAGGTATCTGGGGATCGACCCGACCCACCCGTCGAGAAAAACAGCAAGCACACAGTATCAACCAGAAAATCGGGAACGCCCGATACTGGACCAGTATCCGTTTCCTGATCATCAACGCTGGCGAGTACACACCGAGTCGAATCAAAGAACTCGCCGGCGGATTCAACCGATTCGAGAACCCGGAAACCAACCAGTACTTCAACACGGTTAGTTTCCAACCCTTCCTAGAAAACAGTCTTCGTAGCTACGCAGAAACCGTTCGTGACCGAAGATTCGGTGGTTGGAGCCGAAAGTTCCGGACCACCCAAGAAGAGCTCTCAGGTCTTGTCTCGCTTCCTGCCCGCAACCAATCCAACCTCAGCTACAGCACACCATGAAACCCAATCAAGTACAGAAACTAGTTGAGAACAGCGACAGCTTCACAACCACGTTCCTCGGCACCTATACCAGTACACTCGGCGTCGAAGAAAACGTTGGAATCCCCGACCAGAAACGCCTGATCCACGTACTCAACACCGGACCTACCGGTTACGGGAAAACCCAGTTAATGATCCACGCAGCCCTACAGGACGCACAGAAAGACCGTGGGTTCTGCATGGTGATCCCGAAAGGAGACGCCATCAATCAAATACTGGCTAAGCTTCCAGAAGACCGGTTAGAGGATGTACTCTACGTCAATCCTGCCCAAGAGAACATTCCCTCGATCAACGTATTAGAGCCCTACGTCACCGAGGACATGACCCGGCAGCAAAAAGAGAACCAGAAAGAGATCATCGTCTCCGACCTCATCAACCTCTTCAAACGCCAGTCGGAGAACTGGGGAGACCAGTTCGGACGGGTGCTTGAAACACTGCTCCGGGCACACATCGACCTAAACATTCAAAACCAGGAAACGAACTCACTGCTTGATGTCTTCCGCTGTGTCATCCAAGACGATGCGCTCTCCGAACTAATCGACCGCACCGAGGACACGGTGGTCCGTGAGCAGTTGGTCCGGGTCAATGAGGATATGAGCAGCTACCAAATGGAGCCCTTGCAACGCCGGTTGAACGACTTCGTGATGAACTCCACCATCCGCGAAATCGTCTCCAGCACCGAGAGCGATATCAACTTTAGAGACGCACTCAACCAGAAGAAGATCATCTTAGTTGAGGTTCAGAAAGGGGAGCTTGGAGACACTGTCTCACAACTCCTCGGCAGTATTGTAATCACTAAGGTTTGGGCAGCAGCACAAAGCCGGATCACAGAAAAACAGGAACACCGGACACCGTTTTTCTTGTACGTTGACGAGCTCCAAAACTTCGGGTCGGAAGGAAGCGCACTCGCCAAAATGCTGAGTGAAGCACGGGAATACCGGCTCGGTGTTTGGCTGGCAACACAGTACCTCTCCAACCTTGATTCCTCCAAGATGAGAGAGGCCGTCCTCAACAACTGCCGCAGCAAAATCGTGTTCAAACCCAGTGATAGCGACCAGCAAAACCGGTTACTCTCCTCGTTGAATCAGGTCTCCAAAGACGAGGTGAACCAACTGGGGCGTTTCCGAGCAGTACTGCAAACACCTGATGATCGACAGCAAACACCAGCGGTCATCTTCGACACCTACCCGCCTTGGACCAATGAAGAACAAGTCGACGTCGGGGAACTGAAAAAGAAGTACTCGGTCGCTACGCCTCGAACCCAGCCAAAGAGTGGATTACAGCTAGGTCAGTCGCTCGGAAAAGGGAATAATGCGGGTGGGGAACTCCACGAACAATTACTGCTCACCGCCAAAACACGGTTAGAGGAAGACGGGGAAGGCACCCAAGTCAACCCGTTATACCAAGGACAGGGTGACGACAAACCCGACGGCAAAATCATTCTACCAGATGGATCCATAGCACATCTGGAAGCCGAACACTCCACGTTGAGCAAACCGGTAAAGGTCCTGAAAAACTACCTACGAGCCACGCAAGAAAACCGAGAATGCATCTTTGTCGTCCAGCAGGGTAACGCAAAGAAACTGGAGAACATTCTAACCGACCCGGTCAATCGTCGAGGCCAGGACCACGAAGACCAGAATGGTAGTTACAGCTACTACAAAGGTGAGGATGGCGAATTCACCGATACCGAAATATTGCTAGAGAACGGGGAGTACCGGATCATCGAAGCCAGTGAAGACCAGATCGAGATCCACAACGAATCTGTAGAAGCTGAATGCCCCGAACTCGATAACCACTCCGAAGACGATCTAGAAGACTTCTGTCTCTACCGAGAAGGCGACGGACACTGCACCAAGCTCGGCCAACCCTGCGTCCTAACACAAGCCAATGACTGAAGCAAAAGAACAGCTCCGAGACAAGGACAGAGTCGTACTCCAAGCCGTCCAAGAGGGGAACGACGATATCCAGAAAATCACAGAGACAACCATACTGGAAAATCACGAGGTCAACTACTGCTTCAGCAAACTCGAAGACCTCAACCTAATACACGTGGAGAAACCAGACGGCTACACCACCCGCCTTGTTAACGGACAGAAACGGACGTTTCAAACACCTAAGAACGCCCAGATAACCTCTCAAGGACTCCAAGCACTCAAAGAAAACCATCAAGAAGAGAAATTAGATCAGTACGAGAATCTCAGTCATCGAGAGCTTGTAGAAAAGACTCGGCAGCACGAAGCAGAGATTCAAAGACTGAAAAACCAGATAGCAAACTTCAGAAAGCAAGTCCGCAAACACCTAATGGAATAAAAGACAAAATTTTTCGATCTATCTTCTCGGAGTCAATACAAACCACTTGATACCTCCCACTACTGAGCCTAAACAAGTCTGAATAATGACCTGGCCTACAGAAGTCGGTGGCAAATGCTTCGTAGCGAAATAATCTACAGCCGTCATCGCAAAATTACCATCTAACAGATGCGGAAATGCATTTAGAACAGCCAAGATCCCTGCTCCGAAGAGATAGAATGCAACAGGGTTAGTGATCGGGCCCTTGAAAATATATTTCAGCATACCCAGCAGGTAGCTCATTCGCCGTCCTCCTCAGGATCCTTTTCGAGTTCGGCGTCCCCGGTGAGACGTTCTTTGACCTCGTCTTCACTCAAATTGTGTTCTATATCTCCGTTGATTAGCTTGGCTTCTCCTGTTAGCCGTTCTTTGTCTTCTTCAGTGGTACCGACTTGGTCATAAATCGAGTCATCTAGGTTCTCATACCATTTACTAGTGACTTCGGGCATGTCCTCGTTTAGGTTTCTTCGTCTCTCCGCGAGCTCGTGGTAGCGTTTATGCATCTCCTCCAAGCCGGTTTCCTTGTTGGCTAATTCAAGCTGGATGAAATCACGGAAATCATCGAACAGTCTTTGGTATGCATGTGCTGCCCGATAGCAGTCATCGGCTCGATCACTGGGATCTGCCATCCGACGATACCCAGACATTATCGCAGTAGTGATCGCCAAGCTCACCAAGATGATCTGAGGAGTAGAACTCCAGATCAACGCAACAGTTAGCAGCCCAGCAATACCGAACAATGCCCAGTCCAAACGCCTATCCCATTTCGTATACCAATCAGCACCCTGATAATACAATTTGAACGTCCATAAGACACTGTCTGCCTCGTTGGCTACCCGACCTCGAAGCCGTTCATGTTGCTCGTAATCAAAATCATCAGTCATAGAATATCTCCTCTCATAGTATCAAGTAGTATTTTAATTGAAGCCCTCTCCGTGGACTTCTTTCAGTTTTTCTTTAGCTTCTTCTGTGCGTCCCTGTTGCTTCAACCGTTTTGCTTCTTCCAGCTTCGCATTTGCTTTCTCAGCTTTTTCAGCTGCCTTTCGACGTTCGCTTCGGCTCATCCCGCTGTCGACTGTTTCGTCGTAGACCGGTTCTTTAGACCCGCCGTTGTCGATCCTTCGCGGGAGTGTCTGGACAAAGTCACGAGTCAGGCTTTCGTAGGAGTCAGGAACTGGTTCTCCTCGCCGAGCTTTTTCCTCGAAGTAGTTGTAGACCATTGTCTCCATGTGATATGACCGGACACCGGTGTCGTTGTTCTCAGCCCATTTTTTCATTGTCCGTGTCAAACCGGAGACTTTCCCGTTGTGGGCTTCGTCTCTCGCTTCGAACATCTGTTTATACTTACGAGGATTCGTACCTTGCCAAGATTGACGGCCGTGTGTATCAGGGATTGCGTAGCCGTCACTGGCATCTGTGAATATTCCTGAGATCCCGTCTCTTGGGTTGTCGGCGTGAGGAACCTCGTTGTACCGGAATGCTGGTGCTATCTCAATAGTTGAGTCATGGTACTTCACCTGCACTACGTTCCTGTCGACCTTGACCTCAGTATCGGAGAAACGTGGATCATTCTGAATCCTGCGTTTGATCGCGTTCAAAGCGTTTCGAGGCCCGTTCTCTTGCTGCGTCCATTGACGGTGTTTGTCCGCGTCTAGGACAATCATCACGTCAGCATCTGAATCCTGTTTCAGTGGACCGGTCATTGTCCCACGAGTATAGGATCCGATCAGCTGACTGTCCTCAATCTCCATATCCTCCTCTAAGATCTCTACGAGGACGTCCCGTCTATCGGAGATTGTCTTGGCCTGGTTGTCAGTGATCTCGGATTCTTCGACGTGTTCTTCGTAGCTTTCTTCGACCTCGTCTGCTCCTGTTTGATGTTCTTGATTGTCGTCGTCCGAGAGGGCATCCATCAGTGTCTGGCCTGCACCGCCGGCACCGGGTGCCTCTCGTCCGGACTGATTGTGCGTGTTCCCGGTTGAGTTATGTCTGCTTCCCATCGTTAGGCAGTCACCTCGTTTGTCGACCAAGCCATGATCGGCATCTGTCCCTGACCTAATGCATCGTTGACTTCGTGTTCCATGGATTCGTAGAGACGCTTTGATTCATTCCACGGCACCTCTCGGAGCTGGACTTCGTCAATCCAGCGCTGACCTGCTGATGCCACGATCTGCGGCGGCAGTTGTCTGAGCCTACGCGGTGATTGAAGACCGATCAACATTATTTCGAGTCTTGGAGCTTCGGAAACCAGAGTACGTATATCGTCAAGAAGCTGGTTGAACCCGATATTTGCTGTAAAGTATTGTGTTCCGTAGAACGTGCAGTATTCGGCTCCGATATGATCGAATACTTTGTAGCAAAGGTTGCGTTCCTCCGGTGTTGTACCTTTGATTAATGGGATTATCTGGGTTTTACTGCCGTAGAGTTCTCCGGCCATCCAGATCATCCCTTTCAGTGATTTTAGTAGGTAGTGACGCCGGATTTCTGGCTCCTGAGTCTCGTATACAGGATAGTCACAGGGAATGTGAAAGTCAGGCTGGAATTCCCGTATGAGCTGTAGCTCTTTTTCCCAGTCTAGTTCTGACAGTATCTCGTCGTCAACGGTTGTCGTGGTGATTACCTGGATGTTGTCGTCAAACCAGGATTCCGCGGTTTCACCTTGGTTTAGCAGTGTTTGAACCGTTGTTATTCGGAGTAGAACGGTTAGATTGTTCGGGTTGTTCCGGTGGAACTGGTTGTGGGCTGCTTGTTTCTCCATTAGGAGAACAGGGCCTCTCGGTGCGTCTTGAGATGATGCTAGGCTGAATCCCGGGTGGTTTTCATTGGGGATCATGTTTTTGTGCTCCGTTCCACCGGAAATGGTGGTACAGTATCTTGTAGACACCTGACTTTCATAAATGTGTTGTTGGTCTGAACCCGGTTCAAACAAAATATTTTGTTTAAAGTCGGGTTTGGACCCATCCATTTTAGAAGCGAAGGCACTATTAACAATATAGGAGGAACCAATCACCATGGACGAGACAGTTCACATTATCCCCGTTGGGTTCGACTTTCAACGATTAGCACAACCAATAACGCAAGGAGATATCGACGCAGAACGGGTGCTCCTACTTCATTCAAGCAGAGAATCCAGTAACTCAGAATCCCAGGAGCTCGCAGAACGGATGGTGGAACGTCTGGAAGAAACCCTGGGAACGCTTTTTGGAAAAGACGTTAAACGTCAAACAGTTGAGGACATATTCGATTTCGAGACAGCCTATACTGAAGCGTATGAGATGATCAAAGAAGAGGTTGAAGAAGGAAACACTGTATGGGTAAACATTTCTTCAATGCCGCGTACCGTCGCATTCGCCTTTGCCAGCGCCGCTAACTCGCTCGTGGTCGAGGAACCCGGTTACAGAAATAAAGTTCATGCATACTATGTTTCTACTGAGGGATACATCGTTACCCGGATGATCCGCGAGCTCAAAGAGGAACAAGAATTCCTCGAAAAACAATCTGAGAAGTATCCTGAAGATCAAGATATAGAAGAGCGGTTAGATTCAATTTCTGACTTGGTTACTGATGTACAAAACAATGGTACGACGAGAGGTGCAGATCAGATCGTTGAATTTCCTGTCGTCCCAGTCGGCGAGCTTCATGAATTCGAAATAAAGATTCTACGCTTCCTTGATGAAGATGGTACTCAAGAGTCGATCTCGTCATTGGCAGAAAACTTGGCACGGGAGGAATCGGAGGATGTAGAGATTGATTCGTTCAAGAGCAAGGTACAATATAATGTGAAGAATCTTGAAGAACAGGGCTTCGTCAAAAGAGAATCAGTGAAAAACAAACATCAAATCTCTCTCGATACTATGGGTAAACTCTGGGTCAGAACACACCCTTCTAAGTGAATATTTTCAATTCCCGCTTATCGGAGATCTAGTCATTCTATTTTCTTCAAGTCGTGTCTTCGGAAGTGGATGTCGGGTGTTTTGCCGTTTTCAAGCTTGACGGTGTAGATGTAGTTGTCTTTGCTGTCTCCGGTTACTGATTGTGCGTCGTCGAATTCTATGTTGATGATCTCCCCAGTCTTCCCGTGTAGGTGGTTGTCGGGACTGTTTTCTTTGTCAAGTATAAGTTTGACGTTGTCGCTGACCTGGAAGCTGTTACTCATACAAGTCATAACTTTTCAGCAAATATTTATCCAAGTTTTCCTTTTTTTTTGATAAAAAATAAAATAAAGAAGATGTGAGGGTTTTCCCTTGTTTACTTGGGATTTCCAAGCTTTACTCTAGATTGACGTAGTGTGGTTCAGCGGTTGAGAAAATACCTGCTGGGCTAACTTCCAGTGTTCTTCCTGTCTGACTTGCTGGTGTGTCATAAACCAGCGTACCTGATTTTGAGAGCCCTGGATCTAACTGTTCAAACGTGAAACTGTCCTCAACAGCTAGGAAGGCGTCAGTATCAACAGTGTAACTTCTTTCCTGTGAATCTACAAGTTTGAGATGGTCATTGGTAATTGATGTGCTCTCCTGTCCGTCGTTGGTTATCAAAATATCCACAAGAACAAATTCACCGTCAGCTTCCTCCTGAGTGTATCGATTGGTTCCAACAACAGATCTTGTGATGACATCAGTAACTGTGTAGGATAGTTCGCCTACGCTGAAACTGTCTCCGATAGAGTGAGTATACTCTTGACCTGGCTCACTATTGATTTCCGTTTGGTCACTGTTCATTTCTTGACTGTCCGTTGTTTCAGGCTCAGTGTTCGTTGAATCAGTAGCTGTAGGCATCATCGCCCCTGCAACTCCCAGACCCACTACTGCTATGAGTACTACCATCCAAGAAGAGAACTGGATACCGAATCGGCTGCTTATCTCGTTTCTTACTACGGGTAATAGAAAAACACCTACTAAAGCAGTTATTAGTCCTGCACCCACGCTTTCTGTAGCCATTCCAAGCCCTCCAATCGTGAATAATACTCCAAAAATCCATGCCGCTATTTTGCGTACAGTAATGTCCATAAATAGGTAGTTTCGTCAACATCTTTTTTATCAGTTACCGAAGGTGAGTGTCAAGAAGAGACTATTTTTCGCTTAGCAGCTTTTCCTGTGTTAGACTGGAGATGAGGTGTAGGCGTTCTTGCGCGTCCATTTTCGAGAATTGTTTTTTGTATCGGTTGATGGTGTCGCGCGAGACGTCGAGTTCTTCTGCGGTCTGTGTCTGGTTCATCCGGGTGATCGCGTCAATATATTCAGTTACCGTTTCTCGTGTTAGCCCGTATTCTTTGAGTATGCGTTCGGTCGCGGTCATAACAAGTAATTTAGGCGATGTGATTGATAAAAAATGAGAGGGAAACTTGTTCGTTAGCAGGGTTTCAAGCTTCTCTGGTTTTTGATTTGGCTGCTTGGAGGTACCCTTGTTTTTTGAGTTGTTGATTCCAGTGCTTGCAGAATTCTTGGGCTTGAGGTAATCCGTTTTCGTTGTGTTGATGGATTCCTGGATGTTGGGTGTACCTGACTGGTATCCACTGTTGGTCCTGGATTTTGAATACGATTTCGGGGTCGCTCATCAGGTCGCCGCGTTGTCGGTGGTAGTGTGCGACACTGACCCGGTTGGAACCGATTTTTTCGATGCTTAGGTTCATGTATCCCTTGTTTTTGATTTCGTGGAGTTCCCCGATGTTAAGCTGTTTTACAGTGGTGTCTAAGTGTTCGAGTATTTGCTTTACAGATTCCATTTTGTCATTGTTCACCTCTCTGTTAGTAGTGTTAGAGTCCGAGTTCGTCGTGGTGTTCGACGATGTGGATGATTTCTTTTTTGGCTATCTGGGTTGCGTTTTCTGGTGTTAGTTCGAGGTTGTGTGCTTGGGCGAGTTCTTGGAGGCTTCCGCTGTGTGCGTCGTTCTCCCACTGTTTGGCCACGGTGTGGAATTTCTCGCCGCCGATTCTCTGTATTTCATTCAGTGTTTCTTGTATTGCGTCCTGTTGCTGTGTGTTGTTTTCTTGTGTCAAATCCAACCACCTTATCGTACTATTTGTCTATATTCTTTAAATAAGTATCTTACAATTTGACAGATACTCGGTGGGAAGTATATAAAAACTAATAACTAATCCAATAATGATGAAATGTGCATTCGGAAACTGCCAAAACGAACACGACCTATGGATAAAACCCGACGCAAACAGCGAAGTCGTACCACTCTGTAGGAGCTGTGCCAAAACTGAGAGTGAGAAATACCACCTCAGCTTCCAAGACAGTAAACCACCTGAAGAAGTAGAAGACTACATCACTGCCTACGACCCGGACACCGCCTTAGCAGAACAACTAATCGATATATCCGACGAAATAGAAGAAACCCTCTCAATGTACGAAGGCGACAAACAGGAACAAGTACAGAACATAGTCGACACCCAAGAGAAAATCGAGAAAGCAATTAGCAAACTGTAATCCGGAAACACCAGGTAAGAAAAAACAGGTCCGAAACAGCCCTCGTCAAAATACTCGGGTTAGAAAATCAGCTCCAAAGCAGGTCATACAGCTACCTACTGGGTTAGACAAAAAGGTTTGAAACAGGATTGAAACCTGGAACGACTATACCCCGTATTGCGGTTTTTAATGGAGGAGAAAAGATTGAGGGAGAGTGTGGTTTTTAGTCTATGTTGTTGACTGCGTCTTGCTGACGACTCGTGCTACTATGTTCATATTTCTCCGTGGTTCTCTTGGATTTGTGGCGGCATTGTGCTGCTGCGACTGCGAGTCCTTCTTGCTCGGCAATGTAGGTCGCAGTACTGTGTCTGATGCTGTACGGTGTTAGGTCTCGGTTCTCTAAGTCGAGGTTGGCTTCTTTGGCGATTTTGCGGAAGACGTCCCTAAACGAGTCTTTGTTGTACCGGTTGCCGTACATTGTGAGCCAGAGCGCGTCTCGCCCGTCGTATTTTTCCCGTGTTTCTCGTTCGTCCATCCAGCGTTTCAGGATCTGGGTGGTTTCTTCTTTGAGTGCGACTATCCAGTTTTCCCGGTTCTTACTGGATTCTTCGCGGGGTATTCTGAGGACACCGTTTTGGGTGTCGACCCAGTGAAGATTGCTGCGTTTGATTTCGATAGGACGTAGACCCGCATCCAGGGCGACGTGGATCATTGAGGTATACTTGAAGGAGTTGGCTTTTTGCCAGTCCTTCATTGTGACTTCTTCCTTGGGTTTTTGCAGCCGCTGAGAGAGATACGTCTTCCATCTATCGCGCTCCTGGGGTGTTACGCTGTTGTAGTGGGGTACACTTCCGTACTCCATGGATGCTTCCCGCATTTTCCGCCGGTCTTCCTTGGTCAGGTAATCCCTTGGAGTGTAAGTCGTACTGGGATCGCTGTACTCGATCTCAGGCTCCCACTCTACATCCTTGTTCCGCGCCTCGCGTTTCCACTTGAACAAGGACTTCGCGGCCTTCTGATAGTGATTCTTCGTAGACTCCTTCATCTCCTCGGTCGCCAAGTGCCGCATCCAGCTGTCCGCGTCATCCGTGGTAAGTTCCTGAGTGTACCGGCCTCGCCGGTTCCAGATAAAGCGGTAGAACAGGTCTAAGCGGTTCATCCGGTTTTTCACGGTGCTGTGGCTGTAACCCGTTGCTTTCTCCGGGTTTTTACCGAGTGCTAGCATCCATTCTGTGAGTTCGCGGCGGTGCTCCCGGTACGTAACTTCCTGTCTCGGGTTTAGATACTCTTGTGCGTCTTCTGTGACGAGGACGATCCCGTCTACTTTGTTTTCACTGCTGTACGTCATTCTAGATCCCTCTGCAATAGATCTAGATCATTTGCTGGACAAGCTTTAAGTATATAATGTAATATGCCTGTCTTTTCCTGAAAAACGCTGTACGGCATCGGGGCACCCAAAATGGGACCGGGTACTCGTTCTTGCGTCGTGTACATTGTTTCAACGACGAAGAACCCGATAACTACCGGACGTAACAGCCAAAGAGAGCCTAGGCCGAGATTTGAACTCGGGGTCTCGTCCTTACCAAGGACGCGCTTTACCGCTAAG
>Ga0209946_1000607_pt1 | contig 14798 bp, 11 predicted proteins | sample SalPon2_A_H2O_MG_FD_185704 | JGI IMG/M metagenome (GOLD analysis project Ga0209946, IMG submission 185704) | Salt pond water microbial communities from South San Francisco under conditions of wetland restoration - Salt Pond MetaG R2_A_H2O_MG... | ecosystem: Environmental > Aquatic > Non-marine... | reverse complement strand
CCGAAGCCGAACTGTTCGCCGGTCTCTTCGATGAAGGCAATAGTCACGTCGCGGTTGGCCGCGAACGTCTCCGCGACGGGGTTGTCGACGACGACTGCGTCGACGTTCTCGTTCACGAGGTCCTCGACGGCGAACACGTAGCTGTCGTACGTGGAGTAGTCCTCCTCGGTGATGATGCCGGGATCGACGAGGTTCGCCTGGACCTGATCCGCGCCGGTCGTCCCCGACTGCGCGCCGACGCGAACCCCCTCGAAGTCCGCCCACGCACCCGGCTGGAAGTCGCCGCCATCGCGCACGAGGATCGCCTGATCGGACTCCCAGTAGGGGTCCGAAAAGGCGATCGTCTCCTGACGGTCCTCGGTGATCGTCATCGCAGCGGCGATCACGTCGATCTCCTCGTTTTGCGTGAGCGCAGGGATGAGCGAGTCGAACTCAAAGGTCGCCCACTCGCCGAGCTCGTAGTCGGTCTCGGCGACGACGGCCTCCAGAAGGTCGATGTCAAATCCGATCAGTTCGCCGTCTTCGCGCATCTCGAACGGCGGAAAGCCGGGGGCGGTGCCGGGCGTGATCGTCGTGGTGTTCTCGCCGAGACAGCCGGCGACGCCGGTCAGCCCGACGGCGCTCGCGCCGCCGGTGAGCTTCAGGTACGTCCGACGGCTCAGGTCGGTTTCCGTGCGGTATGACATACCGAGAGGAAGTGCCGGGACTGATTTCAACCTTTCCTCCTCGAACCGGACGTGCGGCCGTCAACGAGCGTTTTTATCGATCGATCCTCACAGTCTCGGTGGGGCTGCGGCGACCGGTCGGTGGGTGTCGATCGGTCGAAACGGCTACAAGCGGTCAGTCGCCGCCGATCGGTGTCGTCTGTCGCTTCGTACCGTCTGCACCACGGATCACCCACACCGCGCCGACGGCACACACGAGCGCGAGGCCGAGGGCAACGAGGTTAATCTGCTGCCAGACGCGGGTGTACAACACGAGGTCGCGGCCGAGAAGCAGCGTCACGACGAGCGCGACCATCGACCCCACGGCGAACGCGCGTACGGCTCGCGCCGTCGAGTGGTCGATCCCCGGGTATCCGCCTCGCACCGCCTCGGTCGCGTACGCGATCGTCGCGACCAGTCCGAGGTGTCCGGCGAGCCCGGTGATGTAAAAGCCCGCCTGTGCGCCCGGTGAGTAGGTGACGAAGGGGACCGCCCGCGAGAACACCGCGCTGGCGACGATACCGGCGACGGCGATGGTGGTTGCGATCCGCAGGAGCCGCGGCCCCCCGCGACCGCCGCCCCAGATCGTCGCCAGCGCGAGCAGAGTGAAAATACAGAGAGCGACGGTGAGGTGCGCGGCGTGTGTCGAGACGGTGTAGCCGCCCGGAACGAGCCCGCCGACGGTGACGGTGATCGCACCGACCGTGATCTGCAGTGGGAGGATCGCCACTGCGAGGGTCGCAGCCAGTTTCGTACGGCGGTCGAACGAACCGAGCCACGTCCAGCCGGCGACGCCGATGATGAGGAACCCGGTCACCATCGCCCACACACGGTGGAACCACTCGATGAAATCGGGATTGATCGTGAGTGTGGGGATGAACTGGTCGGAACAGAGCGGCCACTGGGCCTGACACGCCAGTCCGGACCCCGTCGCCGCGGTGTACACCCCGAGCGAGAACAACACGAGGGTCATTCCCGTCGTCGCCGCCGCGTATCGTCTGAACGAGAGCCACGCGGGCCGAAGACTCATTGTCCGACTTCCGGCTCGCGCGTACTTAGACCGTTCGACCGATCCGCGCCGCCGGGAACGGGAGAGCGGCGAATTTCGCACGCCGACGAGCGGCGGGCGAGTCTGCCGGAAGGCCGAACCGACGGTCAGCCGCGGTGAGTTCAGCCCGAGAGTTCGCGTTTCGCGCGGCGCGCTCGGTCGGACATCTCCTCGTTGCCCTCGACGTCGGCGAGGGTCTCTATCGCCTCGAGGTTCCGAACCGAGTCGTCGAGAAACGAGAGCACGTCGCCGGTGTACGCGTACACCATGTAGTCGTCGGTCATCACGTCGACGATCGCCTGCGGGCCGAGCCCCTCAGCACGGAGTTCGAGCACGTACCGCATGAACTTCTCTTCGGGACAGCCGCAGTACGGGTTGGCGTCGCAGTCGCAATCGAGGAAGTCCTCGGCGAAATCGAGGATGCGGTCCCGCGTCGTCGAGTCGAGCTTCGAGAGGCCGTCGCCGCTGTAGAGGATGTCGAGCGTCGCGCCCGCGAACGCGCCCTTCGGAATGCTCGTCTCCAGCTGCGAGGCGAGCTGCCGGTGATTCTTCACGTATATCTTATCGGTAAACGCCACGAGTTGCGCCAAGCTACGCCGTCGCGCGGCAAAAGCGGTGCGGTCGCCGGTCTCGCAGGCACGACCGAGGAAGGCGCTCTCGTCGCCGCGGCAGTCCGTGCGACCGGTTCGCTCGGACTGCGGCGAGTCGTAACGGTTATCAGTCGAAACGGGGTACGTGAGGGTGCGTGTCCGGGTTAGGGTAGTGGACTATCCTTCAGCCTTGTGGAGGCTGAGACGCGGGTTCGATTCTCGCACCCGGACTTTTTGACGACGACCGAAGGGAGGAGTGGAGAAGCCGGAAGGCGAGGATCGAATCAGGGAACGTAGTGAGCGAAGCGAACGGAGTGACCGTGGGTCGATTCTCGCACCCGGACCTTCTGTGGCCGAGTGACGAAGAAGAACAGACGACCGAAACGCCGACCGTAGTCTTTTGACCGATACCGGCAGTCATACCAGACATGGCAGAGAACGGGGGCTCCGACGGCGGCACCGCGGACACGATGCGCGACCGCGCCGACGAGAGCAAGCTGAAACTCTGGCTCCTGTTGCGCGCGAACCGGCTGCTCGTCACCGGCGTCGTCACTGTGGGACTGTTCGTCGGGTTCGTCGTCGGTGCGGCCGCGCTCTCTCCGGCGCTCGCGGAGAAGGTCGGATCGAGCGACGTGATAGAGACGATGTTCTCGGCGATGATCACGGCCATCGTCACGGGTGCGACGCTCGTCGTCACGATCGGACAGCTCGTGTTGACCCAGGAGAACGGGCCGCTCGGGGATCAAAAAGAGCGGATGGCGGGCGCGATGGAGGTGCGCGAGTCCGTGGCCGCGCTCACCGGTGCACCGAGCCCGACGGATCCGGCCGACTTCCTCGATGCGATCCTCGGCGTCGCAGCAGATAGATCCGAACGGCTCCGCGCTTCCGTCTCGGGGACGGAGCGCCCCGACGCGGTCGGAGACGACGTCACGGAGTTCGCTCAGAGGGTCGGGGGCAACGCCGATACCGTACGCGAACAGCTCGACGGCGCGCAGTTCGGCACGTTCGACGTGGTGTTCGCCGCCTTGGATTTCAACTACGGCCGGAAGATACATCAAGTGGACCGGCTCGAAGCCGATCACGGCGATCGCCTCACGGAAGCGGAGCGCGACGCGCTCGATGATCTCAGGGAATCGCTGTCGCTTTTCGGACCGGCTCGCGAACACGTCAAGACGCTGTACTTCCAGTGGGCGCTTATCGACCTGTCGCGGCTGATCCTCTATGCCGCCGTGCCAGCGCTTCTCGTCGCCGGACTCATGCTCGCAGTCGTCGACGCCGGGACTCTTCCCGGGAGTACGCTCGGGATCGAACACGTCACAGTCGCGGTCGCCGGTGCCTTCGCGGTCACGCTGGTACCGTTCGTGCTGTTCGTCGCGTACCTGCTCAGGATACTCACGCTCGCGAAGCGGACGCTCGCGATCGGACCGTTGGTCCTCCGGGACGGGCAGTGATCGGGTGGTCGAGGCCGGAACGGCAGCGCGGAGATGTGGCTACCGGCTACGCGAGCGCGCTGCCGACGCGCTCGAAGACGAGCGCCCACACGCTCGTCGCGAGCGCGACGACACCGAGAGCGAGGAACGCGGCGTCGAACCGCCCCGCGTCCGCCAGGACGCCGACCGCCGGCGGTCCGAGCGCACCGAACGCGATGTAGCCGGTCCGAAGGAGTCCGAACCCGCTCCCCTGTATCTCCGGTGGGAGCGACGCGAGACCGGCCGCGTTGACCGGCGGCATCGCACCGAGGAGGAAGCTCAATAGGACGGTGACCGCGACCAGCGCCGCGAACGTCTCGACGACGGTCAAGAGGACGAATCCGGGGACGCTGAGGCCGATGAATACGACGATCGCGACCCGGTTTCCGCGCCGGTCGGCCACGATTCCGGAGAGGAACTGCACGCCGATCGCGGCCGCAAAGAACAGGCTGTACAGCGTCGCGGCCGAACCGGGGTCGACACCCTTCTGCGTGACGAGGTACGTCGGCAGGAATCCGGTCACGCTCTGGTACAGGAACATGTTGAGAGAAAGCAGCGCCGTGACGGCCACCACCGGCGGTCGGCGCACCGACGCCGCGACCTTCCGCATCGTCTGTCGGAAGGACTCGTCGCCGGTCGCCGGCGAGGCCCGCCGAGGGAGGGCGATCCACAGGCCGATCGCACACGCGACCATCACAGGTAGCAGGAAGCCGAAGCCCCACCGCCAGCCGAGGTAGACGCTCACGAACCCGGCGCTCGCCGAGAGAACGACGTTCCCGACGTTGCCGGCGGCCTGGTTCACGCTGATCGCGGTCGTCCGCATCCGATCGAACAGCGCCGAGATCACCGTGAGGCGGGTCGTCCCGAACAGTCCCGTGCCGAGACCGAGGAGCACCGTCGCCAGCACGAACGTCTCGACGGTCGACGAGAGCACGATCACGCCCACCGCACCGGCAGAGAGGAGGATGCTACCGGTGAGAACGAGGCGCTCGCCGACGACGTCCGCGATCGCACCGCCAGGGAACTGTAACAGCGCGTACGTCGTCCAGAGGAGTCCGATGAACGCGCCGGTCGTGGCGTTGCTGACGCCGAACTCGGCTGTGACCTGCGGTAACAGCGCCGGGTACACGATCCGAACGCCGAGCGTGAGGAACCAGCCGAGCGAGACGACGAGGAGGATCGATACCGGACCGTCTTCCCTGATGTCTGATAGGGTGCGGATCAGAAGCGATCCCGGCCGAGACAGCGTTCCCATCACTCGGTCGGACTCCAGATAGCCGTCTAAATGTTTGCGTCCCGGTAAGGCTCGGCGGCGACGTCCGACGGTGGACAAATAGCCGGATGAATTTCGCAATACACACAATATTGATTCAGAGGGACGGAACGACATCGTGCTACACCAGATCGTGTCCGTCGAGAGCGCGGTCTCCGTCGTCTTCGCTTTCGTATCACGGCAAATAGACGTGATCGGGATGCCACGACGGGGCGGCGTGTGGATACATCAAGGCCCAAACAGCCGAAATGGGCGCTCTAACTGCGTATTTCAATATTCGGATCCGCGAGTCGAAGACGAGTGAACTCACTGCGGCGCGGCGTCTCGGTAGCGGGCACGGTGAACTGAATACCCTCTCGTCGGAGGGTCGAGTACCGATCGTCAGATCCGAACGCTTATGAAATAGTATTGTATACTATGTACACAACATGAACGACAACCTGGACGGGACGCTACGGAAGGCGGCCGTCGTCGGAGTCGCGCTGCTGCTCGTCGGATCGATGGGGATCGGGATCTCTGGGGGGGCCGCCGAGCGGTTCAGCGAGGAGTCAGTGCCGGAACTCGACGCGACTGTCGCCGGGACCAACACGGTGACCTCGGGTGAGACCACGACGCTGACGCTCGCGATTCAGAACCGCCACGACGGAGTCACCGACTCCGATCGAGCGATCGAGGACGTCTCGCGGGTCGTACAGGCACACGGTGTCCAGATCGGGGCTGCGACCGGGACGACCGTCACGTACGACGACGAGGGGCTCCCGCTCGACGTGAAGATGGGGGCACAGAGCGTCGGAACGGTGCGGACCGGCAGCGCCACGCAGGTTCCCCTCACTATCGAGGTCGACGAGTCGGCGGCCCCGGGGACCTACACGGTGCCGATGGACCTCGAGTTCTCGTACATCCGCGACATCTTCGTCGACCGCGACGACTACACCGTCAACCGGAACACCGGGACCGAAGAAACGAGCGTCACGATCCGCGTCGAGCCGGACGGCCGGCTGGAAATCGTCGACGTGGGCGGTGACGGACTCTACAAGAACGCCGAGGGGGACGTGGCGGTGACCGTGCGCAACGCCGGCAGCGAGGCGATGTCCGACGCGACGCTCTCGCTCGTCGGGTCGAACCACTTCGAACCGCAGAGCAACGAGGTCGCGCTCGGCACCGTCGCGCCCGGCGACACGCGGAACGCCACCTTCCAGACCGTCGTCCGCGGCGTCGAGTCCGCCGGGTCGTACGCCGTCGGATTCCGCGCCGCATACGAGGACGCGAACGGACAGCCGAGCGAATCCACGGTGCGATACGGGAGCGTCGGCGTTGCGCAGGGACCGCAGTACGACGTGTCGGTCGAGTCGCGCTCGCTCTACGTCGATTCGACCGGGGCGGCACGCGTCACGGTGACGAACACGGGTGACGTGGCCGCGACGAACGCACGTGTGTTCGCCGAGCCCGACCGACCGTTCGCTCCGCTGTCGAACGGCGGGCAGCTCGGGACGCTCGAACCCGGCGAGTCGGCGACCACGAACATCAAGATGGAGGTGTCCGACCGCGCGCTCGCGCAGTCGTACGCACTCCCGATCGTCGTCGCTCACGACGACGACTACGGAAACACCGTCCGCAGCGACCCGCTGACCGCGGACGTCTCGGTCGGTCCCGAGCGACAGTTCACCGTGGTCGACACCGCGCGAATCGAAGCGGGCGCGACGGAGCGGATCGAGATGACCGTCGAGAACACGGGCGAAAGCGCCTTCGAGGACGCGGTCGTCCGAATCAACGCCGACTCGCCGTTCGAGACCGACGACGACACGGCGTACATCGGCAAGCTGTCACCGGGCGAGCGGGCGACCGTCTCGTACACGGTCACCGCGGACGAGGCGGCGACGCCGAAGGCGTACACTCTCGACGCGACGATCAAGTACGACAACCCGTTCGACGAGACAGTCGTCTCCGACGTCCGGCCGGCCACGGTCGAGGTGACCGAGCCGAGCGGTCCCTCGACTCCGCTCGTCCTGACGGCGGTCGGCGTGCCGGTGCTGCTCGGGGCCGGGATCGTGTTCAAGCGTGACCGACTGCGCCAGTACCTCGGATAGATGAACGCCGGAGAACGGATCCAAGACGGGTTAGAACACGCGGGGCGGTACGCCGCGCGAAATCAGGTCAAGACGATCGCCGTCGTGCTCGTGACTGCGCTCATCGCCGTCGGCGTCGGGGTCGCGGGGATCCAGATGAGCATGGGGATGACCCTGTACATCGAGGACGACTCCCAGACTGCGACCGACTGGGAGACGCTCAAAGAGGACTTCGAGACGGGCAACAACGTGTTCGTCATCGTCGAGTCCGGAGAGCTTCACGATCCCGAGACGATCCGAGCGATCGACGGGCTCGACAGGCGATACGCCGAGAACATCGACGAGACGACCACGGTCACCTCCCTGGCGGATGTCGTCCGTCAGGGGAACGGCGGCGAGCTACCGCAGACGGAAGCGGAGGTCGAGCGAGCGATCGACAGGGTGCGCGCGCAGGGACCCGAGTCGGCCGCGATGGTCGACCGACTCGAACCCCAGCCCGGCACGACGATCATCCTCGCGAGCTATGGCGATGTCGACACGTTCGACAGGGGAGCGTTCCTCCCGCAGCGGGACTCCGACATCATCTACGACAGGGTGCGAACGGAAACCGGTCTCGCGCCGTTACCGCCCGGTGTGACGACGACCATCACCGGACAGCCCGTCTTCGAGAACGCCGCGTTCGGGCTCATGTTGCCCGAGATGATCACGCTGTTCGCCGGGGCGTTCGCGCTCATCTTCACCGTGGTCTACCTGGTGATGCGCGCGAAGGTGGAGCAGGGGTGGCACGTGTTCCTCCCGCTCGGGACGGCGATGGTCGCGCTGGCGTACATGGTCGGTGCGATGGGCGTGTTCGGGTTCGACTTCAACGCGATCATGCTCGGCGTGATGCCCATCGCGCTCGGGTTGGGGATCGACTACGGGCTGCAGATCCACTCGCGGTACGTCGAGGAGCGCGAGGCCGGGTGCTCGCCGGAGACCGCCGCGGCGGTCGCGACGCGGACCACCGGCCGCGCGCTGCTCATCGCGATGGGGGCGACCGTGATCGGACTGGGGTCGCTCCTGGTGTCCAGTGTGCCCCCCGTCAGACAGTTCGGGATAACGAGCGCGACCGCCGTGTTGGCGTCGATGGCGCTGTCGGTCACGCTCCTCCCCGCGCTTCTCGTCCGATTCGACGGCGACGGGTACACACAGCGGGACCCGACCGACACGACGCCGGCGTCGAGCGACTGGCTGGAGGCCGGGACGGAGCGATTCACTAGCGTCGTCACCGGCGGACGACCGCTCGTGACCCTGTTCATCGCACTCCTGTTGGTCACCGGTGGTGCCTACGCGTACCCGCAGGTGGAGCCGAACCAGGAGATGATGGACTTCTGGCCGCAGGACCTCGACGCGAAAAACGACATGGACCGGCTGTCCGACACCGTCGAAAGCCCGAAGGTGATGTACGTCAGCGTCAGTTCCGAGACGGCGTACTCACCGGAGACGTTCCGCGAACTGGCAAGGTACCAGCGGCTCATGCTGGCGAACGACGGGGTGAACGCGGTACAGAGTCCGGTTTTGGCCGTCCAGATGGCGAACGACGGCTCGATTCCGGAGACGGAAAGACAGCTCGACGCGACGCTGGCACGGCAGACGGGGTCGGGAATGATGAGCGTCCGGGATCCGGCCCAGACGCCGTCACGGGTGCTCATGACCTTCTACGTCGAGGACGTGGAAGGCGAGGAGGTCCGAACGCTCATCGACGAGTTCGAGGGGAACGCCGATCTCGCTTTGACCGGGGCGAACGACGTCCGCGTCACCGGGAAGCCGGTGCTCAATCGGAACGTGATCGAGAACGTCACGGCGGGGTTGACGCCGATGACGATCATCTCGTTCACGCTCGGGTTCGTGTTCCTCGCGTTCGCGTTCCGGTCGATCCGCGTCTCCGCGATCATCGTCGTCAGCGTCGCCGGCAGCGCGGCGCTCCTCGTGGCCGGGGGAATGTACGTGCTCTCGGTCCCGTGGAACCCCCTCACGATCACGATGTCGTCGCTCACGCTCGGGATCGGCGTGACCTACGGGATCCACATCTACGAGCGGTTCGTCTTCGAGACGGAGACACACGGGAGACCGCCGGTCGGGGCCGCAGCGATGTCGGTCGCCAAGCTCTCCCGGCCGATCATCGGATCGAGTTTTACCACGATCTTCGGGTTCGGGATCCTCGTCGCCTCGCGGTTCCCGGTGCTCGCGAACTTCGGGGTGACGACCGTGCTGGCGATCGGGCTGTCGCTCGCGACCGCGTTCGGTATCCTCCCCGCCGTGTTGACCCTCGCGTCGCCCGCCTCCGAGGACGGCGGGACCACCGAGCCGACTCCGGCGGCCGACTGAGACGTATCGCGTGTCGCCGGCGACACTACCGGACGAGTCTCTGCTAGTAGGTCCGGTGGAAGTGAAACACGACCTTTCGCGGGCGGAATCCGACCCCGCCGACAGGTCCAGTACTACAGTACACTCATTACAGCAGTGCACTCATTACAGCAGTACACTAAGCACAGTGTATGCCCGTACGTATCGAAGAGTTCGAAACGGGAGATCTGCCCAACGGCCCGAGCGTTCCCGAGCAGGTGCTCACCTATCTGTACGCGAACAAAGTGTCATAGAAGATTTCTCACACCCACACAGGATCGCTCAATACAGGTGAACTACGGATCGGTTAAGAGAGGGTCTGGCCGAACACTAAACCGAACTCGGACATCGATCGGTCAGTAACATTTTTGTCCTGTAGTTTACAGGGTAACACGTCACATTATGCCACACCGTCGATGCAGAGTACTAATCGAGCTGGTGGTGTCGGTCCTGTGAGTTACGTGTTATGGGCGTTGCTGGCGATGGGCTGTTATTCGTTCGCGTTCCTATTTATGAAGATTGCACTCCAAGACTTGCCAGTATTCACCGTCATGCCGATCGCGGTCGGTATGCTGGCCGTGGGTGCGATAACAGTGGCAGCCTTGTTCGGCGAGTGGTCAGTTCCATCGGTATGGAGTCGGTCTGTCGGGTTCGCGCTCGCAGCAGGTATTTGTCTCGCTGGCGCTGTCATCGGGTATTTCCGCGCACTCTCGACTGGCCCTGTGAGCATCGTCGTCCCGATATTTGGGATGTTCCTCGTCGGTGGCGCACTCCTTGGAATTATCGTGTTGGGCGAGGGCATCACACCGAAGAAAGTCCTCGGAATCGGGTTTGGGGCTGTTTCAGTCGTACTCATTGCCACGTGATACCGAGTCTGTACACAAGCGATACAGTGGAACAACTGGTCACGGATCGCTCTAAGACACCTCTCAGGTCGTGCCGCTACATCAATCTCTACGCACGCACGTTCTCACGGCTGCTCCGGTCAAAAAATCGTGAAATAAATACTGTGGCAAGAGTTCTATGACATCCTGTAGCAAAGCTAGCGCTACTCTACTAGTAGAATGTCGCCCGCAACACTAACGTCCGGTCTCATCTCCGGCGGCGTGCCGCGTCGACCGGGAAACCCTCGTGGCGGGCGGTCGCCTGCGCGGCGACGGGCGAGTCGCGTGTGCGACCGGAATGTCGCGCGCCTGGGTTCTCCGCGCGGTCATCGCTCCCATCGGGGAGTACTCGGGCGGGGACTTGAGGGCGCGCACGTGGAGGTAGGCCCCGGCCGGCCTTAACTGGCCCGTCCCGAGTCCGGCTCAGTCCTCTTGTTCAGTTCCGGCAACGATCACCGCGTCACCGTCGTCGGTTCGGGCCTCGCGGACCGACACCGGGTCGATCCCGCGGCGGCGCGCGTCGATCTCAGAGAGGAGATACACGAGTCCGACGAGCGCGAGCGCCCCGATCGGGAGCAGCGCGAACGGCGTCACCCGGGTGAAGCCCCAGACCACGAGGAGCAGCACGACGACGGCGGCCACGGTGACGGCGTAGTAGATCTGGGTCCGGACGTGGTCGATCAGGTCGGCACCGGTGAACGTCGCCGAGAGGACGGTGGTGTCCGAGATCGGCGAGCTGTGGTCGCCGAAGATGGCCCCAGAGAAGATGACGCCGACCATCGCGGCGACGAGGGTGTGACCCGCGGGACCCCCGCCGCTTATCTCCCACGCGATCGGGATCGCGATTGGGGTAACGATGCCCATCGTCCCCCACGACGTGCCCGTCGAGAAGGCGATGACGCCCGCGACGACGAACACCAGCGCGGGCAACAGCGCGGGCGAGACCGACCCCACCGCGACGGTCGCGACGTAGTCGCCCGTGCCGAGCGCGTCGATCGCCTCGCCGATCCCCCACGCGAGCGAGAGGATGGCGGCCGCGGTGAGCATGATACCGAAGCCGTCGATCGTGTACTCCGTCGCGTCGCCGACGCCGAAGACGTCGTACACCTTCCCGAGCGCGAACCCGCTCGCGACCATCGCGAACGACCCGATCATCAGCGCCACCTCGTAGGAGGCGTTCAGCGCCGCGTCCCAGAGCCGTCTGCCCGCCGATCCGAACTCGGCTGCCCCGAGGTCGCCTGCGAAGCCGAGCGGCGAGAACTCGCCCGACCACAGCGCGGTCGCGACCGTGATCGCGATGAGGACCGCGACGGGGACGAAGAAGTTGACCAGTCGGGGCGTCGACGCCGGCGGCTCGCCGAGTTCGCCGGCGACGTCTTGCATCGGCACCGCCTCGTCGCGCGTGACCTTTCCCGAGGTCCACGAGCGGTGTTCGGCGGTCAGCATCTCGCCGTAGTCCCGGCCGGTCCCGACGATCACGAGGACCATGACGATCGCCAGGATCGCGTACATGTTGAACGGGATCGACGAGACGAACACCTCGAACGTGCCGGGGCGGGCGGCGGCGTCGACGCCCGCCGACTCGTACCCCTCCGTGATGAGCGAGAGCTGGAAGGCGACCCACGAGGAGATGCCGAGCGTGGCCACCGGTGCCGCCGTGGAGTCGACGACGTACGACAGCTTCTCGCGGGAGATTCGGAGGCGGTCTGAGACGTCTTTCATCGCCGAGCCGACGATAGCGGTGTTCGCGTAATCGTCGAAAAAGAGGACGATCCCGAGCCCCCACGCAACGAGCCCGGCCTTCCGCTGGCTGTCGAGTCGCGCCAGCGCCCACTCCCGGACCGCGGCCGTGCCTCCGAGGTTCCACACCATCGCGACGCCGGAGCCGAGGAGGAGGGTGAACACGAGGATCGTGGCTTGGAACTCGTCTGAGATCGCGGCGACGATCCACTCGAACGTCTGGACGATCCCGAGCCCGCCGGTGACGATCACCGCACCGGACCAAATACCGAGAAACAGTGACAACACGGCCTTTCGTGTGAGTATCGCCAGCACGATCGCGAGCACCGGCGGAGCGATCGACAGCGCGCCGAAGTCGGTCATACTGCACAACTCGCGAGGGCATAGTTAAGTCCTCTCAGCGATCGGCCGGCGGAATCGGCGCATATCCGAACGCACTTACGTCCCTGTGACTGACCCCCGTGCAATGTCTGTACGAGTCGGCATCCTCGGTGCCACCGGTGCTGTGGGACAGCGATTTATCCAGTTGCTCGACGACCACCCGACCTTCGAGCTCGCCGCGGTCACCGCGAGCGCGGAGAGCGCGGGGAAGACCTACCGCGAAGCCGCGAAGTGGCGCGTGAACACTCCTATTCCGGACGACGTGGCCGAGATGGAGGTCGCGGAGACGAACCCGGCCGGGGTCGCCGACGCCGACGTCGACCTGCTCTTTTCGTCGCTCCCGTCGGGCGTCGCGAGCGAGGTCGAACCGGCGTTCTTAGAGGAGGGATACGTCGTCTCATCGAACTCCTCGAACGACCGCATGGCCGACGACGTCCCGCTCACTATCCCCGAGATCAACCCCGACCACCTCGATCTGATCGAGGTCCAGCGCGACGAGCGGGGTTGGGACGGGGCCCTGGTGAAGAACCCGAACTGCTCGACCATCACGATGGTTCCGACGCTCGCGGCGATCGACGAGTTCGGGCTCGAAAGCGTCCACGTCTCCACCCTGCAGGCGGTCTCCGGCGCGGGCTACTCCGGCGTCACCTCGATGGAGATCATCGACAACGCCATCCCGCACATCGGCGGCGAAGAGGACAAGATGGAGACGGAGTCCCGGAAGCTGCTCGGCGAGTTCGACGGCGCGGCGGTCCATCTCCACGACGCCGACGTGGCCGCCTCGTGTAACCGGATCCCGACGCTCGACGGCCACTTAGAGAACGTCTTCGCCGAGTTCTCCGAGGACCCGTCGGCCGCCGACCTGCGCGACGCGATGGAGTCGTTCGAGAGCGCGGACCTGCCGAGCTCTCCGGACCAACTCATCAAGGTGTTCGGCGACGACGAGCCGGAGCGCCCGCAGCCGCGTCTCGACCGAACGTACGCCGACGGAATGGGTATCGTCGCGGGCGGGGTTCAGACGACCGACGACGGTGTGAAGTACAACTGTCTCGCGCACAACACGATCCGCGGCGCGGCCGGTGCCTCCCTGTTGAACGGCGAACTGCTCGTCGAAGAGGGGTACGTCTAGCGACTCGGTTCGCGCGGCGACCGTCTCCGCCCCCGACTACCGCATCGCTCGAACGCCGAGCGCCGACGCCGAGACGCCGCCGATGGCGACGGGCATCCAGTAGACCGCCCCGCGGAACACGAGCACGGCCGCGGTGACCGTCGAGGCGGGGACGCCGGTCGTGGGGACGAGCAGCGCGACGAACGCGGCCTCGATCCCGCCGAGCCCGCCGGGAAGCGGTGTGGCCCCTGCGACGTACGCCAAGGGGACGACGAATATCGGAATCGCCGGCGAGATCTCGTGGCCGACCGCCGCGAACGCGGCCGTGAGCGCCGCCGCCTGAAAGACCCAGCCCGAGAGGGATAGCCCAACGGCCGCCGCGAGCCGGCCCGGACTGGTCCCGACGCGCTCGATGTCCGCGAAGAAGTTCCGGAGCCGCTCGGCGAGTCGGGCTTCAAGCGCGGCGGGATCGAACCGGTCCAGTCGACCGAGCAGCCCGGCGACGACGGCGGGCAGCCGGGTGACCACCCGTCGGCGGAACCGCCACGCGAGCGCGATGACGGTGACGATGACGGTGATGAGTCCGACAGCGACCGCGACGGCGACGCTCAGTCGCTCGCCGACGGCGGTCGTCGTCGCGTAGTAGCCGACGCCGAGGAAGACGAGCGATATCGACGGGACCACGTTGAGCACGTCGACGCTCGCGATCCCCACGAGCCCCGTCTCGTAGCGCGAGCCGGACACCCGCGAGATGAGCGCCGCCGCGACCGGCTCCCCGCCGGCCTGTCCGAACGGCGTGACGTTGTTGGCGAACACCGCGCCGGCGTACACGAGGAACGCGGTCGGAACGGAAAGCGAGACCTCGAGAGATCCGAGCACGGTTCGGAGCATGATGCTCCACGCGAGCAGCCAGCAGAGCGCGAGGACGAAGGCCGCGGCGACCAAACGACGGTCAGCGCCGACGAGCGTGTCGACGACGCGGCCGGCCCCAACGACGACGAAGAGCACCGCGAGTATCCCGAGGGCCGCGAGGCCACCGAGGATGATGCCACGCCGCGGGTTCCGGTCCATGACCATCCTGTGACGCTATCGGACTTGAAACGTCTGGTCGCGATCGGGAGATCGGGATGAAAGCAGTACCAATAAGAAT
>Ga0209946_1000605_pt1 | contig 14830 bp, 12 predicted proteins | sample SalPon2_A_H2O_MG_FD_185704 | JGI IMG/M metagenome (GOLD analysis project Ga0209946, IMG submission 185704) | Salt pond water microbial communities from South San Francisco under conditions of wetland restoration - Salt Pond MetaG R2_A_H2O_MG... | ecosystem: Environmental > Aquatic > Non-marine... | reverse complement strand
CGACCTCGAAATCTACGTCGATATAACAGATTCTTCGGTTAGAAGGCCTAAAACCGAGGAATACAGTCGAATACAATCCGTACGTGCCGCGTATGGGTCGGGGCGGATTTGAACCGCCGGCTTGAGTGGTGTGATACGGAACGTCACCCCTGCGATTACCCTTGCCTTCGGGCGGTTCGGAACAACAAAATGGCCCGAAAAATCGCAGTTCCCGACGCAGTTGAACGGTATCTGAACGAACGCAAAGCCGACGTGTCTGATTCGACACTCTACAACCACACATCACAACTGAGGCAGTTCATCGCGTGGTGTGAGGCAGACAGCGACCGGCCCAAGAATGTCTCGGAGATAGACGGCTGGCACGTCTCTGATTTCAAAGTGTATCGACGCGATGAGGAGGGGCTTGCGAACACGACGCTCTACAATCAAATATCTGCTCTCCGTGTGTTTATTCGCTGGTGTGAGAGTCGCGACCTCCTCGAAGATATTTCTGAGAATATGATGATGCCGGAGATAGAGGACGGAACGCGCGACGAGAAAATAAACCTTGAGAGGGGAAAGAAACTACTCAAGAACCTCCGAACCTACGAGTATGCATCGTTGAAACACGTTTTGTTCGCGCTTCTCTGGTCAACAGGGATGCGTGTCGGAACGGCGCGGGCACTTGACGTGGAAGACTACAATAGCGACGGTATGTATCTCGAAATCAAGCATCGCCCCGATGAGGGCACGCCACTCAAGAATGGACGGGCCGCAGAACGCGAACTCAATCTACACGAGTGGGTGTGCGTCGTCATCGACGATTACCTTGGGGGACGGCGGCACGACGTAAGAGACGAAAACGGTCGTGAGCCGATGCTGACGACAAAGAAAGGCCGAGCGCATCGAACCACTCTCCGAAAGAAGGTTACGACGATGACGCGCCCGTGTGAATACGAGAACACTTGCCCGCATGAGCGGAATCTCGAAGACTGTGAAGCAACAGCATACAACGCGGCGTGCAAGTGTCCGGGGTCAGTCTCGCCTCATCCTCTCCGACGTAGTGCTATCACCAACTTTCTGAATGACGGTCACTCAAAGGAACTAATCAGCGACCGGATGGACGTATCTGTTGACGTTCTGGAGAAACACTACGATGCTCGAAGTGAAAGCGAGAAGCGGGAACTGCGGAGGGAGATGTTCGAGATGGAGTAGTCGCTGTCGAATCTCAAGCACTTTGCTATCAGATTCGGATAAGCAGTCTTACCCAGAATCATAGTTAGACCCACGTATGTCGAATCAAGACCAGCCGTCTTCGCTAATCGCATTTGCGTAACAAATGTATCGCGCGATGAGGCTGGCGTGAAGTGATGGATAAGCACTATGATAAGGCGACAGAGAACGAATAGACGGAAACAAGGGAATACTATCTAATTTTTCGGCGTGGTTTTTATCACTGTGACCTTTCTTTTTTGAAATATGAGTGGCGCACTTGACAACTTTGAGCAAATCGCCGAGGAAGTCAAATCAGCATATGATGAAGGGGCGGTTTTTTGGGATTGGATTTCCCGCACGGTTAGCAACCAAATCTCTGGAATTGACTACTATCAAGGTGGACAGATTGCCGCAAATATGCCCGACGATATCTTTGCTCCTGTTACGGCGACGAATCTCGCTGATAGTCTGATTAAATCGGAGAAGCACCACATCATTCACCAAATCAAGAATACCGCAGATGAGGGGAAAGTTGAGGTAAACACTATGTCTGATTACTCACATAGCGGATTTGTAGAAGGGGTCGGCAATGTTCAGAATCCGTCCTTGCTAATTCTACCGACAAAAAAGGGTAGGCCAAAGCGAATCCACGACCAGTTGAATAGGGTGAATACTGTTCCCTATGGAGCAGAAGATGTTGATGTGGAGTTTGTCTCGTCAACTGAATTTGACTTAGACAGAGGAATATGTATCTCCGAGCGGATTGATGTGTACCAAGTTAATGTCGGTGAGATGGACGTGCCAGACAACTTTTCGCCAGTAAGCGGGGGTGACTTCTCCGATGATGGCGGCCTTGTACAACTTATTGTAGGAGATTCACAGAAACCGAATACGCACGACTTTCTCTATAGAACCGTCTTCTCGGAATTACAAGGACTCTCAAATGGGGGAGCGTGTATGATTGAGTTACCTGATTAGTGAGCCATATTTGAATCATCAATCCCTTGGAAGTTCGTTCTGTTCGGCTCAAGAGTTAGGTCTTTGACGGTTCTGCGAAGTCTAATACCTCCCACCGGAGTTTAACGACCACTCCAATACTCTCATCCACCGAATAGGGGCACCTACTGTAACGAGTCCCGCACCGAAGACAATCATCCAGAAGCCCGCTTCACTCTGATGGTAGAGAATCTGATTAGCACCTGCTACTTCGAGTAACGCACCGACAAACCCGAACGGCCCTGCGATGAGGGTCGCGCCAGCAATCCCGAGAAGCGTAACGATACCCGGAAGTGAAGTTATCAAGCCCGTCATCAAGTTGAGTGAGAGCGAGGTGGCTGGTTCCGTAGCCGGTGCCGCTTCCCGAACTGAGCGGATTACAATTCCCCCAACAGTCGCTACCAGCGTCAGCATCATCCCACCAAAGGCTTCCGCGACGCGGATGCGGAAACGGTCAACAGGATTCATAGGAACGAGAACGGGACGATACCAAATAAGACCATTTCTGCGACATTATGCGATGAGGGGGGCAGGCAGTCAGAACACTTCAAGGGAGTCCTCCACGACCTCACGCTCGCCCTCTCGGTCAGGTCGAATAGGTCATATACGGCGTCATCTCGCCTTCGAGGTCTTCGATATTCATGCACTCCACCCTCACCCCGGTGGCCAGCGAGTCGGGTCAGTAGTTCCTCAACGCCGTCGCAGGGGATTGGTGAGGTCGTTCGGGCTGTTCAAACTTCTCCAAGCCGACCATTATAATTCCCGAAAGCCGATACAGTTTTATGACGAAAATCGGACTGATTTGCGAGGCTGGAGTTCCTCCGGGAATGATGGCGTCGGTTACGATCAAAGAGGACGTAGATAGAGATGGAGAATATGAATACGAATCAACCCAAGAGTTGCGGGATGGAACCTTCGTTTATGTATTAGACGGCTTTGATGGGAGTGAGGAGAGTTCTTGGGGAAGGGAAATTGGCTTGGGTAGAGATGACGAAAATTATGATTATACCATCGCAGATGACCCTGACCCTCCCTCGATTTCTTATATTCAATTAATATTACCCGGCGGCCCGGAATCAAACGAATTAGACCCTAATGCAATACTTTGGAAGTTCAGAGAGGTCGATTACTTTTTCAACCAGATGGAACAGGGTCAACAAGACCGGCTACCATTCCATTTGGGTGGTTACCTGAACGCAATTTATTCGATTCACGACGTGATGCCGGTTGATTGGGATGAGTGGGCCGATACAGAAGCCCAAATTCATTTACGCGAACTTATGAGAAAACTGCGGAATCAACACGTTCACCTCAGGAAGCCGTCAAGAGGGTCTATTAAACCACCGTTAACTCAATCAATCAAATTGGATTTTGGTTCCCCGTCAAGAGAAGTTCGAGGAGAATATATTTTCGACGTACATCCGTCAATTATTGAAGAATACGTATCCTCCGAGGAACTGATTGAACCCGCCGACCTGAACGATTCGGTCAATGATTCGACTTTCGCGAGAATCGTTCCAGTAGTTCCAATTTGCCGGATATACACGAGATTGCTGTTTCAGTTCTTATCTGATTGGTTCGATAATATGGACTCCTCGGAGTACGACTTCCACATAAAATCGCTATTGGAGTGAACTGTCCCATTACTACGGTTCGTATGGAGAGAGTTCCGTGTGTTTAGTACCTCGGAGTTTCACCGCAGAGCATATCACACCTCCACGGAACACTACCTGTATGCCTCTCTCGCTGAACGAACTGGAAAACCATCTATTCAAATGCGCCGACATAATTCGCGACGCTGTTGACCCAACCGACTACAAGGAGTACATTCTCCCGCTTGTTTACTACAAATCTATCTCTGACGAGTTCGAGAAACAGCACGCTGAGAACGTCGAGGAGTATGGCGAGGACTTCGCGCGCCGGAACAACCTCTACGATATTCCCGTTGTTCCAGAGGGCTATCTATGGGAGGACATTCGCGCCGTCTCGGACAATATCGACCAAGCCCTGAACGAAGCCTTCGACGCACTCACCGAGGAGAACCCACAACTCACGGGCGTCTTCCGCGCGGATTACATCGATGCTGATGCGCTCGATGACGACCGGCTCGGGAAACTCGTCGAACATCTATCGACACACGACCTCGACCGGGACAGCGTCCCCCCGGATATGCTCGGAGAGGCGTATATGGACTTGGTTCGCCACTTCGCGGAAGAGGAGGGCAAGTCCGGTGGGCAGTTCTTCACGCCCCCGCACATTGTGAATCTCTGCGTGCGGCTCGTGGATGAGTTCGAGGACGGGATGACCTTCCACGACCCGACTGTTGGCTCGGGTGGGATGCTCATCGAGGCCGCACGGTACTACCGCGAGGAGCAGGGCGGCGACCCGACAAAGATGACCTTCACTGGGCAGGAAATCAACCCGGATATTGCGGCCATCGCCAAGATGAATCTCTCCATTCACGGACTGGATGGGGAGATAGAGCGCGAGGACTCTCTTTCGAGTCCCGCGTTTACCGACGAGGAGAACAGCGAACTCACGCGCTTCGACCGCGTCCTCGCTAACTTTCCATTCTCGGCTGATTGGGCGAAAGACGACCTCCAAGACGACCCGTATGGGCGCTTCGACTGGCACGAGAAACTACCGCGTGCTGACCGAGGAGACTACGCCTTCATTATGCATATGGCGAAGCAACTCAAGCGTCCCGAGCGCGATGAGGCGGGGGGCAAGGCCGCTATCGTCATTCCCCACGGTGTGCTGTTCCGCAAGCACGAGGGGCGGTATCGGAAGCCGATGCTGGAGAACGATATGGTGGAGGCGATTGTCGGGCTTCCCGAGAACCTCTTCCAGAACAACTCGATTCCGTCCGGTATTCTCGTGTTGAACGCGAACAAGCCGGCAGAGCGTGAGGACGAAGTGCAGTTCATCCACGCCGCAGACGAGGCGTTCTACGAGGAGTTGTCGAATCAGAATGAACTCACCGAGGATGGCCTCGACCACATCGTTGAGAACTTCCGCGAGTGGGCGACCGAAGAGCGCGTGAGTCGCACGGTGTCACTGGAGGAGATTCGCGAGAACGACTACAATCTGAATATCGCGCTGTACGTCGATACGACGGAGCCAGAGGAGGACATAGATGTGGAGGAAGAGCTGGCGAAATTACGCGAATTGCAGACTGAGCGTGCGGAGATAGAGGCGACGATGGGCAAGCACATGGAGGCGTTGAACTATGAGTGAGGACACGACGCTGGATGAGTTTGGTCAAGAGAATCGTTCAGAAGTAGCATCTGATGTGCAGGATGGATGGCGACGCCAGCAGCTTTCTGAAATCAGCCATTGGACAGACGCCGGAGGGACACCAAGAACCTCAAATGACGAATACTGGGATGGAGATATCCCGTGGGTTCAGACTGGCGAGCTAACAAAAAGACATATCAGAAGTACTGAAAAACAAATTACAGAACTTGGTCTGGAAGAATCGACTGCCAAGCGATTCCCACGGGGAACACTCCTAATCGGGATGTATGGAGAACCGACTGTAGGTGAGTCGGCATTACTTGAGATAGAAGCAACTACAAATCAGGCTTGTTGCGGTATCTTCCCTGACCCGGATACGGTTAATGCAGAGTTTCTACACCAGATGATGCAGCACGAGAAGCCACGGCTATATTCACTCCGGGCAGGTTCCGGTCAACAGAACATTCGGCAAGGGATTATTCGGAAGTTTGAGATAGACGTTCCACCACTCTCCGAACAGCGCAAAATCGCCACCGTACTCTACACGGTTGACCGGGCGATTGAGAAGACCGAGGAAATAATTGGCCAAACGCGGCGGGTAAAGCAAGGAGTGATGGATAATGTGTTCGAAAAAGGATACCATGAACATAGTGGCTATGATGAAGTTCGAATAGGCCCGTTCGATTACGAAATGCCAGAGGGTTGGGATTTATGTTCAATTGAAGAATCTAAGGGTGGCGAAAATGGGCTAAGGAGAGGGCCGTTTGGTGGAATGTTAAAAAAAGACATTTTTGTTGATGAAGGGTACAAGGTTTACCAACAACAAAATGTAATCTATGATGACTTTGAATATGGAGATTATTATATCACTGATGAAAAATTCCGAGATATGGAGAGGTTCAGCGTTAGTGCCGGGGATATTCTAATTTCTTGCTCCGGTACATTAGGTAAGGTTGCTGTTGTTCCTGAGAATTATGAGGAAGGAGTAATCAATCAGGCTCTACTGAAGTTTACCGTAGATGAGGATATATTTCAAACTCAGTACATAAAGTATTTCCTTGAGTCAAAAATCGGTCAGAGACAGCTTGTATTGAGTTCCAGAGGGTCAGCGATGAAGAATATGGCTCCGATGGAGTTTGTTCGTTCCGCACAAATATTCAAGCCGCCAATAGACGAGCAAAGTAGAATCTCGGACGCTCTTTTATCACTTGATAAGAAAGTTAATATTGAGAAAATAAAGAAGAGATATCTCGAAGAACTAAAACAAGGCCTGATGCAAGACCTCCTCTCGGGAACAGTCCGAACGACCGACACTACCATACAGGTGCCTGAAGAAATCACCAAGTATGGTTAGTCTCCCGTCGGAAGCCGGCGTCGAACGCTCTATTCTCTCCTGGCTGGACGGCGTCGGGTGGGAGACACACGGACAGGACGGTGGACACGGTGCGAACGTACTCGATGAAGCCTACGAGCGCGACAGCCACGGGGTCATCTACTGGAACCTTCTTGCCGAGCAGGTCGTCGCATTGAATAAGGATGTGACCGAGGACAACGTCGATAAGTTCGTTTCCTCGCTCCGCCGCGACCTCGACGCCGAGAACCTGATGGACGGCAATCGAGCGTTCTACCAGTTGCTCACCAAGGGGAAGACGTTCAATGTGCAACGCGATGACGGGGCGACCGACACAATCTACGTTGACCTCATCGACTACGAGAACCCCGAGAACAATCGCTTCCACGCGGTGAATCAGTTCTCTGTCTCCCGAGAGACGACCATCCGCCCGGACGTGAATCTGTTCGTCAACGGGATTCCGCTCGTAACGATGGAACTCAAGAGCCTCGCACAGGATAACGACTGGCACGACGCCGTCCGCGACCTCAAAGACTACGAGGAGGACGTGCCCCGGCTGTTCGTCCCCGGTCTGTTCAACGTCGCCGCCGACACGATGGAACTGCGATACGGCGCGGTCGGTGCGCCGAAGGAGTTCTACGAGCCGTGGAACGACGCCCCGGAGGAGTTCGAGGACGGCAATGCGATGAGGCAGGCGGTCAAGGCTCTCTGCAATCCCGAGTCGCTTCTCGACCTGCTGAAACACTTCGTGTTCTACGAGCGGCGAGCCGGTGGAGACGCGAAAATCGTCCCACGATATATGCAGTACTACGCGGTAAATCACATTCTCGACCGCGTCCGTACGGGCGACCACAAGCGCGGCCTCATCTGGCACACGCAAGGGTCGGGCAAGTCGTTCACGATGCTCTACGCCGCTGAGAACCTGCTCTCACGCCCGTCAGTCGTACGGAACCCGCAGGTATTCGTCATCGTGGACACGGACAAACTCAACAGCCAGATGCGCGACCAACTGGCGAACCTCTCGCTGGAGCAATGGACAGAGGCCGAGAGTATCGACCACCTCCAGCGCCTCATCGAGGAGGGAAGCAGTCAACTCGTTCTCACGACCATCCAGAAGTTCGAGGACGTTGACCCCGATGTGCAGGGGAATGACGAGGTCGTCGTGATGAGTGACGAGGCGCACCGGTTTATGGAGGCTGACCTTGGGAGCCGCCTTGACGCCGCACTCCCCAACTGCTACCACTTCGGGTTCACCGGCACGCCGGTTCGTGAGGGGGAACGCCACGAAGACCGCAACACGTTCCGCGAGTTCTCTCCCGAAGGTGAGGACTATCTACATCGCTACTCGGTCAAGCAGGGCATCGACGACGGCCTGATTCTGCCCGTGTACTTCACGCTCCGACACGAGATGGAGTGGGATATTGACGAGGCCGGACTTGACGAGGAGTACGAGCAGGAGTTCCGTGGAATGACGACCGACGAGAAGCGTGAGGCTATCCGCGAGAACGTCACGGCGACGACGCTTGCAGAAATCGAGCCGCGCGTGGAGAAGGCCGTCGAAGAAATCGACGCCCACTACGACGAACACGTTTCCCCGAACGGATGGAAGGGCATGGTTGTCACTCCAAGCCGGCGGTCGGCAGCGATGTACGGAGAACGGTTAGCCGAGCGACGGGGAGCTGAGGAGATAGAGGTTCTCTATACTTCGACCAAGGACGATTCCGATCTCATCAAGCAGTTCCATACGGACTCTGAGGAGCGTGACAGTATCGTCAAGGAGTTCAAAGAGCAGGGGAATCCGAAACTCCTCGTCGTCCACAATATGCTTCTCACGGGCTTCGACGCGCCGATACTCAAGACGATGTACCTCGACCGCAACCTCAAGAACCACAACCTAATGCAGGCTATCGCCCGAACAAACCGGCCTGCCGCTGGTAAAGAAAACGGCGAGATTGTGGACTTCCAAGGCGTCTTTGAGAACATCGACGAGGCGCTTGACTACGACGCCGAGACGAAAGCCTACGCCGCCCGCGACAAAGACGAACTCTACGACGACCTCGTTGAGCAGGTCGAGCGGGTGATGGACATTTTCGACGGGATTCCGAAGACCGACTCCCAAGAGGCGACCTCTGAGGCCATCGAGCGCGTCAGCACGCACCCGGAGCGGAGAGAGTTCAAGCAGAACTTCCGACGACTCCAGAACCTCTACGAAGCCGTCGCACCGGATGGACGGCTCGTGAGTGAAGGCATCGAGCGCGACTACAAGTGGCTGAGCCGGATTCACGTCGCGTTCAAACGCACGACCTCGGGCGACGACGACCCCGAGGAGGAGATGCGCGAGAAGACGAGAGAGATAATCAACAAGCACGTTGATATTTCGGAAATCAAGCGTGACTTCCCGACCTACAAACTCGGGGAAGAATATCTCGAAGACGTAGAGGGGCTGGACAATCCCGGCGTCAAGGCATCGCAAGTAGCCCACGCGACCCGCGAACACCTCCACCCACGCGAGAATCAGAATCCTCGGTACAAGCGACTGAGTGAGCGAGTGACGGATATAGTGGAACGGTGGCAGGGCGATGAGATTGGCGACCCCGAAGCGGTTGAAGCCCTGAAATCTGTTGAGGAGGAGGTGCTGAACGTTGAGAGAGAAGCCGATGAGGAGGGGATGGAGGCCGCCGAGTTCGCCATCTACACACACCTGACCGAGGAGACGCCCGAAGCGATAGAGTCCGATGAGCAGGCGGAGAGAGTCGCAGAGGAGATTGTATCACAGTTCCGTGAGCGCGTTGACCGAGGCTACTCCGGCTGGAAAACCAATCAACAGACTATCGCAGAAATCGAACGCATCCTGTTGGACGTGTTGGTGGTTAAACACGACCTCGGCCACCTCATTCAAGATGATGATGGGTTCGTTGACGACGTACGGAACTACCTCATCCAGAATAATGGCTAAGACTCAACGGAGACGGGTGGAGTTGTTGGGCCAGTCCGTTGAGTACGAACTCCGGCGGAGTGCCGACGCGACCGAGCCGCGCATCGACGTGGATATTCACGGCGTCACGGTCGTCGTTCCAGAGTCCGACGAAGCGCATCCTGAGGAACTCCTCCGAGAAAACGCCGTGTGGGTAGTTGAGAAGAAAGAGAAGTACGACACCTATCGTGAGGAAATTCCGAAGCGTGAGTTCGATGAAGGCGCGATGTTCCCGTATCTTGGCGACGAGCGAGAGGTTGTTGTGGAGCGCCGCCCCTCATCGGGTGTTACTGAGGATGCGCTACGGCTGGCGAAGCATCACGTCGAAGATACCTCGGTCGAGCGTGCCCTCGAAACGCTCTATCGACGTAAGGCGCGTGAGATGTTCGAGGCGCGCGCGGAGTACTTCGCTGAGAAGATGGGCGTAGAATACGAGAAGATAGAAATCCGGCGTCAACGGACGAAGTGGGGTTCCTGCTCTACGACTGGAACACTCGGCTTGAATTGGCGATTGATGATGGCCCCGCAGGAGATAGTGGACTACATCGTAGTTCACGAGCTGGCCCACCTTCGGGAGTCCAATCACACCGATGCGTTCTGGTCACTCGTCTCGGAACACGACCCCCAGTACGGTGACCACGCTCAATGGCTGGAGGAAAACAGTACTCGGCTGGTTTTTTCCGAGAACGACCTCTGATTGGATTCTTACGAATAGTTCCAAGGTGATTTGGAAGTGTACTCCGGGGGTTCAGCCATCGGATAGCACCTTGTCTTTCTTTGATTTTGTTCAGGGTGAACCCACCGCAGTCGTGCGGATATAGGCACCTATTTCCGTGTGGACGTTGTCTAATTGAGTGAAGGCAATTCTCTACGGACATTACTGTTCTCCAGCGGCGGCTATCTTGCCAGACCGAAGTAAGTGTGCCCGTTTCCCTTGAATTGTCTGAATACTATGACTTCCGTAGCCCATATCACGAACAGCGACGCGACTGGCATCGTCACGACCGAACAGGCCCGGAGCCAATTGGAAGCCGTACTTCATCACGCACTGAGCCAATCAGGGGGTGCTCTCATTGATGCGCCTACCTCATTGGGAAAGTCACACACGGTTGCCACAACACCGTGGAATGATTATCCGAATCTGACAGGTGGTAATCCGGTTATCCACCTCCATCAGACGAAGACAGCACGCGATGAGGCCGCAACAAAGAGCGCCCGAGCAGACGGAGTCACTTTCCGGGTCATCGAAAGCGGCGCGGATTCCTGCCCTGTCGCGGGCGGCAAATACGATGACAAACTATCCGCACCAGGCGGAATGTCTCCGTCCTCGTGGTTTGATAGAAAATGTCACGATGAGCGTATTCCTTTCTCCTCAGCCCACGAATACCTTCGGGGCATCCTCGGAACGATGCCCTGCGAAGAGAATGGGAATTGCTCTGCGTCCGAACGATGGAAAGGACTCACGCAGGACGGGAATCCTACCGTTGACGTGATTCACGCAACTTCAGCACTCGCACACGTTCCTTGGCTCATCGAGGATGCGAACGTCATCTTCGACGAACGTCCAGATTTCACGGAGTCATTCAATGTGGAAGAACACGAGCGGTTTCGGCGGTCAATGAACAGTCTTCTGCGGCGTCGGTCTGATGAGGACTTGACGTGGACAAGTCTCATTCATTCTGTGCGCTCCAACGATGAGGAATTGCTCTCGAAGTTTGAGCAGGTGTTCGATGACAACCTGAAACAGTCGGAACTATTCGGGGAGGAGTACGTCCACGGACGAACGCCCGCGATAGGCCGTGCGATGAGCGGGGGAATGAATACAACACACAACCGGCTAACCGGGCATAATGGCCGGACAAGTGTCGTTCTTGATGAGGGGAATACGATTAGGTGTATTCTCCATCGGCCTGCATTGGAATCTGCCCGGTGTGTCATTGGCCTTGATGCATTTCCCGCGAAACGGATGTGGGAGTTGAACACAGGGCTATCACTGCGGTCTGATTCAGTATTGTCTGATGAGGTTCGTCGTCAGTGGCGGCGCGATGAGCGCAGCTTGGAGGTTCGACAGGTCGGGACTGCCGTCAACTACGTCACTTCGGGCTGGAAAAGCCCTGCACAGCGCAGGAAGTCGAAGGCTATCATCGGAGAACTCCGCGAAATGTATGGTGCTGAGTTTCGGACGGCAATCACGTCAAAGAGTGTTGAGAGGAGCGTACAGGAAATACTGTCGGAAGCAGGCATTAAGGGCGCTGAGACGTTGTATTACGGGAATCTCCGGAGTAACAATGATTTCGAGGGGGAGCGGGTCGGGTTGCTCTTGGGAGTGATTGACCCCGGTGATGAGTATGTCCTTGATATGTTGGCATTGGCTGGATTGGAGGCAAGACCAGAGACTATCGAAGGGAACCGAGCGCAGGGACGCGGATTTGAGGGGCCGGACAGCAGGACTGCCCGAGGCTTCCTTGATGCCATTCGAGAGTCAAGCGTCGCACAGGGTATCGGTCGATATGCACGGAATCCGGATTCCGATTCATCTGGTGCAACGGTGTATGTGTGGACGAACGTAATACCACGTCAGTTGGTTGATGAAGTAGTCTCAGGGGTGGGTTCGGAGGTCACCGAATTGATGCGGGCCATTGAACGATATATTCGAGAGAAATCTCCCGTTACAGCGCGACAGGTTCAGAACGGCATTGAGGTTCCCGAAGACCACACCGTTGGCAGTGTGAGCAAAAAACACGTGCTTGACGTGTTCGGACGGCTCGAAGAGCAAGGGATTGTCGTGATTCACAAGGAGGCGGGTGCATATGGGGCAGACCTCTGCGAGTATGTATCAGGGGAACTTGAGAGGGAGGTCGATTTGGGTGTGCGATGAATCGTTACCTCTCACCTACTATAGTTACAGTAGGTCAGAGGTAATGGTTTCACGTTCGCGCAAATCGTGCTTAATCTCTCCGAGGTTAACTGCGAGGACGGGGTGACAGCATCCAGCACATTGAACATCTTGCGTGAGAATCAGATGTGCTGGATTCTTGGATTCGAGTCATCAAAATTGCTCTTGATAATGTGAGGGTCAGACCATAGAACCTCAACTAAAACATATCTAACATTTCGTCCATAGACTCAGGTCTTCCACACTCCGGACACCCCGGTTTGCGCGTGTTACGCAACCGAAAACCCCGAAACTGGAACTGTGAGTGAGATATTTCTGAGGCGGGGCTACTATACTGTGCGCGCGTTCCAGCCCGCGCGTGTTCTAACTGACGCGGTCGGCTTCCCCGGTAGGCTTTAGACTCGGGAGCCGGAACAGCGTGGTCTTGTTCGATGTAGTGGGACGCGATGAAGACAGAGCAGTTGCCTCTCGGATGCCATCTCACCGCCTCATCGTACTGCTACCTGCGTGGGGAAGGAGGAGAGACAATAGAGGGGTGATAGAGGAACTGTACAGAGAGTAGCAAGAGGTGATGTAGTTCTCTGCGGTTGAGTCCAAAAGTTCGTTGCGATGACGGTGCGGTTGGATTACAGCACAACTCTAACCCCAGAGGGCTACACTACAACAGGTCTAAAATTCCCGGACTTAACATCACCGCAGAACTTACGCCCGCCCTCATCGCGCTCTTGATTCGTTTGTTCACTCGGGTCGCCACCACACTACCGCTCGTGAGCCGACCTTCTTTTTTCGGAGGTCGCCCCGTTCTTCGAGGTCACTCAGTTTGTTGTAGGCCGTCCGTCGAACTACACCGAGTTCTTCGGCTACCTCTTTCGCGGTGAGTGGTTCGTGGTCTGTGAATACCGCGAGCGCATCCTCGGGAGTGATTTCTTCTACGTATTCGCCCCCCTCTCCTCGCGGGCGGGATGTATCGTCGGTCATAGTTGTGCGTACACGCGGGTGAGGGATAGGTTTTCTCCAATTCCTTCGAGATGCGAAGGTAACGCTTATCACAACTTCCCTCGTAGGAATTGGTAGGAAGGTCGCCGTCCCTCGGGGCTGTGATTCGCAGAAAGCCCGAGTGTTCCAGCACTCGGGCGGTGGCCTTCTGTGGAGTAGAACGCCAATGCAAGATAGCACTTTCAGGGGTCAAAACCCCTCCGACCTGCCGAAGCGAGCCGTTCGTGCGCTGACCGAGAAGATGACCGTTCTTCCCGAGACGGGGAGAGTGAAAGATGCGGATGACCTGTATCTCGTCGTCTCGGAAAGCGGCTCCGAGTACCTTGTGGATACGCGAGAAGGCCGCTGTGACTGTCCCGACGCGCACTACAACCTCGAAGCCGACGAACAATGCAAGCACGAGCGACGTGTTCACTACGCGACCGGCGAGACGCCTATCCCGGCGTGGACTGATACCGATGCGATAGACCCACACCTCGGACTACAAACCGCGCGGAGTCCCATCCGAGCAGCAACAGATGGGGGTATCGTGGGTGAGGATACCGACCAATCATTTGAATCGCCTGAGGAACAGCGCGAGGACACGCCCGGCCTCATCGAAGCCGAACACGAGTGTCCGAACGGCGAGGAGTGGTGTCCGGGGCCGGACGCTGATTCACTCCCGTGTTTTCCGTGTTATCAGTTGTCGGAGGAACGATAATGACGCTCGAACGCGACACCGCACACCTCGGGGATATTGGCGACCGCGAGCCGGGGCCGGAACCCGACCCCGACCGCGTCTATGAGCAAAAGATAGAACAGCGGAAGGAGCGCGACGAGTAACCCGTGCCGGTCGCTTGGAAGACCGAGGAACCGTGCCCGCGTTGTGGCGACGACAGCGACGTATGGATGTTCGAGAAAGATGAGCCGACCGTTACGAAGGAACACTACACCTGTGAAGCGTGCGGGTGCGAGTGGACGGAGGTGAGGAAGGGCTAACTTCACCCCCGCCTCATCGCACTCTAACGCGAATGAGCGGATTCACTATGGGCGACCGCGTACGTGTGGACATACCTGATACGACCGACCCCGACCACGACCGATACCACGGGCTACACGGGACGGTCGTAGCGGTGTCGCGGGACGACGCGGGAGAAACAACTGGCGATGAGCGCGATGCGGTGATTTATCGAATCGAACTCGAAAA
>Ga0209946_1000603_pt1 | contig 14853 bp, 11 predicted proteins | sample SalPon2_A_H2O_MG_FD_185704 | JGI IMG/M metagenome (GOLD analysis project Ga0209946, IMG submission 185704) | Salt pond water microbial communities from South San Francisco under conditions of wetland restoration - Salt Pond MetaG R2_A_H2O_MG... | ecosystem: Environmental > Aquatic > Non-marine... | reverse complement strand
CCACCGAGGATGAACAACAACAGCGCGCCGAACGCAAAGAGGAACGGCGTAGTAAACTGGATCCGCCCCTTCATGAGCGTGTAGATCAGCGCGAACACCAGCAGGTCGAAGGGGAGCGAGATGCCGATGGTCGTCGCCATCATCAGCGTCTTGATCTCGAGGTTGATCGTCGTCAAGAACATGTGGTGCATCCACACGAGGAACGACTGCACGGCGATCAGACAGATCGCGATGATGACCCACTTCCGGCCGACGAGTCGACGCCCAGAGAACGTCTGGAACAGCTCGAGCATCACGCCGAGCGCGGGGAAGAAGACGATGTATACCTCTGGGTGGCCGAAGAACCACCAGAGGTGCCCCCACAGCAGTGAGCCGCCTTCGGTTGCTGAGAAGTAGACGCTCCCGAGGACACGGTCAGCGCCGAGAATCATCATCGCTGCAAGCAGTGCGGCGAATGCGAACAACATCATCCACACGGTCGCGAGGATAGACCAGGTGAACATCGGCATGTCCATGATGCCCATCCCTTCAGCGCGCGAGTGGTGGATCGACGTGAGGAAGTTTACCGTTGAGGCAGTAACGCCGACGACGAACATGAACAGCGCCAAAATCGCACCTGTCGATCCGATCGTCGGCGTGTACATCGGCACGTTGAGCGGCGCATACATCGTCCACCCCGCGCTCAACGTCCCGCCTTGGAAGAAGCTGAACCCGAGCAGGACGCCCGAAAAGAGGTACATCCAGTACGACAGCGCGTTGAGCCGCGGGAACGCGAGGTCGTCGGCACCGATCTGCAGCGGCACGAAGTAGTTCGCGAACGCGAACGCGAACGGCGAGAGGAACCAGAACACCATAATCAGCCCGTGAGCGGTGACGGCCTCGTTGTACGCGAGTCCCGAGAGGATGTGGTTTGCCGGGTCCCACAGCTGCAGGCGGATGAGCAGCGCCATCACGCCGCCAAACAGCAGGAAGAACAGCGACGTGATCAAATACAGGATCCCGATGTCCTTGTGATTCGTCGTGACGAGCCACCGGCGGACGGAGGTAGTTGGCGGCAGTTCGCTCACGCGAGGACACCTCCGATAGTCGCGCGGTCATCAGCGAGGGCCACGCGGTCGGCGCTCACTGACGCGCTCTCGGCGCCATCAGGTGCTGTCTCGTCGATACTCGAACTGTTCTCGCCTGCCGTGTCACTGCCCGTGTTCGCGTACCACTCTTCCCACTCATCTTGCGGGAGGACGGTGACCTGTCCTTTCATCGCCGAGTGACCGGATCCACAAAGCTCGAAGCACTCGACCATGTACGTCGCTTCACCGCCTTGGGCTTCGACCTCTTCCGAGCTGACGGAGAACCATGTCTCGCTCTCCTCGCCCGGGATGGCATCCGATTTTATGCGTAACTCTGAGGAGCCGAAGTTGTGCCACACGTCTCGTGAGGTCACTGTCAAGTCGATCCGTTGGTCGGCCGGGACGACGAGTTCAGTCATTTCGCTGTGTCCGTTGGGGTAGATGTACTCCCAGCCGAACTGGTACCCTTCGACCGTGATCTCGATGTCGCCTTCTGCACCGGTGTCGGGTCCGTCCTCGACGTAGAGGAGGAGGCCGTAGGCGTACACCACGAGACTGATCACGACGACCGCGCTCAGCCCGAACGAGAGGAAGAGCTTCTTCGCTTTCGGCCCGCCCTGTCCGGTCGGAAGTTCGCCGACGACCGGCGCGTCGAACTCCTCGTCGGGTTCGCTGCCGTCGTCGCGGTACTTGTAGACGTTCCACAGCGTATACGAGACCACGACGATGCCGACGAGGGTGCCGAGCGAGAGGAAGACGAAGAAGATCTCTTCGAACACCTCCGCTTGCGCCTGCCAGTCGGTCCCTTGTTGTAGGGTGATTGGGTCTATCATGTTCGTCTCTCAGCTCTGCTTTGTCAGATGGTGAAAGCGCACTTAGCTCTTTTGTACTCCACCGTTCGGTGACCCGGACATGTACCGAAAAACACCGTCAAAAAGTCGGTCGTGAACCCACTCGTGGGGTCGCCACCGTGCCGTCGAGGGCCGCGTACACGAAGGCTATTTGTACACACGGGCGAACTGAATAGTACTACAAGCACCATGGTTTCGCTCACCCTCTTGAGTACCGTGTTGATGGGGCTGCTCGTCGTCGGGACGTTCGCCGCCGTCGCGCGGATTGGCAGCAAGCGCACCGCGCCGGGCACGGACGACACCGTGGACCGCTACACCGCTGTGACGCACGCGCTCCGCGACCTTGCCCGCACGCCCGCCGTCTGGTCGATTGCGTTCATCGTGCTCGCGTTAGGCGTTGGCGGGCTCGCGGTGCTCGCAGTCGGCAACTTCGCCCTCGTTGAGGGACTCTCGGGGTCGCTTTTTGCCATCGTCTACGCGATGGTCGGACTGCTTCTCGTCGGGTTCGTCTTCACTGGGGCGTATTTCGGTGCCCGTGGCCGCGGACTTGGAAACGCCCATGGTATTGCCGCCGGGTCATTCGCCGCCGGATTGGCGTTCCTCGTGCTCGTGGTCGGGCAACTCATCGTCGGCGTTATCGGCTGAGGTCGGCCAGTCGCTCACTTGGTGACACAGTGGGCGACTAGCCATTGGGGTGATTTTTATGCCACCGAGACGCCGTGTCGAGTCAAGAACGCGCTCGCGGTTTTGATCTCTGTCGGACTTCCGACGATCCGACGGTGCGAGCCGTCTTCCACGATCGTCACGGTACACCGCGCTTCGAGCGCGTCGCGGAGCCCGTCGAGTGCGTGAGCGGGGACGAGGATCTGCGTACTGTCGCGGAACGTCGCGGCGTCTGGCATTCGTCACCCCGACCGACGGCCGACCACCGGATAACCGTGTCGAAGTATCATTCTAGCAACTCATGAGGTGGGGCCACGGCTGTCGGTCGTCCGGTGACTTCTGGGGTCCGCGGATGCGGAAGGACACTTTTAACGACTCCACCGGCCGAGTGAGACACGATGGGACTGGAAGAGGAGATCGAGGACCTCCGCGAGGAGATCGCCAACACGCCTTACAACAAGGCGACCGAGGCGCACGTCGGGCGACTGAAGGCGAAGCTCGCGGAAAAAAAAGAGAAACTGGAGAACCAGTCCTCGGCCGGCGGCGGCCACGGCTACGCCGTCGAGAAACACGGTGACGCCACGGTCGCACTCGTTGGCTTCCCGAGCGTGGGCAAGTCGACGCTCATCAACGCGCTCACCAACGCCGACAGCGAGGTTGGCTCGTACGAGTTCACGACGCTCAACGTCAACCCAGGAATGTTGCAGTACCGCGGCGCCAACATCCAGATGCTCGACGTGCCGGGGTTGATCGAGGGGGCAGCTGGCGGGCGCGGCGGCGGCAAGGAGGTGCTTTCTGTCGTCCGCACCGCAGACCTCGTTGTCTTCGTGCTCTCGGTGTTCGAGATCGAACAGTACGATCGACTCCGTGAGGAGCTGTACGCGACGAACATCAGGCTCGACACAGATCCGCCAACGGTCACGATCCGCAAGACCCACAAAGACGGGATCCAGGTAACGACTGGTGACGGTGTGACGCTCGACGAAGCAACTGTGACACAGGTGTTACGCGAATACGGCTACGTCAACGCCCAAGTCACGATTCCACATGACCTCACTATCGACGAATTGGTCGACGCCGTCATGGATAATCGGGTGTATCTGCCGTCGATGGTGACGGTCAATAAAGCCGATCTGATCGAGCGCGATTACCTCCCGACGGTAAACGAGGCGCTCCGTGAGCGCGACCTCGACCCCGAGGAAGTCGTGTTTATCTCCGCTGAGGAGGAGCGCGGACTCGACGGGCTCAAAGAGCGCCTGTGGTCAGAGCTTGGGCTCATTCGTGTCTACATGGATAAGCCGGGTCGGGGGGTCGACTACGAGGAGCCGCTGGTGTTGTTCGCGGGGTCCACCGTCGGAGACGCCTGCGAGAAGCTCGGTGGCGAACTCAGCGAGCGGTTCAAGTTCGCGCGGGTGTCCGGGACGAGCGCGAAACACGACGAACAGCAGGTGGGCAAGGGCCACGAACTCGCAGACGAGGACGTTCTCCGCGTCATCGCCCGGAAGTGAGACCGTGTGGGATCGTGAGATGACACTAGAGAGTCGGATTCGGGACCGCTGAGACGATACTAGTGCGTCTACCGCTGCGTGCGACTCGGGACTGACACTCGTAGAGCGTCCGGTCTCGATATTTACAGCGCGTTCGGTATTAATACTTGTAGAGCATCCGGTATTGATACTTGTAGAGCATCTGGTATTGATACTTGTAGAGCGTCTGGGACGCCCGTGTCGGAGACGAGTTGCCAGGCGCAGTGTGACCGCACCGCCGCCGCACCGCGCCTCGCGGCTCACGGTAGAACCGTTCGCCGCCCGAGTGCTCCCGGAGGTCGCACTCGGCACCTCCCCAGCCGCGTCGCTCACTGCGTTCGCGACGCCCTCGCGCTCGGCTTGCGCCCATCGGGCGCTCACCGGTGCGCGCCATCGGGTGTGTCTCACACAGATGAGGGCGCGACCTGCCGGCGGGTCGACCGAAAGGCGCTTTTCGTGCCGTCGCCTCGCTCAGACATGATCACGGTCGCACTGGCCGGCAAGCCGAACGCCGGCAAGTCGACGTTCTACACCGCCGCGACGATGGCCGACGTCGATGTCGCCAACTACCCGTTTACTACTATCGACGCGAATCGCGGCGTGGCGGCCGTCCGTACCCGCTGTCCCTGTGTAGACCGCGAACAGCGGTGTGGTAACGACCGCTGTCACGACGGCATCCGGTACGTCCCGGTCGAACTCCTCGACGTCGCCGGGCTCGTCCCCGGTGCCCACGAGGGACGCGGACTCGGCAACCAGTTCCTCGACGAATTGACCGCCGCAGACGTCGTGTTACAGGTCGTCGACGCCTCCGGCGGGACAAACGCCGAGGGAGAGCCGATCGAACCAGGCAGCCGAGATCCGGCTGCAGACGTCGATTTTGTCGACGACGAGCTCGACGCCTGGCTCGCGGGACTCATCAAAAACAACTGGGAGAGTGTCGAACGCAAGTCGCGCTCGCCGACGTTCGACCTCGAGGACTCACTCACAGCAATGTTGACCGGTGTCGGCGCCACAGAGCCTGACGTCACGGCCGTGCTGCGCGACCTCGAGTACCCCGAGGATCCAAAGCGGTGGGCAGACGCGGACCGCGACCGCCTCGCACAGGCGATTCGAACCCGAACGAAGCCGATGGTCGTCGTCGCGAACAAGGCCGACGCCGCATCCGATGAGACACTCGACCGACTCCATGCGGGCACCGACAAGCCAGTCGTGCCATCGACCGCGGACGGGGAACTCGCGCTTCGTCGAGCCGCCGACGCAGGCGTCGTGGTCTACAATCCCGGTGACGACGACTTCGACGTGGTCGGAGACGTCTCCGACGCTCAGCGGGCGGGCCTCGATGCGATCCACGAGGTGATGACTCACCTCGGCGGGACGGGCGTACAGTCAGCGTTGAACGCGGCCGTCTACGACCGGCTAGAACAGATCACCGTCTACCCCGTCCAAGACGCGAGCCGGTGGACGGATGGGTCCGGGACGATGCTCCCGGACGCATTCTTGTTACCGGCGGGCTCGACGCCACGTGACCTCGCGTACGCGGTACACACGGACATCGGTGAGGGGTACCTCCACGCCGTTGACGCTCGGTCGAGCCGTCGGATCGGCGAGGATCACGAGCTCTCCGAGGGTGACGTAGTAAAGATCGTCTCGACGGCACGTCCCTGAGTCGCCCACAGCGAAGCGGTGGCGCTACTCAGCGGAGATGACGTCGTCGATGCGGAGGACCATCGTTGCCGCCTCGGTGGCTGACTCGACCGCCTCGTGTTTCACCGCCGCGGGGTCGACGATGCCGGCGTCGAGCGGGTCACCAACGGTTGCCGTCCGCCCTTCAGCGATAATTCCAGCACGCCCTTCACTGTCGTGTGTCGCCCGCAGGTCGACGAGCGTATCGATCGGATCGGCACCAGTGTTCTCCGCCAACGTTCGCGGTAGCGCGTCGACCGCGTCGGCGAACGCCTCAATAGCAAGTTGTGCCCGCCCTTCGATCGACGCGGCGGCGGCGCGAAGGTGCGTGCTGATCGCAATCTCTGTGGCACCAGCACCGGGGACGACTCCGCTTTCGCGCGCTGCGATCACCACGTCGACAGCGTCGGTGACGGCGCGCTCGAGTTCGTCGACAACGTGCTCGGTCGAGCCGCGCACGAGAAGTGTGACTGCCTCCGAGGCGTCACCCCCGCGAACGGAGACGATGTCGTCGTCGTCGTCGTCACCGGCGGGCTCGACGGTCACCGTCTTTGCGTGACCGAGATCATCCGCGGTGAGTCCATCCAGTGTCCCAAGCCGAGAAGCGCCGGAGACACGAGCGATATCGTCGGCATCGCTCGAACTCACGCTTTCGAACGCGAGGATGCCAGCGTCCGCGAGGTGCCCGGCGACGCGGTCGTCGACCGTCTTTCGACAGACCAGTACGTCGACACCGGCTGCAGAGAGGGTGTCGGCGTATCCGCGAAGCTCAGCGTCTTCGGCCTCGAGAGCGGCCGTGAGTTCGTCGACAGATCCAAGAGCATACTCGGCGTCGATGTCTCCCTGACGCACCTCAAGTTTTGTCTCAAGGACGGCGACGGACGCGTCCTCGACGGTACGGGGCATGCTGTCGTGTGTGGGCTCGTCTTCGAACACCACCCCGTCGACAAGTTCCGTCGCCGACGATGCCGCGCCACTTCGGGGCTGAATGTGGATTGCGTCGTCGTCGACGCCGTGGTCGGTCGCGACGTGCTCAACCGCCTCGACGACGAGTTCAGCCAAATCACGGGCGGTGACGTCCCCGGTACCCTTCCCGGTCATCGAGGATTCTGCGACCGCTTCGAGGAGGTCGGTGTCGATGTCACCGTCTATTACCTGCTCGTCGATGGCCGTAGCGGCTAGGCGGGCAGCCTCGGCGTATCCCTCGACGACGACCGTCGGATGGAGCTCATCTTCGAGCAGGTCTTCGGCGCGCGAGAGCAGCTCACCGACGAGAACTGCGGCTGTCGTCGTGCCGTCGCCGACAGCCTCCTCTTGGGTCTCTGCGACCTCGACCATCATCTGTGCGGCCGGGTGGTCGATGTCCATCTCGTCGAGGATGGTCGCACCGTCGTTGGTGATCACGACGGTTCCAGACGAGTCGACGAGCATCTTGTCCATCCCGCGCGGTCCGAGGGTCGTACGGACCGCCTCGGCCACCGCCTTGCCGGCGGCGACGTTTGACTCCTGGGCGGCCCGGCCACGAGTTCGTTCGCTATCCTCAGAGAGTACGTACAACGGTTGGTGAGTACGGGATGCCATACATCGCTGAGTAGGCTAGCGCTTCTGTATATACTTGTCGCTCCGACGGCGGGCAGACCGCCAGACGGCAGTGTGGTGGATCATTTGGCGACGGCCAGTACCTCCGGCCCAAGAACGATGTCTGAAGCGACGTCGAGAGAAGCAGTCCAGCGTGGCCCGACACGGCCTGAACCGACGGCCATTTGGGTGACTCTCTCGGAGCGTTCAATCGATGACCGATCCGCTTGTCGAGGTCGTGCATGCGCAGGGTCACGAGCACGTGTCTGCAACGCATGTGAGCACGTTCGAGGTTACTACCGACGACTGGCTCACGCCGGCCGGCGATTGTATCTTGGCGGTCGAAGCTGACCGTGCTCCACGTGACTTCTCGACAGCGTTTCGGGACGCGTGTGCGACGACCGAGGCGACGATTACGGCGACAATCACCGTGGAGGGCCCGTCAGCGACTCACACTGAAACGATCGTGGGGCGCGGAGATCCCGGACTCGACCTCCTCGACGACCGGTCGCTGGTGGCGCGTACGAGCAACTACACCGATGACGCACGGACGGTCCTCGTGGATGCCGACGCGGCCGCGGCCGATCTCGACCGCGAACTCATCGAGGCGCTCGCTGCCGGCGCGCCCGTCGAGTTGCGGCTGTCGGTCGAGGACTGAATATCCGAGTTTAGGGGGACGTGACCGATACCGGTTCGCTGTGTTATTTTCCCAACAACCGTCGTGTGAAACACACGCGGGTGTATCCATCAAAAATAGGTGACCGGCGGCTCATCCTAGGTATGATGTCCTCCACCGACTCCCGAGTCGATGACCACGGGAGAGCGGACGCGGTCCACGCTGTCGTCCGCCGATATCGACGATTCTCGCCCCCCATAGAACTCGGTCACTCCGATGGACTCGCCGGGAGTCCCGCGAGCGAAGCGAGGGGGACGTCGGCGAGGGAATGACTGAGCGAACGAAGTGAGCGAAGGAATGGACTCGCCGGGATTTGAACCCGGGGCCTCTCCCATGCCAAGGGAGTGATCTACCACTGATCTACGAGCCCGTGTGCGCATTCATCCGTACCCCGCTGTATCTCTTAAGGGCTTCGACTCGGCCTCCAAATCGGGCGACTCACAGCCGGTCCGAGTCGACGTAGACGTCCAGCTCGACGCTCCGCGAGGACCCCTCAAGATCTCTGACCGCCCGCTCGACGACCCGCTCGGCCTCGGATTTGATGAGTGGGATCGCCTTTTTTAAGACCCACTCGAAGGAGACGAGCCGCGGTAAGTCGAGCACGGCCGGACTTGCCGAACTCGGGTCGAACTCCACCTCAAGTGCAACCCGACAGCTGGCTGTACTCGATTCGTCGTCACTCCGTGCGGCTTCAGTGCGATCGTCTCCGTCGTCCGCCATCGGCGTCACCCGCCATCGGCCTCCAGCGTCGATATCCTTCGTGATTGTCCAGTCGATCGTAGTCGGCGGCTCCACGTCGGTCACCCGCGAGTGGGCGGTGTACGTGAGCTTCCACCACGAGAAGGTGAGTGCGTAGCGCGTTCCGGGACCACCGTCACCGGTGAGCGTCTCGACTTCCTGTAAGTATGCCGAGTACCGGGCGTACTGGGGGAAGTCAACGAGAAAGTCGTACACCGTCTCCGGGTCGGCGTACACCTCGGTGCACACGACAAGTTCGTCCACACCGAATTCTTCGGGCGGGAGCTAATAAGCGGTCCGGGGATAGACTCGAACCGAGTTGGCTGTCTCGGCTCAGTCGTCGCTTGAGACCTGGCCGGTCGTATCGCGGCCGGCATCAGGTGTCTCGTCGGCGGCCGACGGGAGTGTGTCACGGACGTCAGCACCGACACCCTCGTCGATCACCTCGGCGTACGCATCAGGGAAGACCCGCACGAAGTCGTTGAGTGCCGCCTCCCAGTCATCAAGCAGCGCCGCGGCACGGTCGCTGTCGGTGTACGTCTGGTGGTTCTCAACGAGTCGCCGGAGCATCGCCTCGTCACTGTTGTCGAGCTCGCGTGAGAGCGAGACCATCCCGCGGTTAAGCCGGTCGGCGAGCCGGTCTTCGGGGTCGTACACGTACGCGATACCGCCGGACATCCCGGCTGCGAAGTTCCGGCCGGTCTCACCGAGTACCGCGACGACGCCACCAGTCATGTACTCACAGCCGTGGTCACCGACGCCTTCGACGACTGCGGCGACACCGGAGTTGCGAACGCCAAAGCGCTCACCGGCCATGCCGTTGACGTACAGCTCGCCCTCTGTCGCACCGTACAGACATACGTTGCCGGCGACAACGTTGTCGGCGGGGTCGTAGCCGGCGTCCTCAGGCGTCGAGACCACGATTCGCCCGCCAGAGAGGCCCTTGCCGACGTAGTCGTTGGCCGCACCGGAGAGCTCGAACGTAACGCCAGCAGCAAGGAACGCACCGAAACTCTGTCCGGCGTGACCATCGAACCGGCAGGCGACCGTGTCATCAGGGAGTCCGTCCCCACCGTGTGCGGTGACAACGCGGTTTGACAGCGTCGCGCCGACGGCCCGGTCAACGTTTTCGATGTCTCGGGTGAGCGCGACTGGTGCGGCCTCCTCGATGGCGGGTGATGCCTCCTCGATGAGGTCCCAATCGAGCTGCGCCTCGATGCCAGGATGGGTCTGTGCTCGGGTCTTCGTCCGTGACTCGCCCGCTGGCTCGGCAATCACGGCCGCGAGGTCGAGGTGTTGTGCCTGCTCGTGGTCGGTCTCGCGCTGTGTGAGCAGCTCCGGCCGTCCGATGAGCGACTCAACGTCTGTGACACCGAGCTCGGCCATGAGCTCGCGCAGCTCCTGGGCGATGAACGTCATGTAATTGATCACATGGTCCGGCTGGCCGGGGAAGCGCTCTCTGAGATCCTCGCGCTGAGTGGCGACACCGACCGGACAGGTATTCTCGTGACACTGCCGAGCCATTACGCAGCCGGAAGTGACGAGCGAGGCGGTCCCGAAGACGTACTCCTCTGCGCCCAATGCCGCGGCGACGGCGACGTCGCGACCCGTCTTGAGTCCGCCGTCGGCCGTGACTCGGATCCGGTCGCGCAACCCAGTCGCACAGAGCATCTGGTTCGCCTCTGCAAGGCCCAGCTCCCACGGCAGTCCCGCGTTCTTGATCGACGTCTTTGGTGAAGCGCCGGTCCCACCGGAGTGACCGGAGATGTGAACGACGTCGGCGTTGGCCTTTGCGACGCCGGCCGCGATGGTGCCGATACCGGCCTCTGAGACCAGCTTTACGTTCACATCGGCCGATGGGTTTGCGGCCTTCAGGTCGAAGATGAGCTGTTTGAGGTCCTCGATCGAGTAGATGTCGTGTTGTGGCGGTGGTGAGATGAGACCGACGCCCGGCGTCGAACACCGGACATGTGCGATCATCTCGTTTACCTTCTCTCCGGGGAGGTGTCCGCCCTCACCGGGCTTCGACCCCTGTGCCATCTTGATCTGCAGCTCGTCAGCGTTGGCCAAGTAGTCAGCAGTCACGCCGAACCGGCCGGACGCGACCTGTTTGACCGTGCACTCTTTTTCTGTGTCGAAGCGTTCTGGCGGTTCTCCTCCCTCACCGGTGTTCGACTTCGCGCCGAGTCGGTTCATGGCGATCGCGTTGTTCTCATGGGCCTCCGGCGAGAGACTCCCGAGGCTCATCGCAGCCGTCGAGAACCGCTCGACGATCGACTCGACCGGCTCGACCTCCGCTATCGGAACCGGGTCGCGGTCCGATTCGAACTCAAGGAGCCCACGGAGCGTCTGGAGGCGCTCGGACTGGTCGTTGACGAGTTCGGCGAACTCCTCATACGTTTCGTAATCGCCTGCGCGAACCGCCTTCTGGAGTGTTCCGACGGTCTCGCGGTTCCACCCGTGGTGCACCCCAGAAGACCGGTTCTCGTACTCGCCGGTCGTCTCGAGCTCCGGGTCGGCGCCAAATGCCATCGCGTGTCGCGTACGAAGATCGTCTTCGATCTCTTCGATGCTGATCCCCTCGGTGCGAATCTCGGTTCCTTCGAAGAACTCGGCAACGAAATCGGAGTCGAGTCCGACCGCCTCGAATATCTGGGCGCCCTGATAGGACTCGACCGTCGAGATCCCCATCTTCGCCATCGTCTTCAGGAGGCCGTCTTCGAGTGCGCCGCGGTACGCCGCGAGTGCCTCGGCTTCGTCTGCCCCGTCCGGTCCTGCAACGACGTCGGCGATCGACTCGTACGCCAGGTACGGGTCCACCGCGTCGGCACCGTAACCGACGAGCGTCGCCACGTGGTGGACCTCGTGGGGCTCGCCAGACTCGACGACGAGTCCAGCCCGATTTCGGAGTCCGTTTCGCACGAGATGGTGGTGAACGGCACCGGTGACGAGCAGACTCGGCACTGCGAGCCGATCGGGACCGATTGCACGGTCGGAAAGCAGTACGATGTCTGCACCCGCCTCAATCGCCTCCGCGGCCTCGCGCCGGATGTCGGTGATAGCGTCGGTGAGTGAGGTGTCGCGGGCGTACGTCGTATCGACGGTTGCCGCAGAGAATTGGCCCTCTGCATGGTCATCGACGGCCCGCAGCGCGTCGGTCTCGGCGTCAGAGAGGACGGGCGACGATGCAACTATCTGTCTGGCGTGTGCGGGCGTCTCTGCGAGCAGGTTTCGCTGGTTGCCGATGCGCGATTCAAGCGAGGTGACGAGCTCCTCGCGAATGTAGTCAATTGGCGGGTTCGACACCTGTGCAAACAACTGCTTGAAGTAGGTGAAAAGCGGGCGGTCGACGTCCGCGAGCACAGAGAGCGGCGTGTCGTCCCCCATCGAGCCGACCGGGTCTTTGCCTTGCTCGGCCATCGGCTCGACAAGGTGATTCAGTGAGTCAGTCGTGTAGCCGAAGGCGGCCTGGTGTGCGCGGACCGACTGCGTCTCGTGGTTGTCGATGCCGGCCGCGAGGCCGTCATCGGCGACGATGTCGCCCAACTCAACCTGCTCGTCTTCGACCCACTCTCCGTATCGTTCGTCGGTGAGCTCGGCGAAAACCTCATCGTCAGGGACGATGCGACCCGCTTCGGGGTCAGCGACGAAGATCTCACCGGGCTGGAGCCGACCGCGGCTGGCCACGTCAGCCGCATCGGTCGGGAGTGCACCAACCTCGCTCCCGACGACCAGCCGGTTGTCGGTCGTGACCTCGTACCGGCACGGTCTGAGTCCATTCCGATCGAGGACACCGGCGACTTTGTCGCCGTCGAAGCCGATGACGAGCGCCGGGCCGTCCCACGGCTCGACGAGTGAGGCGTGGTAGTCGTAGAAGTCTGCGCGGTCTTGTGACATCAGCTCGTCGCCACGGAATGCTTCGGGAACGAGCATTCGGAGGACGTGCGGGAGGTCGCGACCGGTCTGTAAGAGCAGTTCGGCCGCGTTGTCGACGCTTGCGGTATCCGACTGGTTGGGGTCGTCGATCACCGGGCGAATCGTTTCGAGCTCCGCGCCGAATGCTGGGTGTTCAAGATCGTTCTCGCGGGCTCGCATCCAGTTGACGTTCCCGCGAATGGTGTTGAACTCGCCGTTGTGCACGACGTTTCGATATGGGTGTGCGAGGTGCCATGCGCCGAGCGTGTTCGTCGAGAACCGCGCGTGTACCAGCGCGACGTGGCTGGTGAACCGTTCGTCAGCGAGGTCTGGGTAGTAGTCAGCGAGCTGTGAGCCCTTCAATAGGCCTTTGTACACGACTCGCTGTCGGTCGAGCGAACAGACGTAAAATCGCCCTGCGCCCGTGATATCAGCGACAGCCGTTTCGATCTCGCGTCGAGCCGCATACAGCGCACGGTCGAAGCCGAGCACCGCGGGGTCGACATCGTCGGGATCACTCGAAGGGTCGGTGAACCGTTCGGCGAGTCCGGCGCCCTCTACTGGGGCAACGAAGAGCTGAGCGACGTGCGGTTCCGATTCGAGCGCGGTCTCGCCGAGTCCCTCGTTGTTTGTCGGTACATCTCGCCAGGTGAGCACCTCAAGTCCGTACACCGAGAGCACCTCGGCGATGACGTCGTGAATCTCCGCTTGAACGCTCGGTTCGGTCGGCATGAACACCGATCCAACTGCGTACTCTGAGGGCAGATCAGCGTCGACGACAGCTTCGAAAAAGTCGTCTGGACGCGCAACCATGATTCCGGCACCATCCCCGGTGTTTTCTTCGGCCCCCGTCGTTCCTCGATGTTCAAGGTTTTCTAACAACTGTACGGCATCAGATACCGTCTCGTGGCTTGGTCCCCCGTCGAGATCCACGACCCCCCCGATCCCGCAGTTCGACCGGTCGTCAGTCGGGTCGGCGAGCCCCTCTTGCTCGCGGCCGACATCAGTGGTCGACGACATGCGGGTGGTACTACGTGACTTGGTCATACGTACACACACAGAGCCCGAGTTAAATGTATAACCCTGATACGGGTGGGATCTATCGCATACACATTAGGGAATATAAGGTAATTATTCATCAGGGGTGGATATCAGGACATACCGTAGACGAACGTACACCAACACCGCGATGATTTCCGGGAGATATTTCTAATCTACAGATACGGCTCTGTGTCTTCGTATTTTGCGGTCGAAATACCGTTGTTCGTTTACTTCTGGATCGGCACGTACGAACCGTTGATATCCCAGTCGTGGATACAGTAGACGTTTCCCGGTTCGTCGGCTATCCGCCATCCTTCGACGTCTTCGGCCCACGTCTCAGTCCGGCCACACCGTTCGCACGTTCGCTCGGTCGGTGGTGCTATCGTGACGCTCATACGTGTACGTTGGCGTCCGATTTAAAAAGCATACCGTCGCCAGACCCGAGCTCAGGCGCGTCGTCGTCGTATGCCTACAAATATCAACACCACGACCGCTCCCACTGTTGGTGTGATTCCAAAGCCTGGGACATCGTAGGCGGTTCGGCGCAGCGGGGCGTCCTCAAATCCTGGTAGTTCATCATTTTGTGGGGTGGTATCGCTGGCACCCGAGTCCCCCGTCGATGCAGATGAATCGACCACCGCTATCGCTGCAGGTCCGCGTGACCCGCGGTCACGAGTCGGCCCTCCGAGTGGCGTCCGGACCGCCTGGCGTGATTCGTCACTCGCGGACGCGCTACCGGATGCTCGTCCGCTGTTGGACTCTCCCGCGGCTGCGGCCGCGTCCGTGACCGAGTGACCGGTGTCTCCACCACTGCTGCCACCGCCTCCACCACCGCCGCCTCCACCGCCGGCGCCTCCACCGCCGCCGCCTCCACCACCGCCGCCTCCACCACCGCCGCCACCACCACCGCCTCCGCCACTCGCTGCTGCGGCCGTCTCGATTGGACGGGGGTCGGCCGACACGGTAGTCAATGTGGTGTACTCAAGTGTCGTCGACGACCGGTGGGCGTCGGCTGTCGTCGCCTCTGCAGCGGCACGGAGGCGGTCGTCCTCAACGATGAACGTCACAACAAGCGGTCGTCCATCTGCTGGAGCGGGACCCAGCATGTCGCTGGC
>Ga0209946_1000602_pt1 | contig 14861 bp, 16 predicted proteins | sample SalPon2_A_H2O_MG_FD_185704 | JGI IMG/M metagenome (GOLD analysis project Ga0209946, IMG submission 185704) | Salt pond water microbial communities from South San Francisco under conditions of wetland restoration - Salt Pond MetaG R2_A_H2O_MG... | ecosystem: Environmental > Aquatic > Non-marine... | reverse complement strand
CCGATGACGACCGAACTCGGATCGACGTAGGCGTCCTCGTGGATCTCCGGCTCGTGGCCCTCGAAACTCCGTAGCATACGCCGTCGAGGCGGGCGCTCGTTTATAAAGCCTGGCCCGACGGGATCGGTGGTTTATAAAGAGCAAGGAGAATACCCGCGCCTTTAGGCGCGGGATGAATCCGACAACCCACTCCACAAACAACCACCGATAGCAAGGCCGGATATTCCACCGCAACCACACACCAATATTTACAAGGGAAGCAGATATAAACGATTATACAGGCGTTCAGAATGCTGGAAGTCCACCGCACCCATCGAGCGAAAATCCACAACCACTCACAGGTGGCGGAACAGCTCGACCGCCACGGGTGGAGTGCCAGCAAACTCTGGAACGTCGCCAACTACCACTCCCGAGAAGTCTGGGAGGAAACCGGCGAGATCCCCGATCACGAGGAGTTGAAAAACGAGTTGAAGACCCATCCAAAATACAACGGACTGCACAGTCAGTCCAGTCAGCGGGTTCTGGAGGAACTCGCTGAAGCCTTCAACTCGTGGTACTCCTCGGACGACGACCGGGACAACCCGCCCGGCTACCGCAAAGAAAACTACTACGACGACCAAGGCCGCCGTGTCCACGAAGAACACCCCCGTTCGACGGTGACATGGAAGCAAAACGGCATCCGTCACGACACCAAGAACAACCGTGTTCGCCTCTCAAAAGGTGCGAATCACAAGGAACACCCGAAAGCGTGGGAATACATCCTTGTCGAATACGAGACACGCCCCGGCGTCACGGTTGAGAACCTGCAACAAGTCAGGGCCGTCTACGACCAGCAGAAAGAACAGTGGGAACTACACCTCGTCTGCAAAGACGAGATTGAGACGCCCACTGCACCCGGCACCGAGACAGCGGGTATCGACCTCGGCATCAGCAACTTCGCCGCCGTCGCCTACAGCACCGAAGATGCCGACCTATACCCCGGTAATCGCCTGAAACAGGACGGGTACTACTTCCCGAAAGAAATCGCCAAGTGCGATGACTCGGGTGGTGACAGAGCCACGCGACTGCACCACAAGTGGTCGGAACGCCGCACCCATTTTTTCCACTCCTTAGCGAAACACATCGTCCAACAGTGTGTCGAGAAAGGAGTCGGACAGATCAACGTCGGCGAGTTAGAGGGCGTCCGCGATGACGCGAACGGTGAGTCGAAGAACTGGGGGAAGCATGGTAATCTCGATCTGCACGGGTGGGCGTTCGACCGCTTTACCTCGATTCTCGAATACAAAGCGACGGTTGAGGGAATCGAAGTCGCGGAAGTGTCCGAGCGCGATACGAGTAAGACGTGTTGCGTGTGCGGTAGAGAGGATGAGAGTCAGCGTGTCGAGCGCGGCTTGTACGTCTGCGAAAAGTGTGATGCGGCGTTCAACGCGGATGTGAATGGGGCGGAGAACATCCGTCTCGACATCAACAATAGCGAAAGTAACTCCGAGTCGACACCCAATTTGGGTGGGGATAGGAGTACCGGCTGGTTGGCACAGCCCGGAGTCTATCTTCATGACTTGTCCAGCGGATTCCAACCGCAGGAACAAGTGGTAGACTGCAAACCCTAATATCCCAACCTCGGGATTCCTCCGCCTTTAGGCGGAGGAGGATGTCAAAAATGCCTCCTCGAATGGCGGCGACTGAACGAAAAACCGCCCGGCTCAGACGAGCCGAGCGACGCGCTCGCAGAGGTCGCCGGGACTGAACGGCTTGTGCACGTAGTCGTCGATCCGTCCCTCGATGCCGGAGACGATGTCGGAATCGCGGTCGTGGCCGCTCATGAAGACGACGGGGAGAGAGCGCAGCCGCTCGTCGTTTCGGATGTGCTCGAGGACGCCCCCGCCGTCGAGTCCCGGCATGGAGACGTCGAGGATGACGAGATCCGGCCGGTCGCCGGTTTCGAGTCGCTCCCAGCAGTCGTCCCCGGCCCCGAAGCTCTCGACGGTGTGTCCAGCGGATTCGAGCGTCAACCCGACGAGGTCGCGGATGCCGGCGTCGTCCTCGGCGACCACGACGTTCGCTGTCGCCATGACAGAACGTTCGTGTACCGCCACACGTATGTGTTTCGCTCCGAGGCGGGACTGGGGATCGTACAGGCAAGTTTAAATAGGACGAAGACAGTCTATCGAACTGCAATGACACAGCACGAGGATACGTCGGCTTCGCCGGCGGATCGAGTTCTTCCAGGGCACACTAGATAGTACCTCAGAGATAAGTGAGGCCCGGATTTTCGACACGACGCTGCGCGACGGCGAGCAATCCCCGCGAACCTCGTTCTCCTACGAGGACAAACGGGAGATCGCCTCGATCCTCGACGACATGGGGACCCACGTCATCGAGGCCGGCTTTCCGGTGAACTCCGACGCGGAGTTCGAGGCCGTACGCGATATCGCCGAGGCGACGTCGACCACCGTGTGTGGACTCGCCCGCGTCGTGGACAAGGACATCGACGCCGCCCTCGATTCAGGCGTCGAGATGGTGCACGTCTTCGCATCGACGAGCGACGTACAGCTGCAGGATTCGATGCACGCCACGCGTCAGGAGGCGCTCGAGCGGTCGGTTGCGGCCGTCGAGCGCGTCACTGACGCCGGCGCGACCTGCATGTTCTCGCCGATGGACGTCACGCGCACCGAGGAATCGTTCATGATCGACGTCGTGGAGGCCGTCTCGGAGGCCGGGACGGACTGGATCAACCTCCCCGACACCTGCGGAGTCGCGACGCCGCGGCGGTTCTACGACATGGTCGAGACCGTCTGCGCGCACACGGACGCCCGCGTGGACGTCCACACCCACGACGACTTCGGGTTGGCCTCGGCCAACGCGCTCTCGGGGTACGAGGCCGGCGCCTCGCAGGCGCAGGTCTCGGTCAACGGCATCGGCGAGCGCGCCGGCAACGCGGCCTACGAGGAGGTCGTCATGGCGCTGGAGTCGCTGTACGACGTCGACACCGGCATCGACACCCGCCGGATCACCGAACTGGCGCAGGTCGTCGAGGCCAAAAGCGACATGCCGATCCCGGCGAACAAGCCGGTCGTGGGGAGCAACGCCTTCTCCCACGAGTCCGGCATCCACGCCGCCGGGGTCATCGAGAACTCCGACACCTTCGAACCGGGCGTGATGACGCCGGAGATGGTCGGGGCGACCCGACAGCTGGTGCTCGGCAAGCACACCGGCACCCACTCCGTCCGCGAGCGGCTCGAGGACGCCGGGTTCGAGCCCACCGAGGCCGAGGTCCGCGAGGTGACCCGGATGGTCAAGGACCGCGGCGCCGAGCAGGAGGAGATCACCTTCGAGCGGCTCAAGGAGTTCGCCAAGGAGATCGACGTCCGGCGCGAGGAGGTACGGATCTGACGATGACTCCGCCGGCCGTTCGCGCCCGCCCCGAGCGATCGGTACGCGCCAGCGGCGCGGCGATCGGCGGCACCGCGACGCGGAACGTTTATAAACGTCCGCGATACAACACACGTCGTGATGACGGGCACGACGGCCGGAACGGCAGCCCGCGCGGTCGCCGTCAGCCTCGTGTCCGGTATTGTAGGGGCTCGGTAGCCCCTACACCACACTTCTCACGACCGCGGTTCGTATCGGATCCAGACCACCCCACAGCCGGAACAATGCACACACGAGACACCAACCGACGGTATCGGGCGACGAACGACGACGCGGGACGGACGGAGGGGCGACGATGAGCAAAGAGCAGGCACGAACGACTCCCGAGGCGGACGAGGAATCGACGACGGGCGACATCGAGACGGGCGCGGACGCGGTCGTTCGCGCCCTCGAGAACGCGGGGGTCGAACACCTCTTCGGCGTGCAGGGCGGCGCGATCATGCCCGTGTACGACGCGCTGTACTACTCCGATATGACGCACGTCACGATGGCCCACGAGCAGGGCGCCGCCCACGCGGCCGACGCCTACGGGATCGTCACCGGCGACCCGGGCGTCTGCATGGCGACCTCGGGGCCGGGGGCGACGAACCTGGTGACCGGGATCGCCGACGCCAGCATGGACTCGGACCCGCTCATCGCGCTGACCGGACAGGTGCCGACGGAGTTCGTCGGCAACGACGCCTTCCAGGAGACGGACACGATCGGCGTCACCGCCCCGATCACCAAGGCGAACACCTTCGCCGACGACGCCGGGACGGTCGGCACCGACGTCGGGACCGCGTTCGCCCTCGCCGAGAGCGGCCGTCAGGGTCCCACGCTGGTCGACCTCCCGAAGGACGTGACCAACGACCAGACGACGGAGGACCCCGGCGCGCCGACGCTCCCGGACACGTACAACCCGCCGGAGACGGCGGACCCGGACGCCGTCTCGGATGCCGCCGACTCGCTGGCGGCGGCCGAGAAGCCGGTCATCCTGGCCGGCGGCGGCGTGATCAAAGCCGAGGCGAGCGACGAACTCCGTCGGTTCGCGAAGGCACACGACATCCCGGTGATCACGACGATGCCCGGCACCGGGTCGTTCCCCGAGGACCACGAACTCTCCCTCGAGATCGCGGGCATGCACGGCACCGGCTACGCCAACATGGCGATCACGGTGACCGACTGTATGCTGGCGATCGGGACCCGGTTCGACGACCGGCTCACGGGCGGCGTCGAGACGTTCGCCCCCGACGCCGAGATCATCCACGTCGACATCGACCCCGCCGAGATCTCGAAGAACATCGAGGCGGACCACCCGCTCGTCGGCGACGCCAAAGCCGTGTTGGACCAACTCTCCGACGCGATGGTCCACTCGCCGTCGACCGAGGCGTGGCTCGAACAGTGCGAGACGTGGAAAGACGAGTATCCGATGGATTATGCGGCCCCCGAGGACGAGCCGGTCAAACCCCAGTACGTCGTCGAGGTCTTCGACGAGAAGACCGACGACGACACGGTCGTCACCACGGGCGTCGGCCAACACCAGATGTGGGCCTGGCAGTACTGGACGTGGACGGAGCCCCGAACGTGGGTCACCTCCCACGGCCTCGGCACGATGGGCTACGGGCTGCCCTCCGCGATCGGCGCGAAGTTCGCCGCGCCCGATCGGGACGTCGTCTGCTTCGACGGCGACGGCTCGTTCCTCATGACGTGTCAGGAGCTTTCGGTCGCCGTCCGGGAGAACCTCGACATCGTGATCGTCATCCTCAACAACGACGCGATCGGGATGGTTCGGCAGTGGCAGGACGCCTTCTTCGGCGAGCGCCACATGGCCTCGGAGTACCCGTGGATCCCCGAGTTCGACACGCTCGCCGACGCGTTCGGGGCCCGCGGCTTCCGGATCGACACCTACGACGAGGTCGAGGACGTCGTCGAGGACGCCCTGGAGTACGACGGCCCGAGCGTCGTCGACGTCCACATCGACCCCGACGAGAACGTCTACCCGATGGTGCCCAGCGGCGGGGACAACGGGCTCTTCGCCCTGACGGAGGGGCAGCTATGAGCCGCCGCCAGGACGTCCGCCGGACCGGTCTCGAGGGACCGCCGCCGGAGGAGCGGACGCGACCCGTCGGCCGCCGGAACTCCCAGGGGATCCGGATCGATCCCGAGATCGAGGCCGAACACGAGCCGCGTCGGACGACGATCTCGGCGTACGTCAAGGACGAACCGGGCGTGTTGGCCCGCGTCTCGGGGCTGTTCCACAGGCGGCAGTTCAACATCGAATCGCTCACCGTCGGCCCCACGCAAAACGAGGGGTACTCCCGGATCACGCTCGTCGTCGAGGAGCCCGACCCCGGGATCGACCAGGTGAAAAAACAGCTGAACAAACTGGTTCCGGTCATCCACGTCCGGGAACTCGACGGCAACCCCGTCGCGGTCGAACTCGTCATCCTGAAAGTCGACGGCGACGACCCGGACAAGGTGCAGGCGATCACGGAGATGTACGGCGGCCAGACGCTCGACGCCGGCCCCCGGAGCATAACGGTCCAGATCACCGGCTCGGAGAGCGAGATCGACGACGCGATCGACGCCTACGAGCAGTTCGGCATCCGCGAGATCGCACGGACCGGCCAGGCCGCCCTGGCCCGCGGCGAGACGGAGACGGCGAGAGTCGAGGAGAAGCACACCTGACATGACAGACGACACAGAAATCTACTACGACGACGACGCGGACAGCACCGTACTCGACGACAAGACCGTAGCCGTCCTCGGCTACGGGAGCCAGGGCCACGCCCACGCCCAGAACCTCGACGACTCCGGCGTCGACGTGGTCGTCGGGCTCCGCGAGGGATCGTCCTCGCGGGAGGCGGCCCGCTCGGACGGCCTCGACGTGGCGACGCCGCGGAACGCGGCCGAGCAGGCGGACGTCGTGAGCGTGCTCGTTCCGGACACCGTCCAGCCGGACGTCTACGAGGAGATCCGAGACGTCGTCACCGAGGGCGACACGCTGCAGTTCGCCCACGGGTTCAACATCCACTACGGGCAGATCGAACCGGACGACGGCGTCGACGTCACGATGGTCGCGCCGAAGTCGCCCGGCCACCTCGTCCGCCGCAACTACGAGAACGACGAGGGGACGCCGGGGCTGCTCGCCGTCTACCGGGACGCGACCGGCGACGCCCACGACACCGGGCTGGCGTACGCGAAGGCGATCGGCTGCACGCGGGCCGGCGTCATCGAGACCACCTTCCGCGAGGAGACCGAATCCGACCTCTTCGGCGAGCAGGCGGTGCTCTGCGGCGGCGTCACCTCGCTCGTCAAGACGGGCTACGAGACGCTCGTCGACAACGGCTACAGCCGCGAGATGGCGTACTTCGAGTGTCTGAACGAACTGAAGCTGATCGTCGACCTGATGTACGAGGGCGGCAACAGCGAGATGTGGGATTCGGTCTCCGACACGGCCGAATACGGCGGGTTGACCCGCGGCGACCGGGTCGTCGACGATCACGCCCGCGAGCGGATGGAGGAGATTCTCGAGGAAGTCCAGGACGGGACCTTCGCCCGCGAGTGGATCACGGAGAACCAGGCCGGCCGGCCGAGCTACAAGCAGCTCCGTGCGGCCGAGAAGGACCACGACATCGAGGACGTCGGCGAGGACCTGCGCGCGCTGTTCGCGTGGGGGGAGGAGTGAACACACGATGACGAACGAACCGAAGACACTGGGCGAGATGGATCACACCAACCCGTACACGGGACGCGTGTTCGGCGAGACGCGGACGTACAGCCGGGGCAAGCGCGTCGCCGCGGACGGCGGCGAGGCCGAGGCCGGGACCGACGCGGACGACACCGGGGCGCTCTCGGACGTATCGCACGCCCCCGACGACGCCGACGGCGCACAACGGAGCTTCGACCGCGGTGAGAGCCGATGAGCGAGGGGACGCTGTACGACAAGGTCTGGGAGAAACACAAGGTGACGGAGCTGCCGAACGGGCAGGATCAGCTGTTCGTCGGGCTGCACCTCGTCCACGAGGTGACGAGCCCGCAGGCCTTTGCGATGCTGGAGGAGCGCGACCTCGACGTCGCGTTCCCGGACCGGACCTACGCCACGACGGACCACATCGCGCCGACCGAGGCCGAAAAGCGCGAGCGGCCGCTCACCGACGGCGAGGCCGAGGAGATGCTCTCGGCGCTCGAGCGCAACACCGCCGACAACGGGATCACCTTCTTCGGCTTCGAGTCCGGCAAGCAGGGGATCACCCACGTCGTCGCGCCGGAGTTGGGACTGTCCCAGCCCGGCATGACCGTCGCCTGCGGCGACAGCCACACCGCCACCCACGGCGCGTTCGGCTCGATCGGCGTCGGCATCGGCACCTCCCAGATCCGCGACGTGCTGGCGACGGGCTGTATCGCCGCCGACAAGCAGAACGTGCGGCGGATCGACGTCGAGGGGAGCCTCGGCGAGGGCGTCTACGCCAAGGACATCATCCTGAAGATCATCCAGGAACTCGGCGTCGACGGCGGCGTCGGCCACGTCTACGAGTACGGCGGCTCGGCGATCGAGGCGCTCGACATGGAGGGCCGACTCGCAGTCTGCAACATGTCGATCGAGGGCGGGGCCCGCGCCGGCTACATCAATCCCGACGAGACGACCTACGAGTACCTCCGTGGCCGCGAGTACGTCCCCGAGGGCGACGCCTTCGAGGAGCGAAAGGCCTACTGGGAGTCGATCGCCTCCGACGAGGACGCCGACTACGACGACGTCGTCACGATCGACGCCGACGGGATCGACCCGCTTGTCACCTGGGGGATCAACCCCGGGCAGGTCATCGAGATCGGGGAGACGATCCCCGCTCCCGAGAGCTTCGACGCCAGGACCGACCGCGAGGCCGCCGAGAAGGCGCTCGAACACATGGAGATAGAGCCCGGACAGTCGATGCTCGGCTACGACGTCGACGTCGCGTTCCTCGGGACCTGCACGAACGGCCGCGTCTCGGACTTCGAGGAGGCCGCGAAGGTCCTCGAGGGCAACACGGTCGAGGAGGGCGTGCGCGCCCTGGCCGTTCCCGGCTCCGAGACCGTCCGCGAGGAGTGCGAGCGCCGCGGGCTCGACCAGACGTTCATCGAGGCCGGCTTCCAGTGGCGGCGCGCGGGCTGTTCGATGTGTCTGGCGATGAACGACGACGCACTCGAGGGCGACGAGGTCTGTGCGTCCTCCTCGAACCGGAACTTCGTCGGCCGGCAGGGATCGAAAGACGGCCGGACCGTGCTCATGAGTCCGGCGATGGTCGCCGCCGCCGCGGTCGAGGGCGAGGTCGCCGACGCGCGGGAGTACCTCGACGACGACCGCTCCGGAACCGCGGGTGGCGTCGAGGAGGTGGCCGACTGATGAGCGACGACTCCCCTCGCGCGTCTTCGACGCGTGACGTAGCCGTCGTCATCGGCTTCGCCGGAGGCGAGACGCGATGAGCGACGACCAACACATCACCGACGTCTCCGGGACCGGCGTCCCGATCCCCGGCGACGACGTCGACACCGACCAGATCCTCCCGGCGCGGTTCATGAAGGAGGTCACGTTCGACAACATGGCGGACTACCTCTTTTACGACGTCCGCCGCGACGAGGACGGCGAGTTCAACGACCACCCGCTGAACCGCTTCGACGGGGCGTCGATCGCGGTCGTCAACTCCAACTTCGGCTGTGGCTCCTCTCGGGAGCACGCCCCGCAGGCGATGATGCGGTGGGGCGTCGACGGCGTCGTCGGCGAGTCCTACGCCGAGATCTTCCGCGACAACTGCAAGTCGCTCGGGATTCCGGCCGCGACGGCCGACCACGAGACGGTCACCGAACTGCAGTCGTGGATCGAGGACAACCCCGACGGCGACATCCACATCGACGTCGAGTCCGAGACCGTCACGTACGGCGACCGGACGATCGACGTCGAGATCGACGACGCGATGCAGGAGGCGCTCACCGAGGGCATCTGGGACACGACGGCGCTCATGTACTCGAACATGAGCAAGGTCGAGTCGACCGTCGACGGCCTTCCGTACGTCGAGAGCGACGACTGATCGCGGACGCGGTCCGGTGTCGTGGGCTGATCGACCCGCCCGCGAACATCGGTATCCTCTTTTCGACCGCTCGCGCAGGTACTGACATGGCTGAAACAATCGCGGTCATCCCCGGCGACGGGATCGGACAGGAGGTCATACCGGCTGCCGTCGACGTGCTCGGGGCGCTCGACGCCGAATTCGAGTTCGTCGAGGGCGAGGCCGGCGACGACGTGCTCGAGTCGCGCGGCGAGGCGCTCCCCGAGGAGACCTACGAGTTAGCGGCCGACGCCGACGCGACGCTCTTCGGCGCGGCGGGCGAGACGGCCGCGGACGTCATCCTCCCGCTTCGGGAGGCCGTCGGCTCCTTCGCGAACATCCGGCCCGCGCGGGCGTATCCGGGTGTCGACTCGCTGCGGCCGGAGACGGATCTCGTCTTCGTCCGCGAGAACACCGAGGGCGTCTACAGCGGCATCGAACACGAGATCGCCGACGGCGTGACGACGCTGACCCGCGTGATCACCGACGAGGCGTCCCGGAAGATCGCCGAGTACGGCTTCGAGTACGCCGAGGCGAACGGCTACGACGACGTGACCGTCGCCCACAAGGCCAACGTGATGCGAACGACGGACGGGCAGTTCCTCGAGAGCGTCGAGAGCGTCGCCGAGGCGGGCGGCCACGAGTACGACGAGGCGCTCATGGACGCGTTGGCGATGCATCTGCTCCTCCGGCCAGAGGAGTACGGCGTCGTGATCTGTCCGAACCTCGCCGGCGACGTGCTCTCGGATCTCGCCGCGGGGCTCGTCGGCGGGCTCGGGCTGTTGCCGAGCGCCAACGTCGGCGAGGACAACGCCCTCTTCGAACCGGTCCACGGGTCGGCGCCGGATATCGCCGGCGAGGGGATCGCGAACCCCGCCGCGACGGTGCTCTCGGCGGCGATGCTGCTCGAGCACCTCGGGTACGGCGGTGCAGCAGACCGGGTCAGAGCCGCCGTCGAAGCGGTTCTCGAGGACGGTCCCCGGACGCCGGACCTCGGTGGCGACGCCTCGACGGCCGAGGTGACCGCGGCGATCGTCGACCGGCTGTAACAACTACTGTTTGGCCGCCTCGGCCCTGATTTCGTCCCACCGGCCTTCCGACTCGAGGTGGGCCTGCAGCTCCGCGGCGTAGTCGGCGACGAGCGTTTCGGCGGCGTCGAGCTTCTCCTCGTCGACACCGCTGGGACCGCCGCCGTCCCCGCCCAGTCCGAGCGCGCTGAAGACGGATCCGAGAAACCCGCCGCCGGAGTCGGAGTCGTCGGCCGGGTTCCCGCCCATCGGGTCCATCTCGGCGACCTTCTCGATCTCGGGCATCATCCCCCGTAGCTCCTCGGTGTTGGCGACGAGTTCGGCCGCCCCCTCGTCCTCGGGGTTCTCGATCTCGAAGGTCGTTGCTGTCATGATGAGCCCCCACTCCTGTCGGGTGAAGCGGGAGTCGTCGACGCGCGGGTCGAACTCGCCGTCGACGGCCATCCGGTCGCCGACGATCATGTCCTGCCAGTCGGTCATGCGCCCACGTAGGCCCCCCATCGACTTATATACGGGGCGTGCGGGCCGGCCGGCGAAGGGGTCGGCCCGTTCGAGCCGTTCGGCTTCGGATCGACGTGGCGAACAGGCGGCACGGTACTGCCCGGCGGCCGCGCTATCTCCGAAGCCGGACAGCGATTGAGTCGGGCATGCGCCGTCTGGCCGCGTTCCGGTATATAAACCATCGGGCTGCGATCGCGCGGGGGATCAAAACGCGTTCGGCGTGACCTCGACGTCGGCGTACAGCGACTCCTTCATGGCGTCGTGGACGTGGCAGATCCCCTCGCCCAACTCGATGACCTCCTCGATCTGATCGTCGTCGAGGTCGGCCTCGACGTAGAGGTGAAACCGGATCCCGGTGAGGTCGTCGCTGTCGTCGAGGTCGGCCTCGGCCTCGGTTTCGATCTCCCCGAGGTCGATGTCGAGGTGGCGGTTCGCGCCGGCCCGACAGGCGAAGGTGAAACAGGAGGCGTAGTCGGCGACCAACACCTCGTTCGGCGTCGGTCCCTCGGCCGCGGTCGCGTCGATGCTGAGTTCGAACTCGCCCGCGCGGCTCAGCGCGTGATACTTCCCCTCGTTGACGGTCGTGGTCTCGATGTCGGCCATACTACCTCGGACCACTCGGCGGGACTACAAAAATCCCCCGTGGCGCGGTCGCCGCTCGCTCCGGAGGGACCCTCACTCCAGGGTGAACGACTCGTCGCCGGAGAGGATCACCGCCTCGGCCGCCGCACCGGCGGCGTCCAGTTCCCGCTCGAACTCCGCGGTGTCGATCTCGATCGGCGCGAACGTGTCGTAGTGCATCGGCGCGGCGTAGTCGACGCCGAGCCAATCCGCCGCGATCGCGGCCTGTGCCGGACCCATGGTGAAGTGATCGCCGGCGGGTAGGGCGGCGAAGTCCGGCTCGAGGAACGGGCCGATGACCTCACGCATCTCGACCATGAGGCTGGTGTCGCCGGCGTGATAGAAGGCCGTGCTGTCGGCGTCGGACTCCTGGGTCGGCTTCGTCTCGGAGACCACGAACCCGCCCGGCATCCCCGCGGCGGTCTCATAACCCGTCTCGATGCCGTTGGAGTGGTCGGCCCGGACCATCGTCACCCACGCGTCGCCGCACTCGACCGTCCCGCCGAGGTTCATCCCCATCCCGCCGACCGACTCCTCGAAGCCGTAGTTGTCCTCGGCGTAGGCGACGAGTTCCGGCGTCGCGACGAGGGTCGCGTCGCTGAACTCGCTCGCGTGGGCGACGTGGTCCTCGTGGCCGTGCGTCAACAGCACGTAGTCGGGGTCGTCGATGTCGGCCGGGTCGAGGTCCGTCTGTGGGTTCGCGAAGAACGGATCGATCAGCAGGTCGGTTCCGTCGACGGTGACGTACCACGTGGAGTGGCCGTGCCAGGTGAGTTCCATTGCGGGCAGGGATACTTGGCTCACGGTCTTAATTATAATGTGTCCGTCCCAGTCGATCGACGGCGTTAGGGCGACGGACACACAGGACGGCGTATGGAGATCCGGCGGATCGACGGCGGCCGGCCGCCCGACGCGATCTCGGTTCGGCGGGCGGTGTTCGTCGACGAGCAGGGCGTCCCGGAGGAACTCGAACTCGACGGGAACGACGACGACGCGACCCACTTCGTCGCCTCCGACGGCGGACGGCCGGTCGGGGTCGCACGCCTGCGGGCGTACGACGGGGGAGCCAACGGTCACGACCTCGGCGACGGGACGGCGGAGAGCGGGCGGGACACGCCTTCGGAGGAGGCGACGGCGACGGCCGAAGGAGACGCCGGGACGACCGCGGCCGCGAAGGTCGAACGCGTCGCGGTCCTCGCCGAGCGCCGCGGCGAGGGGATCGGCCGCGAGTTGATGGCCGCCGTCGAGCGGGCCGCCGACGCGGCGGGGTACGGCCGACTCGTACTCCACGCGCAGGTCCCGGTAGTTCCGTTTTACCGACGGCTCGGCTACGAGGCCGTCGGCGACACCTTCGAGGAGGCCGACATCCCTCACCGGCGGATGATCAAGGAGCTGTGACCGCACCGGGGCGCGGCGGCGGTCGATCCGGGAACGCTTATAGCCGACCCGAGAGACGCCCCGGTCATGCGACGGATACGATTCCTCGGCCCCGACGGCGGGGCTCGCTACGGCGAGTTGACCGACGACGGGACCGTCCGTGCCGATCCGACGCGGGACGGGCGGGTCACCGACGAGGTCGGAACGTTCGACGTCGAAAGCGTCGACGTGTTGGCACCGTGTGAGCCCTCGAAGATCGTCTGTGTCGGGCTGAACTACGCCGACCACGCCGCCGAGCGGGGTTCGGAGGTGCCGGATCGGCCCCTGCTGTTCCTGAAGACCCCGAACACGGTCACGAGCCACGGCGCCGAGGTCGAACTCCTTCCGGACAAGGAGCGGATCGAGTACGAGGCCGAACTCGGCGTCGTCATCGGACGGCGGTGTCGGAACGTCGACGCGGCCGACGCCGAGGAGGTCGTCGCCGGCTACACCTGCGTCAACGACATCTCCAACCGCGACGACCAGCGCGTCGAGACGAACTGGGTCCGGGGGAAGTCCTTCGACGACGCGGCCCCGATCGGCCCCGCCATCGCCGCCCCCGAGGACGTTCCCGAGGACGCCGCGGTCCGGTGTCGGCTCAACGGCGAGTTGCGACAGGACTCCTCGCGCGATCAGTTCATCTTCGACGTCCCCGAACTGATCGAGGAGATCACGGCGTACATGACGCTGGAGGAGGGCGACGTGATCTCGACGGGGACGCCGGAGGGCGTCGGCCCGCTCTCGGACGGCGACACCGTCGAGGTCGAGATCGAGGGCGTCGGCACGCTCGAGAACCGGATCCGAATCCCCTGAGACCGGGCGTCACAGGATCGGCGACGGCGTCCCGAGCAACCCGGCGACGACGAGCAGCCCGACCGCGGCGACCGACGCGAGGAGATAGAAGGGCCGGGCGTCGCGGGCCGGCTGGCGGATCTTGTCGTTGTCGGCCCCGCGCATCGCCTTCCCGCTGCCGATCTCGACGAGGGCCGCGAGGCCGAACCAAAGCGCCAGCATCGTCAAGACGAGGTAGCCGCTCGTCGTTCCGGTCAGCGACCCGACGGTGTATTGGGTCCCGGCCAAGTGACCCCCGGAGAGGAACAACAGCAGCGCGCTGATCCGCGTCACCCACCGCAGCGTCGAAACGATGCTCCCGAAGGCGTCCGGCGAGAGTTCGCCGTCCATCGCGAGCGGGAGCACCGCCGCGGCGACGAACAGCACCGCGCCGGCCCATAGCGCGGAGAATCCGGTGTGTATCGTGTACATCGCAGTGTCTACGACCATACCGTACCGCCGTCTGCCGGGGGCTTATAAGCCACCGTCTCGGAACCGCTTCGGTCGGATCGCCCCGGGACCGGTCAGCCGAGTCTGGACGCGGCCCACTCGACGTCGTCGGGCGTGTCGACGCTCTCGAAACTGTCCAGGGAGCCGTGTGCGAGCAGGTCCTCGCGGTCGACGACCACCCGATCGAGCGTCGATAGCGGCTCGATGATCCGGGGGTCCTCCGCCTCGAGGGCGCGCTCGCACGCCGCGACCGACGGGGCCGTCTTGTAGACGGCGTGGAGCGGTTCGAACCACTCGCTCGGCCGCGGAACGGCGGCCTCGTGGCCCGCCGCCCGCTCGAAGAGATACGAGAGGATGTCGGGATCGAGAAACGGCATGTCGGCCGCGACGACGGCCGAGTACTCCGTCTCCGCCGCCTCCAGCCCGGTCCCGATGCCGGCGACCGGGCCGCGGTCGGGGACCTCGTCGACGGCGAAACGGGGGTCGAGCCCTTCGAGGGCCGCCGCGATCGGACCGCGTT
>Ga0209946_1000599_pt1 | contig 14906 bp, 5 predicted proteins | sample SalPon2_A_H2O_MG_FD_185704 | JGI IMG/M metagenome (GOLD analysis project Ga0209946, IMG submission 185704) | Salt pond water microbial communities from South San Francisco under conditions of wetland restoration - Salt Pond MetaG R2_A_H2O_MG... | ecosystem: Environmental > Aquatic > Non-marine... | reverse complement strand
ACTACCTACTGGACTTCTTCGAGGAGATGGGCTACCCCGAAGACGGCTACGGTGAGTACTACTACCCGTTCAACGTCTTCCCGATCGTCACCTACTACAATACGGATCGGATCTCCGCCGAGGAGCTTCCGGACTCCTACCTCGGGATGACCGAGGACCGCTTCGACGGTGAAATCGTCATGGAGACCCCGGCCATCATGGGCGGGATGGACGCCTTCTGGGCGACCCTCCACGCCGAGTGGGGCGAAGCACAGTTCGAGGAGTGGGCACAGGGGCTGTTGGACAACAACGTCCAGCTGACCGACAGTGGCGGCACCGCCTACGCCGAACTCGCCAACGGGAACAACATGATCGGCTTCGGTCTCATCGACGACCTCGTCCGAGCACGACAGGACGGCGAACCGAGTGCCGACATCGCTTGGGACATGATGAACCCCCACGCAGTCGAGTTGGTGTTCCCAGGGGTCTTGGTCAACGAATCACCGAACCCAGGGATGGGCGAACTGTTCGCCGCCTACTGTGCTACCCGAGAGGGCCAAGAAATCATCGCCAGTTGGGGGGCGTTCCCCGCACTTCCAGAGGTCAAACAGGAGGCGTTCCCCGACCTGCTCCCCGACGACTTCAGCTTTGAGACGGGTACGTTCAACGTCGCCGACTACTACGAGAACACAGAGGAATGGCGGGAGTACTTCCTCGACCTCGGATACGGGCTCTAAAGGCATCGCTGGCTGACTACAATATTTCAATATCAATGGCATCACGAACGCGAAGTCGGTTGGACAAGACATACCACCGTGCGTCGGGGGTCGGAATCGAAGATATTCCGTTCATCGTCACATGGATCTTCTTGCTCCTGTTTATAGTCCTCCTCGGGGCGCTGGTCATCGGGGCCACGTTCTTCTCATTCGGGAGCGGCAGCGGGATCACGCTAGACAAAATAATCGAAGTGTATTCGAACCCCGAAAGCTTCAGATTCCTGCTAAACACGGTGGTTGTGGGACTCGGGGCTGGCACTCTCGGGACGCTAATGACCGCAGTGTACACCTGGTTCGTCGTGCGGACGAACATCCCGGGCCGGAAGTACATGCGAATGTTGGCCATCCTGACTGCTGGGTTTCCGGGTATCATCATGACGTTCGGGTGGATCGGAGCGCTGTCCCCACAGATCGGGTACCTCAACACGATCACACAGGCCGTTGTTGGAGCGAGTCTCTTCAACATCTACACCGTCTGGGGGATTATTTTGGCGCTCTCGCTCAGCACGCTTCACTCCGGGTTCCTGCTGCTGGAGACGCCGCTCAAGAACCTGAGTTCGGATCTCGAAGAGGCATCCCGAGTCTCCGGCTACAGTCAGTTCCAGACCCTGCGTAAGGTTTCGCTGCCGATGCTCTTCCCGGCGCTGTTCTCCGCGTTCCTGCTGAACACGCTGTATGCCATCGGTAACTTCGAGTTCGTGATGTTCTTTACAACGTTCCAAGGCGGAATGAAAACCTTCTCGACCGAGATCTACTCGCTGGTCAGTCTGAGTAATATTCCCAACTACGGTGAGGCGGTCATCCTCAGCATCCCATACATGTTGTTGGCCATGTCACTGATTACGGTCTACGCCTACTACACGAGTAAGCGTGAAAAGTTCGTCACCGTCTCGGGGTCGGGGTCGAGAAACGATACTATCGACCTCGGCAGTTACCGGTACGTCGGACTGGGCTACTGTCTGTCGGTCTGGACGATGGCGCTGGTCGTTCCTGCGATCGGTATCTTTGGGCTCGCGCTGTCGCCGTCGATCGGTGGGGCGTTCAAATCGTTTACCCTGAAAAACTTCGCCGACTTCTTCAGTCTGAACGGCGTCATCGAGGTCTTCCTGAACACGCTGCTGTTCTCGTTCCTCGGTGCACTCGGGGTCGTCGTCGTCTCGACGTTGATCGCCTACACATCACTGAAATACGACCACCGCCTGGCAAAAATCGGAGACTACGCGTCGACGATCCCGCTGGGGCTCCCGCCGATCGTCTACGGCCTTGCGATCTTCTGGATGGTGCTTATCACACCGGGGCTCAACAACCTGTACGGGACGATCCTCCCGCTGGTGATCGCCATCGTCTTTATGAAGACGCCACACGGCGTGCGAATCATTTCGTCGAACATGATTCAGATCGACGATGAACTGGAGGAGGCCTCTCGCGTCTGTGGTCGGTCGTGGTTCGACTCCTTCAGGAACATCACACTCCCGCTCAGCATCGATGGGATGAGCAATGCTTTCCTGTGGATCTTCATTGATGCTATGAAGGAGTTGACTGGCATCATCCTGCTGATCACCACTGGCGGGAACGTGTTCACGAACTACATCATGGGTGTATACAAAAACGATCCGGGAGCGCTCCCAGATATCGCTGCCGGGGCCGTGATGTTCTCGATGGTGATCTTCGGGTTCATCATCCTACAGACGCGATTCCACGGGAGGGGGACAAGCCGCAGACAACTCTACTAACTGGCCCTCACCACGGCTCTCGTTCGACTCAGTGCGATTAGATCTTTCTCAAGTGATAAAAATTAATATGCCATTTCCCACAACGTTTATTAGACTATCCGTTCTTTTACTGTTTAGATGACGTACGTTAACGTAGAAAACTTAGACAAATGGTACGATAGTGGAGACACCAAAGAACACGCCGTCGACAACCTCTCGTTTTCGGTTACTGAAGGGGATATCTTCAGTATCCTCGGACCCAGTGGGTGTGGAAAGACGACAACCCTACGCAGCCTCGCTGGTCTGGAAGAAATCAATTCGGGGCGGATTCAGATCAACGACGAGACTGTGTCAGAGCCGAGTCGACTGATTTCCCACCCGCCGGACAAGCGTGAGATCGGGCTGATGTACCAGTCCTACGCGCTGTGGCCCCACATGACTGTTAAAAAGAACATTACGTACGCACTCAATGGGCGTGACTACGAGGGAGACAATGACGAACGGGTCAAAGAAGTGCTTGAACTCGTTGATCTGCCCAATATCGGAGATCGATACCCGAACGAGCTGAGCGGTGGCCAACAGCAGCGTGTCGCCTTTGCAAGAGCGCTGTCCTACGAACCGGACGTGCTCCTCATGGACGAACCGCTAAGTAATCTGGATCTCAAACAGCGGCGGCGGATGCGGACGAAGCTTCTGGAAATTCTTGACAACGTCGAAACAACGACGATCTACGTCACACACGACCAAGAGGAGGCATTCGAAATCTCCGACGAGATCCTCGTGATGAACGACGGTCGAAAAGCTCAACAGGGGCCGCCGGAAGAACTGTACCAGAACCCGGCCTCAAGCTTCGTGGCCGATTTTATCGGCGAGGCAAACACCTTCGATGCCACCGTCGCAAACGGCACGGCCGAACGGTGTCTCCTTCGGGACGCGAGCAAGCCACTGGAGCTCTCGACCAACCAGAACGGAGGCGACTCCTTTACAGACCCGGTGGTGACGATTCGATCCGAAGATATCTCGCTCATGGATTCCCCGAGCGAGAACGGTGAGAGCGTTGCGAACGTTATTACCGGGACGCTGGAAAAGAAGCGCTTCCGTGGGGATGCGACCCTCTACTTGGTCGACGTCGACGGCGTCGAATTCAAAGTTCGAACTAACGACTCGCATTACCAACCCGGCCAACAGGTCACGATGGAAGTCCCATCGGAGTCCGTGGCCGTCGTCCAGCGATAATTGGTCACGCTCAACACCTACTCTGACAGCACGCGGCTCCAGATCGAAGATTACAGATATCACCGTATGCTGTCTTTCGATCGTACTGGTATTCCTGCTCATACCGGTATGTTTTTTAGATATTCGACGAAGTATCTAACATACCGGACGAAAACAACTCATCGGCATCTGTAGCGGTTAGCTACACTGTGGCAATGAATAAGTGTACAACGGGGGCGTCCCCGTGTCGCCCAGTACCGACCGATGCCCTCACTCCGGGAAACTCATGACCGAAGCCAACACACACCGAGATCCAAACGTACCGACCGCACGACAACCACGTCCACGAGCTCAACTGCTGGTGCCGGGTTTTCAGCTGACCGATGTGCCGATCCAGTGTACATCCACCGTTCAGGAGGAAGCCAATGAGTGATGTTGTCGTCCTTCGGCACAAGATCCACGGGCTATCCGTCGAGGATTACGCCGCGACGCTCCAGTCTCAACTCCCCGGGTTGGATGTCACGCTCGCAAAGACGCGCGCAGAAGAGGATGAACTCCTCGCTGAGGCGACCGTCGCAACGGGGTACAATATCTCGCCCGAACAAGTCGAAGCAGCCGAGTCGCTGGAACTGTTCATGTGCACGTTCGCCGGAACTGGTCATCTCCCCACCGAAACACTCGAGGAAAACGATGTGACCATAACGAGCGCCTCCGGGGTCCACGGGCCGAACATCGCCGAACAGGTCTTAGGGTATCTCCTCAGCTTTGTCCGTCGACTGGACCTCGCATGGGAACAGAAACAACGCCACGAGTGGAACCACTTCCAGGCCGGTGAACTAAGCGGCTCAACGGCTACTGTCGTCGGACTGGGTCCGATCGGTCAGACGATCGTCGACCGTTTGAACGCGTTCGATGTCCACACGATCGGCGTCAGATACACACCATCGAAGGGCGGGCCCGCCGACGAGATTATCGGATTCGACGAGGCAGAGCTCGACGACGCGTTTTCACGGACGGACCATCTCGTTCTCGCCTGTCCACTGACAGACCTCACGGTTGGCCTCGTCGACGAGGAGGCACTCCTGTCGCTTCCGACCGAGGCCATCGTCGTCAACGTAGCTCGGGGCCAAGTCGTCGATACTGATGCCCTTGTCACGGCCTTGCAGTCGAATATGATATTTGGGGCAGCCCTTGACGTGACCGATCCGGAACCGCTTCCGCCGGAGTCGCCGCTCTGGAGGTTGCAGAACTGCTATATTACGCCGCACAACGCGGGCCACACGCCGAACTACTGGGATCGTTGTGCCGAGATACTGGGCGATGCCGTGACTGATCTCATCTAGTGGTGAAAAACTGGCACCCTACAGAGCAACGTTAATCACGCTTTTCTGGCTCTGTTGAAATTTTATTATTCAGACACATTTTACCTAAAACAGACGGTCGATGAGAACTGCGTACTGAGCGATGATACAGTAGTATTCGTTGTCCGAAACCGCGTATCAACAGCTTGGCGAACGGTTGAACCCCGATCTGTTCTCGGCAGTCATAACTCACAAAGAGTTGGAACAGATAATAGAAAGAGAACGTCAGGATAGGTAGATCACCTGAATTGACCGCTCAGAGTGACCGGTCGATATGATGAATGAGACAGGCGATGGTAAGTTCACGAAACTGTTTTCACCAGCGTCGGGAGCGGACGAATATACCGTACTTTCGCTTGAGCGTCGAGTTTACAGTCTCGGATTGGCTCCGCTGGCCGTAGAGATCAGCGTCTAAGCGTCCGTTTCATGCCCTGTGAAGTGGTGTGAACTCACGGCGCTTGATTAGTGGTCGAATCTCGTGTCGACGGGCAAGCCGTCTGATTTTCTGGTCGTCGCAGCCATTGTCACCGAGCAGTATGTCAGTAGTCTCGGGATTGCGTTTGATCAACGACGGCGCAATCTGGCTATCGTGTTTTCGTGTCGTCGTCACGTGTAGGTTGAGGATTACATTCTCCTTCGTATCGACCAGCAATGTCACTTTGAGGCACAACAAAACAACGTGCTGAGGAAGCCTGTAGCGATGTTTAGAGAACTTCGGGGAGTACCGAGAGACGGCTCGGCGTGCCAGATGGATCGTTTTTTCAGTAAAACGGAGAATCTGCGACTTCGGGAGGGCCTTCATCTCGTGGAATTATAGGGCGCATATGTATCTCTTTGCGGATTTCAACAAAGCCAAGCCAACAGAAGATACAACCCAGACAACTGAAAATGAACAGAAGGTAAAAATCGAGAGCGAGATCATTTTTTCATTTGTAAGTATATCAAAAAATACACCTCTAATTACTTCTTTAACTAAATTATATAATTATACACTAAAGGGGGTCAGTAACAGAGGTATAGACTTTCGAACCGCTTTCTGGCTGGCTCAGAACGTCGCGTTACTGAGATCCGTTCGACCGACGGCAGCCGTTTTGAGGTCAGCCCCACGGAACACCGCATCGGTGACCACGACCGAAGCCAGCTCCGTCTCCGACAGCACCGCCCCTGTCAGGTTGGTCTCAATAAGGGTTGCGCCCGTCAAATCCGCGGTGGTGAGGGTCACCCCGACGAGGCTCGCCCCCGTGAGGTCGACGCTATCGAGGTCGGCCGCGGTGAGGTCGGCGTCGTCGAACAGCCCGTCTCTGAGGTCAGCGTCCGCGAAGCTCGCCCCTCGGGCGTCGACGCGGGCGAACGCGGCAAGCCAGCAGACGGCTCCCGAGAGATCGGCCGCCCGGAGGACCGCGTCCGAGCAGTCGGCGCTCGTGAGCTCGGCCGCATCGAACCGCGCCCCCGAGCAGTCCGCCTCACAAAGCGTCGACCCACGGAGGTCGGCTCCCGAGAACGCCGCCTTCCGGGCGTCGAGACCGACACCGGTCACATCACGGAGATCGGCCTCCTCGAAGCGGCTCTCGCGGACGACCGCCTCGGTGAAGTCGGACGACCGGAGCGTCGATTCGTCGAACGTCGCCGCTGGCAGATGGCCACCGGAGAAATCGACCCCGACCGCCTCGACAGTCGTAAACTCCGCGCCCTCGAAGTCCACCCTGGCGGCCGTAGCGCCGGTGAGGTCGCTCCGAACGAAGACAGCCGCCTGCCCGCGGGCCGCCGTGAGATCGACGCCCCGGAGCCCCGCGCCGACGAATTCCGTCTCGTAGAGGATAGCCCCTGATAGGTCCGCTCTGGTGAGCGTCGCCCCCTCGAACCGCGCTTCGATCAGCGTGGCGTCGGCGAGATCAGCGCCAGCCAGCAGAGCATCGTCGGCGACGACCCCGTTGAGGTCGGCCGCTGATAGCACCGCGTCTTGGAGCGCGCACGCCGAGAGGTCTGCCCCCCGGAGGTTGGCCCCTCGCAACGTTGCCTTGGTGAGCGTCGAGGCCGCAAAATCGACATCCCTGAACCGACACTGTGTGAGGTCGGCGTGCCCGAGGTCGGTCCGCTCGAAAACCGCCGTCTCAAAGTCGACGCCGACACAGGTGGCCCTGTGGAGCGTCGCCCCGACGAAACTGGTCGACTCGATGACCGGGTCGACACAGCAAGTCGCGACGAGCCGGGCCCCATCGAGCGTTGTCCCGACCAGTACCGCGTCGGTGAGTTCCGCGTCGGTGAAATCTGCCCCTGTCAGGTCCGCGTCGGTGAGGGTGACCGCCGTCAGATCGGCATCCGAAAAGTCGCCACCCCGAATCGTCGCATTCGTCAGGTCGACGTCATCGAGCGACCCCCCGGCGAACGTCGACCCATCGAGACTGCCGTCCCAGACCTGTACCCGGTAAAGCCGCCCGGCTCCGAACGTCGTCTCCTCGGCAGTGAGTCCGTCGATCCGCACCCGCTCAACTGTCGCATCGGTGAGGTCGACGGCCTCGAAGCGGAGGTCGCTAGCCTCGACGTCGGCGAACCGCGTCGCGCGGAGTAGAGTCTCCGAACACAGGACATCGTCGAGCGCCGCGTCGGTGAACGTCGTCTCTCGGCCGTCGCTCTCCTCGATGGTCACCGCCTGGAGGTCGCTGGCCGCAAAGCGCGCGCCGCGGAACACGACGCCGTCGAGCCATGTCTCGCCGAGTTCGGCACTGCTCAGGTCCGCATTTACACACGAGCAGTCGGTGAGGGTACAGCCAGTTAGCGCCGCGCCCGACAGATCGATCGCATCGAGCGTGCTTTCTTCGATATCGACGCCATCGAGTGTGGCTCCACCGAGGTCGCTGCCGGTGAGCAGACAGTCACTGATCGCTGTGTCGGTGAGGGTGGCGTCGGCTGCGGTCAGCTCCCGCAACTCGCTGTGTTCGAGGCGTGTCGCGTCCACAACGGCGGCTTCGAGATCGGCACCGTCGAGGTCGCTGTCCGAGACGACCGCCTCCGAGAGGTCCGCTCTGGCGAGTCGGGCTCCCGAGAGCGTCACCTCACGGGCCGACAGCCCCTCGAGTGAGGCTCCCGAGAGGTCGGCGTCGACGAACGTCGAGTGGATGATCTCCGCGTCGGTGGCGATACATTGACCGAGCGTCGCCTCGGTGAAATCGCACGCCGAAATATATGTTTGAATACTGGTTGCTTGGTCGAAGTCTGTAGTAACAAACAAATCGTCGTCGAGGGTTGCATCCGAGAGGTCCGCCCCTCGGAGTTCCGCCGCCGAGAAATCGCTGTGGGAGACGGTCGCCTCGTCGTATACGGCCCCGGTGAGTGCCGACTCGCGGAACGAACAGGCGGTGATGGTGGCCCCGCTGAAGACTGCTCGGGGCAGCGCTGCCTCCCGGAAGTTGCTATTGGTGAGGCTGCTGTCGGCGAAGACGGTCTCAGCACCGTCGACCCCGACGGCGCTCGTCGACTCGATACTGGCCCCCGCAAGCACCGCCGCGCCGAGATCGGCCCCATCGAGCGTCGCCTGCTTGACGGTCGCGCCGGTCAGATCGGCCTCCCGAAGGGTCGCGTCGGTCAGCGTCGCTCCGATGAGCGACGCGGCCGTCAGCCGACTCCGCTCGAAGTTCGCCCCGGTTGCGTCGGCGTCGGCGAACCGCACGCCCTCGCCAGTCGCGCCGACGAGGTGGGCGTCGGTCAGCACGCCCCCGGTCCAGTCGACGTCGGTCAGCGTCGACCCGCTGAGGTCCACCGACTCACACCCTGTCGACCGGAGCGACGCTCCCGTGAACTCCGCCCCTGCGAGCGTGGCCCCAGTGAGCGTGGCCCCGTCGAACCGCGCCCCGGTCGCGGTCACGTCTGTCAGCTCCGCCTCGGCGAGATCCGCCCCACTGAACGTCCCGTCGTCCATCGATGCGCCGATCAGCGTCGACCCCGCAAGCGTGAGCCCCTGCGCGGAGGTCCCGACCAGCGCCGCGCCGGTCAGATCGGCCGACCTACTAGTTGCCTGTGATAAGACGGAATCTGACAAATTCAGTCCTTCTGCGGTTACCTCGTCGAGGACCACCTTCGAGAGATCGGCTCCCGTGGCGTCGATGCCACCGAGGAACGCGCCGGTAAACGCCGCCCCGATTAGGGTCGCACCGACGAACGTGCTGTCGGTGAGGACGGCCGCTGCGAACGTCGCCGTCGAGCAGTCGGTGTCATTGAAGCAGCCGCCTTTGAGCGTGGCGTCGGTGAAGTCGGCATCCTGGAGCCGCGAGCCGGTGAACTCGGTGCCGGTACCGACGACGTGCTGCGCGGTCGTGTGTGCGAGATCCGAGTCGACGATCCGAGCGTCGGCCACCCGCGCGGCCGTCAGTGTGGTCTCACGGAGGGAGACCGCCGAGAGGCGGGCTCCATCGAGAGTGACCCTCTCAAGGGCGGCCCTCGTCAGGTCGGTCGACTCGATGGTCGCGCCGGTGGCGTCGGCGTCGGTCAGTGTCGCCTCGACAAGGCTGGTCGTCGCGGCGTCGAGTCCCGAGAGGTCGGCCTCGGCGAGCAGCGCGCGGTCGAGCGTCGACTCCGAGAGCGTGGCGTCGGTGAGTCTCGCCCCGGTGAAGTCGGCCTCCGAACACGTCGCCCCGGTAATCGTCGTCCCCGTGGCATCGACCGACGCGAAATTCGTTCCGATGGCCGTCGAATCGGTGAGCGTCGCCTCCGACAGCGTAGCCCCCGTCAGGGTAGCCTCATCGAAGCTCGACTCGACAATCTCGGCGGCGTCGAGGCGCGCAGTCGACAGGGTCGCATCGACGAACCCACAGTCGGCGAGCCGCGCGTGGCCGAGGTCAGCGCCCGTGAGATCCGCGTCGGCGAACCCGCAGTCGGCGAGCGTCGCCTCGGCAAACACGCTTTCGTCGAGGGTCGTCCTCGTTAGGTCGGTCGACTCGACGGTCGAGGCCGCGAAGGTCGCGTTCGTCAGCACCGCCTCGCGGAGGCTCGAACCGGCGATGGATGCGCCGGTCCACGTGCTCTCCCGGCCGTCTATGGCCTCGGCATCGAGGCCGTCGATGGTCGCGTCGGCGAACGTCGCCCCGTAGAGTACGGCCTCCGAGAGCCCCACCCCATCGAGTTCGGCGGCAGTGAACTCGGCGTGAGCGCAGTCGGCCGCCGTGAGGTCGACATCGGTCAGGGTCGCGTCGGTCAGCACCGCGTTGATACACGTCGCCCCGTCCAGCGACGAGCGGCTGATCGTCGCGCCGTCGAAGCGCCCGCGCCGGACGTGGACGCCATCCAGCGCGGTGTCGGTGATCGTCGCCCCTTCGAAGCGGGCGCTGACCAGACTCGCGTCGGTGAGCGTCGACCCCGACATGGTGAGCCCCGCCGCGCGGACATGCGTCAGGCGGGCGTCGACAGCCGTCGTCCCGCACACCACTGCGTCTTCGAGGACGGCATACGAGAGGTCGGCCGCCGAGAGGGTCACCCCCTCGATGGTCGCCCCCAGGAGCCTCCCGCGGGTGAGGTTCGCCTCGGTGCAGTCGACGCCAGTGAGCGTCGCCTCAGTAAAGTCGCTTCCTGTCAGCGTCGCCTCAGAGCAGTCGGTCTCCGCGAGCGTGGCCGCGGCGAACGTCGACTGCTCGGCGTCGGCGCGAGCCAGCGTCGCTCCGGTGAGATCGGCTGCCGTGAAATCTACCGCGGTGAGGTCGGCCTCGCCGAGGTCGGCGTCGGTGAAGTCGGCCCCCTCGGCGGTCGCCCCACTCAGCGTTGCGGTCGCCAGCGAGGCCCCCCGAACCGTCCCGTCGGTCAGGTCGGCTGCCGTGAGATCCGCGGTCTCAAGTGTCGTCCCCGAGAGGTCTGCCTCGCGGAGTACGGCACCGGTGAGCCTTGCCCCCGAGAGGGTCGAGCCCCGCAACTCGGTGCCGACCAGCCGGGCATCTTCGAGACTGATCCCGTCGAGCGTCTGGTTGGTCACCCGGCACCCCGAGAGGTCGCTCCGGTCGAGCGTGGCGTCTCGAAGCTCGCAGTCCGTGAGTGTCGCGCTCGTCAGGTCGACCTCGCGGAGCAGGGCATCGGTAAGGGTCGCCGACGTGAACACCGTCCCGTCGGCCACACACTCGTCGAGAGTCGCCCCGGCGAGTGTCGCCTCCGAGCAGTCGCTCCCCGAGAGATCCGCCCCCCGGAGCAAGGCGTCGGTCAATTCAGCGCCAGCGAACGTGACTGTACTGAGATCGACGTCCTGGAAGCCGCACCCCGAGAGCTCCGCGCCGGAGCAGTCGACGTCGGTCAGCCTCGCCATGCGGAAGTCCGTGTCGGCGAAGTCGGTCCCGCGCGCGCTGACTGCTGAGAGCGTCGTCGAAGAGAGCCTCGCCCCCGAGAGGGTCGAGCGGTCGACCGTGCTGTCGGCGAGCGTCGCGTCGGTGAGCACGGCGTCGGTGAGGTCCGTGGTTTCGAGCGTCGACTCGCTGATCGTCGCCCCGGTGCAGTCGACCTCGTGGGCGTCGACGTCGGCGAGTGTCGCCGCCATCATCGTCGATCTCCCGAGGTCGGCCCCCGCGAGCGTCGAATCGGTGAGCTCGACGTCGGTGAGGTCGGCCGCCGCCAGCGTCGCCTCGCGCAGGGTCGACTTGTGGATTGTCGCCCCCGTCAGATCGCACCCCGTACAGTCGGCATCGACCAGCGAGACGTCGGTAAGCGTCGCCTCGCCGAGGTCGGCCTCCCGGAGGCTCGCGCCGTCGAACCGGCAGTCGGTCAGGTCGACGCCCACGAGCCTCGCCGTCGAGAGCGTGGCTCCGGAGAGGTCGGTCCCCGAAAAGGTGGCCCCGGAGAGATCGGTCGCTCGAACGTCGGCCTCGCTGGCGTCGGCATCGCGGAAACTCGCACCGGCGAGCGTCGTCTCCCGGAGGTCGGCCCGCGGCAGCAGCGCAGTGTGAAACGAACTGGCCGTCAGATCGGCCCCGGTGAGGTCGGTGTCGGCGAGTTGGCCCCCGGACAGCGTCGCCTCCCGGAGCACGGCCTCCGACAGATCGGCCTCTTGGAGCCGTGCTTCGGTGAGGTCCGCCGCGGTCAGATCGGCGGCAGCGAGCGTCGACTGCCGGAGGTCCGCGCCGACGAGCCGCGCCTCGCCGAGGTCGGCCCGGCTGCAGACGGCTTTATAACTAAAGCTTTCGTCGAGATTCGCCCCCGCGAGCGTGGCATCGGTGAAGACGGCTTCCTGAAGGTTTGTGCCCATGAGGTCGGCGTCAGTGAGGTTCGCGCCGGTGAAGTCGGCGGTATAGAAACTCGCCACCGAAAGATCGGCTCCCCGGAGGTCCGCGCCGACGAAGCTCCCGCCATTTAACGTAGCCCCGGAGAAGTCGACGCCGAGGAGCGAGCAGCCGTCGAAGTCGATAGCTGCGAGGTCACCGGAGAGGCATGCGCCGTCAAGCCGTTCGGCGGCTCCCGGCATGGTACCGCCGCGGTTCCGCTCACGGTTAGCGGGCGTCTCACGGGTGCGGCGTAGTTCCTCGATGGGTTTCGGGTCCGCGGTCTTCACGTGCCAGACACACCGGTCGTGGTCACCCCAACTGGGTCGACAACAGCAACACCCACTGTGGGTCGAGTCAGCCCCTGTGTCGGGAAAATCGGACTGATATGTGTATCCACACCGGTCTGCTGGCGGCGTCATCATGACCGTTTATCATGCTACTATGATAGAAAGCTTTGCTTTCATTATACTCACCTGATAAATATGTACCGCGAGCCGCGGGCTGCAGGCGATAGCTAAGAGAGTAGGTCGTTTTCAAACGGGACGGCGACCGCAGCCGAGGCATCGGCCTGTTTTTAAGAGGGTCTCGGATGAAGCCGAGTCTCGTCGGCGGCTCCCGTCTCGGGCGTCCCGGTCGGTGGCTGGGCGGTCGCGCCGTCGAAGTCGGCTTTCCAGATGAACGCCGCCGCTGGGTCCTCGGCGTCGACAGCCGCGAGAGCGGTCCCCGTCAGGTCGCTGTAACGGAGGTCGGCCCGCCAGATGACCGCGTCAGTGAGGACTGCGTCGGCGAGCATCGCCCCGACGAAGGAGGTCTGCCAACAGATCGCCTCGGTGAGATCCGCACGGCTGCAGTCGGCCATATCGAGCACCGCTGACGTGAAATCGGCCGCAACGGCGACGGCCTCGACCAGCGTGGCCTCGCGCAGGTCGGCCCCCGCGAGCGTCGCCTCCGCGAGCGTCGCTCCGCTGAGGTCGGCCTCTTGGAACCCCGCGTTGGTGAGCGTCGCCGCCCGGAGGGTCGCCCCCTGTAGCAGCGCCCGGTCGGCGGTGGCGGCGGTCAGATCGACCCCGTGGAGATCCGCCCCGCCGAGGCTGGCGGCGGTCAACTCCGCGGCCTCGAACGTCGACCGCCGGAGCGTTGCGCCGGTCAGCACCGCCTCGGTGAGGATGCTCCCGTCGAAGGTCGCATTCGAGAGGTCCGCGTCGGTGAGGCGGGCGTGGTCGAAGTCGGCCCCGGTCGCGGTCGACTCGTAGAGGTCGGCTCCCGTGAGGTCGGCTCCCGAGAAATCCGCCGCTGAGAGCCGTGCGCCAGCCAGCAGCGCCTCTTGGAAGACGCCTGCCCGCAGGGTCGCGCCGTCGAGCCGACAGCCGGTGAGGTCGGCCGCGACGAACTCGGCGTTCGGCGCGGTCGCGTCGGTCAGCACGGCGTCGGCGAGGTCGGCCTCGCGGAGCGCGGCGTGGTCCAGCCGGGCGTCGGTGAGATCGCCCCGACGGCAGACACCCTTCGGCAGCGCGGCCCGCCGGAGATCCGCTCCGACCGCCACCGCCTCTGTGAGGTCGATTTCCCGAAGGTCGCCGTCGACCAGCCGTGCGGCAGAGAGGTCGGCACCGACCAGCGAGGCGTACCGGAGCACGCCCCCCGAGAGGTCGGCCCCCGAGAGATCCGCTCCGTCGAGGCAGGCCTCGGCAAACGAGCAGTCGCCGAGGTCGACCCCGTTGAGTCGTGTTTCCTGAAGGTTCGCTCCCGAGCAGTCGACAGCCTCGATAGTCGCATCGGCGAGGGCCGCCCCAGCGAGGTCGGCGCGAGCCAGCGAGCAATCGCGGAGCACCGTCCCCACGAACACCGACTCGGTGAACTCGGTGTCGTCGGCCCGACAGTCGGTCACCGATACGTTGGTGAGGTCGGCCCGGACGAACTGCGCGCCGGTGAGATCCGCCTCCGAGAGCGACGCCGCCAGCAGGTCGACATCCCGCATGAACGCCCCGCGGAGCCGGACATCGCTGAACTCCCCGCCCGCCATGCGCACGTCCCGGAAGTCGGCGAAGTCGGCGGTGGCCCCGGTCCAGTCGACGCCGGTGAGGTCGGTGCGGCGGACGACCGCCTCGGTGAGATCCGCCATGGTCAGCGTCGCGTCAATGAGGGTCGTGTCGGTGACCGTCACCCGCGAGCATACCGCCCGGTCGAGCCGACAGCCGGTGAGGGTCGCCGTGTCCAGAAGCGCTCCCGAGAGGTCGGCCCCCGAGAGGTCGGCCCCGCTCAGAGTGGTCGATTCGAGGGTGGCTTTCGGCAGTGCGGCCCCCGAAAGGTCGGCCCCCGAGAGATCGGTCCCCGTCAGATCGGCCCGCCGGAGGCCGACGCCCGACAGCGTCGCCCCGCCGAGATCGCAGTCGGCGAACGTCGCCCACGGGAGGTCGGCGGCCGCGAACGACGCGCCGTCGACGCCCGCCCCGTCGAACGCCGGTCGCGTGAGCCGGGCGTCGGCGAACGTCGCCCCCGAGAGGTCGGCCCCGGAGAAGACGGGGTCGGTGCCAGTGACGGCCGCACAGTCGGTGTCGACGAGGCTGCTGTCGGCAAACGTGGCTTCCGAGAGTGCCGCCCCGCGGAGGGTCGCGCCGCAAAGAACGGCGTGGCTCA
>Ga0209946_1000597_pt1 | contig 14917 bp, 16 predicted proteins | sample SalPon2_A_H2O_MG_FD_185704 | JGI IMG/M metagenome (GOLD analysis project Ga0209946, IMG submission 185704) | Salt pond water microbial communities from South San Francisco under conditions of wetland restoration - Salt Pond MetaG R2_A_H2O_MG... | ecosystem: Environmental > Aquatic > Non-marine... | reverse complement strand
TCCCGAGCGCGAAGGCGCGAAGCGTGTCTGGCTCAACCAGACACACCTCTACCGTGGACTCCTAATTTGATTCACGCACCGCAAATCGCAGGACTCCAGTCCATCAACAATCTGCTACACAACAGGGTTGTTTGGAGAGTCGATGGCTCGTTCCGATACCGAAGCGTTTCGCGTGGTGGTATCGAGCATCTCGTGGTGAGTCGGTGAACGGCGCGTCAGTCCTCGTCACCGCCAGAGCGTTCGGCCTTCAACTGTCGAACCTGCCGTTCCACGTCGAGATCGTCCAGGTCGTCGAGCCGGACAGTCAGCGTTTCGTCCTCGCCAGCGTTCCGCCCATCGTTGTCGACCGTATCGATCTCGTTGGAGGTTGTCAGTTCGTCTCCGCTAGTCCCTCCTCCCGAAAGCCGGGCGTCGACCCGACGGACGAGTACGTACGTCGTGGCCGCAGTTCCAGCGGCCACGGCCCCGTAGGCGGCCAACAACGCCTCAGCACCGAACCGGGCCTCCAACACTGGCCCTGCGAGCCATGCAAACACACAGACACCGACGAGAGACGCCGTAGCGACGGAAACGGCTCTGATCATGTGGTGCGCTTCGGTGTCACCGGACAAAGCCCTTCGCTCGTCGAGTGCCTGTTCGCGGGTCTATCAGCACGCAGTTGAGAGGTTTCGCCGGTGAAATCCACAAGTGTTGATAGAAACTTCGTTTCACAGGGTATTCTTGGAATCGCCAGTCATCTATATGACACCTGTTCTCATAATTAGCTCATGGCAGTGGATGTGCTCATGACGATAGAGGAGCTGTTAGGAGAGGTTCAGGAAGATGACCAAACGTAGACGTACATCACGACGCACTCGTCGATATGTGGATACTGACGGTCTCCGAAATCGCACTGACACGCAGATGTCTTTCCCCGATGGCAGCTACGGTCGAGAGAGCCAATGGTTCTTCCGGATTTTAGCGCTCAGTAACGCTGTTTTCGGTTTCTCCCTTACACTGCTCGTAGTCAATATCGGTGTTCCTTCTGGAACATCTGCCGCCGATCTTGGCCACTCGATTGTCGGTTTGTTCCCAAATTTTGTCGCGTTCGCGTTAACCGTTTTTATTGTCGCACTGTACTGGTACAACCACAACTCCCTCTTCGAGTCACTCCGCGGAATCGATATGCCAATGATCGGTCTCGGTCTGGTATATCTTGCGCTCATCGCCCTACTTCCGTTTCCGAACGAACTCCTCGGGAACTACCCGACGGAGCCACTCTCCTACGTGGCTTTTGCAACCCTATTAACCGGGCTAGCGACGGTAGACACGGTGATGCTAGCCTACGCAAAACGGCGTAATCTAACGGATCCAAGCATACCACTCAAAACCCACCGTATCGACCTTCTCCGTGGCAGTATAACCATCGTAATCTTCGCTGCGAGTGTGCCAATATCGTTCGTATTGGTTGAATGGACACCGATTTGTTGGCTGTTACTGCTCGCTTTCGATCGGGCGGTTTTACGATACGGGTGAGGGGCGTCGCTGAAACCCCAATTTGTCAAACCCAGGGTTACACGCACCATTCCGACGTTCATTCGATATTTCTGAACAAACACTCTTTATATACCGACTAGATTGGCATACATTGAGTGCCGGCCCGGTGACCGACTTGCGCCCTCTATCCAGCACCCCGTTTGTAGCAGGTTAGGAGGATTTCAACAGAGCCAACAAAGCCATATTTCTGTATTCACACCTTCGATAAGTATATTACGAATGTTTGTGAATAGTTAACGAGCCGCAATAACGATGTGGCGGTGGATATCATGAACGGAATTCAAGATGGAGTCGCAGTCGTCACTGGCGGAGGATCGGGGATCGGCCGACAGTCTTCACTTCGATTCGCCGAAGCGGGCGCAAAGGTTGTCGTCGCCGACATCGACGAGGACGGCGGTCACGAGACAGTCGAAATGATCGAGAGCGACGAAGGTGAAGCGACATTCGTCAGGACAGACGTTACCGATTCTGATGATGTAGATGCGATGGTCCAGACGGCACTCGATGAGTACGGCGGCTTGGACTTCGCACACAACAACGCCGGCATCGCGGATGAGGGGACCCGCCTGGCCGAGTACGATGAGGCAGCGTGGGACCGGATGATCGACGTCAACCTGAAAGGCGTCTGGCGGTGTCTGAAAGCAGAAATACCGGAGATGATCGAACGTGGTGGTGGCGCCATCGTCAACACTTCCTCGGTCGCTGGCGTGAGTGCGAATGGAAGCGCACACTACGCGGCCAGCAAACACGGTGTTATTGGACTGACGCGACGGGCAACAGTTGATTACGCTGAGGATGGAATCCGGTTTAACGCTGTCTGTCCGGGTGTCATCGACACGCCAATGGTCCAACAAGCGGGTGAAGACAACAGCGAGGAGATGGACCGCATTACTGCGGGTATTCCGGCAGGACGCCTCGGTGAGCCACAAGAGATAGCCGATACAGTCGTTTGGCTCTGTTCTGAGGACGCTTCGTATGTCATGGGACAGCCAATTATTGTCGACGGAGGGTTGCTTGCCCAATAAAATTATCCCGGATAATAATTTGGAAGTGATTTTTATATACCCACCCTGTCATAGTTAAATGAAAATCTACTGAAAAAACACTCGTCTAAGCTCCCCGCTTAGCTCGGTCAGGCTTGAATGTACAACCGTAGAACATACCGATGAATGCACACCCTTCAGAATCATAGCATAGTAATCTAAAATGACGCATATTCTACTCTGGACACAATTTAAATCTGCTCGGCGCGGCCAGACGCTCCAGGACTACGTCATCGGAGTATCTGTCTTTCTCCTCGCAACAGCATTTGTCGTGGGATTTATCCCGACTCTCTTTACCCCCTTCACTGCCCCAGTCGATGCCTCTCAGACCGCACAGGCTGACAGATACGCCGCTGAAGTGCTTTCGGAGATCACCCAATCCGATTCGGCAAACGCTCTCAACGGAACTGAAACTGACTCGTTTTTCGCGAGCGAATCGAACGTGGATCAGATACCAACGTCTGAACGGAGCGAAGCAAATGTGACACTTGTGGCCGGAGATGGGACTGTCCAACAGTCAGTCGGTCCGCCTTACCAAGGTGAGTCCACGGCCGCTGCTACTCGTATTGTTGTTCCCGAAGCCGGTTATACTGGAAATCACACCTGCACGGCCACCTGTCGTATCGAGGTGCGGTTATGGTAGATCGGGGTCAAAAAAGGCGAGTAGACTCTGATATGGATCGAGGGCAAGCATATACACTTGAGGGTGTGGTTTCAGCGGTTCTGCTCCTCACAGCGCTCTTGTTAGCGATGAATGCAGTTGTGATCACACCGACAACAGAGGGGACAATCGACCGAGACACGATGGCGCAGCTGGGTACGCAAACAGACGATGTTCTTGCGGCCGCTCACGAACGGGAAGCTCTCCAAGAGGCAGCACTGTTTTGGAACGTCCAAGAAGAACAATCAGCGTGGCCAGCCGTATGGCAACCGGGTGATGCCTGCCCTGAAACTGTAGATGCTAATCCACTCACACTGTGTGTGCTTCTTGAAGAGACGTTTACTTCTCGTTTTTACCGGTACAATGTGTATGTTGATTATCAGACACAGGAGAAGACAACGGAAACAGAACCACTGTTTGTTCAAGGTACCCCAGGTCGAAACGCGGTCGCTGCGACACGTTCGATAGCACTCCATGGCGGCATGGAATTAACAAGCAGCCCCAGTGGTACTCTTGGGAACAACACTTCAGATTTTTATGCTGATGATCTCAGCGACCCGACGCTTGTCAATGTCGTCGGAATACGGGTGGTCGTCTGGTGATCTCGAGGCTCGACGACCGTGGTCAGCTGATGCTCGTGGGAGCAGTTGTGATAGCAGTGAGCCTATTGGCACTAGCTGTGGTGCTGAACTCCACGATTTATACACAGAACACAAATCCTGGAGATACGCTTGGAGAGACAAGGGAGGTGGAAAAGCAGCTACAGGTCATCCAAACAGACATCACTCGCCTCACTGATCGACTTACGCAGCGAGACAGCTACGTCGATACCCGTGAATTAAACGCGACGTTAGCGTTTTACAGCGATAGAAAGGCAGAACAAATCGTCAACCGGCGCTCAGCGTATATCGACGTAAAGCTGAATAGAAGCGCGTCTAGCTTCGGGAGAGAGGTTCTCCGACAGAGTGAGCGCTCTGGAGAAATTGTCTCAAAAGGAGATGATAGAGACTGGACTCTTGTGGAGAACACGACGTTTAACGAATCCACACCGTTCAAGATGGAAATCGAACCACAAGACGCTGGATACCCAACCTCTACAGCGTTTATTGTTGAGGGTGACGATGGCGGCATATGGCGTCTAAGCGTCGCTCAAGATCCACCGAATGCTGTCGAAGTTAATGTCGTGTACGACAATGGAACCACGACTACTGCGACAGTCTCAGGGACTTTAACGCAAATAAACGTCACGAGTGGGATAGTCAACGGCACTCAGAGCTTCGCGTTCGCCCCCGGATTGGAAGCTCCATACGATCTACGGGTCGAAAACGGCCATCGATCCAACGGAACTTACTCCATTATGATCGACAAGTTTGGCGACATCGAAGACGAGAACTTCCACACAGCCCCAACTAAGGATAACCCATATGTTAGTCGTGAGATAGCGGCTGCCGTTGTTGATATCCAGTATGTAAGCGATGAAGTATCGGCACAATCGCAAATCGAAGTCGTACTCAAGGAGGGTTCAGAATGAGCAGAGACAGAACAGAGACCCGTCTTTGGACCGACCAGCGCGGGGTCTCAATAGCGCTGACGCATGTGCTCACAATGGGTATCACCGCGGTGCTGACCGCTGGGCTCATAATTACTGCAGGCGGCGCTGTCGATGCGCAACGCGAGCGAGCGGTACAAGGTGAACTCACGACGATCGGAGAGCGTCTCGTGACCGAACTCACGGAGTTAGACCGTGTTGCTGGATCGACAAATTCGAGCATGACGGTTGAAACGTCACACCCAGAGAGGGTCGTCAACTCACGTTATCGAGTGCGACTGGCATCGAATAATAGTGACTGTCAAACAGATACATGCCTCGTGCTTGAAGCACAACAGGCCGAAGCTCTGATCGTTATTTCGCTCCGAGACGATATCGATACTGTGGATTCAGCTGCTGGTGGTGGAGAGATTCGACTTGTTCACGACGGAGCGAAAGTCCGAATTGAGGGTGAAAAGACATGATTGCGGACGAACGTGCGGTGAGTGACTTGGTCGGGTTTATTTTATCATTTTCACTAATTCTTCTGGCTGTCACCCTCGTGTTCACCGGAGGGTTTGCTGCCATCTCTGACCAACAGCAAGACGAACAGATACACAATACTGAACGGGCGATGTCAGTGCTTGCAGAGAATTTCCACGACATCGAGAGAGGGAATGCACCGACACGGGCGGGTGAGTTTCAACTGTCAGGAGGGACACTGTCACTGGAACAATCTGCGAGGTTCACCGTATTAGTGGGTCACAACAACGGTACGCTTCCGGAGACCGTTCGGACTGGATCACTCTCTTACATACATGAAGGAACTAAAATTAGCTACGAGAACGGAGCAGTTCTGCGAACGAACGACGGGTACGGATTCATGTCCCGCGAACCGACCGTGACGTGTCGGGACGACAAGGCGATCGTATCCTTGGTTGAGATTGACCCTCGTGGCAACCTCACAACGTTGAGCACGAGCGGGTCGGTTCTGGTGACAATTGAGAAGCAAGACTCGACGTTATACTATCCTATGAAAGAGAATGAAACTATTGTTAACAAGGCTGATGCAGCTCACAACGTGACGATACGGATTGAAGAATCACGTCATAAAAACGCCTGGGAGAATTGGTTTAACGAGCGTGACGGCTGGAACCAGACGGCAGAAGGCCACACATGTGAGGCTGATACGGTCTTCGTTCGGACGACCAAAGTAACAGTGCGGCTCTTAGAGTGAGTATTTCACAGCGACGAGTGCTAGATGCGGTCGGCAAAAGTCAGAAATTCATCAGCGGTTCAAGGCGGATACCCCGAGGCTTGACCTCGGGGAGGAAGCCGACACTACCCTTCGCAAACCACGTTCGATAGCAAGACAGACTCCCTCCACAACCATATGTAGTTTAAACTATCTCAACCCATACTAATAAAGTATGGAGGTTGTTCGGAACATCCAAGTCAAACTCGACGTTTCTCCCGAGGACTACGAAGTCCTCGATGAGACGTTCGAGCAGTTCCGACAAGCGGCCCAACACGTCGCTGACCACGGATGGGACGACAACCCCTACAACATCACGGACACGAAGAACACGCTCCACGACGAGACGTATTCCGACGTTCGTGACAACCTCTCCCTCCAATCCAGTCTCGTCCAATCCGCGAGAAACCTCGCGGCCACTGCACTCGGCAACTGCAAAGACCGAATCATCGAAGACGATGAAAAAGCCAGCAAGCCCGAGTTCCGTGGAAGCGTGGTCGTCTACAACGGTCGAACCATTACGTACAACGACGACCACGTATCCCTCGCCACGACTGACAAGCGCGTGACCGCAGAATACATCACGCCCGTCAACGAGGAAGGGACGCCGTTCGAGGACTACTGGACGGATGACTGGGAGAAAGCCGAAGCAACGCTCCACAAACGCGATGGCACGTACTTCCTCCACGTCGCTGTGAAGAAAGATGTTGACACTTCTTCCGACGAGGAATCCGAGAACGGAGTGGTTCTCGGTGTGGACTTGAACGTGGATGGATACGTCGCCGTCACCAGTACCGGAGCGTTCCTCGGTAACGCAGGCTACCTCAACTACCGCCGCGATGAGTACGAACGACGGCGTGGAAACCTACAACAAACAGGTACTCGGTCGGCCCATCTCACGATGCAGTCGATTGGCGACCGTTTCGCCCGGTGGAGTGCCGACTATCTCCACCGCATCTCCAAAGCAATCGTGCAGGAGGCTGTTGAGAACGATTGTACGGCCATCGCGTTCGAGAACCTGAAACACATCCGCAAGCGCATCTCGAACGCTTCAAAGTTCCAGCAGTGGGCGTTCAAGGAACTCCAACGGCACGTCGAGTACAAAGCCGAGGAATACGGAATCGACGTGGATGACGTGAATCCAGCGTACACTTCTCAGCGGTGTAGCCACGGCGAGTGTGGATTCACCCACGAAGGTAATCGAGATGGTGACGAGTTCGAGTGTCTGAAGTGCGGGAAAGAGTTGCATAGCGATTATAACGCCGCTCGGAACATCTGGTGGCGTCTTATCCAGCACTGGCTCAAGTCTGGTGCTGGACGAGCCACGAGTCAACTGGCTCTGAAGTCAGGGACGTTGAACGCGAACGGTCGATTCCGACCTACTGCCCTTCGCAGTTAGAGCGGGAGTCCACTGACAAGCCTCGGGGCTTGACCCCGAGGCAGTTGACTGTGGTCTGAGAAGGTGGGTCACTCGTCAGTGGTTCCGATAACAACCTCGCTAGTTGTCAGCCTGATTTTGAAGCCACCATTGACTTCTTTTCCTTCTTGATGCTCTATTTCCAGCAAGACAACTGCATCGTTGTAATTCGGATCGCCGATATCGTCAGCAGCATCTTCCCAAGTGGCATCAGAATCAGTGATCTCAAAGAGGAACACTACTTGGTTGTCTTCAAGCTGTAGATGGCCCGTCTCATTGAGCAATGGACCAAGAACCTCCTCACCATTGCGTTGTCGATAGCCCGTCTCCAGTACTGGCATCTCATCACCATCTTCCAATACCCTAACATTGTCCGGATTCTCGCCCGCTGATGCATCTGTGCGAATGTTTATTGATCCAAAGTCTGCGCAGTTGTAATGATACCAAGTTGAACCAGCATAGGTATCCGAACCAACGTAGTCGTAGTCATCACACGACCACTGTGTGGCCCGAACTGACACCGCTGTTCCGGCCTCGACCTCAAACTCATGGGTCCACTCAGAGAGTTGTGTCTCCCGGTCGTTGAGGTTTTGTTCCGCAGTGATGGGATTGCTGGGCTGATATGGTCCATCAGGCCACGGACGCATCTCCTCACCGTCAGTAACAATCCCCATCGTGATGGGAGCCCAGAACTTTCGCATATCACCCCACCAAGTTTGAGTTTCACTGGACACTTCTGTTCCTAGCACCGTCGTTGAGACCGTCGCGTTCTCTGTGATGTTAATTTCGTTTTCGTCGTCGACAACACCAAAGTCAACGCCCTCAGAGATTGTCACCGTTACTGAGTCGTTGTTCGGGTCAGAGTTGTCGAGATCGTATGTCGAGTTTTCGGAAACCTCACTTTCCAGATATTCACCCCACACATCAGCATAGCGACTCTCAACAGTGACAATCATTTTCGACGCGCTTGAGCAGTTGGCCATCATTTGAGAATACTCACGAGATCGCTCGCGAGAGTATCCAATATCTTTCTTTGCTTGGAGCGTCTCTACTCGACCATCAACGCTACCGTTGATATTCACGGACGGAAACGTTAGAGTCCCATCTTTATATTCCATATCGGGAGGTGAAATCATCACATTGCCGCTGGACGTTTGTTTCCAGACCCCTCCCCCTTGATACGTGACAGTTGAGTGTCTGTCGCTCTCATAGTGAAGTGACCCCATTGGGATCACAAACGGCTCACAAGTCGGACCACCGTTAAGCTCAATTATCATCTCAGCGTCATTTGCAATACGTACCGATTGATCTTCACCAGGATCGAATGCAAGCGTGTGTTCAAGATTGTCGCTGAAAGCAACCTCACTGAGCCGAGAGTCAATTTCTCGCATCGTCTGTTCGGCGTCCTGTCCCTGAATTTCGCCTGTAAGATCGCCCACCATGGCGGTCCCGAAGTAGAGCGTTATCGTCGCGGCTACGAGTATCATTCCAATCAACAGGACGAAGCCGATAATGTTTGACTGGCCCCGTTCCTGTTGCCGAAATTTCTTGGCCAAAATCATTATTAATTTTAACTGAGCAAATTTAACCGCGCTAGCAAGCTGATAAACAACTTGTGTTGGTCTGGAAAGTATAACCTTTCCCATAGGATATCAATTATGATAGTCTCAGCGCTGGTTGGCGTCACTCTCGTTGAGGAGCATGTCAAGTCGCTCCTCACGTTTCATCACGTTCGCGAGTTCATCCTCATTAACTCTGGTACTCGGGATCTCGTGCTAACTAGTTAGGAGAGGTGAGTCTGTTAGTATTGATACTGTGGCATCCCCTCTGGGAAGATTGGGTTTCGGGAGCGGTGAGGGGTTGCCGCCCCCTACCCAGTAGTAAGCTACCACGCCCTGGAGGGCGTGGCATTCAGCGTGGACTCCCGTTCTAACCGGTAATGGAGTGTGGCTCCCTTCACATCATAGTTGTCGTTGAACAGATACGCCGAGTGTGGCGTGTCACGCTGTCCGTCCGGTAGAACGAACTCTGCGGTCACTCGTCCGTCGATGGTAGCGAGTGTACAGTGGTCGTCGTTGATGGTGACGGTTCGGGCGTCGTAGCTGGCGAACCGCGACGTGAAGTGTGGTTTCGAGGCTGTCTTGCCGTCTTTCCAGCGTTCAACGACACCTTTGACGGCTTCTGCGGCCCGGTTCCGTGCGGCTTGCACGAGGTTGGCCGGGAGCGGTGAGTCATCTCGAACGTCGTAGTACGTCAGATCGTGGAGTGTCTGCTTGCTGGTGATTTTCCAGTCTGGTTCCCACGCTACGTTTACGACGTAGTTAGCGGCATCAAGGAAGTGATCAATAGTCTGGTAGAGAAGATCAGCAGCACTCTCGTCCACATCGAGTTTGATGGGAACGGTTCGAGTGGCTGAGTCTTCCACCATCTGTGTTTCATGTGTATTTATATTGGTTTGGATTGGCGTGGGGGAGTTGGCCAGCCATCGAGCGTGGGTTGTGTCCATGTTGTCGGCTTCCTCCCGCGCCTAAAGTCGCGGGTTTCCGCCTTGTGGTCGTATGAGATGGCCCGTAGCGTCGATCGGACCGTGGTGGCGAACCTCGAGCGGTTTGTGTTCAGTGTTGGACTTCTACCCAACGCTTATAGCGTTGGCCGGTGTCCCAACAGATGAGAGATGGCCCGGAAACCGCTGTTCCAGTACACCCACATCGAGGCCGGTCTCGTCGAGAACGTCGTGCTTCGGCCGACCGACGACACCGAGACGTACCCCTCGGGCTGGAAGTACACGCTCCATCTGGGCACTCTCGACGACCTCACGCTCGTCCGATACGACAACTCCCACGAGGACACGAAGGGCCACGAACACCACACCGCAGCCGGTGACCTCGACGACGTCGAGTTCCCCGGAATGGAGGACCGGCTTGTCGAGTTTTGGGCGAGCGCGGACGAGTACTGGGACGCCGTCGGCGGCGATCCGCCCCGGCCGCACTGATCGAACACCACCCGACACACCCTGACCATGACCACACTCCACATCACCGTCGACGACCGAGAACAGCTCCGTGAGGACGCGCTCCAGTTCGTCCAAGACGTCGAGGCCGACAATCTCGACGATCAGGATGGAACAGCAACGCTCCAGTTCGGCACTTACGACGACTTCGTCGACAGTCTCACGCCGCTGCGCCTTGAGCTCATTCGGGCGATCGCGGAAGAGGTGCCCGAGAGCATGCGCGAGGCAGCGCGTCTCGTTGAGCGTGACGTGTCTGATGTCCACTCGGACCTGAAGCAGCTGGAAGTACTGGGCATCCTCACGCTCGAAGAGGGCGGACCCAGCGGTGCGATTCAACCCGTCGTTCCGTTCGACCGCATCGAGGTCCGCATCGACTACCCGCTCATCGATAGCGGAGACGCCGATGGTACACCCGCGAGCGCGTAGTCACCACCCACCGCTCTCGGAGTGTTGTAAGGTTCTCTCAGAGTAGGTTGTACTGAGCGATCCGGCCTACTGGCTCTGTTGAAATCCTCACCAAGAGACATATTATGACTCAGTCGCGGTCAATACAGGGAACGCATTTACTATTGAGATCAGTAATTGAAGTATGGATGAGGTCCGTCGTTTCGACTTGGAGAATCCGTGGCTGTTCGTTTTCACGAACGTTGTTGTCGGGATAGTAGTCGTGAGTGCTACCCAAGTTATACTGTTCAATGGCGAGTTGACCAGTGCGGTCATGCAGGGAGGGCTATACGGTCTCGTTGTTGGAATTACGATGTTCTATCTCAGAAAGGACGACTGGTTCTGATACATTCCGTCAATACGCAGCTCTCATCGACCGGCTGTTTCAGGCAAGAATATGTCTGAAGAATAGGGTTTCAACAGAGCCGGCCTACTCGAATTGGGAGATGATTCCGTGTGAGATACGCGCCCTGTGTTCAGCAGGAAATTGAAAACATATCACCAATTGAGGGTTTCAACTGAGTCAAGTCAGCGAGCTTTTGCATTGAGGGTTGTGGGGCGTCTAGCGACGGCCAGCACATCGTCATCCTCACTTGCTGCCGGCAGGTGGATCGTTGCGACCGTTCCATTCGCTTCGTCTCGGGACGCAACCCGGAAGGAACCGCCGTACCGCGTGATGACCCAGTTGACGAACCACAACCCGAGTCCAGACCCATGTTCGAGTGCTGACTCCGTTCCTGACTCAACGACCGCGCGCTCCATTTGGTTGATCCCTGGGCCATCATCGGTGATCGTTACGGCAATCTCATCGCCGTCATCATGCGCCGCGAGTGTTACTGTCGTGTTATCCGCTGGATCGTGAACCAAGGCGTTTCGCATCACCTCCGCAAGTGCCGCGGCAACCTCACTCCCAGCAACTACATCGCGCGGTGTCTTGGTAACCTTCTCAACAGTTGCTTCGGGGTACTCGTCAGCGAACTGCTGATGGAGACCATCAAACACGTCGTCCAGATCGACGCGCTCAGGGTTGCGGTCCTCTTGTGCGACCGCATGGAGGTCGCGTGCACGGTCAGCGAGCGAAATTACATCCTCAGCCGCCGACGCAACCATTTGCCCAGCACCCGTCGCGCCAGTAGCACCACCGAGCACGATGTTCATTTTGTTCCGAAGGTTATGCCTCAGCACACGGTTCATCACGTCTAACAGTTTTTCACGTCGCTTCCGAGGTGTGATGTCCTGTTGAAACCCGATGAACTGTACTGTCTCGCCGGCCGCATTTTCAACGGGCGTCACCGTCACCTCGTTCCAGAACGCAACACCGGACGCCCGGTAATTCAGAATCTCGACCGACACGGACTCCTCAGCCATAATCGCCTCTCGAAGCGCTGCAACCGACGACTGGTCGGTCCCGTCACCTTGGAGGAACCGGCAGTTCGTCCCGATTACCGCGTCACGGTCGTACCCGGTCAGATCACAGAACTTCTCGTTCACGTACGTCACCGGGAGGTCGTCCTGCGCCGCATCCGCGATCACGATTCCGACCTCCGCTTTATTCATCGCCCGGTCTTTCACCTCAAGCTCGCGGCGACGCTCCTTCCGCTCCGTCACGTCACGCGCCACCCCTTGAATCCCGGCTTCACCACCAATACCGTCGTCGAACGGCTGCGCGTTAATCTCGAACACACGCCGCTCCCCACCCGCCGTTTCAAGTTTCAATTCAACGCCTTCGACCATCTCGCCCGCTAGCACACGCTGGTACAACTCCAGTGACTCCTCGATGTCCGTACTCACGGACATCTCTATGAACGACGTGCCGACGAGCTCAACTGGGTCGTAACCGAGCACCCGCTCCACAGCAGACGACACGTACGTGAACTCCGCAGACGAATCGATACGGAAAATAATGTCCGTACTCGCGTCGGCGATCCCTTCGAACCGTTGTTTTTCGGCCTCAAGCTGGCGGTTTCGCTGGGCGAGTTCCGTCTCATACGACTCCCGCTCTAACGCCTTCCCGATACGCTCAGCTAATAGCTCCACGAACAACTCCTCCGACTCGGTGAACGGGTCGGCACGCCCATCGCGATCGGCGAAACACACTGTTCCATACAACTCATCGCCGACCGTGATCTTCGCGCCAACGTACGTTTCCAACCCGAACGTCTCGATGGACGTATCCGCGATGTCAGCACTAGAGTCAGCGTCTTGAACTGACAACACCCCGTCAATCTTTACTGTCTGCTGACAGTACGCATCTTCAAGCGGGCACTCCTCGCCCGGCTGGAGCAACGGGTGGTCACCGGTTGACTGAACGATTCGCTGTGTTCCGTCAGTAATCCGGGTGAGGAACCCAGTCGAAACCCCGAGGTAATCTGTGCCGATCCGGAGTTCGCTCACAACCTCTTCCACGGGAGCATTATCGAGCGTGATCGAGAGCGCTGACTCTCGCTGAGGATGCGGATCAAACTGGGACACGATACTAATTCTAGTTACGGTTTGATACGTATAAACCCGTTGCGGCGGGAAAATAGCCGTTTCAACCATTTTGCCGAACCAATCTGAGATTGCTTCCTACAATCTTCGCAACAGGTGTAATATCCCAACTCAGCGGTGCGGTGCCGTGGGATTCCCGCGTCTGCAGGTGCGGGAGGATGTCAATCTATGTCGTCATCGTCGTAGTCGGTCGTAACCACCGCACTGCGAATATCTTGGTACCGCTGTGAATTCTGTAAGTCTTCAAGACCGATATTGAGGGTCCCCGAGGCTTCTTTGTCGGTCGCAACACCGCTCGTGAGAATACTTTGAACCCCCTCTTCAATAGTCATGTCTATGTCATACACATCCGACTGAGGAATATACGTTAACAGCCCACCAGTCACTGGGTTTGGTGCTAACGGCAGGAACATTGAGACCATCTCCTCGTGATCGGTTGAGTCTTCAATCGTTACCGGGGCGTCACCAGTCTTGAACCCGAGCACGTAGACGTTCTCGTCGAAACACTGGACGAGCTTCACCTCCTGAAACTTGTTGTCCTGTTCGTCAAGAACTACGTCCCCCATCCGCCGAAAGCTCTTGTACACTGTTCCGACGCCTGGGATTGATGACAACATGAGATCGAAGACATCCACGACCCGCTGACCGTAGTGATTGCGCCCCACAACCCCGACGATAGCGATAACGAGCACAAGGACCGCGATCGCAATGAGCTCGGAAACGAACGCCACAACGTCGGTGTAGATCCCGATTTCGATGAGCAACTGGACAAATCCGCCCGACTCAATACGTTGGATAACACCAGCCCATCTTAGGATCCGAATAAGCGGGTCTAGCGCATTCCGAATGAATCCGATCGCGATGCTGACAATATATAGCGTCACGATGACGGGAATCATGATTGCGACACCCGTGATCAGCGAATTGTATGCGCGCGAGTACAGAGATTTCCCGGTTTGTTTCGCCCGGGTCGCGACTTGGGAGGGCTTGCTATCGTCAGGCGAAGACATAAGTTGTACTTATGGGAGGATTAGTAAAAGAGATACTCATTACGAAGGAGCGACTGCGTATGGCGACTTCAAACAGGAGCAAGTGCTTCATCAAAATAGGAGTGTACAGGTCAGTATCGGCGAGACCACTCGCAACGTAATCCCTCCGTACCGGCTCTGTTGAAATTCTATTCTTCAGATATGTTCTTGTCTGAAACAGCCGGTCGGTGGGAACTGCAAGTGGTTCGGCTTCCCTGGGATAATATTTTATCCAACGCAGATCTTCTTGATATATGCTCTCTTTGCCCTCACCCGCTACACGACAATTCCTTGTATTCGGCTCTGTTGAAATCCTATTGTTCAGACATAATACCGTGTGAAACAGCCGGTGGATGAGAACTGCGAATTGACCATAGAATATTCATGATACCGTCAGTTTAGAAATCACTATGGCCCTCTCTCTGTCAGCAACCATCGCCTACAGCTTTTTGGCATCTGCTATCGTTGGCCTTTCTCTTAGCCGTTTTACCGATCGAATGTCTGT
>Ga0209946_1000596_pt1 | contig 14925 bp, 11 predicted proteins | sample SalPon2_A_H2O_MG_FD_185704 | JGI IMG/M metagenome (GOLD analysis project Ga0209946, IMG submission 185704) | Salt pond water microbial communities from South San Francisco under conditions of wetland restoration - Salt Pond MetaG R2_A_H2O_MG... | ecosystem: Environmental > Aquatic > Non-marine... | reverse complement strand
ATCTCGATGCGCCGCTGGAGGTGGTCCCATTCGCGGGCGATCTCACGACGACGATCTTCTTCGTCAACGTCGAGAGTCTCGTCCGCGAGCGTCCCACGTAGTTGGTTCGGTGACTCGACGCCGAACTCGTCCTCCCAATCGCGAATCTGCGTCTTCATATCGGCGAGACGGTCCGTGAGTTCCTCGACAGTGTGCCCGCTGTCCCGGAGACGCATCGCCTCCTGCATCGCCTGACGGCGATAATCAGGGTAGTACGTCGTATGAGTACCGCTTTCGTCACGGTGGAGAATCCCATCGTCGACGAGCCGTTCGAGGACGCGCTTGGTTGGTTCGTGTGACCAGTCCGCTTCGGAGGCGATCCAGTTGGCCGTCCGCGGCTCCGACACCTGCCGGGCGGTCATCCGAACCCGGTCTTCACCCGTGGTCTGGCGTTCCATCAGACTCTCGGAGTTCGATCCGTCGTCGGTCATACAACATCGTTCGAGCTTTGTCTTAATATAGATTGAGGCCATTAGTCCTATATCGAATCTTTTTCTTCGGTATCCTCCCGAGCTCAGCTGAGGAGACTCAGACAAATCCCGAACCTCGGTCTTGGCGGCTCTACCCCGGGGGAAGCGCCGTCGTGAGGCGGTTGCAGCATTCGTGCTTCACCGACGGCGTCGGGGTACTTCAAAGTGGTCGTGATTATTCGTGTAATCACGTCCAGATGCGTATTTGCCTGAAGTACCGAATTCTGGTAGTAGCAGGGTTAATATCCAAGAAATCGGTTTTATAAATTGTATATCGCTATACCAAAACTGAGTCGGTGGAAGTTGAGACTATACCTGGTTTAGCGGGGCTGTGATGCGTGAATTTGGCCGGTTCTGTCAACGCAGACCACCTCAAATCACTCCCCAAGCGGTCATTCCTATCACACTTCCAATTGTATGGGCGAATTTTCGCGACTTCCAACAGTGTAGCCACTCAGACGGCGCGCTAACCTAGACTGAGTGTCTCTCTATCCGATTCCAGTCTCCTTCTTCAGCAGCGTCAGCGTGTTGTCGGCTGTTACGATCGGTGAATGTTCGTACTCACCAGTCAACTCAACCTGCACGAGCAGATCGACAGCCCGCCAGATCGAGTACAACAGGCAGGCGAATGCGAAGTAGAAGAACCGTAGCCCGAAATCCTTCGACGTCGTCGCCGCCATGAACCGCTTTATAGATCTATAGCCGCTCTCGATCTCCCACCGATACCCGTACTCCGTGAGGTGACCACTCCCGCAATTCGTCATGAACACCGAATATTGTCGATGGTCGTCGTGCTCTGAGTCTTCTTTTCGACGATAGATGAGCGTCGTCTCGTGCCACTCGTTCTTCCCGAGGTGGAGCTTCCGGTCGGTCTCGTATCGGTCCCGGTCACGCTGGAGCAATCGCTTGGCCTGGGCTTTCTCGCTAGTCTGCATCCGCTTCGGAACGACGTAGGAGAGCCCTCGCTGGCTGATCATCTCCAGGACGTGCTGGCTATCGAACTCCCGATCCATCAGCACGTTATCGACGTGAACGAGGTCCTCAGCCGAATCGAGCAAGTCTTCGACGATTTCCAGTCGTGTCTCCCCCTTTCGGACGGGGCGCGCGTCCAGCACGATTGGGACGGCATTGCCGACCAGCTGTACTGTCGCCCACTGGTAGGCGTATTGGTCACTCTTCTCTTTCGTTCCGATGATTTCGTCTTCGTAGCCCGTCCTGTCACCGGTGAAAGGGTCGGCTTCGGTAATGTCGATGGCGACGACTCCGGCTCGAAAGAACTGCTCTGTCTCCGCAACTTCGTTTAGGAGCCGAGTGGTGGCCTGCTGGTACATCGCTCGAATCTCTTCAATCGAGAGGTCTCGAATCTGCTCCCGATGAGCGTGCCCCAGCGGTGTCCGATCCCGAGTCGACTCGTAGAGGAAACTACGAGCACCTTCGTTTGCAGCCAGCCGCTCGCGAAGGCCGAGATATGTCTGCAGGCCCCAGTAGGCGTTCTCGTGGATCTCACAGCCCTCTCCACGGTCCAGAGAGAACGCGGGAAAGACGACACGGCTGACGTGCTTGGTGACTCTATCGGCGTTGTCTAGAATGGCTCGATCGTCTGGAACCGATTCGTCCACGTCATCGCCACGAGCCGGGAGGATCTGCTCCGGTTCGCGGGGGACGGTGACGTCGGCGTTCTGCGCTTTGATGAGGATCGTTCGAGCCGCTTTCTGGACCGTCTCGCGAAACTCATCAGTGAAGCGTGTGTGCCAACTGCGCCAGAGTGTCGATTGGTCAGGCACTGTCTCCAGCCCAAGCCGCTCGCAAAGTTCCGGATGACTTTCGAGGTACTCGTAGAGTGCTGTTTCGTGCTCCCATCCGTGAAGTTCTTTCAGAACGAACACGCGAAACAGGGTGTCCATCTCGTAGTGTGTCGGATCCTCGTAGCAGTCATGGGCCTCGAATTGGAAGTAGGCCAGCGGAAGTTCGGAGACGAACTGCTCAACAGAGATGTGCTCATGGTGCGTGAACCAAGCTCCTGAGACGATCCGGACATCCGACTCTAATCCGGTAAGTGAGGTGCGGTCGTACAACGGTGTCGAATCGTACGCTGGCCACTCAACGTACGACAGTCGTGCAATTTGTCGAAAGACGGTTCTCCGAGATTCAGTAGTAATGGCCACTACCGGACAATCGTTCTGGCCCCCTCAAGAACACGTCTACATCTAACGAAAAGGCCCGCTTCTTACAGAAGCTGACGTTTTATTCGTAATCTTTTGGTTTAGTCGCTTCCGCGCTCCCCTGTTCAGAAATGTCAACAGCTTCGCTTGCCGAGGCAGCCTGTCTTTTCTCTTTCACTCGTTGTTCAATCGACGCCTGCATCTCACGCATAAACTCGTCCACCGTGTTACCCATGAGGATGACCGGTCGGCCATCGGTGAACAGTTCAGTTAGAACCTGCTCCGGGTCCGCATTTTGACTGTGGCACTTGGTTGGAACATCGACGTTTTCGGCGAATGCGCGTGTGTTAGCCCCACCGATGTGAGCTTCATCGATTAACTCTCGCTCGAATAGCAACTCGATATATTGAGCAAATGACGCTGTACGCCCCCGCCGGTCTCTTCGGAGGTACACGAACGGGGTGATACATTCGTCATCGACGAGCACCCGTCGAACCATCTCAGTACTTTCGACATCGTTCACCTCGGCAGCGTTGAAGATGAGTCCGTCTTCAAGTTCTATCCACGTTGGTTGGATCGCACTGAGGAACGATTCGATCTCCTCGGCTGGAAGTGGCGGTTCGCCAACAACATCTAACACCGCATTAACTGCGTGGATCGTTTCAGAACCGATTAGCCCTTCGTGTTCGTCGGGAATATCAACCTGCTCGATAGTCCCTCCGCGGCGTTCGATCTCTTTTTGCATATATTCGTGCAACACCGGGTGTTGCTCGCCGCTCACAACGTGTGTTCCCGCTGGGACCGACCGCGCAAACGAACGTGCAAGGTCTGTCCTGGTCTTTCCAAGGGTATCTGTGTGGTCCTGACGGACGTTTGTTAACACGATGATGTCCGGATCGGTCAGACGCTGGTTGAACAGCCGGGTCGTGTATTCTGTGATACCTTGATTCTCGAAGATAGCGACGTCGTCCGGCTCGTACGCATCGAGTTCGGGGACGAACTCAGCGATGAGACTGATATTCTCGTAGAGCGTCGTTCGAGGCCCCCGTCGTTCGATAGGATGGACCTCGCCGTTGTGGATCAGTAGTGGATGGTTGCCGGTGATCTTCGTGAGCGTGTCGTACCCTCGGCGGTTGAAGACGTCGTCGAGCCGTTGGGTGGTTGAGGATTTACCGCGAGTCCCCGAGACGACAATCTGGGTATCGATCTGATCGAGGACCTTACGATGTCGAATACCCCTCGTTGCTTCACTAACCAGCCCTGTTAAACTCGACGAGCCGACTTCGATTGGCTTCGGGCCAGTCTTCCACTCGTACTCTGCCCCAACCAAGAACATCGGCAGCGCCCCCGCCGCATAGTCGAGGAACTGGTCCGCCGCGGACTGTGCTGCCATTTCCGTCGGGAAGCGATCGGCACTATGTCCCAGTACCCCGTTTGCAGTTTGGAGCCGCCAGACCCAGTTGTTTCGTTCCTCCGGAAGCTCTCCTGACGGTGTGGCCTCTTGTTCGACGATTATGTCGGGCGCGTCGACATCGGTGTCTGGGAAGGACTCTTCGTTCCCCGATAGTTCTGCAACAGCGGCGCGAACAATGTCAATTGCATCGCGTGCTGCTCGGGATGTGTCGTAGTGGCGGCTGCCGGTTGCTAGTACCTCCGCTGGGCCCCTAAGACGCCACGACCAGCCGAACCCACGGCCGTAGATCTCGAAGGCAGTCCGACTCATGTTTCACCCCCTTCAGAGAGAACCGACGCAGAGAGAACCTCATCTTCACCCGGGGGTGACACAGTATACCAGTACGCGACACCCAGGGCAGCCACCCAGAGAACCGCTGCAATCCCCAGGACAGGCAACGTCAGCTCTTGTGGAAACCCACGAGGTTGGGGAGCACTGAACAGTCGAGCGACGATCAAAGCGGGGACAAAGACCACGATCTGAAGCGGGACGACGAGGCGGCGCTCGAATGGTGCCGACGCATGCGCGTTGTACGCCCCAACGCCTGCCAAAATCGCAGTAAAGAACGCCGACAGCCCTCGCTCAATTGGTACGACAAACGTCAGCGATACTGCGGCGAAGATCGCGACTGCGACAGTCACTCCGAGAAGCACTCGTCCGTACCGGAGTGTGAGGTAGTTCGACAACTGGATGAAACCGAACGATAGCGCAAGCAAAAGGACGTACAGGATTACGAGCCAATAGCTCGCTAGCGCGTAAATCGCGAGGAGGACCGCACCAATGATTCCGACCCGAACACCGAACCGGCCCCGGAGCCGTTCAGATAGAACCAGCCCACCAGCGAACAGTCCGGCCACAATCTTTCGAGGGAGGATGACAGATTCGGGGTCGATGGGCACTGCAACACCTTTGTAGATAGCGACGTCTGCCGTCGAAGAGAAGAGGACTGGGGGCGTCAGCGCACCAAATTCACGCGCATATCCATTGGAAACCAGTACCCAACCGAGCGCAGTGAGGGTAACGAACAACCCGATACTCGCCAAGAGGTCGTTTCGTCGATACTCCGGCTTGATTCGATGGTAATTGTACGCTGCGAGTCCAGGAAGAATACTTCCCAGAAACGCAACCACTCCCACCTCAAGTCCTAATTGCAGGATGAAAAAGAGCGTGACTACTGGAACGGCTGTGCCGATGACCATCGCTGCGATGAGCTCGTCACGACCAAATATCAATGTTCGACGACGGAGGATCCACAGCCCGACGTACGCGGCTGCCGCGCTCAACACAAAAACGGGGAGCATGACGAAGTTCTTCAAAGAGTACACGGCAAGAACGGGAATGGTGATTGACCCTCCCATACGATACCCGGTGAACTGAGTGATAGCCCCGACGCTCAAGAGACCGATAACGGCGACTAGTGTGGCCACCCACATTGTGACTATCTACCAGCTAATGCACCTTTACTGTTTCAACTGAAGCGGTAGCGCGGAGTCTCCTTCCTCAAGGAGCGACCGGAGGGAGCGAGTAGGGGGGGAAGAGCGCGTTCGTGTTGGTCGCAAGCACTAATCTATAAGTAGCCTATTGATCACATTGAACACGTGGCAGACGACTACGTACGTCGGACGGCAATCACTCGTCTTGAAGTGACGGACGAGCAACGCGACCTCCTCGAAGAGACGATCTCCGAGTGGAAGCGTGGTTGCCAACTCGCCACGGACATGGCGTGGGGGAAGTGTAACGCCAAGAGCGACGTACAACCTCTCGCCTACGACGACGTCCGCGAACACACCGACCTCGGGAGTCAGCACGCGATTCTCGCCACCCACCAAGCCGCACAAGCCATCACCAGCTGTCTCGAACGGAAGGCGAAGGACAAGAAGGTGAGTAAGCCCACCTTCACCGCACCCACGGTGAAATACGACACCCGGTCCATGACGGTATTTGATGATGATACGGTGTCGCTCTCCACCACAGAGAGTCGCGTCCGGTGCGACCTCGCACTCTCTGACGCCGACGATGGCTACCAACGGCAATACCTCGACTCCGACAACTGGAGCGTCACGGAAAGCACGCTCACCGTCCGTGACGGCGACTACTTTTTACACATCGGCTTCCGCCGACCCAAGACCGACACCGAACGGAACACTGCCGAGGACGGAACGGTCCTCGGGGTTGACCTCGGTATCGAAAACCTCGCCGTCACAAGCACCGCCTCTTTTGTCAGCGGGCGGGAGTTAACCCACAATCTCCGAGAGTTTGAGAAAGTACGCGCTGGCCTGCAACAGACCGGGACGCGAAGTGCCCACCGAACGCTCGAACAGTCGAGTGGCCGTGAACTTCGCTACGTTCGGGATGTGCTCCACCGAGCATCCAACGCTATCGTCTCGGAAGCGCTCCGGTACGAGTGCGACGTGATAGCCTTCGAGGACCTAACCCACATCCGCGACCGCACGGGGGCGTCGTGGGGTCACAGGTGGGCGTTCCGAACGCTGTATGAGCAAGTGGAGTACAAGGCCGAAGCGGAAGGTATCTCGGTGAAGCAAGTCGGGTCGGCGTACACGTCGACGCGGTGTGCCAAGTGTGGGTTCACGGCAGACGAAAATCGCCCGACTCGCAACGACTTTCGATGTGTGAAGTGTGAGTCGGAAGCGAACGCAGACTACAACGCGGCGAAGAACATCGGGATGCGGTATGTCCGTCGAGGCCAACAGTCGTCTCGGCGGACGGGCGACAGTCAACTCGCCCTGAAGTCTGGAACGGTGACACCGAGTGGCGGATTCACCGCCCACCCGGACGGGTTCGAGGCCGAGTTCATGGACAAGCCCCACCCTCAAAACGCCGAAGGCGTTTAGGGTGGGGTAGTTGACTTCTGTACGGTTGCTTACTGGAGAGTTTGCTGTACACGTCCGTACAGTTCGGATTTATTGAAGGGCTTCGCCAGGAAATCGTCCGCGCCTGCCTCGAGCGCTCGAACGATGTCCTCCTCCCGACTCCGAGATGTCAGTATAATAACCTGAATGTCCTGCATCCCGTCGTTCTCTCGGATATGGTCCAGAACCGAAAACCCGTCCATCTCTGGCATCATGACGTCGAGAATGACCGCGTTCGGTAATGAATCCGGGGACTCTTCTAAGTACTCCCATGCCTCCAGACCATCTTTTACAGTCTCCACATCGAACTCCTCACTGAGACTAACATCGATCATCTCTCTGATGTCTTCGTCGTCGTCGGCAGCCAGAATTTCCGCAGGCATACTAGCAGCGTATCCGTCCCGTTTCCTTATATTGACCGACATACCACAACTCCCTCGATTATTGCGCTTTTCAGTGTCAGCGACCTCGATAGCCCACGAGAGTGTCTCGCAAGAAATATTTAACCAGTTAGACAGTCCAATCTCTGTAACTGTGCTCGGTACTACTGATGAACTGGACGATCCAATCCGCGTCCTCTACGTGAACTCCGATCCCGCATTCGCGGAGTTGGTTCAAACCAAACTCCAACAGACGAGTACCGAGATCGACTGTATACCTGCCGACGGTATCGACGAAGCACTGCACCATCTTGCTACGGAACGAATCGACTGTATCGTAACGGCGTACTCGCTCGAAGATTCCGACGGTATCGGGCTTACGGAGTCGATTCGCCAGCAGAACGACGATATCCCGATACTCCTCTTTACTGGACAAGGGAGTGAAGAAATCGCGAGCAAAGCGACTCGTGCCGGCGTCTCGGACTACATCCCAGTCCGATCGGAGCGTGATAACTTCACACTACTCGCGGCCCGTATTCGAACGCTCACGAAGGCTACTCGTAAACAAACGGAGGCCGAGCAGACCAAACGCCGCTTCCGACGAACGCTCGAGCGCGCAACTGACGCGATTTACGCCGTCGATAGCGACTGGCGCATCGAGTATATGAACGAGAAAATGGCCGAACGAATCGGCCGTGACTCGGACGCGCTCGTCGGAGAAGCCATCTGGGAAGAGTTCCCGTCGATCGTCGGGACGGAACTCGAAGACAAGTATCGAACGGCGATGGAGACTGGTGAACCAGTATCGTTCGAACAGCATCTGGAAGAGCCATTCAACTACTGGGTCGAAGTGCGAGCGTTTCCAGATGACGACGGGCTGACCGTCTTTTCACGTGAAATTACTACCGAGCGAGAGCGGGAACTGAAGCTAGAGCGCAGTGATGCGATTCTGGAGAACATCCACGACGTCGTGTTCGTCCTCGACGAGCAAGGTGATATCGAGTTCGCGAATACGGCTGCAAAGCGGTTGCTCGCAGGGGATCAGTCGGCCCAGCTCACAGGACAACAGTTCGAAACGGTCGTCGGTGACCGCGTTAGCAATTCCGATATAACGCGATTCTCCCAGGCAGTCGAATCGACGCTCGACGAGATCGAGAGCGATGGTGGGTCCACCGGGTTGTACGATGCAGACCTCCAACTCGACGTCGTGGTCGGGACCAGCGAGCGGACATTCGACGTCCGGGTAACCCCGTTCCAGAGTCGCAAAAGCAAGCAGGTGCTCGTTGTCGCTCGAGACGTGACCGAACAAAGCGAGGTAAAGCGTCAATTGGAACGAGAGCGGGACGCACTCCAAGACCTCCAGGCGGTCATGGGAGAAAGCGATGTCTCGGCCGAGTCACGCCTCCAGAATCTCTTGGAAGTCGGTTGCCAGACGCTCGGGCTCGAAATCGGCATCGTCTCGCGGATTCAGGACAGCGACTACACGGTCGAAGCAGTTCACGCACCGGAAGCCGATATCGAAGTTGGCGATCAGTTCGATCTCGAATCGACGTACTGTGCGGAAGTCGTCGGCACGGATTCGGTCTGTTCGTTCGTCGACGCCGTTAGCGACGGGAAAGAGACGCATCCTGCCTACCGTGAGTTCGAGTTAGAATCGTACATCGGCGTGCCACTCGTTGTCGACGACACGCGTTACGGAACCGTCAATTTCTCGAGTCCGACAACGCGACTCGCGCCGTTCGGAGCGCTCGAACGAACGTTCGTCGAGCTGGTCGCACAACTCGTGAGTACCGAAATCTCGCGTCGTCGTGACCGTGCCGAACTCGAACGTCAGGAGTTCCTCTTCGACCGCGTTCAGGACATCGCAGATATCGGTATATGGGAATTCATCCCATCGAGCGGCGAACTCGCCTGGTCTGACGGGGTCCGCCAGATCCACGGTGTCGACGAGGACTACGAGCCCTCCCTCGACGACGCGATCGAGTTCTACCACCCCGACGACAGAGAGACGATTACCGCAGCAGTCGACCGAGCAATCGAAGACGGGGAACCGTACGACCTCGACCTCCGAATCGTTCGACCCGACGGAGCGGTGCGTGACGTCCGGGCGTGGGGAGAATACGTCGACGACACACAGCGCGGCGACGCAGTACTTCGGGGTGTTTTTCAGGACATCACGGAGCGAGAAGCGGAACGCCGTGAGCATCGAGAGCTCGCGGAGGAATACGAGGCGTTGCTCGAAACGTCTGGAGACGCGATATTCTTGCTTGACGTCGATACCGCTGGTGAGGACCCTTCATTCGAGTTCGCCAGACTCAGTCCCGGATACGAGTCACAGACCGGAATTACGACCGAGGAAGTTCGCGGCAAGACCCCACGAGACGTGTTTGGCGACCAGGAGGGTGCTGAACTCGAGGCCAATTACACTCGCTGCGTCGATCAGGGGGCCCCAATCTCGTATCGCGAAGAACTCGACATCGGTGACGGTGCGCAGTTCTGGGAGACCAGCCTCGCACCGGTCGTCGTCGATGGCGAGACTGTTCGAATTGTGGGTATCGCTCGAAACGTTACCGAGCAAGTCGAACGAGAGCGTGTGCTCGAGGCGACGAATCAGCGACTGGAATCGCTCATCGAGGCCACGCCACTCACAGTTATGGAGATCGACACGGATGGGACCGTCATCCGCTGGAACGACGAGGCTGAGACCATGTTCGGCTGGTCGCCCGAAGAAGTGCTCGGAGAATTCAATCCAATCGTCCCGGATGAGCAGCAGGAAGAGTTTGCCTCACACCGGCAGCGCGTCCTAAACGGCGAGCGAATCCGAGCAAAGGAGATACGGCGAGAGACGAAAGACGGAGACGAACTGGACCTGCTCTTGTCGGTCGCGCCGGTTACAGGCCCCGACGGAGAGACTACGAGCATCCTCGCCGTCTTGGAGGACATAACCGAACAGAAACGGTTGGAAGCTCGCCTCCGCTCGCTTCAGGACACCGCACAATCGCTCAGCGGCGCTGAATCAAGCGACGAGATCGGAGCGATCGCCGTCGATGCCGCGGCCGAGATACTGGACCTCGATATCACCGGAATTTGGGAGTACGACGACCGAGAGAACGTGCTCGTCCCAATTACGGAAACGTCCGAAGCACGAGACCTGTTTGGCGAGTCTCCCCGGTTCACTCCTGGAGACAGTCTGGCTTGGGACGTGTTTGAGTCCGGGGAAACTCAGGTATATGATGATATCCAAGCTGAGGGTCAACCCCACAATCCGAACACAGAGATACGGAGTGAGATTCTCGTCCCACTAGGTGAGTATGGGCTTATGTCGACGGGGTCAGTTTCCACGCAGGTCTTTTCTGAGACGGACGTCGACCTGTTCCGGATTCTCGGTGCAACTGTCGAGGCAGCACTCGCACGAGCGAGCAGGGAGGAAGAACTCCACCGACAGAACGAGCGACTTGACCAGTTTGCGAGCGTCGTTGCCCACGACCTGCGAAACCCGCTCTCTGTCGCAAAGGGGTTCCTCGAAATCGCGGGGGAGACCGGGAAGGCGGAGCACTTTGAAAAAGTAGAATCCGCACACGACCGAATTGAACGACTCATCGAGGACCTCCTGACGCTGGCACGTGGGGAGACGACGATCGAGGATGCAGAAGAGATCGACCTCGAGAGTATTACGACGGAGGCGTGGGGATACGTCGATACTGAGGAGGCAACGCTTACAGTCGCAGATGGAATTCCGACAGTCACCGGGGATGCAGGGCGGCTGACCCAACTCTTCGAGAATCTCTTCCGAAATGCAATCGAGCACGGTGGTGCCGACGTCACGGTGACCGTGGGTGGACTAGACGGAGACGATGGATTCTACGTTGAGGATACCGGTAGCGGGATTCCCCAGGAAAAGCAAGACGACGTGTTCAAACACGGCGTCACGTCCAACGAGGGGGGAACCGGGTTCGGCCTCTCGATTGTGGCCGACATCGCGAAGGCGCACGGTTGGACGGTTTCGGTGACAGACGGAAGCAATGGCGGGGCACGATTCGAGTTCAAGCGGTCGAAATAGTACCCGTTGTCAGTGAGCAAACCGTGCCTGCGGCCTATGCATTGAGAGAGCCAGTCTCAACTTCTCTCGGGGCACATTCTGCGCGCGGTCACCCATCACCGAGTTCCGAAAGCCGAGCCTGGATTTCCTCGGCATCCGCCTCAGAGAGCGCCTCAACACCGAACTGGACGAGTAGCGGGTAGAAGTGGCGGTTCTTCTTGAACTCGTCCTGGCCCGCCTTCCGGAGTTTTAGCTGGGACTCAAGGTAGGTGTCCTCCATCTCGTCGAGGACATCGTCGGGAATGTAGATCGTCCGCCCGTTCCACTCGTCCTTGATGTTCGTTTTCGTTTTGTTCGTTTCGTTCGTTTCACTCGTTGAAGTCGATTCGGTCGTTTCGGTCGATGAACTGGTTTCCACCGTTTCACTCACCTCACTCGTTTCGCTGGAATCGTCCTCGTCGTCCTCCTCTTCGTAGTTGCCCTCGATGCCGGAAGCATCACCCCAGCCGTCGCTCATGCTTTCACCTCCTCAGGTACGGTCTTCTCATACGTCTCGTCGAACAGGTCGGCGATCTCGTTGAACAGGTCGCGTGCATCCTCGACGCGCTGGTTCTCCTTACCGAAGCCGAAGACCGATACCCCTTCGCCAATCGACTGAGAGAGATCGGTCCGCTTTGGAATTTCGAAGAGAGGGAGCGAGTACGCCGATTTGATCTCTTCGATGGTAGCACGGTGCTCGCTGTTCTGCTCAACACGGTTACAGACAATCGCGAGCCGGTTAATGTCTCCATATGCCGGTTCGAGGGAGCTCAGCTGCTTTGCGAAAATCTGGAGGCTGTTGGCGTTGAGCTTCTCTGGAATGACGGGGATGACGACGTTGCCGGTCGCGACGAGCGCGTTGTCGGTGAGGACGTTCAGGGATGGCGGCGTGTCGACGATGATGTAGTCGTAGTCCTTCTCGAGCTCGTCGAGAGTCATCTCCAGTCGTTCCCGGCTCTTGGGCGCTTCAAGCAACGTCTGGATGTTCTTGTTGTTCGCGAGCTTCTCGCTGGCGGGAAGGATGTCGAACTCCTCATGCTCAACGACGATGTCGTTCACCGACTCCATCTGATCGAAGTCGAGGACGTCGAACAGCGTTGTGCGGTCGGTATCGTAGTACAGATCGTTGTAGCCAAGCGAGCAGGTGAGCCCCCCGTGATAGTCGATATCGACCAGGAGGACGTCGTGGCCTCGGGCGGCGAGTGCGCCGCCAGTATGAATGACGTCAGTCGTCTTCCCGGCGCCTCCCTTCTGATTCGCCACCGTGATTCGTGCGGTATTGGTATTGGCCATTATCTTCGTTTTTCTCGTTGTATTCGTTTCGTTCGTTTTGGTCGTTCAGTTCGGTGCGTTCGGTGAGGGTATTTCACTCGGTGAGAGGATTACTACGATGTTAAAACCAACTGTTCGTTCCACTCGTTGAAGCAAACACACTCGTTGCCATCAAAGTATTCGTTATGTTCATTACGTTCGTTTTCCTCGTTTTATTCATCGAGTAGAGGATGCCAGTTCATCCTCTACCAGTTCGTTTCTCAGAATGCGTTCAATTCATTCGTTTATCTCGTTCTGTTCGTTTTGCTCGATGAATTCGTTATAGTCGTTCCGCGTGTTTTCAGCAGGAATCAGGACTACCTTCGAGATGAAGAGAGATCGTGCTTCATGGACAGTCGAGTACGACTTTTAACTTTTATCGGATTATTGGTAACTTCCTGATGTATGAGGTGCTCGACGACCCGGCGGCACAGACTATCCTTGCCATGGAGAGTGTGGAGTTGCGAAGCTAGGCTGTTCTCGATCGCGACGGTTCAGCCGTCGTGGTCGATGTACTCAGCTTCCCATTCTGCTCGCGCCTCAATTTCTCTGTTGCCTCGACGAGTGGTTGTGTACTCGTTGGTCCGACGGTCTCGCTGACTTTTCTCGACAAGTCCCTTCTCAACGAGTGTGTCGAGATTCGGGTAGAGCCGGCCATGGTGAATCTCTTTTTCGTAGTAATCCTCGAGTTCGTCTTTGATTGCGAGCCCGTGTGGATCATCCAGACCGAAGATTACGTACAACAAGTCGCGCTGAAAGCCCGTAAGATCATACATACTCCGCATTACGTATTCAACTTTTGAAATAACTACTGATCTTCGAAGTACAGTTCTAATGAACCGCTCCAGACTACTCGTAGTAGCTAATGCGATCAACAACATCCGCGAAGGCGACATTCTCGCGTACATCGGTGATCTCGATAGTGACACGCTCACTCTGTTTGGTGTCGGGAACAATAACGACGAACCCGCGCTCAACACGGGTGATTCCGTCGCCCTGGTCACCGATATCTTCTATTTCGACAGTGCGTTGTTCTCCTTCTTCGACAGGGGGCGTCTGTGACGTTTGCTGGGACTGTGGATCGTCGTCAGTAGTGTTGGTCCCGCTGGTGGTGGGTGACGGCAACACAGCGACACGGTACGTTTCGTCCGCCTCTAGGGTGCCCAGGCGGAGCTCTTGTTCCGGTATCTCAACCACATATGACCCGTTGTGCTCTTCGACTTTCCCTGAGAACAGACACTGAAGTTGATCTGAAATCTCCATTTATAGACGGTACACCTCCATACGCGACGAATATTACTTTATTCTGCTGGCTCCCTACTCCGGCGCTACAACGTCCTCACACGCCGGACACTCGGTCCACACGCCCTCTGTGCCGTCGTCCTTCTCGTACTCAACGAGAACCCATGCTTCCGATATGTCCTCACCACAGTTTGGGCACCGACCCAGGGGCGATTCGTCAGCGCTCATGGAAAGGGAGGAAGGAGCGTGTGACAGTGTTCCTTCCAAATGAATTTTGCCTGGGAGAGAACGTAAGCCTTTGGCGGCTTTGCGGGTCGAACGCACCGAATTTTCGGGGAACACAGATCACCAGTAGCATTAACTCACAGCCACCAAAACGTCGGAGGCCATGAGTGTCCGCACAGTACTTACTCGGCTACTGCCCGGTGACGAGACAGAGGTAGTCATGGAGTGCCGCCAGTGCGGTGAGGATCTTGCGTCGGGCGCAGATGAGTGTCCCAACTGTGGATCAGATGAGATAGAGCGCTTTCAGATTTCAGAGTAGACTGCCGCGTTCGGGATACCTCAGTATTCTTCAGACAGATCATTATCCGAACTGCTAGTCGCTGAAGGGTGCGAATTGGCCGGTGATATTTCTACCAATGTAGAGGTGTTCTGATAACTGTACAAGATACAAGGCGCGAGTCGGCCAAGAAAAGGCAACCTCATTCGAGGAGTCAGATCGGGAACTACAGTAGCCAGCTTGATTGGCCAATTGATGACTACGATCTGAACGATGCCCCGACTCCGTCAGCGATCGCTTGGAGATCGGCCTTCCGGAAGGTGGAGTCGTCGGCCGCCTCGGGCGACTCTGCGATGCCGACGTGCGCCCGGATGAGTCGGCGCATCTGCGGTGTTGATGATTGCCCCGCCTCGTTGCC
>Ga0209946_1000595_pt1 | contig 14933 bp, 22 predicted proteins | sample SalPon2_A_H2O_MG_FD_185704 | JGI IMG/M metagenome (GOLD analysis project Ga0209946, IMG submission 185704) | Salt pond water microbial communities from South San Francisco under conditions of wetland restoration - Salt Pond MetaG R2_A_H2O_MG... | ecosystem: Environmental > Aquatic > Non-marine... | reverse complement strand
CGAGAGAATCGAGCTTGAACCCCACGAGGAAGCTGTCAGAGCGGCTCTCCACGACACCGTTGATGATACCACCATCGAGGGTATGGACGAAGCAGAGCCGTCTCTATACGCCGTGTGTGGCGCGACAGACCTCGACCATATGACGGGAGACCAGAAGCCCGACGACGAAGAGCTTCGGGGTACTGTCTTCGACCCACAGAACGAAGCGTGGAACCACGGTCAAATCAACCCGGACTACGTGAAAGACACTGGCGATGCGTATGAGGCAGTTGACGACACTATGACAGAGCTTCACAAGAAAGGTGTGCTGAAAACGAAGGTACACAGCACGTCTAACGGTGAGCCTGTAGAGATGACGTTCCATATCTCTGACGAGTCTGAAGTGACTGTTCCGACGCCGACGTAAACCGGAACCTTTTTTACCTCTGGTCTGCTACCTTCTTGTATGACCAAACTAAAAGACGTACAGATGGAGGTCGGTGAGTGGTCAGAAGAAAACTTCGGAGCAGAGCAGCCATCCCATTATCCGCTTATGGGAGCAGGAGAAGAGCTTGGTGAGCTTATTCACTCTATTCTCAAGCGCAAGCAGGGAATCCGACAAGACGAAGAAGATGTTGGTGTCGAAGCAGAGCGCGATGCTGTCGGAGACATTGGTGTGTACTTGATGGACTTCCTGTATCGTGAAGGGTATGTAATCGACACGACCGAAGCTATCCGGGCGAACACAGAAGATATGGTCGAAGAGATGAATGAAGCTGAAGTTATTGGTACGCTCTACGGTAGCTATGGTCAGTTATGGCAGCAGTATCCAGACTTCATCGAAAACTTTGCACTCCAGCGGGTCGTGATGATTTTCATTGCACTCGACGTGCTGTGTCAGTTGCGTGACGACCTCGGAGGGTTTGAAGAGTGCCTTGAACTTGCGTGGTACGGAGAAGTGAAAGACCGAGATTGGGACTCTGACGTGGAGGTGTGATAATGCCACGTCGTGTTTTCGCACTCACAGGACGACCCGGTTGTGGCAAGTCATACGTGGCCTCTGAGTTTCGAGATTGGTCACTCCCCGTTGTTGAGTACGGCAAGGAGATGAAGCACTACTACCAGCAGTTTGAGGGCTGCCCTGACTCGACGTGGGAGATGGCCCAAGCACTCCGTGAAGCACACGGACCAGCCGGACCAGCACTGTGTTCATCTGGTGCGATAAGTGCTTCTTTCATCAGTAGTGACTGGATTGTACTCGACGGTGTGCGAAATACAGCAGAGCTTGAGTTTGTCGAGAGTGTGTTCAACTGTAAGACACACCTGATAGCTGTTGAGGTTGACTATGAGACGCGACTACAGCGGTTCTACGAGCGCGGTGAGTTTGAGGAAAGCTATGAAGACGATAATGTGGCAATGGACGTTGCCGAGTACAGGATGAACACACGCACGCGCCGAGAAGAGGAAGTTGGTCTCGAACACGCTGTTGAGTCCGCGCCACACCGTATTGATAACAGCGGCACGAAGAAGCAGACTGGACTCCAAGTAGCGAGTATGCTTGATGAATTTGAAGCCTAATCCGTAACTCTTTTATTCTTACCTGCTCTACGTCTTGGTATGTCCGAAGACAACTGGCACGACCCGAGAATGAAAGACACAGTAGAACCTGTTGTTGATGACGTGTACGGAGACGCACGCCTACAGAACGACGACGGAACCTTTGACGAACAATGGCGTCTGGTATACGTTGACGATGAAGTCGTGCTGATGCGCTCGAACAAGAACCACGACCGTGGACGCGGGTACAAGAACAAGATGCACCGACTTGAGCAACGTGACGTGTTCGAGCAAGAAGCTGGCTCTGGACGCTACAAGAAGGTATCAGAGTCCTCTGCAAAGCCTCCAAAGTCCGATGATATTCACTATCACGTCGGGATAATCAAACGCCTCTTAGCCCATTACAGAGAGAAGCCCGGACGGACAGCAGGCCACAAAGCTGAAGCCTTAGACGAGGTTATCGAGATGCTCGAAGAGTTTGACATTGAAGAGATGGACTGGACTGAGGTTGATAACATCGGAGAGACAGCCGCAGACAACCTCCGTGATGCGGGCTTTCGGACTAACCAAGATGTACAGATTGCTGATGAAGAAGAACTACTCGACGTTGATTACGTTGGACAGAGTGGCGTCGAAAATCTCAAAACCTACGTTGAGCCGTAACCCTTTTGTGTGGGTACAGAGAACGTAGTGTATATGCAAACGCCTACGTCGTCACTCGAATCAAACTTGTCTGACGCAGCACAGGCCGTCGAAGACCTCGATATGAGTAGTAGCTTCGATGATGAAATTGATGCGTTAGACGAGTTTCTTGACGCAATGCAGAGTATTGTTAGCTCGGAGAAAGAACTGTACGAGAATCTTTTTGACTCTGAATCCGCGAAAGAGCGGATAGCTATGTACCTTAAACACAGGCTGCGCCAACCTGTCAAGTCAGCAGAGCTTGCTCGAATAGCGGGCATCAAAGACTACACCCGTCGCATCCGAGAGTTACGCAACGAGAGAGGGTTCATTATCGCTACGTCGAGGACGAACGCAGAGCTTGCACCAGACGAGTATGTGCTGGTGGAAGTGCGTGACGTGGACGACAAACGCCGACTTGATAGTGCGACACGCGACGACTATATTGAGGAACAGTCGTGTTGTGAGAAGTGTGGCTTCGACCCACAGGAACACAACAGCGATGACATTGACGGGAACCGATACCTTGAGGTTGACCATATTGAGGCCTACGAAAACTTTAATTCTGCGGAAGAAGCGAACGATAAGAGTAACTTACAGACACTTTGTAATGTATGTCACAACAGTAAGGGGGCTAACAACGCTCGATGGACGTGACCAAAACAGTTAAGTGTGGCCGAGACGTACTGCGTGTATGGATGTTACAGTAATAAGAGCTACCGAAAAGCCGGAGCAACTGGTTTGTCAAGCGGCACGCGGAGACTACTTCGATGGATACGTTGGAGATACACAGTATGCTGAGTTGATGGAGGGTGTTAAATATAGTGAAGAAGATATAGAAAAAGTCAAAAGCTATATCAATGAAGGCGGAGCGGAGACTGTAAAGCACTTGATGTCTGATGGACGTATTGAGACAGCAGCAAAAACACTGTCTTTCGTAGAGAAACAACTTTCCCGAGGTCATTACGGCCCGTGGGAGCATCCACAGATTACGTTCACTGTGAAGGGCGTCAGTCGTGTCACAATGGCACAGATTACTCGACACAGGCATATGACCTTCGACGTTCAATCGCAACGGTACGTTGATTTCAGTGATGTTGACGCTATCGTTCCAGCTTCAATCCTCTCCCGAGACCAGCGAATCGCTGAGTTCCCTGAGATTTACGAAGAGAACGAGGAACACTTCTCCCGTGAATCTGGCCTACAGGAGATGGGAGATGACGAGCTAAAACACTGGCGAGCGTCGTATATGGATATGACGAGTCAGGCACTTGACCAGTACGAAGATATGGTCGAGAAAGGGATTCCGAAAGAAGATGCTCGGTTCATCCTCCCACTCGGAACACCTGTGAATATGACGTTCTCGGGTAATGCACGCACGTTTATGCACTTGCTCGATATGAGGAAGAAGGCAAACGCACAGTGGGAAATTCGTGCGCTTAGTGAACGAATTATTGACGAACTAATGGACTGGATGCCATACACGTACAACCACTACGACCGGAACGCTCCGCATAAGTTGAGTCCATAACAATGATAGCATACAAGTGCGACAGATGTGGAGATTATCAGGATGAGTCACCAGAAAAGCTTTACCATAGAAAGTCAGATATGGACTGCGAATGGGAGAAAGAATTGTGTAAGACGTGTTACCACGGCCTTATAGAATACCTTATCGGGGAAAGCGCAGAAGAAATAAACGGATGGGACACATTCAGTATAGAAGAGGTAGAAGAAGATGATTAAGTGGCTGAAAAAGCGTCTCGGTCTGTGTTCACCAAAGGAAGCTGGTCTCTTGAGCAACCAAGAAATCAGCGAAGAGCTAATCAACGGAGACCTCGAAATTACACCACTTCCAACAGAAAACATTCAGCCAGCGAGCGTTGACCTCCGGCTGTCGAGAAAGTTCAAGCGATACCGCTCAGACGACGCCACAAGCTGTTTGATAGACTCGGAGACTGGTGTGCCCGAGAACCTTCACGAAGAGATAGAGTCCGACAGCATCGTAGTGCGGCCCGGAGACTTCATCCTCGGCTCGACCGTCGAGCGCGTGAAGATACCGGATAACATCTACAGTGAAGTGAAGGGTCGGTCGTCATACGGTCGGTTAGGAATCGAGGTCCACAAGACTGCTGGTGTCATCGACCCCGGATGGGACGGGCATATCACTCTGGAGATTGCCAACTCTATGCCGTATCCTGTTGAGCTTCACGCAGGGAATAGGGTCTGCCAGATAACGCTACACCGGATGAACACAGCCGCCGACCCTCCCTATGGCATAAAAAATGGCTCCAAGTATCAGTACCAAGAGGGACCGACAACTTCGAGGGGTGACGAAGACTTAGAAACACTTGACGAGGTATACGAAGAATGAAAGGCTCAATAGAGACAGCATCGGTAGCAAAAGTAGAAAAGGAACGTGACCACGGGCAGTCAAGCCTGTACGACTACGGTGAGGATAGCGACCCGAAGACCTACATCGCTGTAGTCTCTGAACCAAACGAGACAGGTATCCTCGACGCGACAGACGAGTGGATGCCAGAGCTTGGGATGCCGACACAGAACCTCAACGAGTTTCGGAGGCTGCGTAGTGGCTACAATTCACAAGACCCTGTGGAGTGTCACAACAAGTCATACGAGAAATGCTCACTCGACAGTAAGTTCGAGGCACACACAGAGCGGAACTGTGACGCTCGGGAAGCAGTAAACAGCATTGCAGACCGTGTGGAACACGGTGAAGAGATAGTGCTTGTGTGCTTTGAGCAGTCACCAAAGAAGTGTCACCGACACAAGCTCAAGCAGATAATCGAGAATGAGATAGAAAAGTCTGTCGAGCCTGAAGCGTCGTCCTCGTTTGCGGACTACGTGTAGCTACAGAACAAACTCGTTACCGCTTTCTCCGTCGAGCGTAAACTCTTGTCCGGGTTCGTCATCGCACTCAGGACAGTACCAGTCACCGTCCAGTTGCGCGAGACTTTCACCACAATCGGAGCAGCGATGATTGTCGCGTTCTTCCATTGTCAAAAGTTACCACTGCCGGGAACTTAAATCTTTCGGTCGAAAAAGAAAAGTCGGCTGTTAGCAGTCAGTCTGCTTCTGCGCTCTCATACACAGAAGCATCCGAACCTGTTCTTCTGTCCACTCTCCGTCAAACTTTGGTTCTTCTGTCATTGTCGCGCTCTGTGTTTACGCCTCGCAAGCCTTACACTCCAGAATGTCTCGACTGAACTTCTGTGCAGCGTTGACAGAGTTCTGGTAGTACATACTTTTTACACCCTTCTCCCACGCCTTGATGTAAAGCTGGTTGATTTCTTTCACGGAAACCTTCTCCGGGTCGAGGGAGATGTTAAGGCTCTGCGCTTGGTCGATGTAGTCTTGTCGCTGTGCTGCTTGGTTGATGATAGCCATTTGCGGGATTTCCGAGAAGGTCTTGAACACACGCTTCTCGTGGTCTGTGAGACAGTCAAGGTGCTGGACACTGCCGTCCTTCTGTGCGATGCTGTCCCACGTCTCTCGGGTATCCTCGCCACGCTCTTCCAAGATGGCCTCAAGGAAGCGGTTCTTCTGCGTGGACTTGAGTTTGGCTCCGTCACGGACGAAGTAGTTGGCCTTGAGCGGCTCGATGCTCGGGCTAACCTGTCCGAGAATGATGCTGCTGGACTTCGTAGGCGCAACAGACATAGTAGTAGCGTTACGCCGTCCGTAGCCTTCCAGAACCTCTGGCTCTCCAAACTTGTCTGCTAACTCTTCGCTGGCCTCGTAGCTCTTCTCTTCGATGGTCTGGAAGATTTCTCCGTTCTTCTGCATTGCGTCCATACTGTTGAACGGAATCATCTCACTCTGGAGGTAGCTGTGCCAACCGAGAACACCGATACCGATAGCTCGGTGCCGCTTGGCGAAGTTAACAGCCCGCTGCATAAACTCGATACCCTCGGCGTGTTCGATAAACTCAGTCATAACAGCGTCGAGGAAGTACGTCAGCGTTTCCACAGCGTCAGTGTTCTTCCACTCGTCAAAGTGGAGTGCGTTCATCGAGGACAAGCAACAGACAAAACTCTCGTCCGGTGTTGCTGGAAGCGCAATCTCGGTACACAAGTTACTGGCGTTAATTTCGTATCCCTTATCCTTGTATACCTGCGGCTTCCCGTCGTTCATATTGTCTCGGAAAATAATGTACGGGACGCCGATGTTAATACGGGTCTCGATAATATCGGCCCACGTCTCTCGCTTCTCTTTATCACCGTCAATCATCTCTTCGAACCACTCGTCCCCAATGATAACACCATAATAGATGTCCTGAACTGGGTCTCCTTCGGTCTTGATGTTGAGCCACTCGTCTAAGTCGTCGTGTTCCACGTCGATATAGCCTGCAAACTGACCTCGACGTGTTTCTCCTTGGCTCACAACGTTGATAGCAGTGTCGAATAGCTCGGTGAACGAGTAACTTCCGTTACTCTTACCGTTGTTAGTGATGGGCGCACCGCGAGGCCGAAGCTCCCCAAGATACCCACTGGTTCCGCCACCGTGCTTGGTCATCTGTCCAACCTCTGCGTGTGTGTAGAGGATGCTTGTCATATCATCCTCAATGTAGCTGCCAAAGCAACTAATCGGCATCCCACGGTCAAGTCCGAAGTTGGACCAGATAGGTGACGCGAGACTGTAGTAGCCTCGTGACATATACTCTTCGAACTTGTCTGCGAAGCCGTCTTCCCCGAGAATCTCTTCTGCGTGTTCTGCAATGTCTCGGACGCGCTCTTCTGCGCTCGTTCCTTCAAGTAGATAGCCTTCTCGAAGGAACTCTCGGCTGTCTTCGTTCAGCCAATAGTATTTTTCTTGATGATGCTCGTCAACTCGGTCGAGTGCTGTTTGTGCTGTTTCGTTCATTGTTAGAACATACTGTCTGCGGACACGTCGGTCGTGTTTTTGTTGTAGGTGGTGGACCGCTTGGCGAAGAAGTCATTATCTTTTGTCATCATAATGTCTTCATCGAACCATCGCGTTTCATCGAGCATATCTTCGTCTGTGTCGAAGATTGGCCCAACGTCCACGTTCTCTAAGCTCTGGTTGAAGCGGTCTTTCATAAATTCGTCGATGTGTTCTCGTGGTAGGAAATCCAGTTCACCTTCACTGAATATCCAATTTAGTATTTCTTGTTCCGCCTCATAAGCCTTGCGACATTGCTCCTTGACCTCAGCCTCAAACTCGTCGTCAAAGAGGTCAGGATTCTCCTCTCGGATAGTGTCGATAAGCTCCACACCAAAGAGGCCGTGAATCTGCTCTTCCTTGCTTGTCGCTTCGACGGCGTTCGCAATCCCCTTAAACTTCTTTTCATACTTGTCGAAGCTGGTCATAATTAAGAACTGACTAAACAGAGAGACGTGTTCGACAAAAATACTGAAGAGCAGAATACTCTGCACGTACTCCTGTCGGTCTTCCGAATCAGCACCTTCTAAGCACTCTTCGAGATACTCGACACGCTGCTGGATTGCGGGAACTTCAGTAATTTCAGAAAAGTCGTCTTCAATACCGAGAATATCCATAAGATGGCTGTACGCATCCATATGACGAACTTCAGACTCAGCGAAGGTGTGTCCAACACTTCCAACCTCCGGCTTGGGAAGCTGCTTGAAAATGTCGGACCAGAACGTCTTCACACTAACTTCAATCTGCGAAATAGCCAGCATCGTCTTACGGATTACTGACTGCTCTACATCAGTTGTGTTGACCTTAAAGTCCTGAACATCTCCACTGAAGTTAAACTCGTCGTGGACCCAATAACTGTTCCTGATAGCGTCTTTATAGTCCAGCATATCGCTGTACTCATAGGGCTTCAACTCTACTCGCTCCGTGAACAGGTCATTATGTGCCGGTGGCATTTCCTGTTCTGTGTTGATTGCTTGTGACATTGTTAGACTCGCGGATTTGTGTGTATGGTTGCGACCTACTTAAACGTTGCGGTACGGCTGCCGTGCTACGAATAGGATGCGAGACCCCCCTCTGTTCGTAGTTTTAGTTGACTGATAATAGCGCCAGCCCCCTTGTCAAAAGAGGGCTGACGAATGGTAGGGGACCAGCGCCACTACCAGTATGGCAGCACGGACCCAACGGATGGTAAGGTCACGAGACCCATCAAGGGCACTAATCTTGTAATAAGAGTGACTGTATAAAGCACCTGTTTGGAGTAGAAGCGGCTCTGTGTTTACCGCATAGAGCGATACTCTTTTGTATATTGAAGACATACGGTACAGTATGTTCATTACCATAGAAGGTGTTGACGGAGCGGGGAAAAGTACAGTAATTCAAGAAGTCCAACAAGACTTAGAAGACATAAACTACTCTGTTGAGACCACGCACGAACCCTCACCGAACTGGACTGGGCCTGTTGTGCGCCAAGCAATTGACGATGATGAAACGCATCCGATGACTGATTTACACTTCTTCATCGGTGATAGAGCGTACCATATTAAACACACTATCGCTCCTGCGATGCAAGAAAATGATGTCATTATATCAGACAGATATTCCGACAGTACACGGGCCTACCAGCAGGAGAACATCGCTGGCTATGTTTCAGAACCACGCACGCACATTGAGACGATGCTTGGTCAATGGCATATCGAGCCAGACTTGACAATTCTTCTTGACGTTCCAGCAGAGATGGGCGTTGGGCGAGCTTCAGACGACGACAAGTATGAGGTTCCTGAGTTTCTAAAGTCTGTCCGCAACAACTATCTGGAGCTTGCAGAAGAGTATGAGAGGATTTACACGATTGATGGTACACAACCAGAGCAACGAGTGTGTAACATTGCGTCCTCGATAGTTATGGAAGAACTATCAGACTGACCGAAACCTTTAAGTATGTGGGTAGTGTATATTCTGGTAAGCGCCGCCGAGGGCGCTGGAAAAACGACTCGGTAATAATGCGCTGCACTTAGCAGGTGGCTATACCACAAAACTAAGGACCGAAAACCGGCTCAGGGTAGTAACTGAACCGCTATGTCCGAGCGTAGTCTCGCAGACTACTGGTGACGGCAAATTCATAGGCCTTGCGAAACTGACCGACTGGTCGCCGCAAGCGACCATTTCTTTCACGAGTGCGACCGTGGCCGAGTGGACAAAGGCGCTACACTGAGGGTGTAGTCCCCGTAGGGGGCACATCGGAGGTTCGAATCCTTCCGGTCGCATATGCCTAATTTACGCTCTGTGGACAAAGGAGACGCCTCAGAAGCGGTAGTAATTGCTGAACTTAAAAAGAGAGGATATACAGTTCTACAACCATTTGGTGATAACCAAAGATATGACATTGTTGTGGAAGAAGATAATCAGTTTGAGAGAGTACAGATAAAAACAGCAAGAACGAAAGAAGAAGGCAGGAAAGTCCTGTTCGCTTCTTGTGGTACTCATACAAACTCTAAGGGTACAACACTCAAGCCATATACAAAAGAACAAATCGACTCATTTATAGCACACGTACAATCTACAGGAGACCTTCTTTATATTCCCATAGAAGAAGCTCCTAACAAAGAGATGACTTTGAGATACGAAGCTTCTCAAGACCAACCACAAATTAACTGGGTTGAGGATTACCTTTTATCCGAAAACTTTAAGTAGTTAGAGAAATAAAGTCTGTACACGCGCAGCCGTGGCCGAGTGGACAAAGGCGTGAGGCTTAGGACCTCATCTCCGTAGGGAGCAACATCGAAGGTTCGAATCCTTCCGGCTGCATTGGGGTAAACACAGTGCGACTCCTCAACGAGTGAGCGTGGGTGGCTGAGTGGACAAAGGCGACGAGTTTAAGCCTCGTTCCCCGTAGGGGGTTCCATCGTAGGTTCGAATCCTGCCCCGCGCATTTGTAAACCAAAAGTTCGGAACCCTTAAGTAGTTCCGACCTGTAAGTTTACAGTACGTGCCGGGATGCCCGAGTCAGGTCTAAGGGACACGGCTGCTACCCGTGAGGCGAAACGTGAGGAGTAGTCTCGTCGGTTCAAATCCGGCTCTCGGCGTATGCCAGTGTAGCGTAGCTCGGTCAACGCGCCTGCCTCGAAAGCAGGAGCCGAGAGGTTCGTAGGTTCAAATCCTACCGCTGGCGTGAAAACAGAAGAGTAGTGCCCGAGCGGTCCAAGGGAAGTGGTTCAAGCCCACTGGTGCTTAGGCACTCGCAGGTTCGAATCCTGCCTACTCTATGTGCCGTGGTGCCCGAGTCTGGTCGAAGGGGCGCGCTTGGAGAGCGCGTGGCCGCCGGTTCCGGTGGCCCGAAGGTTCAAATCCTTCCCTCGGCGTCGTGCCGTGGCAGACATTGGTGTGTCAGCCTGTCTTGAAAACAGGTAAGCCTGAGACGGTGTGCAGGTTCGAGTCCTGCCCTCGGCGTTCACCGAAAGCTTTAAGTAAGTAGAGCAAGTACGTTTGCACACAGCAAGCCGATGTAGTTTAGTGACCTAAAATGGCTCACTGTCACTGAGTCGCCCTGCGTTTGAATCGCAGCATCGGCGCTACTTGGAGTGGCTGAGGCTGTTGGGAGCCTCACCACACTGAAGATGTGGCCTTCGACGGTTCGATTCCGTCCCGCTCCACTTGCCCAACTGTCCGTATTCGCCCCAAATGCAGGCACCATTTGGTGTCGGACAGAGGGCACGCGCTCGTGGAGTCCTCGTTGGCGAAGGACGCTGGCCTTTCGAGCCAGAGTTCGCGGGTTCGATTCCTGCCACGAGCATTTTCCACTACTGAGCTTCGGTAGGGTAGTCAGGCCAATCCTCTCGGCTTCTCAGGTCGGGAACGCGGGTTCAAATCCTGCCCGAAGCATCCAAACTTTTAAGTAGCTTGAGAGAGTAGTTACAGCTATGCAAGCACAGGAGAGTCAACACCTTGGGAATATTGGATACTTTGAAGTGTACCATATTCCATCTGAAGAATTGCTACGGGTTTTCACGAATCGAGACGAGTTTGAAATGGAGCTTGAAGTTCCTGACTCATATGATGGAAAGCTTTCTGATATTCGTGGAGATATTTATACTAAAATAGTTAATAAGCACAACGACTGGATGATGGAGAAATAACTATGTCTGAAGAAAGAATTAGAGATATTGAAAAGATAATCCAGAAAATCGAGCATCTCCGTCAACTAACTAACTCAGGATACTACGCTCCTATTGATGATGTTGTTTACATCGAGAAGAGCGATGCTAACGATGTTGTTGTGATTGAGCTTGACTATCCGACACAAGGTGATAAAGGTGAATACAGAGTAACTGTTCCACGATACTGGGAAGAGGGAAGAGAACTTGTTGATTTCTTAAATGCTATGGATATAGACACAAGTGATATGAGTACACTTGCAGCAGGAGCAGTTCCAGTTAAGAGAGTGGATGGAGGTTGGGAGCTTGACAAAGAGCGTCTTAAGCAAGGAGATTATCTTGAAGTTAACGACCAGTACACAAAAGACCCACCAGAGTGATACTCTATGAAATATATTGGTAGCCTCGATAATTTTCGTATTCAAAAAGACGGTACACAAATGTTTGTGACGAGCTATACAGATGGGTTCGAGTCATATTATGCGTGGCCGGAAAGCATATCTGTTGATGATGACAATGTGTTACAACAAATTCACGAAAAAAGATACCTCAGAATCAAACGAGATTATGAGGAGTTTCTATCGTAACCTTTAAATACTTGTAGTATCTATGTATTATCACACCGTGTCCGGGTTGGGGGAGCGGCCCAACCTTCTGTAGTGTGGATTCAGAGACCTGTGTTCAAATCACAGACCCGGACCTTTGCGCGTGAGTAGTGTAGCTTGGCCTATCACGCAGCCCCGCCACGGCTGAAACGAGGATTCAAATTCCTCCTCGCGCATAGGAAAGCACGAGGCCTCACGCTTTGCCGAGCGTCGTGAGACGCTATAGAAACTAACGTGGGTGTGTGACGTGAGGGAAGTACAACCTCTCGTCGTGGACAGAGATGCTTCTGATTGAGGCATCTGCCTTGTTCGACTCAAGGCCCGCGTATTATGGGTAATGGACTCTGCGACAACTGTGAACACAACCTGCTCCTCCACTCGCAAAGTGGTAGGTGCCAAATATGTGGTGCCAGTTGCCCCGCGAAGAACAAACAAAAGAACTAAACTATTGCGCGAGAGTAGTGTAGCTTGGCCTATCACGCAGGCCTTCCAAGCCCGCAACGGGCGTTCAAATCGCCCCTCTCGCATTTCCTAACATTTAACTTCTCATAAACTGTAGCTATAGGTATGGCATACAGCTTTCACGAGCCACCCGAGTTTAGCGAGGAAGGCAGGGCGCTACGTCTTGACGGTAACACAAAAGGACACCTCACAGAAGACGCTACAGACGGAGAGACGGTGTTTGTCTGGAGACAAGACCCATTCTATTACTTCGATGGATTCTCGATGGGTAAGCGGCTTGTGAACGTCATCACAAAGAAAGCAGAGAGAGTCTACGTACTATCCACCAACGAGGATGCGATGTTCGAATATCGCGCCGCTGTGTTCACTTCCGAAGAGGCTACTGTCGTTCAACCAGACCACGAAGTATTCAACGTCGTGAAACCAGAAAAGCAGGTAGTAGTCCCAATCGACGCTGGTGTGGAATACGAGCTACCTGAAAACATAAGCTGGTTGGAGTGACCGAAAGTTTTAAGTACCCGTAGGAATAATTTGTTGGTACGCGCTCACTGAAAGGCTCTGCCTGAATGAGAGCGGGTAACAGATTTCAACTCCCCGGAGTGGGTTGCCAGCCCACATTTGAGGGGAGAAGCACTTTGCCGAGGAGACCCCCTTGGTGGGGGTACGTGGCTGTTAACCACGCTGTGCGAGGTTCGAATCCTCGCTTCGGCGCTCAATGGGAAGAGTAGAAACCATCAAGACGTTTGCCAATACACCAGAAGAGGTACACGCTCTTCTCCACGGTGTGTACGTCGGTGTACACAACGACCCGAGAAGACCTGAAGAGGAAGACAGTAAGTTAGAACGACATTACTGGAGAGTCGGCTATCTTACTGGTCACACTCTTCGGATGTTGATGATTGGGTATCTGGTCCGTAAAGTATATAAGTACGGACGGCATAGAGAAAGACACGACGGAAGATAGGGCAATCTGGTTGACCCGGCGCACTGTAGATGCGTGTCGTATGCAGGTTCAAATCCTGCTCTTCCGACTACGGGTAGCTCCCGAAATCCCACAGCGGAATCACATCCGCCCCGACGCAACGTGGGGCGCTCCCTAACCGGGAGTGTGCGTCGGGAAAACTGCGGGCCGTTGGCGAAGTAGTCTAACGCATCTGGCTCTTGACCAGACATTCGCAGGTGCGAATCCTGCACGGCCCATCAAGTAAGCCGAAGACCCCATACTTGCTCACGCAAGAGGAAAGTCGGGACACGGCATTTAACAGGTGCATCGAGACGGTGCATCGGAAAGCCATAACCGAATACCACCAGAATAGAGACGAGTAGCGTGGAACGTACTGTTGGACCTGAGCCGTGCAAGGTTGGTCTACCGCATATCTGAATGTGGGGTGCCCGAGAGGGTAACAGAATCCCGCTCACTCTCGGCTTGCTGAGAAACGCCCCAAAAGACTTAAGAGGTTACAGGGCTTACAAAACGGACAGGGCGATTGGTGAAATTCGGTTCAACACAGCGGGCTTTTGACCCGCCATATGTGGGTTCAAATCCTACATCGCCCACTGAAGCGAGGTGGAGTAACTTGGCCTATCTCGGGGGACTCATAATCCTCAGATTGGCGGTTCAAATCCGTCCCTCGCTATGTGACCTCGTGGCCGAACTCGGACATAGGCACAGAGCTTCTAACTCTGACGGATGTGGGTTCAAATCCCATCGAGGTCGTATTGGGCGTGTAGTTCAACTTGGTAGAACGCACTGCTCATAACGGTGTATGTGCCGGTTCAAGTCCGGTTACGCCCACTCCGGCAAAGCCCACTCGGAAGGGCACTGGTTTGGTATTCCAGAGGTTGTGGGTTCAAGTCCCTCTGCCGGATTAATGGAGCATAGAGATTACCCTGCACGCCTCGATAGAGTTGTCGATGGCGACACGATTGACGTAGTTGCCGACCTCGGATTTCGGACACACAAGAGTATTCGAGTCCGTGTGAAAGGAATTGACACCAACGAGGTATATGGTGTTGCTAAAGACACAGAAGAATACGCCATCGGCAAAGAACAGTCAGAGTTTGCCGAGTCATTTTTCACTGGAGAGGACGAATGGAGTCTCATTTTGCGTGTCTTTGGTGAGGAAACAGGCAAGTATGGACGATGGCTCGGTGATATTTGTGTTGATGGCGACTGGTACACGGATGCTATCGAGGAAGAGTGGCCGTCTGTGTCAATCTAACCGAAAGATTTAAGTGTGTACGGAAACAACGTGTGAGTAAGCAACGCGGGCGGATAGTTCAGTTGGCAGAACGCGCCCTTGGCAGGGGTGAGGCCACGGGTTCAAGTCCCGTTCCGTCCATTGCGGGCCGCGTAGCTCAGACTGATAGAGCGTCTCCCTTGCAAGGAGAAGGCCGTGGGTTTGAGTCCCACCGGGTCCATTGCGGGCCGCTGGTCTAATGGCAAGACGTTCGCTTTGCAAGCGAGAAACTCCCGGTTCGAATCCGGGGTGGTCCACTGAAGTCCCGTGGCGCACGCTGGCAATGCGCGGTGGCCTTTGGAGCCACAGGCCGTGGGTTCGATTCCCACCGGGACAAT
>Ga0209946_1000593_pt1 | contig 14941 bp, 14 predicted proteins | sample SalPon2_A_H2O_MG_FD_185704 | JGI IMG/M metagenome (GOLD analysis project Ga0209946, IMG submission 185704) | Salt pond water microbial communities from South San Francisco under conditions of wetland restoration - Salt Pond MetaG R2_A_H2O_MG... | ecosystem: Environmental > Aquatic > Non-marine... | reverse complement strand
GCTGTAGCGAACAATCACGTTCGCCGAGATGTCGAACATTGCCATGATGATCAGCAATGATTTGTACTTCGATATGTCGAGGTTCATCTAAGTACTTCTCAACATACACAGAGTCATTATCAAAATACGCCTCACCTTCTCGTTGGGCTGTCTCTAGCTTTGATTCGACATCATCAGTCTCACGAACAACTTGCAGTCCACGCCCCCCGCCACCACCCTCTGCTTTGATTGCGACTGGATACCCATATTCAGCCGCAATTGATTCCACCTCAGAGGCTGATTCAACTGGATCAGTGGTTCCTGGGACAACAGGCACATCCGCAGATTGCATGAGTGATCGGGCTTTCGTCTTCTCACCGAGTTGTGCCATTGCATCCGAACTTGGACCAATCCACGTCATATCAGTTGACTCAACAGCCGCAGCGAACGTTGCATTCTCCGCTAAAAACCCATATCCTGGATGAATTGCGTCTGCGCCCGCCTGATTACCGGCGGCAATAACCGCATCATGATTTAAATATGAGTCAGCTGCCCGTGCTGGACCAATGTTGTATGCTTCATCTGCATATTGAACATGTCCGGCGTTTCGGTCAGCCTCGCTGTAGACAGCGACTGTCTGAACACCTAATTCATCACAGGCACGCATCACCCGTACGGCAATCTCTCCCCGATTAGCAACGAGAACCTTATTGAACATATACGCCAGATTATCCGCAGTGGTTACCTTTATGTATCGATTTTATATTAGCAAAAGAGCTTAATTAGTGATTCCAGATTGCTTGTTTTTTATTTTCTTTGAGACGATTCGTAATATCAGTATTATATTATTGGATTCACCAGTGTTCACCCTTATATCCGTCATCAATCATCTCAGTTGCTACATCAATGAAGACCCGTCATAGACCGCTAGAATGTATTCAGCCAACTCAGTGCAGAGAAATCCAAACCGCCTTATGTAAGTGACACCCAGACTCTCAGTATGACAGTTCGCGTTGGAATCCTTGGTGCAACAGGTGCAGTCGGACAGCGGTTCATCAAATTACTTACCAACCACGATACATTCGAGCTTGCAGCACTCACTGCCTCAGAGTCGAGTGTTGGAAAACAATACTCTAATGCGGCAAAATGGCGAATTAATACACCGATCCCCGAGAATATCGGGTCAATGACAGTCAAATCGACAACGCCAGATGCCATTTCTGACGATATTGATCTCCTGTTTTCATCGCTACCATCTGACGTTGCTGCTGATGTTGAACCAGCGTTTCTTGAGGCGGGATATGTTGTTTCGTCGAATTCCTCAAATGACCGGATGTCGGCGGATATTCCATTGACAATTCCAGAAATCAACCCTGGACATCTGGATCTCATTGAGGTACAACGTGATAATCGAGGATGGGATGGGGCTCTCGTGAAGAACCCAAACTGTTCGACGATTACGATGGTACCAACACTTGCTGCGCTTGATCAATTTGGACTCGAAACAGTGAGTGTTTCGACACTCCAAGCGGTATCGGGAGCAGGATACTCTGGGGTGACATCAATGGAGATTATCGATAACACAATCCCATACATCGGTGGTGAGGAACCGAAGATGCAACAAGAATCTCGGAAATTGCTTGGTGAGTTTGACGGCGCCTCAGTTTCGCTACATGAGATGGATGTCGCGGCGTCCTGTAATCGGATTCCAACGCTTGATGGACATCTCGAGAATGTTTTCGCGGAGACAACAGCAGATGTGAGTGCTGAGGAAGCCATCGATGCGATGGAGTCAGTTCCTGGCGCAGATCTCCCGTCCTCGCCTGATCAGTTAATCCATGTATTTGATGACCCAAGTCGACCGCAGCCACGACTTGATCGTGAGCGGGGTAATGGTATGCAGATATCTGCTGGAGGGGTGACGGTGACGGATGCTGGATTGAAATACAATTGTCTTGCACACAATACTATCCGCGGAGCCGCGGGTGCGTCACTGCTTAATGGTGAATTATTGGTCGACGCCGGATGGGTGTAAAATAGCGTATTAATCGGGGAATTTCACCGGATGTGATATGAACTCCAAAGAGTGGTTATTCATCATCGGTTGAATAGACCCTTTCTGAGTGCTCACATCAAAAATAAGCATATCTGAAGATATTTTCTATTTCTACTCAATAAGCGACGAGTGTGGGTTCTATTCACTGGCTCAGGGAAAGATATAGAACTAGTGCCGCTAAAATATCTAAAATATCTAAAATATCATATGACGCGGTTCTTCTCAGGGGTGTATTCGACAAAGAGCGTCTTCTGGATCTCATAGAGAACTTCATCGTCTTCAGCGAGAAAGATGGCCAGCCGGTGAAGATGCTGGCAGGGTATCATCAGTTCTATGGAGTCCGTGAAGCGGTCGAAAGCAAGGAGACGACTTGGGCCGTATCGGTGTCTACTGGCATACACAGGGCTCTGGAAAATCGCTCTCGATGGTCTATTTCGTTCGGAAGATACGTCGGAGCAGCGACTTCGGCAACCCGACGTTCGTGGTTGTTACAGATCGGAACGAGCTGGATGAGCAGATCACACACACATTCAGCGATGCGGGATACAACGTGAGTTGGGCTGATACTATCCCCGACCTGCGCGACAAACTGGATCGCCAGGCTGGCGGTCTGATTTTCACCACCATACAGAAATTCCAGACTCAAGACGACGAACGCCAGCATCCGGTCGTCAACGAGCGTGAGGACGTGATTGTGATGGCAGACGAGGCCCATCGGTCACAGACGAAAGAATTGGGGGAGAACCTCCGGGATGCACTCCCTAATGCCTCCTTCATCGGCTTCACTGCCACTCCGATTCACGATGGGGACAATGCAACCCGGATGACGTTCGGTGAGTACGTCAGCCAGTACACTATCGATCGCTCTGAAGAAGACGGTTCTACCGTCCCGATTTACTACGAATCCAGGTTTGCGAAACTCCAGCTCAATAAGGAGGCGATCAGCGAATCAGTACGAGAGTTGCTCGATTCGGGTGACGAGGAACTTGAGAATCAGCTCGTTGAGAAGTGGACTACCCTTCGTCGGATCATCGAGACTGCTGATGATCGTCTCGAAAAAATCGCCGGCGACATAGTTGAACACTACAACGACCGTGAAATCGAGGGGAAGGCAATGGTTGTGTCCATTAGCCGGAAGGCTGCGGTGAAATACAAGCGCTACATCGAACAGCAGCCTGACTCTCCCGAAGTGGGGGTGGTCATCTCGGAGCCCGAAGAATACATCGACGATCCGCCGAACGAGGGGAAACTCAAACGTCGGTTCAAAGATCCGGACGATCCGTTCAAAATCATCGTTGTCTGCGATAAGTGGACGACTGGCTTCGACTGCCCACCGCTGCATACTCTCTACATCGACCGGCCGATGAAGAATCACAACCTGCTTCAGACGATAGGGAGAGTGAACCGAGTCTACAAGGACAAGCCAGGGGGGCTCGTGGTTGACTACATCGGGATTGCTGAGGACTTACGCAAAGCACTGGACAAGTACACGTCCGACATTCAGGAGATGGCGATGGTCGATGTCGAAACTGCTGTGGAAGTGATGCAACAGAAGCATCACAAGGTCTCTCGATACCTCTCACGGGTTGATTACGAGGGCTGGCAGGAACTCAGCGAACTCGAACTGTCTCGCCTCATCCATTGTGCTGAGAGTGAGGTTATTGCTACCGAAGAGAAGCAAGAGGAATTCATACAGGCTGTCGCGGAACTCAAGCGGGCCTTTGCGTTGGCAACGCCCCATAACGCAGCTAGCGAGATCCGGTCTGACGTACTATTCTTCGAGGCAGTACGAGACAGTATCCGATCCATAGGGGGTGGGGGCTCTACTGGAGATGATGAATTAGACTCAGCGATGAAGAAGTTGATCGCAGAGGGAGTGACTGCTGATGATGTGGTGTCCATCGCGGGCTTCGATAAGTGGAAGTCAGAGGAACCGATTGTTAGTGATGAGTTCCTCTCCGACGTTGAGCGTGTGGAGGAACCCGAGCTACAGGTGAAGATGCTTGAGAAGTTGCTCCGGAACGAGATCTCAACTCGGAAGCAGCAGAATCTGGCGAAGTACGAGTCCTTCGAGGAGGAACTGGAGGAGACACTCAACGAATACAACAACCAGTTCTTGACGACAGAGGAAGTGATCGAAGAGCTTCGGAATTACGCGGACGAGCTTCAACAGGAGGACCGTCGGAAAGAACGGTTAGGACTCTCAGCAGAGGAGTTAGCGTTCTATGATGCGATAGCGACAAATACTGAGACAAAAATTGAAGATGAACAACTTCAGGAGATCGCCCAAGAGGTGTGTGAACTCCTGAAAGAGAATGTAAATATCGACTGGACGAACCGCAAAGCAATGCGATCGAAGCTGAAGACGCGAGTAAAAGGGCTGCTCCGGAAAAACGGACTCTCTCATAGTGAATACAATCCTCTCGTAGAACCGATTGTCCACCAAGCTGAGGCGCTTTACGGGGATATATCGACAGTATCACATTCGTAGACAGGTCTCTGAACCCTCAATTGAAGACGCCCCGACCATCGCACTCCGGTCTGCTAACATCTACCCCATACGAGTTCTAGAGTGGAGTTACAGCATAGATCGATTTGAATACAGATGAACTCCTATATGTGTGACCTTTGAAACGGTAGAGCATGGTTGAACTCACGTTGGATCGGATTGTGAACCTCGCTGGCGACTGGACAGATGGGTCTCGGGCCAGTGAGCAATTCCGGGAAATAATCGAGGACGAACAAACCACGACTGAAGAGATCGAAGCGTATCTGCAGGAAGCAATCAACGGGAGCGAACCGTACCACAACAAAGCGTTACAGGACCTCGTCAACAATTTCGGACGCCGACTCGGGTTTGAAATTGAGTACGGTGTGTATCAGGGTCGGAGTGACACGATTGGATATGATGGACACTGGATTTCGACAGCGACTGATGATGATACGCACCTGGTGGTGGAAACAAAGACGAACACTGCCTATTCGATCGATCCCGGGCAAGCAGGTGAGTACATGGCACAATTCGTTGATGAGCATGAGGTTAATCGTGAGCAAGTCTACGGACTCTATGTAATCGGAGAAGGGGATGTAGAGACGGTATCACAGACAGTGCTTGGGTCGCAGTACCGTGATCGAATGCGGGTAATAACTGCACAGCGTCTGCTTGATTTGCTTGAAATCCAAGAGGATTCAGGGCTACGACATGATCAGGTAGTTGATGTCCTGCTCCCGATCAACGCGGTTGATGTTGGTCAACTTGTGGGCCTGATTCAAGACGTGATTGAGTTTCGTGAAGACGACACCGAGGGTGGTGGATCCACAGGCGGCAGTCGTGTCACAGGAGACGGGTGGGACGGGCCACAGATCGGAGCCGACGCTGTTCAAGGAACAATATCTCGTGAGGAATTGGAAGGACCTGATGAGGCGACCGTTGCTGTGTTTCCCTCACAAACGTCCGGTGTGGAGTTCCTGAAAGAGAACAACGCATGGGGGTTCGTTCGGATTAATCAGGAACCGGAGTACGTGGCGATGTACATTTCTGACGATGTGCAGGAGGTGCGGTACGTCGCTCGTGTACGGGAGATCGTATCAGCTACTGAGGCCCAACTGGCACGGACGCTCGAATCATATATTGGCGACCAAGCCGAGTTCGATGAGGGCAAGAAAGTCGTTCTCTTCGAACCCGGATCGCTGTACGAGTTAGCGGATCCGATTGAGTACGAGAGTCGCGTTCCGTACTCGCTGCGATACACAGAGTTGGGTCGGTTCAAGCAGGCCGAAACGACAGACGACATTCTGTGAACAGACTCTCTTTGGTCACGAAAGGATGGTTTCAACCGTAGACTGGACCGCTTCTGCAGCGGCCGCAATCTCTGACAGGGTAACGTACTCCCGGTCAGCGTGTGCGACTGGACCCTCTTCATCAGCAAGCACACCAGGCCCAAATACAACTGTTGGACCGTCATCAGCAAAATAAGATGCTTCAGTTGCAGCTTCAAACGTCCGAATATCACCGCCGCTCGCATCGGCAAGCGTTTGGACGAGTTCGCTATCAGGATCGGTATTGAAAGCATCCGGATCGGGACTATCCGGATACGCTGGTTGCACGTCAAACTCGTAGGTATCCGGAAGCCACTGAGCAAGGTATGATTCTAAATCAGCAAAGAACGCTTGACTCGTCTCGGGAGGCACAGGCCGACGGTCGAAACTAACTGTACATTCATCTGGCACCTGGTTGAGGGGCCCACCCCCCTCAATATGAGTGGGTGTCAGCGTGGGTTTACCGAGCACTTCGTGTTGGCCTGCCCCACGTCGCTCGTCGTATTGTTCGAGTGCTTCTAACAGCGGGCCGACTGCATTGATCGCATTCATCCCGGCAGTCGGGTCACTGGCATGGGCACTCTCCCCGTAGATCGTAATCCGCCCACCGTACCCCCCTCGTGCAGCGTGACATACGTCAAGTCCAGTCGGTTCACCGACAATGTACCCATCGGCAGACAGCGTTTCACCGAGGTGCTCGCCTCCGTATTGTGAGGTTTCCTCATCGGGTGTTGTCGCCAGGGTCAGTCTTCCAGTGCCGATAGAAGCCGAGCAGAATGCATCGAGTAGGGCAGCTAACGGGCCCTTGGCATCACAAGCACCTCGTCCCCGGACAACGTCTCCACTTCGATCATAGGGAATGTGTGGTGGTACGGTGTCGATGTGGGTGTTGAGTACGAGATGTGTACCGACGCTGTCCGTTGTTCCTCGCGTGGCAAGGACATTCCCAACCTCATCAACGTCAGGGTCATGGCCCTCTTTCCTGAGTTCTTCAACGAGGAATGATCGCATCTCCGTAATATCCTCGTCGGAGGGTATCTGGACTGCCTTCCGATGGAACGTGTTTCGATCAAATCCCACAGATATCAATTCGTACGTGGGAATGCACTAACAATTGTTCATCCGGTTCTCAGACGAGCTGTCACCGAGGCTGTAGGGACGGTACTATTCAAAAGCAGCCTTTCTCAGTGGTTACTTCTTGCACGTACTGCTGTCCCGGGAAAACGTTCATCATCAAGTGAGGGGTGGTCATGCCTATGTCCATCTCGGATTTCAAGCAAGCGCTTCGAGAAATAGAAGGAATCACACGGGTCGCAGAACTCGCAGACGGCCTGTTATTGATTGATGGACCGGAGACAATTCTCTTAGTATACGGTGACTCTAGGCGGACCAGCTATCATTCTGAGAATCGGCTGGCGGTAGTTGAAGAGGAGTTTGATGCAGCTGATTACTTGCTTATCTCGATAGAGGGTGCTGTACTTCTGTTAGAAGGAACGCTCAATAGTTTCGAAATATCGTACCTTCCGGGCTATCTTGGTGGTGTTGAATTGGAGGGACTGCACGCAGCAGTGGAGGATCTCACACGAGGTACGCTTGAACGAAATACCCTTCAGAAGGACCATCTCGTGGAAGATGAGCGCCACGACGTCACGATACTCTTTGAACGGGTCTTAGCCGCGAATCTAACGGCTTATTATACCCCACAGGAGGTTGCACGTATCGTCGCAAGAAGGGCTTTGGGCCTCATAAGATCTCAACAAACGACGAGACCTGATTCGACTTTCATGCCAGACATCCGATTTGGTCCGGGAGCGGGAGTTTCGTAGTGGATCGGTAGGCCATTCGCTGTGATGGCGTGGGTTCCGTATCATCAGTAAGGAGGTGAAACTCGTTATCTGGTGTGGCGGCGATATACATGACTGCGAGCGTATCGAGGACATCATCAACCGTGATGTCGTGATCGTCACCAACCTCGTCTTTGACGGCCTTGAGTGTATCTTTAAAGATAGATCCGACATTGCTGACGATTGTGTCGAGTGCTTCCAGTCGCTCCGGGACGCCTTGCGCGGCTTTCTAAATGTACCGTGGCGGCGTCCCGTGCAGGGCTCTGAAACAGAGTTCCGGATGGGCTTCGTAGATCGTGTCAGTATCAGACCTGCTGCTTGCGAGCGAAGGTATTGACTTCGAGGATTTGCTTGCAAAGAGCATAGGCTTGTGGTTGGACACCGATGCCGTCCGTTTTGTCAATTTGCGTGGCAACTCGACTCTGTGCGTTTGGGTCTTGGAATGAGTCTGCCTCAAGCGCGTCACGGAATGGAACGCGGAAGACGTTTGAGTAGCGGTCGAGATACGACCGGCACCGCCATCAACCGTCCGTTCTTCAGAACCGTTTGGTAAGCCGATCGGGATATCGATATACCGACGTGTGACACCCGTCCTGCTATTGTACGCCCTCCAGATCTCCGCAATCGATTCGTATGTGTCAGGTGTTGGAACAGTTTTCCGCTCTCGCTGTGCAAGGCACAGCCACCGCCCCATGGCCCAATCGACGCCAACTGCGACGCTCATTGTTGCGTATAGTCTTCCTCAACTATGGTTTGTCGGTGGCTGTGAGTAATTCACCGCCAATCACTCGTGGGTATTAGAGCGTAGTGGTCTACCGGAGTGACCGCACTTTACGGGTGGTTACAGCGTATCTAACAGCTATAGCCGCTGCAGGCGGCCGTCGAATACCTCGTGGAACAACTCGCCGTACTCCAGAAACCACTCGATGTGCTCGTCCCACAGCTCTCGGTCGTCCAGCGTGCCGTCGGTGCGGAGTTGAATCTTGCTCCGCATGTTCCCGGTCCGGGTCTCTTCAGGCTCGGTCCAGTCGAGTGCGTGACCCATCTTGTCTTCGATTGCTGCTTGCCCCTCTTTGAGTTGCCAGAATGCCTCCTCGTCGTCCTCGACATAGAGGGTAATGCCGCGGTGTCCGGCTCGCCTGTCGAAGAAGAAGGAGATGTGAAACCCGGATTTTCCGATTGGGTTCGAATAATAATGGCGAGGGGTTGGCTTTCGTGTACTGAGCGGTGTCTGTTCCTGCTTGATTCGGTCCCTGAACATCGTCCAAAACTCCTCGCGGGCTTGGTCTCTGTCGGAGAGTTCACTCGCCCCTCGCTGTGCTTTTTCTTTCCATTCACTTGGCTGATCGACCGGATTGAGCCGGACTGCAGGAGCCGAGTCACCGATCTTCCAGACTTCTAACCGGAGCGCGAAGAGGTCAACTCCTTCCCGGCTGTTGCTGTTCAACCATTGAACAGCATCTTGATGTTCGTCGTTAAAATTTGGGGCAATCCAGACGATGATGTCTGCGTCGATGCCGGCGGCATAGGCGATTGCTTTCCCGAGATGGTCGTGGTCAGATGGGTGAGTTGATTCTCGATAACGACGTTGCGGCTATCGTCTCCGACCCGCGCAAGAATATCGACGCTGTATTTACCGACTCTTTTTTGATCTCGACCATCTCCAGTTCGAGCCCGAGGACATCCTCTAGATGCGATGTCTCGTCGGCTTGGATCTGGTCAGCTAGCCATGGTGTGAATTCCTGCGCTTCGTGTGCCCAATACTCACGTACATCTTGTTTCGAAGGCTCGCGGAAATCGAGATCGGCGAAATCGGCCATATTCGTATGCTCATATCCGGGAGACAAAATTCTGCGGGTGATGCCGACGTGAGTGAGGGTTGGAATCGACGTGAGCAGACCAGTATCTCATATTCAGGCGAGCACGTTTGAATTCCTCTGACATTCGCTGTACCAGGTCGCGGAAATTGCAGGGCAACACAGTGGGGTGTTCCTCGTAGCGAGACGTCCCGGACGGGCACACTATGGAGGACTATGTTGATGAGAGCGACAGCTCGCTAATTCGGGTGAAGATGCGTCGGTTCGTGTCGATATCTCCCTGCTTGAGTGCCTGGCCGTTCGTATGGAGAAGATTGGCAGCAGTACCTACCGTCTCGTGACCGTTCGTAATGATCAGGGCGGTGAGTGGCACCGCTGACTCGGTATCAAGATAGTCACCGTTATATCGTGCAAATTTCCGATACGTGACGAGTTCTTGCAACCCGCGGCGGAAGGTCTGTGCCTGACCGGAGAATTTGACTTCTCCGATGAGGAGGGACGTGAGTTCGTCGTCAGACCCGTGCGTGTCGTACGTTTCGACGATGATATCCGGACGGCCGCTGTAGAGTATCGGATCTCGGTCGGTGTTGGTCAGCGCTTCGAGGGCGTCAGTGTATTCGAGAATTGCATCTTGATAACGTTTGAACGTGTCAGGACTCGGTTTGACATCGGGATCAAGCGATTCGTGGAAGTCGATGTTGCCGGTCTGGTCATGGTAGACCTCGATGCGCCGGTCAGGCGTTTCGAGGCGGGCGAGCGCGCTTGTTTGCCCGTCGATCGGCTGGATTTTAAGCCCCGGGACGTGCGCATTGAGGAGTCGGATGAGCCAGAAGACACAGAAGAGTTCGTAGAGCGTCGGGGTAGCAGTTGGAACGATCAACGTGTCCGCGAGCAGGGCTGCGATGTCAGGATCCAATGTGTCTGACTGGAGGCGTTGATAGGTGTCGTACAGGTCGTACGCCTCGGTATAGAGTGGGAGGCGGGATTGACGGGTGATGTTGAGGTCCTTCCCGGTTAAGGAAATCTGTTGCCCGTTTTCGATGCGGTTGAGATGAACGTTCTGCCGGTAGAGTCTAGAAAACGTGTCGATACGGTCGTTACTCCAGTACTCCCGTCGCCAGTCGTAGTTGATATCTCGAAGATCAGTTGTGACTGTCCGGTGGATTTGCCAGAGCAGCCGCTCGAAGCAGTCACGTAACTGTGCTGCTCCATCTGTGTCATCTTCCTCGGGGTCGCCGACTTTGAGATTCGGGTCTCCCATTGCCGACCCGACGCTTCCCATCGGCTGCTCGATTTGCTCTGTGATGCGGGCGATGTCGTCGGCAGGCAGATTCAGATTTCGGACGCGTTCTTTACTCTCGTCGATTGATTTGCCATCATCCGTATTCTGGCACAGGTGATACAGTGTCTGGAGGTCTTCGCCGCTGATACGGTCGTTGTTGGCAACTAAACTTTGAACGAGGTCACGAACAACAGTAAATGCCCACCCTTTCCTTAACGACCGCAAGCCGAAACCGATCTCGTCTTCGGCAGTCACCCCGTTCTGCGAGGCCGGCTGGAACCATGCCCGACAGAAGTTGCGTGAGAGTAGAATCCACTGTGGGCCCCAACACAATTACATTATTCTCACCTGCCAGCTTCACGAGCGTCTCCACGACGCTCTCGCCGGGAATCATCTCAACCTCACCTGTGCACTCGATCTCGCTGCTCAAGTAGGTCCGAAGCCACCCCGAACCCGACGTTCAAGTACGATGCCGGCATATGAATCGTATGAGCCAGGTTTCGAGGCGGATCGTGCAGGAACTACACGACGAGCCACACCTCGAAGGCCGACGGATCACCGTCCAGTTCATCAAAACGCAGGTCGAGGACCGCGGCCTCGAACCGCGGACGGTAGCCGACCGTCACGATATCGATGTGGCGGATGTTTACAGGGCACTCACGTACTACCACGACCACCCGGAAGAGATGCGCGCCGTCGAACGCCAGCGCGAGGAGGCAGTCGAGGACCACAAGCATCTCACCACCGACCCTGACGACGTCCGCGACTGATGGCGTATCGAATCCTCGCAGACGAGAACGTTGAGCGGGCGACAGTCAATTATCTGCGAAAACTCGGTCACGACGTCGAACGACTCGACGATGTCGCCGAACTCGGATTAGGTACCGACGACGGACCGATCGCTCGGTACGCCCGCGGTCACGACCGTCTGATCCTCACGCAGGACGACGACTTCTTCACCGAACTGGACATCGAGGACACGGCAGGTGTCCTCTTTCAACGGGACCAGACGCTGTCTACGCGCGAGGTGGGGAACGCCGTTCACGAGATGTCGCAGTACCTCGACCAGTCCGACGTGACCCTCGAATACGTCAGCAGGAACTGGCTGTGACGAAGGGAGAAGACATGCAGTTCACGGCTGAAAGTGACACTTGATTCTCCTGCAGTCCAAATTCAGACATAGAATAGCCATTAGAAGGTCTGGTGGTAGTTAATTCCCGAGGAACGGTGATGGCGAGGCCTCGGGAGAAGGCGCATTTGTTTAACGCAAGTTGTACGCTGTTTTTTAGATGACGCGGTTTTGCAGTGGGTCGTCGGTATCAAATCTGCGGACATTTTCTGCAACAATATCTGCGAGTCGCTCCCAATACTGTGGCGTATGACCTGAGTTGTGTGGCGTAATAAGAACATTCTCAAAGTCCCACAGCGGGTGTGATGATGGAAGCGGTTCTGGATCCGTCACATCAAGTAATGCACCACGGATTTCACTTGTTTGAATTGCTCTGACAAGTGCATCGGTATCAACAATCGGACCACGGGCAATATTGATTAATACAGCCTCCGGTGGCATTGTGCGAAATGCTTCTGCATCAAACAATCCAGCCGTCAGATCTGAAAGTGGGCAAGCAACAACAACGTATTCCGAACGTGCAAGTGCGTCATATACCGCAGCATCTGAAAAGCTGACAACTTCGTCTGTTGGACCACCCTTTTCAGGCGAGTAGCGAACACCGATGGTATGCACATCAAACGGTTTTAATCGCTTTGTTACTGCCATTCCGATTGTTCCAAGACCGAGTATACAAACGGTTGATCCCTTGAGTTCATACGACTGAAATGACCGCCATTCGCTGCGTTCACCGCGGTGCCATGCAAGGTGGAATTGTCGAGCAAATGAGAGAATACCGCCAATAACATGCTCAGAAATATTCGGACCGTGGACACCCGAGGCATTTGTGACGGCAATATCTGCAGTCTCAAATGCCTCTGTCTGGAGATGACCTGTCCCAGCGTATACGCAGCCGAAAAGTGAGAGATTATTTGCAACAACTGGGTCGTCTGTTGATACATCATGATCTGGTCCGAGAGAAACGCCTGTTGGAAGTGAATATCCAGTAACAATCTCCGCATTCGCGAGTAATTCCCGCTCCTCGACGGGAGTCTGAGCGAGCGTGACTGTTCGATCAGGCAAGCGCTCGCGTAAGCACTCAGCGTACTCTTCAGCAGGGAGCCCATGTATTTTCTGTTTGAGTACGACAATGCCCGGATCAGAGGTGGTCGTATCGATTACATCTGTCATCAACATACAGGCGTACTCGTGACCAGAATATATCAGTTATTGCTCATCGGCTCTGTGAATGATCTTGCATCGTATCATAAGACGTTCACTCGATGGGTAGACACAGGCTTACAGTCACGGTGTTTAATATCCGTCCAGACGCTATAATATGTATATGGAGCGATTCGACGTTGCTGTTATCGGGGGAGGTCCAGCGGGCGCAGCGGCTGCGCGTGCGGCTGCTGTGAATGGAGCCTCTGCGGTGGTCCTTGAGCGCGGTGTCCCACGTGCAGACCGACCAGGTCAACTCGGTCCAGATTCGACTGATGCCGCGGGAATTCTTGATTATTGGGTGGATATTATGGATATTGACCCCGAGGAGTTTCCTGATGATGTAATTCTTGATGAACTTGATCAGGCGACATTTATCGGACCGACGGAGTCTCTGACCCTTGAGTCAACGGGAATTGACTCCTCATATGATAATTTTGGATTTTGTATGCATCGTGCACGATTCGATGATTTCCTTCGTGAGCGCGCTGAGGATGCCGGTGCTACCTATCGTGTTGGGACCGCCGTCCGAGATGTCGAGACAAGCACGAATCAAGTTACCGCGACAGATGGTGGTGTCGCAGCCGATGTTTCCCATGCCACGAACGCAGGACCACGACATACAATTCAACTTGCTGATAATACCAATATTGGTGCCTCAGTCGTTATTCTCGCTGATGGACCACAGCGACAGGTGACGAATCGCGTTCTCGATACATATCTCTCATTTGATGTGACCGACCGACTCTCGACCCGTGATGCAAATCATATTGCATATCAAGAGCATCGTGAGTTGCCTGCTGCGGTTGCTGAGGAGGTTTCACGCTCGATTCTGTTTTGGTGGGGACATATGCCCGGACACACAGCGTATCCATGGATCTTCCCGAATGATGGAAACATTGCACGAATTGGGTTGACAATGCCGATTGGGCTGACACTTGATGAGGTTTCTGACCCGGATTCATATCCATTACTCAATGCTGATGATGAGCAACTTCCGCGTGGAAGTGAGTATATCGAACGCCTTCTTGAACAGGAATATGGTGACCGATATGATATCCCTGAGGATTTCCCCCTCGTCGAAAGTCGTGGCAAAGATAATGGGACTGAAACATATGCTATTTCATCAACACGCCCAATTGATTCACCAGCAGAAGCAGGTATTCTAGTTGTCGGTGGAGCAATGGGAACGACGTCGGCATTTCACGAGGGTGGCGATCATACAGCGATGCGAACAGGTGCCATTGCAGGTGAAGTCGCTGCGACAGGCGAGCTCGAATCATACAATGATCGGTGGAAGGACGCTATTGGTGATGAGATTCTTCGAAATGTTGCAATGGCTGATATTGTCCGTGAGTATGAGCCAGACGACTGGGATTGGGCATTCAAAACAGCACAATCACTGCTCGATGACTCTGCAAAATATAAATTATTGGATATTAATAATCTCACTGCGGGGATTGGTGCTGCCCGACTTCTGACCAGATATAAACGAACGAAATTCCGCTATCGAAATGATAGATATGTTCAAATTCGTGAATCGGAGTATGTAGTCTAAATGGAAAGCAGCGCGAGTTCTTCGCGCCACCGTGCTCGGAGTGCTTCACATGTGATATGCATCTGTCAAGTCATCTGAAAGTGATAAGACACAACTACCATTAACACTGAATACCTATTACCAGTACATACCCTCTGTCCCCGTCCGAGTATTCCTATTACAGGAGCAATGAACAGACGGCGAACCCGGGTGTGTAACATACATGGGTTTGTCTGTACCCCAAACAGACCGCCTGACACGAGGGTTTCCCGGCTGAT
>Ga0209946_1000591_pt1 | contig 14964 bp, 12 predicted proteins | sample SalPon2_A_H2O_MG_FD_185704 | JGI IMG/M metagenome (GOLD analysis project Ga0209946, IMG submission 185704) | Salt pond water microbial communities from South San Francisco under conditions of wetland restoration - Salt Pond MetaG R2_A_H2O_MG... | ecosystem: Environmental > Aquatic > Non-marine... | reverse complement strand
AATAATTCACAAAGAAGAACCGACAATAGAACAATTCGAGTTGTCTAACTCGCTCGACAATTTAGTGACACTTTGTAAATCGTGTCATAGAAAGTTAGAAGATAATAATGACATATCCAAAAACAACAGACGCTGATTTAAAACAAAATGTACAGGCTGCGGTTGAAGACAGAAGTCGCGCTCGTTCGAGTGTTGATGCACTTCTTGGAAGAGAATTTTCTAATGGACATCTTTTCACGGATGTTTCTGATAATACAAGTGTTGGTGTTTTACTCGAAGTGCCTGCTGATGCGGAATGCTATGCATTTGTAGATTCATTCTTTTCTGTTACAGGAAAATCATATGTGAAAAAGGTTGATTCAGTAACACGCAATTCTGCTGGAACAGTTACAGGAGAACAAAATCGCCTTATTTCAGATGGTGATGCTTGTGCAACAGTTGAGTATGGAGCAGATGTAAGTGGTGGTAATGAATGGACACCAAAAGTTATTGGAAGTAGTTCAGAACAACTATTTGGAACACTTGCTCTTGCTCCCGGTAGTGCAGATGGTCCTGCAATAATTTTGCAGCCGGGCGAAAACGTGTACTTTGAAGCAGAAAATATTAGCGGCGGTACAATTGATATTTCTATTGATACAGATTGGACGGAGATTCCACTAGAAGAAGTGCCAGAACTGTAATATAGAACAATCACTTAAGTACCCCGACGCACATTAGATATAAATGAAGAAAGAGACGTTAGTAGCGGTGGTTATCGAATGAGTGTGCAATCTACAACAACGTTTGAATTTAATCGACGAGAGGCCCACCTTTCGTCAGCAGACGACGATTCGCCACCCTACACTATTCACGGTGTAGCACTTGGCGCAGATGACGTAACGCATGGTTCTTCTGGTGTCAAGAAACTTTGGCCATCAGATGAACTACAAAAAGCAGCCGAGACGCTTCAAGGAACAAATCTTGTTGTAGACCACAACAATTCTGCAAGCGGCGTGGTTGGGCAAGTAACAAAGTCTGGATATAAAGGCGGCGTTGGCGTGATTTATCAGGCAGAACTATACGAGGATTCACTCGCCGAAAAGATAAAGAACGGCCTTCTTGAAGTTTCGATTCGCGGATACCACATTGATGTTGACGACATGGATGAAACCGATGATGGTATAAAAATTGTTGAAAATATTGATTTCGACAATTTGTCAATTGTGCCAAAAGGTGCTGCTCCATCAAATACGCTCGAACTTGGAGAACACGCGGAACTTTCTGCGGCAGAACTCGCCGCTTTTGCTGATACACTCGACGAATTGCAGGAAATTGACCTTTCTGACTTTGTTCAATGGGATGACAATCACGGGATCGTGTTTGCCATTGATGGAAATACTGCAACCGTCGAAGTGATGGAAGAAATTGACGAGAAGTGGCGCTCGGTTGCGCGACAAGAAGAAGTCTCACTTGACGATTTGAAAATGTGGGACATTGATGACTCTGATATTGGTGCGCCAAAAGAATCTGAAGAGGCGCGTCACAATTTATTCGTCGAAGGAATGCAATTCTTCCACCCTGGCGATGATGAAATTTGGACCATCACTGACGTAATGGACGACGAGGTTCAGATTACGCTTGGTCCAAACCAGCAAGGTCGCTCGTGGTATGACCCTGTTCAAGAAATTATTAAGGAACTCGCACATAGCGAGATTGAATTTTATACGGAGAGTGGTGAACACAATCCGCTCATCACACCAGGGCTGAAATTCTTTTCGACAATTAATGACAGCATCCTAGAAGTGCTTGAAGTTCAAGGAAACATTGCTGTTATGTCAAGTGTTGGTGAACCCGGTTCGTGGAAGACACCCATCAATGAAATTATGTACGACTTGGCAGATGGTGACCTTGAAGTATACCATCCGATGAGTCAAGCAGAGATGGCTCCTGTCACAAAATTCCAATTCTCAAATAAGTCTGACGCAATGCAAATTGTCGAAGACGATGACTCGGGTACATTAACTGGTGTCCACTCCCACGATATGGACGGCGAAACAGTTTGGATGCCCGGTGCCACGATGGAGGAATTTACCGAGTGGCACGAGATGAAACACTCTTCTAATGGATACATCGACGAGCCAGAGTTTGAATCAGGGATGATGGTACAATGGCAAGCCAATCCTGAGATGTTTGGCCGAATTGTCCACGTTCCTGAAAATGATGACATTGTGATGGTAGAACTCCACGACTTTGAAGATGGAGAACTTGTTTCTACCGGATATACTGTCACCGCAGGATATGGCGACGTTCAGCGTATGCGGTCGGACATGCTCGGACGTTCGAATGTTGCACAATATGATGTTGTGCAAGGAGATTGGGCACAATGGTATCCGTCTGACACAAGTGAACGACACGGGTTTGTTACAAGCGTAAGTGACGATGAAGTAACACTTACTGTTTGGGAGCAAAACGCTGACGGTGAATGGCGCGAAACTGAAGAAACTGTTACGAAATCAATGGAAGAAGTCGAGCCGTGGGGGAACTTCCCTCGCGAGCAGGAAGACTTTGCCATTGATGGAGCAGACCCACGCCGTGCAGTAAGGCCCTCTGAAGAAGCCGCAGATACACTATCTGACCAAACAGAAACGGCTCTTCGTAATAAAGTAGAGTCACACAACGAAGAATACAGTGACGATGAGGGCAAGCGAGTTACGTACAGAATGCTCAAATCCGTGTATAATCGCGGTGGTGGAGCATACGACGACTCGCACCGAGAAGGAATGAGTAGACAACAATGGAGTATGGCTCGTGTCAATGCGTTCCTCTACTTACTTCGGAACGGAAATCCTGAAAACGATGCATACGTTCAGGACAACGACCTACTCCCAGAAGAGCATCCTCGTTCGTCGAGTGAAGAAAATGGATTGTACGGCACACCTGCTACAATAAGCGAGTACGATTACACGATGGGTGTGTCTGAATTGAACTTCGCGCAACTTGCGTCAATGGACGAACTTGATGTAGTGTACTCCAATTGGACACAGGCGACTAATATGACTGCATCGGAACTCCGACGCTGGTCGCGAAACCCGTGCTCTCGTCAGGCATCCATTGACCCAACAGCAGTTATCAAGCGAAACCTGCGGCTTCTTGAAACGAATAAAGAAGATTGGGACAGAGATGATATTCGTGATGCAAAGCGCACGGTATCATTCATCGCACGTATGCGTGGTGCAAAGGGCGAAGGTAATCAAAAGACAGGTGGTTCCTATGGTTGTCCCACCGATTGGGCAATCAGCCTCTTGAATTGGGCATATAACCCATTTGATTCACTTCCAGAAGCACCCGAGGATGATTCGCTTGATGAGGTTGAGGAAGTAGAACTTATGGCTTATGAAATGCACGAAGTTGAGTTTGACGGTGTAACGACAGAAGAATGGAATCCTGTTTCGATGGACGACTTCGAGACAGACGACCTTGAAGAGATTTCGAAACACTTTATGGTATCTGAGTCTGGCTTCCCGCCAGAAAATTACCGAGATTTGAAGATGCCCGTTGTTGACCCAGAAGGTAATCTCAATCTCAATGCACTACAGTCGATTAAGGGGGGCGCTTCCTCTACTGCGGCTGAAGGCATTGAATCTGGTATTGGCAACGACCTTGGTGAATACATTCAGATACTTGCGAAAGAAGAGTTTGATAAAGATTGGGGTATGGAAGAAGCAGCAATGTACGGAAATAAATCTGACGAATCGCATATGTTCCCCAACAAAGTTGATGCCATGATGATGGCGCGACAGATGGGACTCGATGGAGTTCATAAGATGGGTGAAATGTGGATGCCTGGAATGGATCACGAATCCTACATGGATGCAGTTGCATCGATGAGTGGCCACATGTATGGAGAGATGCCTGAAGACGAGGAGGAGATGGCAGACGCTGCTTCCTTGATGGATTACGACATGCATGAACCCTCGTATGATGGCACCACTGAAGCAGACTGGAGTGCTCCCACGCTTGAAGATATTATGATGGCATACGAGTGGGACGAGGAGTATGATTCCTACGACGCACTTCCCGAAGAGGCGAAGGAGACGATTGGGAATCACTTCATTATCTCTGAATCTGGCTTCCCCGCAGAGAACTTTGGCGATTACAAGTTGCCTGTGGTAAGCCTTGAAGGTGAACTAAGTCTCAATGCCCTCAATGCAGTGAAGGGCGGTCGAGGCGTGTCTGCTGTCGAAGGACTCAATTCCGAAATGGAAGACACCATCGTTGAAATGGTCAACGAATTGGCTAATGAGGAATTCGACAAAGAGTATGGTATGGAAGAAGAAATGGGTTCCGTCAAGCCTGTGACAATTGACGGGGTGACTGTCCTCACCAGCGATGACCTTCGGCGACGTGGTAAGTCCGAGGAGAGCGAGACGGACTCTACAACTAGAACAATGACTAATGTAAGTGAAGAACTTCAGGCTCGACTTGAGGAACTTGAGGCACCTGCCGTCATGGAGCAGGATTCCTTTGACGAACTTCGAGAAAAGGCCGAGAAGTATGATGATATTTCGGAGGATATTGCCGAACTGCGCGAGCGTACCGAGGTTCTCGACGCTGTTGACCGGACGCTTGTCGATGAACTCAGTGAAGCCGATGAGCCTATGGTTATCGAGTCTGCTCGCTTTGAGGCGCTTTCCGCCGAGGCTGAACAGGTTAAAGAAGTATACGCGACTCAACTCGAAGACGAACTCGCTGTCTTCACCGCTGAGGAATTGATGGACAAGTTTACCATCGAGGAACTTAGCGCGAAGTACGAGGATGCGTTCGGTGAGTTTGAGGAAGAGTTGTCTCCTGACCCGAAGGGGACAGACGCTGGCGAGGAGGAACTTGAGCAGCGTGCATCCGAGGAGCGTTCCGAGGAGGAACTTTCCCAAGATGAAGAGGTTTCTGCGAAGCAGCAGGAGATTCGGGACAAGATTTTCAAGCGATAATTTAAGTGATAAAAATGGCAGGACTTAGTGATACACCAGAGGGTGGGGAAACTCGCCGCTATGGTAATACGGTCGGTGTACCGCACGGAGAGAGTGATGGGACTGCGCTTGCTGACGCAAGTGTGCAGCCCGGCGATGCTGTAACTATTGACAGCGGCGTTCTTGCGAAGGCTGGCACAGGTGACGCGATTCTCGGCGTTCTCGTGAACTATGATGTTTACGGAGCGTCGCACCGTGGTGAACTGATTTCTGGCGACGTTGACGCAACTGTCGCTGTTCAGGGTACGTACAAGGCGCGTGCTGATTCGGACCTTAGTGCTGGCGACAGTGCTGGCCTTGGCGACACGGATGGCCACTTTGGTAACGTTGACGACCAGGGCTTCCGTGTAGTCGAAACATACAACGACGGCTCACAGGATTGGGTCGAGGTTGTGCTGTAAACTTTTAGGTGATTATAAATGAGTCTAACAACTAATGACGTTATCACGGAGGATTTCGTCCGTGAAACTGTGGAAGAGGTAATTGAGCAGAACCTTGTCTACCGACAGGCGTTCCGCGAGATTAGTGCAACTGGCATTCAGTCGAATTCGTACACATTCAACATTGACGCTGACGACATGGGTCGTCCAAGCGTTGTTGCTGAGGGTGAGGAGTTCGAGCGTGACCAGAGCAACGTTGACCAAGTAACTGTAACCTTCAAGAAGTACGGTGGCGAGGTTGCCATCACAATGGAGGCTATGGAAGACGGCATGATTGACTTCAAGGCCCGAGAGGTTGAGGAACTTGCTCGTGCGATGGCCGAGAAGTTGAACGACGAGGCATTCGAGGAACTCAACGGTAACGTTGACTCGACTGTTGGTGACGACGATGACGTGCTTTCGTTCAGCGACATTCGTGATGGAATGGTTGCTGTTCGACGTAATTCGTACACGCCTGACCTGCTCATTGTAGACCTTGATGGCTACGGTGACCTGCTCACTGACGCGAACTTCAACCGCGCTACCGATATGGGTGACGAGGTTGTTCGTACTGGTGAGGTTGGCCAGATTGCTGGTATGCGCGTTGTGGTTGACACAACTAACGATATTGCTGACGGTAACGGTGCGTTCGTTATCGACAGTGACCGATACGGCTATGAACTTACTCGCACTCCTGTCAGCACAAACGAGTACGAGGACCCCGAGCGGCAGGCTGACATTATGCAAATCTTCACCCGTAAGGCGTGGAAGGCTATCTTCCCCGAGGCGGCTGTGAAGGTTAACGCATAAAGGATTCTACACTTTACGTAGTATAGATTACTACTCGGCACTCTACAACATATTGGCTTATGTCTTACAGTCCTCGATACGTCTCAATTCACGACATTCCGGTGCAGATTCCTGATGATTACACAGATTCTCAAAAGGAAGATGCGCTTGAATATGCAGAATCATCTCTCGAACTTGACTTAAATAACGGCGAGGTGATTCCGCCAGAGGATCAAATTACCATAATGGGGTCTGCAATTAAACAACTTGCGACGTGCCATTTGGCAAAGGGTGCTGAAGATCCGAACGATGTAACACTTGGCGATATTGAAGACGCTGGTGACACAAAAGTAGAATACGCTAATTCGTTCTGTGACCAATACGAGGATACAATTACTCGTATTATAAATTCAGGTATTCTCGAAAAAGATGATGGCGGCGAATCAAACGCGCCATTCACCTACACGACAGGGTATCCATAATGACGACATTTATGTCAGACTTCGAAGATTTGAAAAACTTCGAGTTTGGCTTTCAGCGATTAAATGTTGAAAAAGTTGCAGATGAGGCATTTGAAGATGCCATCAAACAAGACTTTATTGGTCTGTTGATTTCTAACATAAAAAAGAGAGGCCTTGTGGGGAGCGGCGTCGATGAAGGCACCGGACCAGACCTTGCAAGTAGAAAGGCGTGGAACGTAATTCGTGAAGGAAATATGCGATATCGCATTGAAACTGAGCGAAGCGTTGGACCACGCGCATTTTACTTGGAGTATGGTACTGATGAAGTGACTCCTGATGGCGATGGACCACTTAGATTCAGGACAAATGTCTCGACATATGACGCCGAACCCGGTGAAATCATATATCGATATAGCGTAAGTGGTGTCGAAGAATATAGATATTTCCGAGATACTGTTCAAGAATTCAACAAGGTTGTCGCCGATAAAGTTGAAGAGCGAATAGGTGACAAGATGACAGACCACATCGAGCGACAACTTAAACTTGGATAATGGCTACACCACGTGAAATACTGACACGAATTAAAGAATCACTAGACGATTCTTCAGACGTTCCTGACAGTGTTTCATATGTGTTACAAGAGTATGACGCATCTGGCAAAGATGCTAATGTTACACTACCCGTCGTTGAACTACAAACAGTGAATGCGCTTTCACTAAACGAATTCAACACGGATTTTGTGAGATATGTACATGATGAAAACGAAAATCAAATCGGACGAGTGTACCGCTCTGAGTATTCAGTAACAGTACAACTTGATATCTTAACTGTTGATGGTCGTCGAGAAAATGAAGAAAGCATCTCGCCACTCGTCGATTCGGTGAGACGTGCGCTGTATCAATACAGTTCTGCGGGACCAGCAGAATCGCTCGAAGAAACTGTGTGGAAGTTTCAACTAAATGAGGGCGAGCGTGCAGATAATCTTGACTCTACACCAACCGTTCGACGTTGGTCGCAAACGATAGATTGCTGGACGTATGATGAATTTAGAACAATTGACGATTACATCGTGGATATAACATTCCCCGACGAAGACGATATCGCGGCATGACCCAATGTGTGGAGATTTGCCGAGTAGTAAACAAAATTAATAACAGGTGATTTAATAAATGACAGTATACGGAGGATTCCCCGGCGTACAGGTAACGACAGCCGGTGGCGGAATTACTGCAATTGAAATTGGCTCTGAGGAGAAGGTCGTACTCTTTGGCCGAGGAGGTTCTGGAAGTGCGGCTGTCAATACCCCGACACAAATTCAGGCTCGCAGAGAGGCAGACGTTGCCTTTGGCGAAGATTCTGAACTTTCCAATTCGATGAAACTTGCGCTCGCTAATGGTGCGAACATTTCGTACTTGTATGGAGTGCAGGTTGAAGAACTTGGTGCTGGTGGGGATATTGATACAGAACAAGATACGCCGACAGAATCGTACTCTGGTACGACTGCCGACGTTCTTACCAATACACCAATTGTAGAAGAAGAGGGCTACCTCGCTGTTCGTGACGTGATTGACGATGTTGAAATGACAGTCAATCTCGTGTACGAAGAGTCGGTTCCGTCACCCGGTGATTCGAATACGATTAATCTCAATCCCTTTACAGGAGATTGGACTGCGGATTCGTCAAGCGACTACGATTTCTTCTATAGCCACCTTGATTGGTCGGCTGCATTTAATGCAGCAGACAACGTGGTTAACGAAGATGAGACAGGGCTTTATGTAGCGTTGACTGAATCTGAACAAGTAGCATCGACACTTTCGGGCAAGACGACAGAACTTCGCGATGAGTTCCAACTTGTTAATGGGCTTGCTGGAGCAATGCCTAACTCGACTGAAACAGAAAATCTCGGAGAACCAACAGAGCGCGACTATGCAGGATTTGACACTGCGTCGTATGAGGATCTGATTGATAACGATAGTCAGTTCCTCGCCTCTGCTGTGAGATTCGAGGATTCTGTTGAGACTGCGCTCGGTTCAATCGGTGGCCTATTCGGAGGCGCTGACATTACTGAGCCAATCTACAATGATACCATCAACACTGGTGGAAACAACCTCGAAGTTCAATTCAACCGAACTGATGCGCAAAATATGCGTGGTGCAAACGTCATTCCGCTTCGTCAAGCAGGTGCTGTTCGCGTAAAGGGCAACCTTTCGACGAGCACCGAAACTGACTGGGAGCGTGACTTCTGGCGTCGTCGGATTGTTGACCGCGTTATCCTTATCGGAAAGACTATTGGTGACGCCATCATTGGTCGAATCAACGATGAGGAAACACGAGCAGCAGCCGAGCGCTCGATTACAGTAGAACTTCAGTCTCTTGCAAACGACCGTCTAATCAAGGACAACGTTGAGGGAGAGCAGAACTTCTTTGTCGATGTGTATGAGTCGTCCACAGACCCAGATGAAGTGAAGATTGACATTGGTGTAACACCACAGGGTATCGTCAAGCGCGTTGACGAAACCATTACAATCAACACATAAGGTGACATAAATGGCACAAAACAAAGAAGAAATTGGAAATGATGTACAGTTGTTTGTAGGCGCTGACGAAACAGCATACCCTATTACAAGCGCATCGTACTCTGAGGAGCCGCAGACATCCTCGACCCAGTTTAACACGTCTCTCACGATGAGCATTGTGCAAACTGGCATCGAGTACTCTGGTTCGTTCGAGCACACTGGTGCAAACACAGAACTTCGAGATAAGTTCTTTGGTAATCAAACACAACCGAAGTCGAGTACTGTTCGCAAAGTCGATCAACTCGTCTTCCAAGATTCGCAATCTACGTACACCTTTAAGGGTGTTGTCGTAGGTTCGCGTTCGAAAGATTTCCCTGCTGATGACCGAACGTCGGTCACCTACGACTTTACAGCAGAGGAACTTGTCGTCACAAACGCATAAATACACGGATAGTTGGTTAACTATTCGGACAACCTGAACGCTGGCTTCCAGTTCTATTCTTGCCCAATTCTCTTATGGGCAACCAGCAAGTAGTGTTGAGTTATTAACCGCATACTAACAAAACTTAATACAACTATGCAAGAAGAAAGCGCAATTGAATTTTACAAGCGAGTAACGCAAGGTACCGACCATACGAAAACTATTACACTTGAAGACGCAAGTGGCGCGGCTTTGCCAAATGTGCAGATGTCTCCTGTTGACAAGCGGCAACTTGCTTCGGTGATTCAGCGTCTGCCTGACGAGATGTTTGACGCTGTGGAAGAAGCAGAATCTGCTGAAGAGGCAGAAGACACGATTGAAGATAGTGAAAACCTTTCGATGAATGCCGTGACTGAAGAGACAGTCGAAGCGTTCGAGGATTTGTGTAAGGATTCTCTTCGTCACCCTGAACTAGCACCTCCGCAAATGAACGATATTGTCAATAATCTCAATTTTGAGGTACTGTTCAGTATTGGGACAGAGATTATCGATATCTCTGCTGAGAGTGATGGTGCTGTGCAGGATTTTCACGTACAGGGCTAGGACAACAACTCTTTTACGCCCTTGAAAATGGCCACACATTTTCAGTAACTGAAGACTATTTCGATGAATCCGGCGAACTTCGGACGAGAAAACGCGAAGCATTTGTAGATGAATTGACTGATTCACAACTTAGATTCCTCTTCCACGCTAAAGAACAGCGTAAAAAGATGAGGCAGGAAGAATCTGGAGTTAACAGACTTAAACAACAATTATAATTTATGGCAGAAGGACTTGACGTTGTAATTAATGGTGTCGAAACCGTCTCCGAGAAGATGGACGACATCGAGAATTCGGTTAGAACTGCTAATCAAGCGCTGAATAATCTATCAGGCGAACTTCGAGAGGCATCTATATCGAGTGAAGTTCTCGAATCTTCGTCTGAAAGCGTGGCTACCTCAGCAACTAAGGTAAATGGTGCTGTTCGAGGTGCTTCTAGTGCAGTTGACGAATTGGGAGATGAATCTCGTGAGGCTGCTGTTGAAGTTGGCCTACTCGGAACTGTTATGGATAAAACGTCGGTTAGTGCAGGAGCGCTTTCTATTAATGTTGGTGCGTTCACTATTGCACTACGACAACTTCAAACACAGATACCACTAATTGTCACAACACTTGGTTCGCTAGTATCAGTACTTGGTGGAGTTGGCTCTGCGGCAATTGCTGCTGGTGGTGGTATTTCTGCACTGCTAGCCGGAGGGGCCATTGGGCTATTAGAAGATATTGAATCGCAATTCGCCGATGTAACGTCTACTGGCGAGGCTTTACAAAAACTAATGCGTGGTTTAGGCAATATGTTTCGCGAAGCGCTTGACCCACTTGTAAATGCTGAAAATGTGGAACTATTCGTATCGCTGCTTGAAGATATGGCAAACTTTGCGAATAGGTCTGCTCAAGCGATTGATGCGTCGCGAGAGTCTATTATGCGATTCTTCAGCGTTGTTGGACAAAGTGCTGACTTTAACAGATTTGCAGGCTCATTGCAAAATGTAATGGCGTTCGAGGCAGGCGGCGAGTTTGATTCTGCTGGTGAGGTACTTGCGAGATTCCTCGGATATCTTGTCGGAGAGTTGCCTGACGCAATAGACTTCTTTAATCGCGTAACCGTCAACTTGGCGGAACCATTGCAAGAAGTAGCATATCAGTTTAAACTATTAACAATTGAACTTGTTGAATTTGCAGAGGGTGCTGCGCCGGGAGCACTTGGTGTAATCTCTACACTTCTTTCAGTATTTACGGCGCTGTTCGAATCGTTGAATGATTTGAGCGGAACATTTGTTTCTTCTGCAATACAAGCACTTGCATTTACAGCAGTAATGTTGAGACTCGCTAAAGTGTTTGATGCTGTTGCAGGAATAGGTGGCGTTTTCGCGATGACTGTTGGAAGGTTAACAGGTGATTTACGTTCATTCACTGGAACTGCTGCAAGAGTAATTACACTTGGTCAAGGATTTATGGACCAATATCTCTCTGGTGTTCTTGAACTTAGCAGAGCACTTGTTGCACAACTTCCAATATTAAAAGATATACAATTTGCTAGTGAGAGCCTATATGACGATGATGACAACCTAAAGAGTTTTGACAAGAGACTTAAAATAATTAAAGGTAGTGTTGTTGATCTTGCAGATACTATTAAAAGGCGTCTCACTGCATTTGCAATAGACGACGAACTTATCGAAGCGCCAGAAATGGGTGGATTTAGATACCCTTCTGGTGCTCCAGATTCGATGGGTGGACAAGCAGCAAGCCTTGAACTAAATACCAAAAAATTCCGGCAGGCTCTTGGAACTGTTAAGAGTAGAGCAGTAAATACTGCAAAGACTGTTGCTTCTGGATTTGGTAATATTGCGGTTGGTGGACTGGAAGTATTTACTGGTGCAATGACTGGTATGGTTCATCCAGGCCTCCTTCGATCAGAACAACTTACAGAGGTATTTAATGACGGTCTATCAAAAATGGCTACTGGTCTTAATAAGATAGGACTTGGAATCATTCCACGTGTCGTTAAATCACTTGTTGCAAAAATAGGCGCTATGAAGGCTGCAATTATTGCTAACTTAGTGTATGCAAGTACATTCTTGAAATTAGAAAAACGCGCAATACAGGCTGCAATCGCGAAAAAGAGTGCAGCGGCTGTAATAAAACAAGTAGCAGTTTCAGCATACTCTGCTGTTAAAGGTCTTCTTTTATTTGCGGGAGGTATGATCAAGGCTGCTATTTCAGCAATTGTATTTAATGCATCTATTTTCCCGATTATTGTAGCACTACTTGCATTGGGTGCAGCAGGAGGCCTTGTGGTAGGTATTCTCGGCAATATGGGTGATATAACAAAAGTTGCCAAATCATCATTTGAGGGATTAAAGAACTTTGCTGTTGAACTAGGAAATGCACTATTAGGATACCTTGTTCCGGCATTTAACTTAATGGTCAGTATTTTCGGAGCAATCCTTTCACCAGTATTTGCTATCGTAGATGCATTCAAGTTCTTTATTTCACAATTCTCTGAAGTTCTCTCTCAAGGCGAAGAGGGCAAAGGAATAATGGAGTCGTTTGCTGGTGTGATGGATTTCCTTGGTGGAATACTTGAAAAGATTGCGCCAGTCTTTGACGTTATAGGAAATGCTCTCTATTCAGCAGTTTTCCTACCGCTTAAAGCAGGTGTAAGTATTACAATAGAATTTATTAAGTTAGTTCAAACACTAATAGGTGTATTACAGCGTGTTTCAAAGAAAAGTGGATTCACTGACTTTATTAAGAATATTGCAAATATTATCATATCGTTCGTTACCGGCGCTATCGATCAATTAGCAGACACATTAAATAAACTTATAAAATTAACAAACGCACTTACTGGTTCAAATATTGGGAAAATTGGTGAAGGTGAAGGTGGTGCGTCAAGTAAGTTGTCTGGTCTGAAAGTAACTGAAGATGATGTTGTTGGAAATGCAAAATCACTTATGGAAGAAGACTCAGAACAAGGCGCTGGTTCTCGTGCAGAAACAACAAGTCCTGATTTCAGTCTTGAGACAAATATACAGAATACAGCAAATGTTGACGCCGAGTCTGACGAAAGTGAAGACAGAATTGCGACACTCGTCGAGCGTGCGATGAAGGATGCAAATACATATCGAAGAAACGCACTAGGAGGTCAATAAATGGGATTAGACTTTAATGATAATTACGTTGATGATAGAGGGCCAGTAATCTTTCAAGGAATTAGTGAAGAAACAATTGGCTTTAAACCAAGCAAGTCTGCTTCTGAACTTATCGACGATTTAGAAGATGGCGGAACACGTGTAATTGGGAGAGACAAGTACACGATAACATTCGTGTATGATCAACCAAATGTATCTGTGTCAACAACAAATAGATTCGTCGAACATGACACTGTTGATGGACCAGTCATTAGGCAAAAAGTTGGTCGTGGTAAAAAGAACATTACGCTTGAAGGAGTTTGTACTACTGCTGAAGCAATATTACTCGACAACTTTGTAAATGAAGACGAGATATACATTGATAGTCATCGGTATGAAGGAAGCGTTAGTATTCAAGGAATATCAACGAGTCCATTAGAAGATGGTGGTGCGATGAATCTCGATGGAAAATACACACACGACTTTGGTCTTGAACTAACGGAGATAGAAAAATGAGTGCAATATCAGATGATGGTATTTACTATCAATCTCTTGACGTAAATATCGAGGTTACAAAAGAAACTGGTGTGACGCAATATTGGATTGCGAAAGACCTCATTGTTCGACGGAAACGGTTTCAAGAAGCAGATGGGTTGGAGATGACAGCAATACCCGACCCTGACGAAAATCCAAGCGCGACGTTAGAACCCGGCGATGAAATAACAGTTGATGTAGGTCCTAAAACGTCCGTAGCGGGAGACGGAAATAGGAATATGTCAAATGAAGACAATACGCTCGCAAAAATATTTACAGGAATTATTTCTAGTGCGAGAAACGCTGGTGACCTTACGTGGAAAGCGTTTGCATTCACGTATCAACTAGATATTGTTAGAACCGTTATCGATTACTCTGCTGACGAGGAGACAGATGTTGGAACAATCGTCGAGGAGGTGTTCGAAGAAGTAAAGTCAGTCAACGAGACTGATATGGAATATAATGTTGATGTTTCAGAAGATACCACTGTAAGTTACGGAAACACGCACTTTATTTCAACGGGACCTGTTTCTAACAGAAATTCAAAACTCGTTCGGCGACTGAAACCATATACAGATACACTCGCGATAGAGATAATCAAAGATTTAGAAAAGACAAATAATGCAGTATTTTGGGTTGATTCAAACAATGTTCTACAGTTTGGACCAACGAAAACTGCTAACCATAAGTTGTCGTGGATTCTTGAAACTGATGCTGGATTAAAGACACCGCCGTATAAGAGTGTTCGCGTAATTGGCGACGATATTGGTACAGAATCTGCTGCTGGTGGATGGAAATCGGCGAAATTGATGCCTGACCCAACAAGTATGACCTCTACTGCGGCAAGTGTTGTAAATGTTGAAGGAAAATCCGTCGCCAAATTTGGCGAATTACGCGAGCCAACATTTACCTATGAAGATGCGTCAATTCGCACCAAGGCCGAAGCGGAAAATCTCGCACAGAGTATCCTCTCTGATTTGCAGAATCAAGCCGCTGAAGGTACAATTGTAATCCCAGGTAGGCCGATGATTGACTTGTTTGACGTGGTGGAGATGCCAGATTCATTCGGCGTTACAAGTAGTGGCGA
>Ga0209946_1000590_pt1 | contig 14977 bp, 16 predicted proteins | sample SalPon2_A_H2O_MG_FD_185704 | JGI IMG/M metagenome (GOLD analysis project Ga0209946, IMG submission 185704) | Salt pond water microbial communities from South San Francisco under conditions of wetland restoration - Salt Pond MetaG R2_A_H2O_MG... | ecosystem: Environmental > Aquatic > Non-marine... | reverse complement strand
GCTCAGCGTGCTCCGCGGGCGGTTCGCGCTCCCCCTCGACGAGGACGGCACGCTCGCGCCGGGCCCCGACGGTGAGGGGCGGCGTCCGGTGTGGGACCGGTAGCCTCGAGCGGCCGCGTCTGTCTCACGCCGACGCCCGCCCGCCGAGAGGGCCCACGTGACAAGAACTAACTCCCGGCGGCGCCCCCGAACGGGTATGCCGAACTTCTCCGACAGGGTCGAGCGGATCTCCATCAGCGGGATCCGCAAGGTGTTCGAAGCGGCCGGCGACGACGCGATCAACCTCGGGCTCGGACAGCCCGACTTCCCGACGCCGGCGCACGCGCGACGAGCCGCCATCGACGCCATCGAGGACGGGAAGGCGGACGCGTACACCGAGAACAAGGGGACGCAGTCGCTGCGGGAGGCGATCGCCGAGAAGCACCGGGCGGACCAGGGGGTCGACCTCGACCCCGCGAACGTGATCGCCACCGCCGGCGGGAGCGAGGCGCTCCACGTCGCGATGGAGGCGCACGTGAGCGCGGGCGACGAGGTCGTGATCCCCGATCCCGGGTTCGTCTCCTACGACGCGCTCACGAAACTGGCGGGCGGCGAGCCCGTCCCGGCTCCCCTGCGCGACGACCTCACCATCGACCCGGCCGAGATCGAGGCCGCGATCACCGACGACACCGCGGCGTTCGTGGTGAACTCGCCCGGGAACCCGACCGGAGCGGTCTCCTCGGAGGAAGACGTGCGGGAGTTCGCGCGGATCGCCGACGAACACGACGTGCTCTGCATCTCCGACGAGGTGTACGAGTACACCGTCTTCGACGGCGAGCACCGCTCGCCGATGGAGTTCGCGGAGACCGACAGCGTCGTCGTGGTCAACTCCGCCTCGAAGCTGTTCTCGATGACCGGCTGGCGGCTCGGCTGGGTGTACGGCTCGGACGAGCGCGTGGAGCGCATGCTCCGCGTCCACCAGTACGCGCAGGCCTGCGCCTCTGCCCCGGCGCAGTACGCGGCCGAGGGCGCGCTGCGCGGCGACCGGGGAATCGTCGACGAGATGACCGCCTCCTTCGAGCGCCGTCGCGACCTCCTCTTAGAGGGGTTCGACGACATCGGCCTCGACTGTCCCGCCCCGCAGGGCGCCTTCTACGCGATGCCGCGGGTCCCCGAGGGGTTCGTCGACGAGTGCCTCGACCGCGGCGTGATCGTCGTCCCGGGCGAGGCGTTCGGCGAGCACGGCCGCGGTCACGCGCGCATCTCGTACGCGACCGACGAGAGCGAACTCCGCGAGGCGCTGGCCGTGATGGGCGAGGCGTACGAGGCGGTCCAGTAGCGTCAACATCTGCCAAGCTATAACCCCGAAGCATTAGGGGGGCGCAGGAGGTTTCCGCAAGTTATACTGCGACCGACGAAGTACCGAGAGCTAATGGACCGGAACATTCAGGTCAGCCGCCTCGACCGGCGAGCGGTCGAGGACCAGGAGGTCGAAATCGTCGAGCGGAAGGGTATCGGACACCCTGACTCGATCTGCGACGGTATCGCGGAGTCGGTGTCGCGGGCGCTCTCGCAGCTCTACTTGGACCGCGTCGGAAAGGTGCTCCACTACAACACGGACGAGACGCAGCTCGTCGCCGGCCGCGCCGCGCCGGCGTACGGCGGCGGCGAGGTCGTCGAACCGATATACGTGCTCATCGTCGGGCGCGCCACGAAGGAGTACGAGGGCGAACAGCTCCCGGTCGACTCGACCGCGCTGGCGGCCGCCCGCGACTACCTCGCGGAGGCGATCCCGGAGCTGGAGTACGGCACCGACGTCGTCGTCGACGTCAAACTCGGCGAGGGCTCCGGCGACCTCCAGGACGTCTTCGGCGAGGAGACCCAGCAGGTGCCGATGGCGAACGACACCTCCTTCGGCGTCGGTCACGCGCCGCTCACCGAGACGGAGACGATCGTTCGCGAGGCGGAGCGCGCGCTCAACGGGCGGTACCACGACGAACACCCCGAGCTCGGCCCCGACGTGAAGATCATGGGCAAGCGGGAGGGCGACCGCATCGACATCACGGTCGCGGCCGCGATGGTCGACCGGTACGTCGACGGGCTCGACGAGTACGACGCCGCCGTCGACGACGTGCGCGAGTTCGTCACCGGCCTCGCCGAGGACCACACCGACCGCGAGGTGCACGTCGACGTCAACACCGCCGACGACTACGACGAGGGGTCGGTGTACCTCACCGTCACCGGCACCTCCGCCGAGCAGGGCGACGACGGCTCGGTCGGGCGCGGCAACCGCGCGAACGGCCTCATCACGCCGAACCGGCCGATGTCCATGGAGGCGACCTCCGGGAAGAACCCCGTCAACCACATCGGAAAGATCTACAACCTCCTGTCGACGCGGATCGCCGAGTCGGTCACCGACGAGGTCGACGGGATCCGCGACCTCCAGGTCCGGCTCCTGTCGCAGATCGGGCGGCCGATCGACGAGCCGCACGTCGCCGACGCCCAGCTCGTCACCGAGGAGGGCGTCGCGCTCGGCGACATCGAGGCGGAGGTCCTCGAGATCGTCGACCGCGAACTGGCCGACGTCACCGACGTGACCCGCAGCGTCATCGACGGCGACGTCTCGACGTTCTGACGACCGCAACCGATTTGTGAAGCGGGCGACACCGATAGCGTGTGACGCGGGTGTGTCTCCTCGGCGATCCGGACGTCAACCTCACCTACGAACTGCTGTCTCGCGAAACCGCCAGAGACGCGCTCGCGACGTACGACATCGAGGAGCCGTTCGCAAACAGCCTCGCCGTCGACACCGTGAGCCTCGGGGCCGCGGTCGCGCTGTTGAACGACCTCAACTGGTACCTCGTGCGCTTCGTCGACGAAGCCATCGTCCGCGAGCCGTCGATATCGACCGACGAGTGGCTCTCCCGGGACCTCGCTCGCGAGGTGCGCGACGGCGCCGTCCCGCCCGAGGAGACGGACCAGCGCCTGAAGCTGTTCGGCCTCGTCGACGGCCGGCCGGTCGAGCCGCTGTACGTCCGCCGAAAGCAGGGCGAAACGCCCGAGTACGACCTTCGCGACGTCGAAGAGACGGTGATCGTCCGGGTGAGCGAGTCCGAATTTTCGGGATGAGTGGCGGAGACGGGCGTTCGGGTATACGATAGCGGGGTAAGCGCCTCCGAAGCCCCAGCCTCGCGGCTCGCGGCCTCAGGGCCGCTCACCGGCACGCGCCACCGCACGGGCGTCTTCGCTCCGGATACGATCCTACAAGTCGGTTCGGCGAGCAAGGCGCGTATGGCACGCGTCACGGTCTGGAACGAGTACCGTCACGAGCGCGAGAGCGACGTCGTCGCAGAGCTGTATCCCGACGGGATCCACGCCGTCATCGCCGAGACGCTGGAGGAAGCGGGCCACGAGGTCCGCACCGCAACGCTCGACGAGGGCCCGGAGCACGGGCTCACCGAGGCGGTCCTCGACGACACCGACGTGCTCACGTGGTGGGGCCACGCCGCTCACGACGAGGTGCGAGACGAGGTCGTCGAGCGCGTCCGCGAGCGCGTGCTCGACGGGATGGGCCTCCTGGTGCTCCACTCCGCGCACTACTCGAAGATATTTAAGCGACTGATGGGCACCAGTTGCTCGCTGAAGTGGCGCGAGGCGGCCGAGACGGAGCGGCTGTGGACGATCGAACCGGGCCACCCCATCGCCGACGGCATCGGGGAGTACATCGAGGTCGAAGAGGCGGAGATGTACGGCGAGCGCTTCGACGTCCCGGCGCCCGACACGCTCGTCTTCAACTCCTGGTTCGCCGGCGGGGAGACGTTCCGCTCCGGCTGTTGCTACCGTCGCGGCAACGGCAAGGTGTTCTACTTCCGCCCCGGCCACGAGACGTACCCGGTGTACTACAACGACGACGTCCGGCGGGTGCTTCGAAATGCGATCGACTGGGCGGCGCCGGGCGACGGTCCCAGCCCCGAGTTCGGCAACGCCGACCCCATCGAAGATATCGACACGAGCGACGATCGGACGGTGCACTGATCGGGCCGTAACTGATTTAAAAAGCGGCCGCCCTCCCGTGACGCGCCGAGCCGGCGGCTCACGAGTGTAGGGCGACCGCCGCTACGGCGCGGACGTTGAAAGGCGACCGCCTCGCGCGAACGCGAGACGACCGGTGTGTCGCACGCCGGCGGCCGGTCGAGTAAGCGTCGGCCGCGGCGGTATATAAACCCTCCTTCACGGAGCGGGGAAGCGGACCAGCGCCGTTCCGTCTCGATCAGTCCGGGCGATGGACCTCGCCGTCGCGGCCGTCCGCGTCTTTCCGCCGGAGCGCCGCGGCCGCGTTGTTGGCGTCGTAGCCGAAGAACACGTCCTTCGCGTACGTCTCGGCGACCTCGGTCGCGTGGATCAGGTCGTCGACGCCGACGTCGACCGCGTACAGCTCCAGCGAGAACGGGGTCTCCGGCGGCGCGCCGTGGACGTCGTAGTCGCCGCCGAGCCGCGTGCGGAAGCCGCGGGCGATGGTCTCCAGCCAGTAGGTCGTCGCGTACTCGGTGTCGTACAGCGGGACCACGAACTCGTCGACGTGCTCGCTGAGCCGGTCGAGGTCGAGGCCGGCGCGCGCTCGGAGGTGCCCCGGATACGGGTCCGGATACAGCGTGAGGAGCACGCGGCCCGGCACGAGGTCGGCCGCGTCGGCGACGAACTCGGTGATGACGTCGGCGCGCCAGTCGTCCCACCGCTCCCGGTCGCTCTCGGCGAACAGCCGCTCGCAGCGGTCGCAGTGGCAGAACCCCTCGCGCGGGAAGCCAACGTCGTCGAGGCGGACGTCGTCGCTCTCGGCGGCGCAGTCCTCGACGATCTCCAGTAAGCCCTCCCGGTACTCCGGGTGCGTCGGGCAGATGTACGCCCAGTCGAAGTAGTCGCGGTCGCGCGTCGCCGGCTCGCCGCGCTCGTCGACGGGGACGAGCTCCGGGTTCTCGGCGGCCGCGGCGTTGTCGCCGAAACACGACACCATGTTCACCGCGTTCGGGAGCGGCGCGGCCGCGCGCCCCGTGACGTCTTTCACCTCGTAGAAGCCGAGGTCGAACGGCTCCATCTCGACCTCGTCGGCGTTGCGCGTGACGACCCCGTACATACCAGTCGGTACGCGCGTGAGGGGTAAAAACGGCGGGCATCCGCCCGCGATTCGACCTCCGTCGGAGGGCCTCGGATGGAGGCGGTCGTCGGTCGCTACGAACTCGACCGGTCGCTACTCGACGGTGACCGGCTCCTTGTCGCCGGCGAACACGAAGTACGCGAGCGCGACGAGCGACAGGACCAGGACGAGCTTCACTTTCTTGCTCATACGACACACATCGAGCGGCGGGCGCTAAAACCTACCGGAGCGTCAGACGACACCGGGGGTCGGGCCGGCTCCGAACCGCGCGACCTCGCGGCCCTTAGACGTCGATGTGATCCGCGATGTCGGCGCGGAGGATCGTCGAGCAGTAGTCGCACCGGACGCCGTCGGCGACGACGTCGAACCGCGTCTCGACCGGCTCGCCGGCGTTCGTGATGCAGTTCCGGTTCGGACACGACAGCACGCCGGTGACGGTGTCGGGACGGGTGACGCGGTTCTTCTCGACCACGTCGAAGTCGCGGACGATGTTGATCGTCGCCTCCGGCGCGATGAGCGAGAGCACGTCGACCTCGGACTGCGAGAGCTCCCGCTCCTCGACCTTCACGATGTCCTTCCGGCCGAGCCGGTCCGAGGGGACGTTCATCCCGACGGAGACGCCGAATCCTTCGGAGCCGTCGATACCCAGAATCGCGAGCACGTTGAGCGCCTGCCCGCCCTCGACGTGATCGATCACGGTGCCGTTGCGGATCTTCGAGACGCGGAGCTCGTGGTCGCTCATCGGTCCGCCTCCACCCCCTCGTCGGCCTCGGCGTTCTCCATGAGCGTGTCGAGCAGCGCCATTCGCACGGGGATCCCGTTGTGGGCCTGTTCGAAGTACGTCGCGTGCTCCGTCTCGTCGACGTCCGGCGCGATCTCGTCGACGCGCGGGAGCGGGTGCATCACGGTGAGGTCGTCGGAGGCGGCTTCGAGCGTCTCGGCGTCGATCCGGTACTCGCCGGCGACGCGGTGATATTCGTTCTCGTCGGGGAACCGCTCCTTCTGGATCCGGGTGACGTACAGCACGTCGAGCTCGCCGAGCACGTCCTCCAGGTCGGTGTGCTCGCGCATCTGCGCGCCGGTCTCGTGGAGGTCGAACCGGACCGACCGCGGGAGTCGCAGCGACTCCGGGCTGATGAAGTGCTGGTTGGCGTCGAAGTTCGTGAGCGCGGACGCGAGCGAGTGCACCGTGCGGCCGTACTTCAGGTCGCCCATGATACCGACCGTGAGGTCGTCGAGCCCGTGGTTCTCTCGGATGGTGTGGAGGTCGAGGAGGGTCTGCGAGGGGTGCTGGCCCGCCCCGTCGCCCGCGTTGACGACGGGGACCGAGACGTTCTCGGCCGCCAGCGTCGCGGCGCCCTCGCTCGGGTGTCGGAGGACGAGCGCGTCCGCGTAGCCCTCGATGACGCGGACGGTGTCGGAGAGCGACTCTCCCTTCGACACCGACGAGGAGTCGACGTCGCCCATGTCGACGGTGTCCATCCCGAGGCGTTTGGCCGCGCTGTCGAAGCTCATCCGGGTGCGCGTGCTCGGCTCGAAGAAACAGAGCGCGAGCACGCGCCCGGCGTGCCGGTCCGCGTAGGCGGCGGGGTCGTCGGCGACCGCCCGAGCCCGGTCGAGCACCGCCTCGATGTCATCCCGCGAGAGTTGTGTCGCGGTGATGAGGTTGTCCTGACGCATCGTCGGAACAGGGGATTGGAACGCTCTTGAATCCCTCGGCTCGGACGCCGAGGGGTCTGCTCACGTCCGTGTGCAGGGCCGTGGTCGGCCGTTTCGAGATCCGCAGAACGCGGTCCGTGCCCACACGCCTCACCTGTTCCCCGTCGCTGATCGCGGCGGACCACCAGTGACCGCGCTTATAAACCGATCCGCGCCCAAACGACGTCCATGTCCGAGAACGACCCGGCAGATCTGCTCCCGAACGACCGCGTGAAACAGGCCGCCATCGACGGCGACGTGACCCAGCTACACCGCGGGAATCAGTACGGCGAGGCGGGCGACACGTTCGAGGTCGACGGCGTCGCCTTCGAACTGACCGAGGTCACCGAGCGCACCCTCGGCGACATGACCGACGCGGACGCGAAGCGAGAGGGGTCGCCGTCGCTGGAAGCGTACAAGGAGCGCATGGTCCACGCGCACGGCGGGAGCTTCGACTGGGACGACGACGCCGACGTGGTCCGCCACCGGTTCGAGCGCGTCGACGAGTAGCGCCGCAGAGGAGGAGTCGAGTCAGTCCGATTTTCAGTCGTCGTCCGCGGCCGCGCCGTCGGCGCCGTCGCCTTCTCCCCCGGCCGCGGTCGCCGCGTCGTCCTCGATGCTGGGCGGGTACTTCCCGCGGTCGAGCTTCAGGTCCGACTGCGGCCGCGCCATGCAGGTGAGCGCGTACTCCTCGGCCTCCTCCTCGGTGAGCCCGCGGGCCGCCGGCTGGGTCACCTCGCCCTCGACGATCTCGGCGGAACAGGCGAGGCACATCCCGACGCGGCAGGAGTACTCCTGGGCGATCCCCTCCTCGATGCAGGGCTGGAGGATCGTCTGCGTGTCGGCCACCTCGATCGTCTCGCCGGTGCCGACGAACTCGACGGTGTACTCGGTCATACCGCGATTACCCGCCGACCAATCAAAAAGGGTTCCCCTCGATCGCGTCGCCGTCACGGGGACGGAAGCGCGACTGGGTCCGGTCGGCCGCGGCCATCGCAACGACTAATCCCCCGCCGAACGCTTCCCGAGGTATGACCGGCAAGGCCACCGCGCGAGCCCACCCGATCCAGGGGCTCGTCAAGTACCACGGCATGCGCGACGCGGAACTGCGTTTCCCGTACCACGACAGCATCAGCCTCTGTACCGCTCCGACCGCCACGACGACTACCGTGGAGTGGGAACCCGACGCGAGCGAGGACACGTACGTCATCGGCGGCGAGGAGGTCGACGGCCGCGCCGCGGAACGCATCGACATGGTCGTCGACCACGTCCGCGACCTGGCCGGCGTCGACGCCAACGTCCGACTGGAGAGCGAGAACTCCTTCCCGTCGAACATCGGCTTCGGCTCCTCGTCGTCCGGGTTCGCGGCCGCCGCGCTCGCGCTCACCGAGGCCGCGGGCCTCGACCTCTCGCTCCCGGACGTCTCCACCGTCGCCCGCCGCGGCTCCTCGTCGGCCGCCCGCGCGGTCACCGGCGCGTACTCCCGGCTCGACGCCGGGCTGAACGACGAGGACTGCCGCTCGTACCGCCTCGACGTGGGCACGGGCGAGGACGGCTTCGACCCCGAAGAGGACCTCCGGATCGTCGCCGCGCACGTCCCCGCTTATAAGGAGACGGAGGAAGCGCACCGCGAGGCGGCCGCGAGCCACATGATGCAGGCGCGGACCGCGCACGTGCAGGACCAGCTCGTCGAGATGACCGACGCCCTGCGCGCGGGCGACTTCGACCGGATCTTCGAGACGGCCGAGCACGACTCCCTCTCGCTGACGGCCACCACGATGACCGGCCCCTCGGGCTGGGTGTACTGGCAGCCGGAGACCATCGCCGTCTTCAACGCGGTCCGCGAGCTCCGCGAGTCGGGCGTCCCCGTCTACTTCTCGACGGACACCGGCGCCTCCGTGTACGTGAACACGCTGGCCGACCACGCCGACGAGGTCCAGAGTCGGATCGCCGAGGTCGGCATCGACACCGACGTCTGGGAGGTCGGCGGGCCGGCACGGATGTTAGACGATAGCGAAGCGCTGTTCTGAAGCGGCCGTCGCCGGGTCCTCGATCGACAGTCTCCGGCTCGCCCGACGAGGACATCCGGGTCGCGAACGACATCGCCACCGACCGCGTCACGTTCGTCGGCGTCCGCTCACCGTCCGACATTCGCGGCGGCCTACGGAAACGACACGGCGAACAACGGCACGTCTCGGTCACCGTCCCCTCGCGGAGAGCGTGGTAGTCAGTTGAACTTGCCTTCCGATTTGAGTCGCTCGTAATGGTCCATGTCCCGACGGTCGAACGCTTCCGCGGGGTGCCCGCCGGCGATCGCTCCGCTCGAGATGTCGTGGGTGACGACGGACCCCGACTGGATGATCACTCCTTCCCCGATCGAGACGCCGGGAACGACGGTCACGTCGATCCCGATCCAGACGTTGTCGCCGATCGAAACGGGATCGCGCACGAAGGACTCGTCGTACGGTAGCGCCTCCCCCTCGTAGTTGTGGTTCTCCGTCAGGAGGTCGCAGCCGGACCCCGAGTGGAAGTTGTCGCCGATGGTCACCCGACCCCCTCCGCGTACCTGCAGTCCCAAAAAATGGACGTTGTCACCGAGGACCGTGTTCGAGTTTACGAGGGTCTTCCCCCCGACCCAGAGGTCCGAACCGACCGATTCGGCCGTTCGCTTTATGTTCCGCTTGTAGTACTGGTTGCGGAGGTAGTCGTATTCGTCGCCTTTCACCTCCTCGATCTTTCCCACGGCCGTGACGGCGGCGTCCTTGATACCCGCGTAATCGGCCAGCCAGGAGGAAATGGCTACCATGTGTACGGATGTCGACGACGGAACCTCATCAAAGTTGGTATGAGATACTGATTATGTCGAAACGGACGCGTCGGGCGCGACGGGGAGTCGCTCCGCGCTGAGCGCGGCGATCCGAGCCGGTCAGTCACGGTCGCCCCCGCCCGTGCCGCTCACTCGTCCGGGTCCTCGCCGCGCGCCCGCTTGTACATCGCGAGCGCCTCCTCGCGCCGCTCCGAGTGATCGACGACGGGCGCGGGGTACTCGGGCGCCGCGTTCGCGCGCTGGGTGGGCGACAGCTCGTGCCACTCGTGGATGAGGTCGGCGTCCACGCCGCGGAGTTCGGGGACGTACTGCTTGATGTACTCCGCGTCGGGGTCGTAGCGCTCGCCCTGCGTCATCGGGTTGAAGATGCGGAAGTAGGGCTGGGCGTCGGTCCCCGTCGAGGCCGCCCACTGCCACCCGCCGTTGTCGTTGGCGGTGTCGTGGTCGGCCAGCCGCTCCCGGAAGTGGTCGTAGCCGACCCGCCAGTCGACGAGCAGGTCCTTCGTGAGGAAGGAGGCGACGATCATCCGCACGCGGTTGTGCATGAACGCCTCCTCGCGGAGCTGGCGCATCCCGGCGTCGACGATGGGGTAGCCGGTCTCGCCGCGCTTCCACGCCGCGATCTCGTCGGGGTCGTCGCGCCACTCGATCCCCTCCTCGTACTCCTTGTAGTCGGCAGCCACCACCTCGGGGTTGTGGTACAACACCTGCGTGTAGAACTCCCGCCACGCCAGCTGCTGCTGGTACTCCTCGACCGCGGCGACGGGCCCCTCGTCGTCGTCGCCCCCGTCGTCCGCGGCCCGCTCCTCCGCCGCGGCCATCGCCTCCTTCGTCGCCTCGTACGTCTCTCGTACGCCGATCTCGCCGTATTTCAAAAACGCCGACAGGCGCGACGTCGCCTCGCGGGCCGGGTAGTCGCGCTCCGCGTCGTACGAGAACACGGCCTCCGAGAGGAAGTCGTCGAGGCGCTCTCGGGCGGCCTCCGTGCCGGACGGGCCGACGTCGGCGTCCGGCTCCGCGAACCCGAGGTCGGCGGGCGCGGGGAGGTCGCCGACGGCGATCCGGTCGGTCGCGACGCCGCCGTCGGCGAGGGCGCCGCCGTCGCCGTCCACGGCCGCGGTCAGCGCGTCGGCGTCGACGAGGTCGCTCGCTCCGGGCGTCGGCGCCGGCGAGTCGGTGTCGCGGTCGGTCCACTTCCGCCAGTAGTAGGTGTACACGGAGTAGGGGTCGCCCGCGTTCGTCCGGATCGAGTCGGGCGTGTGCAACACCGCGTCGTGGTGCGCCTCGCGAGCGACGCCGGCCTCGTTGAGCGCTCGCCTGACCGCGGCGTCGCGCTCGCGGGCGAGCCCCGAGTAGTCCCGGTTCCAGACGACGCGCTCGGCGTCGAGCGCGCCGGCGAGTTCGGGGACGACGGTCTCGGGGTCGCCGCGGGCGAGGAGGAGGTCGCTGCCGCGGTCGCGGTACTCGGCCCGTAGCGCCGCCAGTCCGTCGAGCAGGCGGCGCACTCGCACGTCGCTCGCGTGCGCGAGCACGGCGTCGTCGAAGACGAACACGGCGGCGACGTCGTCGCGGTCGGCGGCGGCGGCCAGCCCGACGTTGTCGGCGAGTCTGAGGTCCCGTCGGTGCCAGAACAGCTCCATGGGATCCCCACGGGTGCGAACACCGTGAAACCACCGGCGCTCCTCGGTGGAGCGGTTCACGGTGTTTGTCATCCCAGACCGACTAGGAAGCTAATCAGCAACGTACCGATCAAAAGGAGCACGAGCACTCGGAGTACGTTTCGCTTGTTTAGGAACCGTATCCATCCGTCTTCGGCGCGAGAAACACTTATTTCGGAGGTCTCCGAGTTCTCTGCCGGACCGTTTGAAGCCATTGTCATTTCTGATCTATTATTCAGTACTTCACGCTATGACGACCCAGTGATCTGACGAGAGCGCTCGTTTGGGAGCGGTGCCTCGGGCGATGGTCGGTTCCTCGATCGGCTTACAACCGATCCGTGATCGTTTATTTTGCCCCGATCATATGCGGCGCGTTCCTCCCAGAAGAGTGTGTAACGCGTGTTCATATCTGTAGGTTAACTGGCTGAAAAATTGACCGGATCAACGGGGCTTTTGTTCGCCAACGAGGTCAACCGAGGCGCTGATACTCGCGTTGTCGGGAACGTCGGACAGCTTGCTGTAATCCATCTTGGTCTTGATGACGAGCGTGGTACACTCAGGACCACCATCATCGGTCCCGTTGAGCGTGCCTTGACTCGTTAAGTCTGTGAGACTCTGACCATCGGGTTGCAACCACGCATTGAGATCGTGGAGGTCAGATATCTCGTTGCCATTGTCATCACTGATTTGGGACGGGTTTGCCACGATGTTGCCACCGTATCTCACCTCACGGACTTTGATGGCCTCCGCGACCTCGGTATCGCCCTCGATCGTAATCCCGTCAAGAATGACGTTCCTGATCGGGAGCGAGCCGTCGTTGCATACGTTTATCGTCGACGTGTTCTCTTCGCCCTCTTCCAGACTCTCGAACGTCAATGCTCCGTCGCTGGGAGTGGTCTCTAGGTCCAGACTCCCGACTTCGAACACGGAGTCAACGCTATCCGAGTCCGTGAGGTACGCGAACGTCCCTGCTCCGCCTCCGGCTGCCGCTACCCCCGTCAGCGCGATACCTCCGAGTGCCTTCCGTCTGCTTATCCCATCGTCATTTGTCATTGTTGTAGTACGGTAGTCCGCTACCCAGCACCATACTGGTGCGAAGCCCCCCCAAGGAGTCGAACCTTGGTGCTCCGAGAGGGTGAACTCAGACCCAGGGATTGGTTGGCTCAACGTTGTGCCTCCGCTGTTCTGCGTACACATGAAAACTAATCGTCACTTCATCTCCCTGTATCTCGTTTCCAACCTCTTTCGGGATGTTCCACGAGATGGAGAAGTACTGTGTCCCATCGACATACCACTCCGGCATTATCCCCCCAGTAGACTTTCCGATGTTACTAGCCAGACCCCTGAGCGTGATGTCTCTGAACAGCACGGTCTCATCTGGGTCTATCTCACAGTCTTCATCATCATCCCAGAACGCATCGAGGAATATCTTGTCGGCGAGACTGTGATCCGTGGACGGTTGAGTCGTCTCAGTATCCGTCTCATCAGGCGGGCAGCAGTCGATAATGTGATCTATCGCTAACGCCCAGTTCCCACCTTGACCCGGATTCACTTCCGTCGCACCAGCCCAACAGGTGTCTTCCCCATCGAGTTCCGCAGCGTGAACGGCGATAACAGGATTGTCACCGCATGAGAGACCGTAGTTCGAGTTGTCGAACGGGATCTCGTATGTGTCAGTGGTGACATCTATGTTCTCGTGACTGTAATCGAACTGTCCCGGAGACGGACCACCGGGTATGTTATCGATGGAGTCCGTTATGTGGAGATGTGTCTCACCGAGCGACTGACCAGAAGCAGCGTTAATCTCTACGAGGAGGTTACTCCCGTCGTTAGTGATGGTAACATTACCGTCAGTTTCGTCCCGTCCACACAACCAGGGATACTCTACCGGTGGACACTCGCTTTCTTGTGGATCATCTTGAGGCTGGTCTCCGCCGTCGGTCTCGTCTCGGATATCCATCGCGAGCCACACGTACGCGGGATTCGTCTCGTTATGGATACTGAGGCTGAAGCAGCCGGCGTCTCCGGGTTTAACGTCTGCGAAGCGAGCTGCTACCTGACCGCTGGTATCAGTCGGAGCCTGCATAGCGATCTGGTTTCCGTTGTGGAACGCCTTCCAGTCCAACTGAATATCTAACTCTCCAGCAGTTGCTATCACTGCGACTTCTTCCTCGTCGCTGAGGAGCGCTCTGGTCCCGATACCTCCTACCACGCTCCCGACTCCGATGAGTCCGAGACCGCCGAGCACGCTACGTCTGGGTATTTCGTCCATGTGTGACGCCCACCTGAGGAATCGAACCTCAGTTATGCCAATATGGATATTGTCCGTTCGACTACTCTCCGTCCTCCTCGGGTTCAATCGCGAGGTAGACCTGCCAGAGGCCGTCCATGAACAGCAGCGTCATCGGAAGGATAACCAGCACGGCTAACCCGGTATTCGTCCCAGCAAACCGAGCGACGTATCCCATCAGCGGAACGGCGAACATCACCTTCCCGACAATCTCACCTCGGAGGACAGGTTCTCCGTCTCGGTTCTCGTTCGCGTCGCCCTTTGTGACGAAGGACACGCTATCGGTGATCTCACCGGATCTCTTCTCGACCACTCTGTGAGTCGTCGTCCGGGTAATGCTCCCAGACTTACTGAAGGTGATTACGTCGCCTTCCTCAATACGCTCGTCTGCTTGTCCTGGAGGTATCCCCTCCACGAACACCACCGAGCCGGTTGAGATTGCTGGTTCCATGCTGCCTGATTGGACGATGAACGAGTAGTCTGCCCCCACCAAGGCCGGAAAGGCGTTGATGGCGGACAGAGCTACGACGATCACCAGTGCGGTGAACCCGAGAATCTTGATGATTCTCAGGTGGTTCACGGTTTATTCGGGCGTGTTGCTACCGGGGGCGAACTCGTTGAAGTTCGGCGCCTCAGTGTGTCTGCTCTGGAGGAATGCGAAGTCCAGAACGATAGACGCCCTATCTCCCTGAATCTCGTTCCCAGTGCCGAAGGGGATGTGGAAGTCGTAGCCGAAGTTCAGGGTTTCAGTGGGTTGGAGCGGGGAGACGCCTTGAGTGTTGTTCCCCGTCGTCCCGTCAGTAGCAGCAGAGCCGTCAAGCATCACACTGCCAGTTGCGACAGATGCGCTTCCGCCCGAAGCGGTTTGGTAGCCGAGACTGCCGTCGCCCGACGTCCAGTGAGCGGTATCCACGGCATTGACATTCTGGGAGATGTCCACGAGGTCGCGCGGAGCCAGGTAATACTCTGTACCGTCGTCAGAGTCAATGAAGGGATCTCCGTTGACGAGTTCATAACCCTTCTGCGAGTTCGACCAGAATGCACTCGGCCCAGCGCCGTCGTAATTGGTGGCGTCGAACTGGTTCGAGCCGGCATCGAAGAACGTGCACGAGCCGTCACCATCGTAGTACGGCAGCGCGTAGATGTTCTGTGCAAGCTCGCCCTGCGTGAGCTGTTCCCCTTCGAGGTCATCGTAGCTGGTCGCAGTAAACTCTGAATCTGCTTCGGGACCTGCGTTCGCAGACGTGACCTGATCGTCTGCGCCGACTTCAGGCTCGTAGTTCTTGTAGTCGATGTTCTCCACAACGTTGAGACCTGACGCAACCCACGCAGCGTTGCTCTGCACCTCGATGCCGAAGTTGACGCAGCCGTAG
>Ga0209946_1000589_pt1 | contig 15002 bp, 15 predicted proteins | sample SalPon2_A_H2O_MG_FD_185704 | JGI IMG/M metagenome (GOLD analysis project Ga0209946, IMG submission 185704) | Salt pond water microbial communities from South San Francisco under conditions of wetland restoration - Salt Pond MetaG R2_A_H2O_MG... | ecosystem: Environmental > Aquatic > Non-marine... | reverse complement strand
AAGACCCGGTCAACGATGTGCTCAAGATCAGCGAGGAAGCGATCGACCGCGTCTCTCGACGGCGGTCGATCGAAGCCACAGCTGAGCCAGACGACGGTGTTGTTCAGTTCTCGTTCAACCGGACGGATGCCGTAGATGTTCTTGGAATAGCAATGGAGAAAGCCACGCATCATCTCGGGTGGCTCAAGATCTCGTGTTCGCACCGTCTTCGCCGGGGCGAACACGTCGAACTCTTCAAGAAACTCGAAGGAGAGATGCTCGAACAATGCCAACGTCTCCGTTTCCACGACATTGGAGAACGATTCTACTGAAGGATGATCCTGCAGGGTCGCTGAACTCATTCCACATCAGCGTTCACCCTGCTCTTTGGTATGCGAACTGTTCTATAACACCGTCTACATTATCTAAAGCTGATTAGCTCAATGAATTGTAAATAAGTAGCGAGCATTGCTGATTATCGTTATGAGTGGTAGTGACATGGTTGGCGGTATCCTCGTTTACTATTCAGTCGGTGTTATAATTATACAACCAGAATCTTATCTTTCATGTTTATATTACCGAGATAAGTTCGAAATCTTAGTCGATAACATATAGATATGTTCGGTTGCTTAGAAATCTATCTTAATATTATAAACCTGTTCATGAATATTCCATCCACCAGACTGTAAGTTCTGTGATATATTTACTTTATTTCCACTATCATCAATAGCTGTCACTGAGTAGTCTGCAGTCGCAACAACTTCATATGCCTCTGCTCGGTCGTTGATACTAATATGATCGCCTACTGAAACATCGTTTAATCGTTCGGTAATTTCTATGGGCGACTGATCATGGTTTGAGTCGGGTGATTTCATAGTGTTTGTATAGTATAATCAAGATCTTGAAGAATATAAATAATATTCATTTATCTAGTCATACATATTCATAGACGTCGGGTAGTAACAAGAATTGCTTTCATGCGTATACCGCTGCATCCGGTAAGTATATTATAAGCCATGTTAGATACAGACATGCAATATGCCTGAGACTGTATTTGAAGTGGATGTGGACGAAGATCCCGAGGATCAGCCAGATCCAATCGTGAATCGATGGCATCCAGACACACCGCCTGCTGCAACGATTAAGCCAGGTGAAAAGGTTCGAATTGAATGTTTGGATTGGACTGGAGGACAAGTAAATAATGATGATAGTGCCAATGATATCCGGGATATGGAACTTAGTCCCAACCACCACCTTAGCGGTCCTTTCGAGGTAAAAGGCGCTGAGCCGGGTGATATGTTAGTTGTTGATATTCTCGATCTTGGTCCGTTTCCTGACCACGAGTGGGGTTTTACTGGGATTTTTGACTTGGAGAATGGTGGAGGATTTTTAACGGATCATTTCCCGGAGGCTCGAAAGACAATCTGGGAACTTGATGGCGTGATGACGCACTCAAGACATATCGATGATGTTCGATTCCCTGGTTGTGCACATCCTGGAATCATTGGGACTGCCCCGTCGCACGAACTGCTTGAAGCGTGGAATGAACGCGAGCAGGCACTGATCGATCGTGGTCCTGATGCGCAGACGGGAGTAAATCACGAAACCGGGGACGACGAGCCACCGCTTGCGCTTCCTCCGGAACCAGAGAATGTGCTTCTTGGTGACATGGATGATAATAAGTTCGAGGATGCAGCAAAAGAGGCGGCCCGGACAATTCCACCACGGGAGAACGCCGGGAATTGTGATATCAAGAACCTCGGTCGTGGGTCGCGTGTTTATTTGCCTGTATTCGTCGAAGGGGCGAATTTCATTACCGGTGATTTACACTTCTCACAGGGTGACGGTGAAATTACCTTTTGTGGTGCGATAGAAATGGCTGGGTATATTGATCTAAAAGTGGATATCATCAAAAACGGCGTTGAAAAGATGGGGACCGATCATGCGATGTTTAAGCCTGGTTACCAGGATCCAGACTTTTCTGATTATCTCGTATTTGAGGGATACTCGGTTGATGAGGATGGGACTCAACACTATAAGAATGGTAATGTTGGGATGCGGCGGGCCTGTCTTGATGCAATTGATTATCTGACAAACTTTGGATATACCCGCGAACAAGGATATTTCCTTCTGAGCACTGTCCCGATTGAGAGCCGACTTGCAGGTGTTGTCGATCTCCCCAATACCTGTGTTACAGTGTCTGTTCCAAATGAGGCGTTTGATATCAATATCGATCCAGACACATTAGCAGACGACTCTGTCGTCACTGATCGAAGCGACGTTGCTAAGCCTTCGTAAGTATAGTTGACAGAAACACGATTTTATTATATATTGCAGAGTTCGTATAATTATTAGATAATCGTCCCCTAATATTTCTGAGTAAAATATATATATATTTATTATAATCCGCTATCTAATATATCTATTACTACGCTGATGACAGATTCTGTCGGAGTGCCGTCGTTAATTGATGATCAGTGACCCATTGAGTGACCGACAGCCCATGGGTAGCCGTCTTGTTGAGTTATTATATCCTTTGATTCGCTACTGTGATCGTGATTACCCTCGTCTCCGTCCTGTCCGCGATCGGCCGGAAGTACATCATCAATCCGCAATAAGAGATTTGCCACCTCCGTTATACTGGTGAGTATTCGACGCTTGACCGCCATAGGTTCGATAACCCCAGTATCGATCATATTCGTCGGCTGACCGGTATTGAGGTTGAGTCCAAAGCTACTGTGACCGGCGTAGTGTGCCTTACGTAGTGATATGAGGGAATCAACTGGATCATATCCAGCAGTACTCGCGAGCGTTCTCGGGATTACCTCGATCGCATCTGCATAAGCCTCAATTACGAGTTGTTCCCGACCAGAGTATGTTCGGGCATGCTGTCGCAAGTCTTGTGCAATAGCAACCTCTGTTGCGCCACCACCGGGCACGACCGCATCATCACGCAGCGAAATTCGGAGAACAAATAGGCAGTCGTCAATCACCCTTTTTGTTTCTTCAACAACATGTCTGGTACCACCACGAAGAAGCAGTGAACTGTGCATTGTTTCTCCATCAGCGTGAACAGTAACAAGATTTGCTCCGGCAATAGTCCGTTGGTTGACTGCTGCTGCAATTCCGGTGTCATTAGCTGATAAGTACTTTGAGTCAGCCACTGGTTTTGCACCAGTTACCCGTTTCAGTTTCTCAAATTCATCACGGCGGGTGCGTTCAATCGCAAGGATGTCCTCATCGGCTAAGTGATATATAACGGGATCGTCAATAGATTGTTGACAAAATACAATATTAGCGCCAGATTCAATAATTCTGTTTGCATGCTGTATATATTTCTGATCCTCATACTCATGAAGCTCATTTCGACGGGCTGGTGAATCAAACGTGACTGTCCCCTGATCTGATGCAGTATCGATAGTAAGTCCATTGTCAATGAGCGCAACGGAGACGTTTTCAAGTTCACTCTGGATATTAATTGTTGGTGAAACTGAATCCGTTGAGGAGCTATCGGTATCGATTAATAATCCATCAATGACCTCTGAATCGTAATATGATCCGCCTTTGACTCCTTTTCGAGTAATTGCACTGAAATCAACTGCACCGTCCTGCTCAACGGAGAGAACTGTTTCTACAGCTTTATCTGCGATGAATTCACGACCATCTGAATCCCACTTTCCATTAATCGCTGTTTGAGCGATTGTTTCTAATTGCTTGCGATCAACTGACACATCAACAGCTTGGTTACTCAGAATATCCACTGCCCGTTCGGTCGCGAAACGGTTCCCACGAATAATATCACTTGGATGGACGCCCCTATTGATTAGATCAACCGCTGAATTAAGTAATGCTCCTATCAGAACAATTGCAGTTGTGGTCCCATCACCAGCACGGGTCCGTTGTTCTTCAACAATACTCGTTGTCATTTTTGCTGCCGGATGATCGATGTCCATCCGGTCTATGATACTAGCACCATCGTTTGTCGCAACAATCTTATTATCACCGGTGATAAGTAGCTTATCGAGCCCTTTCGGACCAAGTGTGGTCTTAATACTGTTTGACAGTGCCATCACCGCATAAAAGTTTGTTATATGTGGGTCATTATTTAGATATCCATCGACATCTGCCGCTGTGGGCAATTGTGGCTGTTGGACGGCATTGTCAGACATATTGATACTCGAGCTATCTATTATGAGGGTAAAAAACCTTTTTAATCTATGAGATATCAATGCCGCTGATACATTCGGTCTGTCCTGATTTAAAACTATGACAGTTATTTATTGGTCAAATAACATCAGAAAATTTTTAAATTGATTAATAAATATTTATTCTTCATTTCATATAAACTAGATAATATATCGCACGTAGGGTCAGAACCCGTCCTAAGCTATATATAGGTCCAATCTATGTTTACAATACACATGGCGCAAGACTCAGCTGATAGTGAATTCGGCAATGACAAACATATTACAAAAAATGATAAATTTATTAATCGGCGAAAATTCATTCAGGTCGCTGGAGCATCGACCGCTGTTTCGGTTGCTGGATGTCTCGGCGGTGGTGATGGCGGCGGCAGCAGCGGATCACTAACTTTCGGAGCTCTGTATGCTCTCAGTGGTTCAGTTGAGGTTATTGGTCGACCAATGATGAATTCAACCGAATTGGCTGTCAGTCAGCTAAATGCCAATGGTGGTATTAACGGACAAGAAGTTGAATTCGTAAAGAGAGACAATGGATCTGACCCAGCAACTGGGATCGAAGAGTCACGTGGGTTAATTAACGATGATAACGCTGACATTGTCTTTGGCGCATACACAAGTGCGATGCGGGATGCGGTTACTGATACATACGTCCAGAATGAGGTTCCCTTTTTCTATCCAACCTTATACGAAGGCAGCGTTTGCAACGCAATTGGCGATAGTGTTGTTGTTCCAAAAGAGAACCTCCAGTGGCTCTTTTTCAACAATGCTGTTCCGAGACAGCAGATTAAGCCATATATTCCGTGGCTAATAGAGAATAAAGATGTCAAGGATTTCTACTTAATCGGGAATGATTATATTTGGCCTCGGACTACGAATACGATACTTAAGGACTTTATTAGTGAAAATAATGCCAATGTAGTTGGCGAAAACTATGTTCCGCTTGCATTCACTGACTGGGGAACTGAGCTGCAAGCCATTGCAGACGCCGATCCAGATATAGTGTACTTTACGACGGTCGGTGATAGCCAGGTAGCGATGATTCAACAGGCTGCTTCGCTTGGGTTGACAGAAGATACAGTATTTGCTGGAAACATTATGAGTGAACAAGAAGCACGGGCTGCTGGCGACGCAGCCGACGGAATATATACTTCTGCACCGTACTTCATTAATGTTGATACCCCTGAAAATGAGGAATATATTAATTCTTATCGTGAAGAGTATGGTGATGATACTACCCCGAATTTTGTCTCTGAGGCTGCCTACTGGTCGGTTCTTATGACAGCGAATGCTATTGAACAGGCTGGTGGTGCTGATGGACCAGCTGGTGTCCGTGATGCACTTGAGACAGAGATCACGATGCAAGCACCACAGGGTGAGGTAACAATGGATCCTGGCACGCACCACAGTGTACTACAGTCGCGCGTTGGACAGTTTAACGCTGAATCAGGTCAGTTTGAGGTTGTAGAAGAATTTGGTCAGATCGATCCGGCAGGAATCAGCGTCCAAGACGGCTGTCTTGATGTTAATTAAAAATATTATCCGATATGATTGAGTTACTTCAAGATCCCATACCATTACAGACGGTTAGACTCGGATTACTTGCACTCACCAACATTGCAGGGTTGGTTCTTGTAGCAACTGGACTCGCAGTCATCTTTGGTCTCATGGGAGTAATTAATTTGTCACATGGGGCACTGATGATGACTGGAGCGTACGTTGCATTCATTACTCAAGATATTGGACTCTCTCCATGGCTTGGAGTGATGCTGGCACCAATCGTCGTTGGAATCGTTGGTGTTACTATCGAATTCAGCGTAATAAAACGGCTCTATAATCGTCCGCTCGATACATTGTTAGCGACTTGGGGCGTCGCAATCATTCTCAGAGAAGGTGTCAATGTGGTATTTGGCACTGATAGTAAATCAGTTGAGGCAGTGCTAAGCGGTAACGTTCAGTTATTAGGGGTAACGTACCCACTGTACTGGCTATTCATCATTTTTATGGCTGCACTTGTCCTCACTGCATCCGTTGCAGTGTTCAAGTATACTGATATTGGGATAATGGCATTAGCTGTCATTGAGGACAGGCAAATGGCTGCCGCATCTGGTGTTAATACTGTTTTGTCTGACCGTCTGACATTTGGATTCGGAGCTGCCCTTGCCGGATTATCTGGAGCCGTCATGGCTCCCTTGCTCAGTGTAAACGCTAATATGGGTATACAATGGCTTTTGAATTCGTTCCTCGTGGTGATTGTTGGGGGAGTTGGGAGTTTTATTGGAACGGCTGTCGGCGGTGTTCTTATTGGTGGGTTGGATAATACACTCAGGGCACTCACGCAATATACCGCACTCGCCCAGGCCTTCGTTTTACTCATTGCATTCATTATACTCCGGTATCGACCGAACGGACTGATTCCAGCTGATCGAGGTGCACGGTGAAATGTCAGAAGAGATTGAAACATCATATCGCCCGAGGGTAATGTGGGCGCTTGAAAACCCACACCGGTTACTTGAGTATGCTGGTGTCATATTGCTGTTGGCAATTCCGATTTTGCTCCCGACTAGTAGTGTTCAGACATGGTCGGTATATCTAATATACTGTATGGTCGCCGTGAGTGTCGACCTCGTCTGGGGGTACACCGGGCTACTGACGCTCGGACATGCAGCATATTTCGGTGCTGGTGCATACCTAACAGCAAAAATATCCGAACTAATCCCAGTAATTCCAGAAATTGCGAGTGTCTTCATTTTTGCCCCATTATTTGGTGCATTGTTAACACTTGCAATTGGGTGGTTTTTATTTAGTGCTGATATCAAGGGTGCGTACTTCGCAATCGCTACATTGATTATTTCGGTCGTGTTCGAGCGAATTGTTTCACAGTTTACCGGATTTTTAGGCGGATTTAATGGGTTGTCAGGCATACCAGCACTATCGATCGCTGGCTTCGACTTCCCAGCAGTGGCCGAGTATTATACTGTCCTGGCTGTATTGATTGGCATATATATTGGAACCCGTCAGCTAACGAATTCTGCCTTTGGTCAGACATTGAAAGGGATTCGAGAAGATCAAAAGCGGACCGAAGCCTTTGGATATAATACTGAATTGTGTCGATTAGTCGTGTTTACTCTTAGTGGTGGTATCGCCGGATTAGCTGGCGGATTATATGCAACTGTCGATGGATTCATATCGCCACCAATCATTGGTTTCGTTCTGTCCACAACGATTGTTATTTGGGTCGCTGTTGGTGGTCGTGGCACATTAATTGGAGCAGCGCTCGGGGCAATTTTAATCCAATTTCTAACTTCTGCTCTCAGTGATCTTCTTCTTAATTTTTGGCAGATTATCTTGGCAATTATATTCATTGCAGTCGTGATTGGCTCACCAAGTGGAATCGTTGGACTAATTCAGAGAGACAGTCGGACAATTCAATGGCTTCGGGAACAACTCGTTGAGCGAACGAGTATCATGACAACAGGGACAATCAGTGATCGAAATGACTAGTATCACTCTCGAAACCACAAACTTGACGAAGAAATTCGGGAAATTCACTGCTGTGGACGATGTAAATATGAGAATAAACTCTGGTGAGACACGAGCATTAATCGGACCTAATGGCGCTGGAAAAACGACCTTCCAGAATTTGATTAGCGGTGATTTGCCTGTCACGGAAGGGTCAATTACATTCGACGGAAAAGATATCACATCATTATCATCATATAAGCGTGCTCGAGTAGGTATCATCAGAAAATATCAAGAGAATCACATTTATGAATCTGAGACAGTACTACAGAATATGCGGATTGCCTCCCGTGGTCGGAACTCAATTCCAGAGTTGATGTCAGCCCGTGATAAGTCAGATATTCAAGATCAGACTATCGAGTTACTTGAGATTGCAAATTTGCGCACGGAGCAGGATACGACCGCAACCAATCTCTCACATGGTGAACAGCAGTGGTTAGAAATCATCATGTGTGTTATCGCGGATCCAACCTTACTGATTCTTGATGAACCTACATCTGGAATGAGTGTCGGTGAGACAAATGACACTGTCCAGTTAATTGATAAAATAAAAAAGAGTACAGATTTATCACTATTAGTGGTGGAACACGATATGGAGTTCATTAAAAAAGTATCAAATAATATCACCGTGCTTCACCGTGGTAGCGTCATCGCCGAGGGAAATATCAAGCAGGTCGAAAATAATGAACGAGTTCGAAAAGTGTATTTGGAGGGTGGATAATGCTTGAAATATCTGATGCATACATTGGGTACGGTGATACGACAGTTGTATACGGATCTTCAATCACTGTCCCAGAAGATAGCATTGTGGCTGTGCTCGGTCGGAATGGAGTCGGAAAGACAACTCTATTACGCGGTATTATGGGGCAGAATACAATCTCTGAGGGAGAAATTGTATTTGAAGGCACGGACATTGTGAATCAGCCCCCATATGAGATTGCCGCTGCCGGAGTTGCCCTTGTTCCGCAGTCTCGTGATATCTTTTCAATTTTATCTGTAGAGGATAACATCCGAATGGGCAGTGCAAGTTCTTCTGAACGGCTACTTTCTGGTGTCGATGATGAGATATATGATTATTTCCCAATGCTCGAACAGAAGGCCGACGCTCGCGGGGGAACTCTCAGCGGCGGTCAACAGCAGCAACTCGCCATTGCCAGAGCATTAAATTCTGATCCTAAATTATTATTACTTGATGAACCATCAGAGGGTATTCAACCGTCAATTGTTGATGATATTAGACATAGAATAAAGCAAATAAAAACTGAGCGTAATATCTCAGTTCTTATTGTTGAGCAGAATCTTGATTTAGCACTTGATTTGGCCGAGTACTGTTATATCATGGAGGCTGGACGAGTAGTTGAACATGGAGAGCCTGATGAATTACAGCAGGAAAACAAAATTACTGAAAATATAGAAATATAGTCATGCAGAGTCAGAAAATATTGACCTGTATCAGTAGCGATGAGGAAATTGCCAAGGAGTGTGCTAGATTGCTAGCTGAGTCAGCAAATCACGCCCAGTCTGAGGTGTTATTATTCCATTGTTTCAGTAACAACCCAGGCGGTAAATCGGCGGTCCGAGTCGCGGCAGTTCAGACTGCCATGGAGATACTTGATGATGCTAACATTGAATATCAGACGATTGAAGATAGTGGAGATCCAGCCAGCCGAATCTTAGACGCTGAAAAAGAGTATGAACCTGATTTCATCCTCCTCGGCAAAAGCCGCCGTTCAACGGCAGATAAGACACTGTTTGGCAGCGTTACAGAACGGGTTATGAAAGAGACTACGAGTCCGGTGATATATGTATAACATATAATTAATTGTGATAAAGCGACAGAGTCAGTATGATGGTACTAAAGTTGTTAACTATGTGAGATTCGATATTCGACTAACATAACAAGTGTTGGTCACTACCTACTGAATAAGCGAAACATCATAGATTAAATATGCTATGAACTTGCCCAATCTTTAATATCTCATCCAGATTAATTTAAATCAATGAATAAAACCATGGATGAAATTGTACAACCAAAATCAATAGGGTTAGTCGCTGGTGGTGGATTTTTAGGTGCAAACGCTCGATATATTGTTGGGTTGATTATTCCCACCCCGTTGTTGGCTACTGGAATATCTAATGTCGTTGGGTGTTTTTTTCTCGGACTGATCATGTTTGATTCCCGGTCTCAAAGTTATATATCCAAACAACCTCGGTTACTTCTTGGAACTGGCTTTATTTCATCATTCACCACCTACAGTGCATTCGCATTACAGATTGTTTCAACACAACCAGTAACTGCAGTCGCTTACATTGTTACTAGTTATGTGCTTGGATTTGGGGCGATATTCATGTCTTGGTTTTTTATACAGACACAATCTGATGTGTCCGCGACAGAACTATGGAATAAATAGATGGAGTTCTTATTAATCGGACTGGGTGCAGTGTTCGGTGCGGTGAGTCGGTATATCATTGGACAATTGATTGCTAGCGAGGTATTTCCACTATCCACATTGGTTGTCAATACGATTGGTAGTCTATTATTAGGGATTGCAACTGGGCTATCTCTTGGGACCAGTTATCTAATTTTTGGCGTTGGATTCTGTGGATCATTTACCACATTTTCATCATTTAGTTTCCAGACGGTTGATTTGCTTTCACGTGGTCGGCGGAAGTTGGCGGTATATAATGCTGGATTCAATCTAGCACTCTGCGTGTGCGCGGTATACGTCGGAATTTCTGTTTCCACGTATATCCGGTTTCTCTGGTGATAGCAAATATACGTAGATTCTGAAATCATCAAACACGAGCTGAGGTATTTTTGATCTGATGAGTAAATTGAGCACACATTCATAGACAAACTATTTCAATATGTAGATTGATTAATCAGATTTATTATATACGAAATTTAATTTTATGATTGTAAGCGAATCCACGTACATAATACATGTGAACAGTTCTAAACAGAACAAGACGTAAATGTGGCTTGAGTATTAACATACATATGCAACGTTCAGATGAGCGAGAAGCAGAGACAGCGACTGGCTCCGATAAATCGTTGACAGGGAGTGATCAGAATCTCGATTTTGATGTTGAATCAGATATTGGGAGTGATGTCGAGACCGATTTTGGATCAGAAGTTGCCAGTAAGACAAGTGAGGATAACCGACGCTTGCCGACGATTCGCTCACTTGTCTTTGTTATTGTAGCCTCAGCTATTGGATTTCTCGGCGGTGGGTCGGTTCCAATCATTGGGACAATCGGGCAGTTTCTTGGGCTATTTATTTCGAGTTTCTTGATCGGTGCGATTGGATCACGGGGTCGATATGCTGAAAGTGCGATTGGTGGTGGATTAGTGACAGGGACGCTGTTATTACTTGGAACTCTCACAAGTGTATTCACGCCGTTTGCAGTGGAGTTTTTAGCTGATTATGGGATCGCAATTGCTGGTGCCGGCGTAGGGCTTGGGAGCATCATCGCCGTCGTTGGTCACTACTTTGGACGTGATTTACGTAGTGGTCTCACAAAAGATATCTGAGGGCTATACACTCCACACACAGCTATATTGACATCCTCCCCCGCGTGAACCCGGAGGAATCCCACGGCACCGCACCGTTGCGTTGGGTTGGGTTGGGTTGGGATATTACGGTTTGTAGTCTACCACTTCTGTCCGAGGTTGGAATCCTCGGTATCTACAGTTTCAACACCTCTTTGGAACAATTGTAGTGGGCTTGATTACCGGCGTTCTGTAACCCCCACAGCCGATATCACTGTCTGAATCGCTTCTCACTTCGATTTTCTGCGTTCAAAATACCTCTGAGAGCGTCTGAAACGTCCGGCTACGACTTCACAAACTTATGGGTGAGAGACAGGCCTGAAGACGCCGGTATTCTCCTCGTATTTTATAACAAAGGACACGGGATACGTCTCTGAATAAGTCTCCTCACTCATCAGATTGATGATTTATTATATCTCGATGAGATCATTTATCAATTCGCCATTGCCGGTCAGGACCACGGGTAACAAACTCGTAGTGTGCGAGATGTTCAAGTGCTGTTTCAACGCGGTCGCCGTCTGCATTTATATGGCTTGCAATTGCTGATGTTGATTTCGCTTCGGTTGTGATTGTTGCAAGCACATCAGCATAAAATCGGATATCTGCCTCAGCATCGAGTTGGGTATCAAGCGTATCAAGAATATCTGTGAGGCGACCGTGAACCCACCGTTGTGCTAATGAAAGCTCACTCTCAAGATCGTTAAGCCGACGGTATTGTTGCATGAGTGTGGAAATATCCGTAGATTGTGATGGCGAAGACACTCTCTCAGTGGTTTCAACCGTCCGAGATTCACTTTCCTCATGCACCTGAGTGCGCTTACGATTCTGTGCTGAGGAGCGTCGTGACTTGGCGTTTGAGTCGGTTGTGTCCTCACTGTCACTGTCTGTTATTACATCTAGTACATCGATCGTCAGATATTGACATCGACCACGCATATCGAGACTTCGACTTGCGGGGTAAGCGCTCTTTGCACCAAAACCATGTGGTGATACAGATACCTCAAGTCGGAGATTTCGCGCGATATGGAAATACTTTCGTCGTCGTTCATCGGTTCGACTTTCAACAAGATCGGCGTCTTCGAGCTTTTGAAGATGATCAATAACCGCTTTCGGGCTTACACCAAGGTACTCGCTGATCTCCGTGACATAACATGGCTTATGTGAGAGAAGTCGGAGAATGCGACGCCGGTTCTCATTTCCCAAGAGATCGAGGAGCACCGCAGAATCCATACTGGGATTAGCCTCCAGACGTATAAGAGGGTGGCGTCAATGAATCCTAATTAATCGCTAGACTGCACGGTGGTATGATGATCGAACGCGTCAGCTGCAAGTAACACAACAACAATAGAGAGCCCAACAGTAATCACCGCAAGCATCATACCAGCTTCATATCGAAGCGGTGGGTAGAGTCCAAGTCCATAATCAAACGCATCATTGATGAGCAAGAGTGTAAACGCAATAAAAAGCGCTGTACGTGATGTTTCGCCATAATATGGGATTGCCATCGCTTGAAGAATAAAGAATGCATGCGTGAGTAGGATTCCCCAATATTCCCAGAGAAGTGCTGGGGTAAAGCCAATATAAAGATCTGGACGTAGATTAAGTGCAATACCAGTCCAGAGCCCGTATTTGATAAGCCACACGAATGCAAGTGTATGGAGAATTGAGACGAGATGATTTGATGGTATATTGGCAAGCGGTTGGAGCTGTGTGCATCTGACAAATGGGAGTATGGTCGCAACTGAAAGGGATGCTAAGGCAAGTGCTGTCGGCGAATCGCCAAATAGCGGATATAAAAGAGGGCTTACAGCCTGAAGAGAGGGGTCACTATGGACATAGAAATTCACGCCAACAAGAAATGCAACGCCATCAGCAATAAGAAGCCATCCAAGGCTGGCGGGTCTCGTGAGATAATAACGAACCCAGCGTGTTGGAAACGGTTGAGGAAGTCGTCCATGCCACCCACGAGACTGGGCAACTCCGTCGTCCTCAGAGGCACTCATCATATCGGGAGATGGCAAGCACCGGAAAGAAACTATCGTGTCGGATTAAATGAGGTGTACGTTCTATTTCATCTGCATCAACTGTGAGTGAGATAGTCACTACATTCGGTTTGGAATATGAGATACTCCCTGTATTGATATCAGCTGTTGATACTATGGATTTCTTTTTTATATCTGTGAAACAGGACGTGTTAACTGGTGTTCCACGACTGATGATCCAAACTCCGTAGAAAAGCAATGGACATAGTGACAGTGATATAAAATTTCACAGCATGTCAGATATCGATGAAACGAAGCCTATTCACACAATCGGGGTCACGACACAGACATGCAAACCGCGCTGGTCATTCTCGACGGTTGGGGGCTTGGAGATCACGATAGACGTAATGCGGTACAGACAGCCTCAACGCCAACATTTGATCGTCTCATCGAGAAAGGCGCAAACGGAACACTCGATGTGTCTGGTCGTCAAGTTGGGCTTCCAGCAGGTCAGATGGGCAATAGCGAGGTTGGGCATCTAAATATTGGTGCTGGACAGGTAGTGAAGCAGGCGTATACGCGGGTTGAGGATGCGATTGATAATGGAAGTTTCCAAACGAATGCAGCGATCAATGCAGCATTCAATCACGCTGTAGCAACAAATGGTCGGGTGCATTTCATGGGGCTGCTTAGCAATGGTGGTGTCCATTCTGAACAGGAACATCTTCATGCACTCATCGAGTTAGCAGGCGACCGCAATATTGACGCTATTACGCATGTATTCACGGACGGTCGTGATACTAACCCACACAGTAGTGAACAGTATCTCACGACGCTCGAAGAGGTTATTGATACGCACGGAACAGGGGATATTGCGACTGTTTCTGGGCGATATTATGCGATGGACCGGGATAAAAACTGGACGCGAACACGGATGAGTTATGATGCGATTGTGAATCGAACAGCCGAACATACTACATCTACAGCTCTTGAAGCTGTTAGTGAGTCATATGACCGCGGGGACGCCGATGAATTCATCGAGCCGACGCTGATTGATAACACCCCCGCAATTGAGGATGGCGATGCTATATTTGTATTTAATTTCCGACCAGATCGCGTCAGGCAACTTGTTCGGATGCTTGCTGATATTGATCCAGCCTGGTCATTTGAGACCGACCCACCAACGACTGAACTTGCAACGATGACACAATATGATGAGACATTTTCATTGCCTGTTGCGTTTCCACCGAATGAGCAACATGATACACTTGGTGAAATAATTTCCACTGTAGGGTTGACACAGCTACGGATTGCTGAATCCGAAAAATACGCACATGTCACGTACTTTCTGAATGGTGGTCGTGAAATAGCCTTTGAGGATGAACGCCGTGAGATTATCAAGAGTCCAGATGTCTCAACATACGACCAACAACCATCGATGAGTAGCAATGAAGTAACCGATACCGCGATTGAACAGGTTAACACCACTGACCCTGATGTGCTCATACTTAACTATGCAAACCCAGATATGGTTGGTCATACGGGTGATTTCACTGCCGCTATCGAAGCAATCGAAGCCGTCGATACACAACTAGACCGACTTCTTGAGACAATCTATGCTGCTGGTGGTCATGTAATTGTCACCGCTGATCATGGGAATGCTGATGACATGGGAACCGCAGCAAATCCACATACTGCTCATACAACAAATCCTGTGCCCATCGTATATACTGGACCAGATGGTAATGGCGACGGCGACACGATTCG
>Ga0209946_1000588_pt1 | contig 15010 bp, 13 predicted proteins | sample SalPon2_A_H2O_MG_FD_185704 | JGI IMG/M metagenome (GOLD analysis project Ga0209946, IMG submission 185704) | Salt pond water microbial communities from South San Francisco under conditions of wetland restoration - Salt Pond MetaG R2_A_H2O_MG... | ecosystem: Environmental > Aquatic > Non-marine... | reverse complement strand
CTCGACGTAGTCCGACTCCTGCCGGAGGTCTTGGTCCTCGCGCCTGGCGCGCTCGAAGTACTCGTAGGTGAGCTGTGAGAGCCCCTGGGTGCGCGTCTTCCGCTCGCGCCACGTCGGCGTCTCGTCGTCCGGCGCGACGATACCGCTGCCGTCGGCCCGTGCCTCCTCGGCGTCGGTGTCGGTAGTGTTGTCGTCGGTCATTGTGTTAGTGGGGTTCCGCGATGCCCTGCACCCAGACGATGCCGATGTGGATGGCGATCAGCGTCGTCACCACGAACGGCAGCAGGAACACGTGGAGTATGTACATCCGTTGCAATGTGGCCTGGCTGAGCGAGAAGCCGCCGAACAGCAGTTGGGCGACCCACTCGCCGGCCAGCGGGATCGACAGCGACATCTCGACGCCGATCTGGCCGGCCCAGAACGCGAGCTGGTCCCACGGGAGCAGGTAGCCTGTGTACCCGAAGACCATCGTCAGGCTGATCAACACGATGCCGATCAGCCAGTTGAGCTCCCGCGGCTCCTTGTATGCCCCGGTGAAGTACACGCGGAGCATATGCAGGAACACTGCGGCGACCATCACCTGCGCCGACCACCGGTGGATCGACCGGAGCATGAACCCGAACTGGAGGTCGCGCATAATGAACGCGATGCTCTCGTAGGCGACGGTACCCGCGGCCTCCGTCCCCGCGGCTGCCGAGGGGCTGTAGTAAAAGCCCAACAGCGCGCCGGAGATGGCGGCGACCACGTACGCCAGGGTCGAGAACAGCCCCAGCGTGTAGAGTGGGTACCAGTACCAGAACTTGTTGTCGAGGTTGTACTGTTCGGTGTGGCTCTTCGGCATCTGGAGGTTGACCTTGTAGTAGAGGTTCTCCATAAGCTCCAGATAGTCGACGATCCGGAGCCGCTTGTCGAGCCAGATGAGAGTGGTCAGAAACACCGTCTCCACGGGGGAGAGGTCTTTCTGTTTCATCCAGCCCTTGTGGTCGTATTCGTCTTTCTTTTCGAGGCTCATTGTTAGCGCTTGTAGTACGGGTAGATTGCCCGTTTCACGTGGTCCCACGCGCCGTCGGCGAACGGCGTGCCGTCGACGTCGTCTTCGCGGATGTAGAGGTCCTCCCACTTCCGCCGCCGCTTTTTGACGATCACGACGTCTGGGAGGAACTCCTTCCTGTACATCGCTAGAATGAACGCCAGGTCAATGAAAATGACGGCTAACACCGCGCCGAGATACATGTTCCCGGTCTCGGTCAGTCCCCATCCGGAGACGAGGCCGTAGGTGAACAGGAACACGAACAGGACCTCGATGATAGTGAGGAGTACGATCGCGATCGCCGCGGCGGTGCTTTCGCGCGCCGGTTCGTACCGGTGGATGTCGCCGTAGGTGCTACCACTCGACGACATCAGGAGTTCCTCCCTGTGCCCGTGTGTGCGGACTCACCGTATTTCAGGACGTAGAAGGTGAAGATGATCGTCACGATGATCCCGAGGATCGTCGCCGCGCCGACCCAATGGGCGTGGATCGGGACGCCGAAAGAGTGCAGTTCCTTCTCGCCGCCCCCGCCGCCCCCGCCACCGCCGGCGTCGGGGTTCTCGACGACCTCGATGGTGCCGACCATTCCGGCGCTCCGGTGGGGTTCACAGTAGTACTCGTAGGTGCCGAGGGTCTCGAAAGTATGTTCGTAGGTGAAGCCAGTGTTCTCGAGGGGTTCGTGGCCCCCCCAGCCAGCGTCCTCTGGCTGGCTCTCGACGACGATGTTGTGATTGTCCGACTCCCACACGAACTCCACTGTCGTCCCGGGAGCGATCCGCAGCGGCTCGTCGGTGCCGGGCGAAAACACCAGCGATCCGCCGGGGCCGACCGTGACCGTCTCTGTCCCGCCCCCACCGCCGTCGGAGCCCTCCTGTGCGACTCCGAGCCCGGAGGTGGTGGCGGCGGCCGTCGTGGCGGCAGCAGGGACGCTTGCCGCCCGTAGGAAGTCCCGCCTTTTCATACATACCGCTCTCGGGATGGAACGCGTTTAAAGCCTCCGACTCCCCTACAGCGGTGGGCTACGGGCCGTACCCCCGGTCGGCTTAGTGGCGGCGGTCCTCATTCTCGGCGGTCCCGGCGCGCCCGCTGGTGGCGCCGGTCTCGGGACGCTCGTCGCTCCCGTTCCCACCGCCGACGCCGGCATCGCGGAGCTCCTCGGGGAGCACGTTCGTCCACTGTTCGTCGGCGTTCTCGAGCGCACGGAGTCGGTTCCGGAACTCCTCGACGCGGAACCGGTCTGAGAGCCGGGCGTTTGCGACCACCAGAAACAGGAAGAAGCCGATCGCCAGGAACCCGATCGCCGCGATCGGCGCCACGACGGTCGACAGCGAGGGGAGTGCGAGCCACGCGACAAGCAACGCGATCCCGACCGCCACCTGTACCCCGGCGACGATCTGCAGCATCAGGTTCCCGAACTCGCCACTCCCCTCGACGACGTCACGCGGTTCAGGCAGGGAGCCGTCCGCTGGGGGATCCATCAGCTCGTAGCTGTCCATCGAACAGAGCGCGACAGTCGGCTTCACGTCACGCAGGACGGTCCCCTCACCCTCGACGCTGCCGTCGGCGTAAATGACCGCATACCCTTCGTCGGAGTAGGCGATCACCCGGTCTTCGCCGTCGGAGACGCGCTCGACGATCGCGAAGATCTCTCGGATCGCGACCCGGGCGTTGAGCTCCTGTTCCACCCGGTCGAGCAGTTCCTCGCCGACGATCCACGTCTCGGGATCGAACGCCGCCTCCCACTCCTCTAAGCTCATCTCGGCCATATCCGCCGGGCCGAAGTTCTCGAAGTCGTACGTCTCCTCGACTTGCTCCCGGAGCGCCTCGAGGTCCCGGTCGGCCTCGTCGCCAGCCTCCGGTTCAGCTCCCGAGGGCGGGTCGGGGGGTCCCGCCCCCGCAGCCGCCGCTGCCCCGTCCGTGCCCGCCGAGGCCTCGGCGTCCGCCGTCTCCTCGGCGTCGGCCGGCTCCGAGCGTCGGTCCGTCGCGGGCGACTCCTCCGGGGATTCCGTCATCCCTCCCACTTTGCATCGGCAGACTCCTTAGGGTAACGGTTCCACGAGGCGACCTGGTAGCCCCCGAACCACACCGGCCCGAGTCGGTCACTTTACACCTCGGGGCGCCGTAGCGAGCCCGATGGTATCCGACTCGACCATCGCGACAGGTGCCGCGCTGATGGTCACTTCGAGCCTCCCGTTTTACCTCTACGGTGCGTGGATTATGATCGACGCCGAGGTGGTGACCTGGGACGTCCTGGTGTATCACCTGAAGTTCATCGTTCCGGGGCTCGTGCTCAACACGATCCCGGTCGCCGTGTGGATGGTCCCACGGCTGTTGGACCAACTCCAAGGGGTGCTCGTTCTCCACGCCGTGTTGGGGCTGCAGGCGTACGCGCTGTTGGCGTTCGCGCTCACCGGGATCGTCCGCATCCTGCAGGTAAAACGCGAGGCCGATCTCTACGCGGACCCCACACAGGACGTCGACCTCAACGACCTCCACCCGAATATGGGCGCGTGGCGCGGCCGGCTCCGCGTCGGCGTCTTCGGCTACGTGATTTTCTGGTTTCTGGCGTGGCTCCTCGGGCTCTATCAGTTCCTCAGCCGGTATGTGATCGGGTAGGCGACCGTCCGGCGCTCGGTCACTTCCAGGGCTCGCCGGACGCGAGGTCGACCTCGCTGTCGAGCTTCGACGACGGACAGACGTCTTCGAGTGTGCACGCGTTACACGAGGGATTCCGCGCGGTACAGACCGCCCGCCCGTGGCTGATGAACAGATGCGTGGACTGCTGCCACTCGGACTCCGGAAGCAACTCCATCAGCTCCGGTTCGATCGCGCCGGGGCGCTCCTTCTCCGTGATCCCCAGTCGCTTCGAGAGCCGCTGAACGTGGGTGTCGACCACGACGCCCTCCACGACGTCGTGGCCGTGCTGAAGCACCACGTTCGCTGTCTTCCGGCCGACGCCTTTCAGATCCGTCAGCGACGACATCGTGCCGGGGACCTCGCCGTCGTGCTCGTCGACGAGGGTCTCGCCGATCGACTTCAGGTAGCCCGCCTTGTTGTTGTGGAAGGTGATCCCGTAGATGTCGTCGGCGAGTTCGGACTCCTCGGCGGCGGCGTAGTCGGCGGCACTCTCGTATTTCTCGAACAGGTCCTCGGTCACCTGGTTGACGCGCTCGTCGGTGCACTGCGCGGAGAGCACCACCGCGACCAGGAGTTCGAGCCGGTTCGAGAACCGCAGCGAGATGGTCGAATCCGGATACTCGTCGTGCAGCCGGTCGAGGACCTCCTCGGCCTGCCGTTCGCGGGTCGGAAGCGACGTGCCCATATCCGACCGTTGCGGCCGCCGGTGTTGAGACCACCGGTCGGCATCGAGCCGGGCACTGCCGGCGGCCGACGCCCCGGACCGCGGCCCGCCTCAACCGCCGGCACCGAGCTCCGCCGCGGCGAGGGCGGCGTCGTCGTGGCGCCGGACCGACGACCGGTTGGTGGTCGGGTCCTTTTCGACGGTCACCAAGTCGTCGGCGGCCGCAACGAGCTCTTCGTCGTGGCTCACGATCAGAATCTGTGCCACGCCCAGGTTCCGCATCTCCTCGACGAGGCCTACCAGCCGCGAAACGTGCCCCGAGTCGAGAAACACCGTGGGTTCGTCCAAGATCAGCGGCGGCATCGGCGCCGACCCCTCGATTCCCTCCGCCAGTAGCCGGTAGATTGCACACCGCAGCGAGAGGTTGAACAGCGCGCGCTCGCCACCGGAGAGCTGCCCCGGCTCCAGCGCACTACCGTCCTTCTGGAAGACGGTCAGCTCGTACTCGTCGTCCAGCCGGATCCGAGCGTACGCGTCGTTGCCGTAGACCAACTCGAAGGTCTCGTTGAGCATCCGCTCGAGCGTCTCGACGTTGCGCTTGCGGAGCTCCGCACGGAGATCGGTGTACGTGGACTCGAGCGTGGTGATCTCGGCGTGGAGCGATTCAAGGTCCGCGACGCGGTCGGCGACTGCGTCTCTGTCCGCCCGCAGAGCTTCGAGGTTCGAGAGCTCCCCTTTCACGCTCCCGATCTGGTTTTGAAGCTCGTCCCGACGGCTCCGAAGCTCCCCCAACTTCTTCGGGACGCGTTCCAGGTACGACTCGGCCTCGGCCGCGACGGCTTCGGCGTCTTGGATCCGGGATTCGTCGATCGCGTCGGCGAGTTCCTCGCGGCGCTCGCGCTTCTCCGTGAGGAACCCCCGGCGCTCGTCGTTGCGCTCTGCAAGCGCCGTCCGGCGCTCGCGAAGCCGCTCGACCCGGTCGTCGGCCGCCTCGAGTTCGGCGTGGAGGTCTGCCACGCGGTCGAGCCGATCGGCGGCTTCGCCCGCCGCCTCCAGCGCCGCCTCCAGCGACTCGACCCGGTCGGCGGCGTCGGCGGCGGCCTCGGACTGCGTCTCGGCGGCGTCACGCTTTTCGCCGGCTTCGGCCTCGAACTCGGCGGCGTCTTCCCGGAGGGAGTCGGCCGTTGCCCGGTACTCGCGGGCGGCCGTCTCGGCGTCCGCGATCCGCTCTTCGACCAGCGACCGCTTCTCCCGCAACTGTCCGATTCGCGACGCCGCGTCCGCAAGCGACTCGGCGGCCGCCAGCCGATCGGCTAGCTCTTCGCGCCGCGCTCTCGTCTCCTGCACCTCGGTTTCGAGGTGGTCGATCCGGTCCTCGTGGTCGTCGATGGCGGCGACGTGCGGCGATCCCTCGACGGGCTGGCCGCACTCCGGGCATTTCCCCTCGGCTCGGAGTTTCTCGGCCTCCTCGAGTCGCTTCCGCGCCGACTCCAGTTCTGTCTGCGCCGTCGTCACCGCTTCCTTCGCGTCGTCGAGGTCGGCCTGGACCGACTCCCGGTAGGTGTCCGCCTCGCCGACATCGACCGGCGCGTCGTCGAACCGATCGCGGAGCGACCGGATCTCGTCGTCGATCCGAGTCAGGTCGTCGGCGTGCTCGGCGGCCCGGTCGTCGGCGTCGGCGGCGGAAGCCTCGGCGTCGTCGGCCCGCTCGCGGGTCTCGTCGGCGCGGGACTCGAGTTCGTCCGCCCGTTCTCCGAGGTTCTCCGCCTGGTTCGACAGCATCGTGCGGCGCTGTCGGGCGTCCTGCAGGTCCTCGCGGGTCGACGCCTCCTCCGCGTCGAGTTCCTCCCGGCGCGCGTCGATGGCCTCGGCGCCCAACTCGGCGGCCCCGGTCGCGTCGAGGTCGCTCCCGTCGAGTGCGGCCGACAGCTCGGATTCGAGGTCGTCGACCCGCGCTCTCGTCTCGACGATCTCGGTTTTGAGCTCCTCGCGGGTCGACTCGTCGTCTTTGATCGTCGCTTCCAGCTCCGCGATGTCGTCGTCGAGGTCTGCGAGTTCCGACGTCCGCTCCTCGTACGCCGACAGCACTTCCCTCGCGTCGGCCAACCGCTCTTCGGCCTCGGCTTTGTTCTCCTCGAACCGCTCGATCTCCGAGTCGACCTCCGAGATCTCGGTCTCGAGTTCGTTCAACCGGGCGTGGAGCCCGGCGGACTCCTTTTCATCGATCTGGGCGTCGAGCTTCGAGAGCGCGCCCCGCTGCTCGGAGAGAACGTCTTCGACGCCCAGCCGCGCCTTTCCGGCGCGCTCGCGGTACTCCTCCAGCTTCCCCAACTGGAGCAGGTCGTCGATGGTGTCTTGACGCTGTGACGGTGTGGCGTTGATCAGCTTGTTTACCTCGCCCTGGCGGACGTACGCGCAGTTGACGAACGCCCCGGCGTCCATCCGGAGCCGCTCGGTCACGAAGGCCCGCACGTCGCGCGCGCCATCGATCGCAACGTCGGGGCCGTCAAGGGTGCAGGTCGTGGTCGAGACCCGATCCCCGGAGCGTCGGAGTTCGCGGGTGATCTCGTAGGCGTCGCCGTCGTGGACGAACCGGAGCCCAACCTCGGCCTCGTCGGCGCCGGTGGTCACGGCCTCCTCAAGCGTGTCGTCCAAGGCTCTCGCGCCGTAAAGCGCGAAGAAGCAGGCCTCAAGCAGCGACGACTTGCCGCTGCCGTTCAGCCCGTGGATGACAGTCACACCGTCCCGGAGTTCGAGGTCGGCGTCGGCGTAGGGCTTGAAATTCCGGAGTTGGAGCCGCTCGAACCGCATTCAGAAGTCCTCCATCGTGACCTGAGTGTCGGCCGCGTGGCTCGCTTCCTCACCGTCGACGTCGGTGTCGCTTCCGCCGCCGTCCCCGGACCCGGAGCCGTCACCCTCGGACGTTCCGTCGGACCCTCCGGGTCCGTCGCTTCCGCTGTTCTCCCCGCTCTCGCCGCTGTCCTCGCGTTCGCTTTCCCCTTCGGCCTCGTCGCCTGCTCCCGACGCCGCGCTGTCGCCGGTGGCTTGCCCCTCGGCTGCGGCCCTGAACGCCGCTCTGTCTCCGTCGAGTCGCTCGGCTACGCGCGATTCGACAGTCTCCCGAACGTTCGAGTCGGGGGTCCGCCCCGCGCGGATCGTCTCGTCGACATCGAGTGCGGCTCGGGAGAGCCCCAGGTCGTGGACCCGCTCTGCGACCGCGTCGTCGGGGTCGGCGAAGGAGACATCGAGGTCGACGTCGGCCTCGCGGTCCCGGCGGTCGGTAACGCGCGCCACCAGCGCGCCCCGGTCGGTCAGCGACTCCTCGATCGTGGCGGGCGCCACCGGCTCGCCCTCGCCGGTGATCTCCACAACGGCCACCGCGTCGGTCACGTCGTGTTGCCGGAGCTGTTCGTGGACGCGCTCGGCGCCCTCCCCAGCCCCCAGCGACACCGTCACGAAGACGAAGGGCCGAGTGTCGAGGGTGCGCCGTCGGATGTCGATCCCGTCATCGAGCGTCACGAGGTTGTAGCCGCGCGGGGTCTCCTCGGCGGCGCTGGCCCGCTCGGTCGATCCGCAGTAGGTCACCCACGTGTCGTCCACCGTCTCGATGCCGGGCTCGTGGTTGTCACCCAACAGGACGGCGTCGAAGTCGACCGTGGACTCCTCTAAGACGGTCCCGGTCTCCCAGTCGGCGTGAGCAAACGGGGTGAACAGCCCGTGAGCCACTACGACGGCGTGGTCGGCGCCGTGTGGGTCGAAATCGTACTCGAGCTCTGCCCGTCGCGACTTCGGCACGTGGTCAAGGCCGTAGAACGCCACCTCACCGACGGCCCGCGGCTCGGACCCGAGCCGCTCGGCGAGTTCGAGGTCCTCGAAGAGGTCGAGCCACTGACCGCTCCGGGTCGACTCGTGGTTGCCGACGACCGCGAGAAACGGGATCCCCGCGGTCCGGAGTCGGCGAAGGAGCCGGATCGTCCCCAGGAGGTCGGAGAGCTCCGGCCGGCGGTCGTCGAAGAGGTCGCCTGCGTGGACAACGGCGTCGACGCCGGCATCGACCGCGTCGTCGATCACCTGCTCGAAGGCGTCCCGGAAGTCGGCTCGGCGGGTCTGAGAGTGGTATTGCGCGTACCCGAGGTGGGTGTCGCCGGTGTGGATCACCCGTGTCATCTGTTCGGCTTTTGCGCAGTGTCTCGTAAAACCGTTCCGCGACCGGAGTGAAAGTGGTCGTCGCGTCCCCGTGGGGTGTCCGGAGAGGCGGCTGGACTGACGCCACGGTTCGAGCCGGCGTCGTCCGAGTGCGGCTCCCGTCGGCTCCCGGCGGGGTCCACGTCGGCCGCCGGTTCCGACGCCTTCGCTCCGCTCAGCGCCGCGTCGAGACGTCGCAGCGACTCCCGCGCGGCCCGTCCGCGAGCCGCCACGTCGTCGTCGCCACGATGGGCCGCCACTGCGATCGCCTCGTCAAGTTCCGTGAGGCGGCCGGCCGACAGGAACGACGCGGCCTCGCGGGCGGACCGAACCGCGCGCTCGGCGCCGTCGACGAGGGACATCGAACGGGCGGACGCGGCAGCCGTGGCCGCCGGTTCGTCGGTCGAGTCCCGTGGCGCGACGGACCCGTCCGCCAGTGCTCGGAGCGACCGGCGGACCTCGTTGAGGTGTGGTTCGTCCGCGTCGAGCGATCGGTCAGTCACACCGGGTGTGGCGGCGTGATCCGGTTTGAACCCTCGGACGACGCCGCTGACGGGGGGTGTCAGACGGACGCTGGGGTCGAGACCGACTCAGAGCTTCAGGGTGTACAGTCGCTTGCGGGCGTCCGTGAACGAGAACCGCGAGTCGACGACGTCCGCGTCCTCGAGTCGCGTGATGGCGTACCGGACTGTGCGGGGCGGCAGGAGCGTCTCCTCCGCGAGCTGACTCTGCGTCAGCGTGTCGTTGTAGTCGAGGACCTTCGCAACCAGCTTCGCGCTCGGGGGCATCTCCCGTACCCGGTCCCAACGATCGGCCGACTCCTCGTCTCGGGCGAGTGCTTCCGTGGTACTCATTCGTGTCTCCGACTAACTGATGTAGGATGATAATATTTACTGTATAGATTTATTACGGTAATGCATACATTCTCGGTCGGAACGGGGCGCACCGCGTCGGAGCCGCACGAAATTTCGCCCACCCGAAGTCTCTTATGAAGCCGAAACCTACGACTGGTGATGACTGACACCGTTGACGACGTCGAGCTCCCGTACGACGAGGAGGCGGCGTCGCAGCAGGAGAAGATCGAGGCGCTCCGGGAGCGCCTCGACGTTCTCGAGTCCCAAAACGAGGAGATGCGGGACAAGCTTCTGGACGCGAACGCGGAGAACAACAAATACCAGCAGAAGCTCGAGCGGCTCACACACGAAAACAAGAAGCTGAAGCAGTCGCCGCTGTTCGTCGCCACCGTTCAGGAGCTGACCGACGACGGCGTCGTGATCAAACAGCACGGCAACAACCAGGAGGCGCTCACCGAGGTGACCGAGGAGATGCGGGCGGAGCTCGAACCCGACTCCCGGGTCGCGGTCAACAACTCCCTCTCGATCGTCAAGCAGCTCAACGACGAGACCGACGTCCGCGCCCGCGTGATGCAGGTCGATCACAGTCCTGAGGTCACCTACGGGGACATCGGTGGGCTCGACGAGCAGATGCAGGAGGTCCGTGAGACCGTCGAGATGCCGCTTGAATCCCCCGAGATGTTCGAGCAGGTGGGCATCCAGCCGCCGTCGGGCGTGCTGCTGTACGGGCCGCCCGGAACCGGAAAGACGATGCTTGCGAAGGCTGTCGCAAACGAGACCGACGCCACGTTCATCAAGATGGCAGGCTCGGAACTGGTCCACAAGTTCATCGGCGAGGGCGCAAAGCTGGTGCGTGACCTCTTCGAGGTCGCCCGCGAGAACGAGCCGGCCGTACTGTTCATCGACGAGATCGATGCCATCGCCTCCAAGCGGACGGACTCGAAGACCTCCGGGGACGCGGAGGTTCAGCGGACGATGATGCAACTGCTCTCGGAGATGGACGGCTTCGACGAGCGCGGTGAGGTCCGGATCATTGCCGCCACGAACCGGTTCGATATGCTCGACGAGGCGATTCTCCGCCCCGGTCGGTTCGACCGCCTCATCGAGGTGCCGAAGCCCGGCCGCGAGGGGCGCTCGCTCATCTTCGAGATCCACACCCGGAATATGAACGTCGCGAGCGACGTCGACTTCGAGCGGCTGGCGGATCTGGCCGACGACGCCTCCGGCGCCGACATCAAAGCGGTCTGTACCGAGGCGGGGATGTTCGCGATCCGCGACGACCGCACGGAGATCGCGATGGCGGACTTCGTGGAAGCGTGGGAGAAGATCCAAGCCGACGCGGTCACCGACGGCGAGCCGAGTCGCGCGTTCGCTTAGCTTCGGGTCGTTCGACCGGTTTCGGTATCCGATTCTTCGTCGCCGCCGATTGTCCGCAGCGACGCGATCGCCTCTCGCGTCGTGTCGGTCGCATCGTACCCCCGCTCGCCGTGGACGCTCGTCTCGACCGCGAGATCGGCGGCGCGAAACTCCGTCAGCAGTCCGTGGAGATCCGACTCACACAGGTCGGTCGTCGAGAGCAGCTCGACCGCCGAGAGCGGTCCGCGGTCGGCGAGTTCGATCAGGAGCCCCAGCGAGCGGTCGTCGTGTGCCGCGGCCACGACCCGGCGGATCGGGTCCGGCACGGCGGCCGCTCGGACCGACAGCGGGGCCTTCGACTCGAAGGTCAGTGCATCGTTCGGGCGGTACTCCTCCTCGCCGGTGTCGGGATCGCGGATCCGGCTCGACTCCGCGGATCGCTTCACGAGGAGATACCGGTCGCCGGCGGCGTCACGGACGGTCTGCATACCCGTATTCAGGATCGAAGTCGCTTTATACGCTGTGCAAGCCGCACCCCACGGCGTTCGCCGTGACTCACGCGACGGTCGTGCCGGCCACGGCTCAATCGGTGCCGCGTTCGTCCTGGGCTCGGGTGTCGCCCTCGATTCCGGTGCCGTCCCCGTTCTCTGTCCGGCTTCCGTCGCCGTCCTCGGCCTCGACAACGCGCTCACGATAGGTCTGATACACGTCGTAGGTCCGGTAAAGCGCCAGCAGCCCGACCACGATCGCGGCCCCGCCGGCCGTCACCTGCCCCCGGAACCCGACGAGCAACAACCCGACCGCGACTCCGCCGACCGCGACGTTGGCGTAGATGACGGAGGCCCAGAAGAACTTCGCGACCTCACTGTCGGCCTCGATGCCTGCCCCCCCCGAACCCGGGTCAAGGTCCTCGCTCTCCACGCTCGGGACCGACACGAGGTCCGTCTCGGGGTCGCCCCACCGCGACTCAGGGTCGCCCCACCGGGATTCGGGATCCGGATCGTCGGGCTCGTCGGGCCACTCGTCGGACTCGGGGGACACGGTCAGAACACGCACGGCGGGCGCAAAAACGGTTCGCCCCGGACCGGTCGCCGTCTCAGCACCGCTCGGCGAGCGATACGGTTCTCGACGTTTCGACCCACGCAAGCGGGTTCTGGGGATCGTAGAACACGATCCCGCCGTCGACCTCGTAGGACTCCACCGCCGCGAGTCCGCTCGCTTCCCCCAGCCGTGCGGGTATGGCTGGCGACCGATCAGTCCGTCCGGAGTTTTCAGGGTCGACCATCGTACCGCTTGGTATGCGATACCATACTATATGTCTTGCGTCCGGGTCGGTTCTCGCCAACTGCCTCGAAACCGCACCACAGGACGGGAGCGGTGACGAGTCTCCTCGACAACGGCCGAGTCGGTCAGGGGTAATGCCGAAGCTTTTACTCGGGAGCGTCGAAGGGCCAGTATGGAACAGGCAGGGCTCACCGACGGCTGGGGGGGCGCAGACGACGCCGACGACGCCCGGCCGGATGCGGAGGCGGTCGCGGTCGCGGGCAACGGCGGCGGCCACGTCTCGGAGGTCGTCGACGCCGAGGGCATCCGCTTTCCCGACGCCGACGGCACGGTCGAGATGATGGTGACGCAGGTGAACTACTCGATCGAGGGCAGCGGGAGCCGGGAGTACCCCGTCGTCCACGTCTTCGGCCGGACCGCGGACAACGAACCCGAACACGTCCGCGTGCTCGGGTTCGAGCCGTACTTCTACGCGCCCACTGAGACGCTTGACGACGACGCACTCGACCGGGACGTCATCACACGGACCGAGGGGGGCTTCGAGAGCATCCGCGGCGACGACCTCACGAAGATCTGCACGCGGACCCCGCGGGACGTCGGCGCGATCCGCGACGACTTCGACCACTACGAGGCGGACATTCTCTTCCCCAACCGGCTGCTCATCGACAAGGACATCAAAAGCGGAATCCGCGTCCCTGACCGCCGGCTCGACGACGGATCGATCCAGATCCCCCACGACGAGATCAGCCCCGTCGAGGTTGAGGCCGACCTCCGCGTGAACACCTTCGACATCGAGGTTGACGACCGGTCGGGCTTCCCAGAGGAGGGCGAAGAGCCGATCGTCTGTCTGACGAGCCACGACTCCTACCGCGACGAATACATCGCGTGGCTTTACGACGCTCCGGAGGCCGCAGACGGGGTAGAAAGCCCCGACGATCTCATCGACTACGACCCGTTCCGGGAAAACACCGACATCGAGGTCCGCTCGTTCGAGCGCGAGGAGGCGATGCTCGACGCGTTCATCGCCTACATCGAGGAAACCGACGTAGATCTCATGACGGGGTGGAACTTCGAGGACTTCGATATGCCCTACCTCCTCGACCGTCTGGACGTCCTTGACCCCGCCGCCGACCAGAATCTCGATCCCGACCGGCTCTCTCGGATCGGCGAGGTGTGGCGCAGCGGGTGGGGCGGTCCGGACGTGAAAGGGCGGGTCGTGTTCGATCTTCTTTACGCGTACAAGCGCACGCAGTTCACCGAACTCGAGTCCTACCGGCTCGACGCCGTGGGAGAACTCGAACTCGACGCGGGCAAGGAGCGCTACACCGGCGACATCGGCGACCTCTGGGAGGAAGAGCCAGAGCGCCTGCTGGAGTACAACGTCCGCGACGTGGAGCTCTGCGTCGAGATCGACCGGAAACAGGACATCATCGCCTTTTGGGACGAGGTCCGGACGTTCGTGGGCTGCAAACTGGAGGACGCGCCGACGCCGGGCGACACCGTCGACCAGTACATTCTCCACGAGGCTCACAACCGGTTCGCGTTGCCGTCGAAGGGGAGAGCCGACGCCGAGGAGTACGAGGGTGGCGCGGTGTTCGACCCGATCTCGGGGGTTAAAGAGAACGTAACTGTTCTAGATCTGAAAAGTCTCTACCCGATGTGTATGGTGACGATCAATGCGTCCCCCGAAAGCAAAGTCGACCCCGACGCCCACAACGGCGAGACGTTCGAGGCACCCAACGGGACCCATTTCCGGCGCGAACCTGACGGGATCATCCGCGAGATGATCGACACCCTCCTCTCCGAGCGGGAGGAGAAGAAGTCGCTGCGGAACGACCACGATCCCGACACTCCACCGTACGAGCAGTACGACCGCCAGCAGCAAGCTGTCAAGGTTATTATGAACTGCTTCACGCCGGACACCGAGGTGCTCACGCCATCGGGCGTTCGAGGCATTCGTGATCTCGACATCGGCGACGAGGTCTACTCGATCGACCCCGACACGCTGCGGATGGAGACGAAGCCAGTGGCGGAGACCCACGAGTATCCGGACTACCGCGGTGACCTCGTCGACATTCAGACCAGCAAGGTGAATTTCAGCGTCACGCCGAATCACCGAATGTTGGTCCGGAAAAACTCCAAGAACGGTGCGACGTGGGAGGACTACCAGTTCGTCGAGGCGGGCGACCTCGACGGATGCTCCAACTACGAACTCCCGCACGACTGGTCGGTCGAGCACGGAGATTCGGTTGACGAGGTCGACGTCACGGAGCATATCGACGGCGACTACGAGGTGTGGGTCCGGCCGTCGGTCCACGGTCATACGTTTACCGCGGAACTCGGCTGGACGCCGCGGCGCGTCCCGAAGGCTGACCGCGGGGAGGTCGGCTACGTGTTCACCGCTGAGGAGTTCGAGGCCCACCGCGAGTACATCGAGTCGGTCTGCGAGGCCAGTTTCGTCCACCGGGAGTCGGGCCGGAAGTGGGTGCCGCGCACCTACGACGGCGACGACTTCCTCGAACTCCTCGCGTGGTACGTCACCGAGGGCAACGTCTACACCAGCACGGACAAGCAGTTCGGCGAGAACTACCGTGGGTCCGCGACGACTGTAAAGATCGCCCAGAACGCGGTCGCGGACGGCGGCGATGGCGAGAGCGACCACGCCCGGATCGGATCGTTGCTCGACCGTCTCGGGCTGGACTACTACGTCGACGACCGGGCGTATCAGTTCGCGTCACGACTGCTAGGGGAGCTTTTCGAACGGCTGTGTGGGTCGGGGAGCGCGGAGAAACGAATCCCCGATCTCGTTTTCGACGCGAGCGAGTCGCAGAAGCGGGGCTTCCTGGAGACGCTCGTCGCCGGCGACGGGGACCGACAGGTCGCATCGTGGCGCTACACCACGTCCAGCGAGCGACTCCGCGACGACGTGCTCCGGCTCTGTACGCACCTCGGGGAAACTGTGAGCTACAACTGCGACAGCGGCTCGTGGCGGATCTACTG
>Ga0209946_1000586_pt1 | contig 15016 bp, 10 predicted proteins | sample SalPon2_A_H2O_MG_FD_185704 | JGI IMG/M metagenome (GOLD analysis project Ga0209946, IMG submission 185704) | Salt pond water microbial communities from South San Francisco under conditions of wetland restoration - Salt Pond MetaG R2_A_H2O_MG... | ecosystem: Environmental > Aquatic > Non-marine... | reverse complement strand
TGTCACAGCTGGCGAGTCCGTAACATTCGACGTGACGGCTAACGGGACACGCGAAGAAGCAACGATCAGAGTCGCCGGCCAGACGCTCCGAACAAACGAGAGTGGGACCGCCCAGACGACGATCCCGATTGCTGGAAACTTCACCGCCACAGCGACAAAGGGTGGAACGACGGGAACTGGTTTCGTGGCCGACACAGCGCCGGTAAACGTGAGCGACCCGATTACGGCGACGCTCAGTGAGAACTTCACTGCTGTCGAGGCCGGACCCGCTCAAGGAAGTCAGCGGACGGCCGACAGCATCGAACGAGAGCTAACCATACAAAATACCGGTGGACGAGCGGTCGCGATTAGTGGACTCGGCGTGACCGGTGCCGACGGCGGTCAGTACCGGCTCGTCTCTACTCCGCCGTCGTCGGTGGCAGCGGGGAGCTCGGAGACGGTGACGGTAGCGTTTGAGCCGACAGTTCGTCGCAACACCGATGCAACGCTCCGGTTCCGGACCGATACCCCGCGCACGCCGGTGCGGACGCTCTCGCTCAATGGAACCGGGGTCTCACCCGACGTATCGGTGAATACGACCAGCCTGCCCTTCGGTGCCGACCTAACTGACAATGACCCGCCGGTCACCGAAACGGTGCAGGTGTCGAACGATGGCAATCGCCCGCTTAGTGTGTCACCGGCAACCGGTGACGAGAGCTTCACCGTCACACCAGGATCACAGGTTATCCAGCCAGGCGGATCACAAGACTACACCGTTGAGTTCGACCCAGCAGATACGTCACCACAAGAGTTTGGCGACGTGCTGACGTTGTCCACCAACGATACGTTCGAGCCGACGGTGACGGTGCCGCTCACTGCGACGATCGATCAAGGAAATCTAACAATCGGCACAACCACCGCTGCCGTCGGCGAGCTCGCAGTCGGGAATACGACGACCGAAAGCGTGGTTGTGAGCAACACCGGGACAGAGACAATTGAGACAGTCACCACGACGAACGAGACGACGGTCAACGAATTGTCGGTCGTAAGTACGTCCGAGGTGGGCTCACTCGAACCTGGTGAGCAACAACTGGTCGATATCCGGCTGAGACAAGAGGCAACTGCATCATCGGCCGAAGCCGAGGTTACATTTGAACCGGGTGGCCAGCTCGAGAACCGGACGATTACGCTTACTGCAGAGCCAACAGCACCGGAGCTTTCGACGGAGCCGACCGTTGACGGAGATAGTGGTACAACAGAGCTCGACTTTGGTGAGCTCTCTGTCGGGAGTACGACCACCCGAGAGGTGACCGTGACAAACACCGGTGATGCCACGCTTCAGCTCAGCAATCTAGCAGTAGATGGAAGCGCTACTGCACCCTTCCTCGTGAGCGGAACATCTCGCGACCGGACAGTTCCCGTCGGGGAGTCCCGGTCAATCACGGTGGCGTTCAATCCACAGCAGCCAGCTGAGTTCGCCGACGCTGATCTCGAGTTTGAGTGGAACGACCCGAATGTCGATGGGACAACGACCGTGAGTGCGGACCTTCGCGGTAAGGGGACCCAGACAGACCTGACGGGAACGCCATCGACAGTGAGGTTCGACACGATCGGCGCTGGGGCGACGACCCAAGACACGGTAACGGTGACAAACGACGGAAACACTGCACTCACCGTGACCGGAACGAGCGTCAGCGGCACGAACTCACCGCAGTTCGAGAGCGAACTTAACAGCGACATTACGCTTGAACCCGGCGCAGAAGAAACCGTCCCAGTGACGTACGCACCCACGCAGGCGGCCGCACACGAAGCACAACTCACGGTCTTGACTAACACGACAAGTGGGTTTACCGCGACGCTTGAAGGAGAAGCAACACCGCCGGATATCCAACTTGATGATCAGTCACTTGAGTTCGGCTTCGTGAATGCTGAGTCCGGAGAGACAGCCACAACGAGCACACTCGTTGAGAACACCGGCCGTGATGGAACGAATCTGGATATCACCGACGTCACGCTCATTGGAAATGATCCGTCGGCGTTCACGATCACAGAGACGCCTACACAGGGCGGCGAGGATCTTAGTGTGCAGTTTGCACCCGCAGCCGATGCGAGTGGAGAACGCACCGCAGAAGCGGTGATTCGTTCGAACGATCCGGATGAGTCCCGAGTTACGGTGCCGCTACGTGGCGTTGCCACGCGCCCAGAGCTAACAAACAACCGCTCGGGACGCGTGGCGTTCGGGACCGTTCCAACGGCTACGGCGTCTGAGAGACAGCTAATCGGAATTACGAACACCGGCGGTGCACCGGCGACGATCACCGACACGACGCTTGATTCGACGGCAAACTTCACGCTCGTGGCTGGTGTCAACGGAACACTGGTCCCAGGAGACACGGCTGTCGTAGCGGTCCGTGCTGAACCGACTGATACCGGATCGGTGAACACGAACCTGACGGTGAGCAGAGAAGAGGGGGCAACAGAGCAGATCACGCTCACGGCGACTGGAGTCGCCCCCAACGCGACGGTCACCGATGATATTAGCGGAGAGTTCGGTGACGTCGGCATCAGTAGTTCGACAACACAGACACTCACGATTCAGAACGACGGGGACGCGACGCTGACGCTGACAAACATTAGCGCAACATCTGATGCGTTCCAGGTCGTGGGGACCCAAGAAACGACGTCAGTAGCAGCTGATGAGACGGCAGATATCACAGTAGCGTTTACTCCATCGTCGGCTGGGTCTGCCTCAGGGACGCTCTCTGTGGACACAAACGACAATGCTAGGACCATTGAGAGAAGCTTGAACGGAAGCGGTGTGACCGCAGAGACGGCCATCTCCCAGTCGAGTGTTGACTTCGGCGGTGTCAGTCTCGACACAGAGGGGACGGACGAACAACTGACGTTGGAGAACACCGGTGGTGACCAGCTGAACATCACCGGTGTCTCGATAAGCGGACCCGGGGCATCGGCATTTGACGTGAACGGGTTCGACTCCACAGCGCTCGCCGCGGACGAAACAGAGACGTTCACTGTGACGGCGAATCCGACAGTCGCTCAGAGCCGGACGGCGCAGCTCTCGATTACGACTGGTACTGGCGGAGCAGACGACGTTTCCGTGGCACTCGGTGTCACCGGAGAGACACCGGAGTTCGATGTGTCACAACAAGAGATACGATTCGATAGAACACGGCTCGGCGAGACAAGCACTGAGACGCTCGAACTGCAGAACACCGGGAATAGTCCCCTGGATATCCGGAATGTGCTCGTTTCAGGCGCGGCGAGTGATCAGTTTACCGTTGATACGGCAAGCGCGACGATTCCACCGAAGGCAACACAAACGGTCGACGTGCAGTTCACACCAGCAATCAACGAGACGGCTGCCAAAGAAGGGACACCACAGACGGCAACCATCAGTCTCCAAAGTAACGACCCGAATCAGCAGTCTCTCGACGTGAGTCTGACGGGGCAGAGTAAGACGCCTGAGTTGGAGACCGCAAATCTCATACGGTACGGAACACTGCGGGTCGGCCAACAAACCACCCAACAACTGGAGCTGAGCAATGCGCCGACTGCGACGGCCAACATTGAGATTGATGAACTAACGTTGCTTGGTACTGACGCAAGTGAGTTTAGCGTCTCATCGCTTGGCGACACAACGATCGAGCCTGGTGAGTCCCGAACCGTTGATGTGAGCGTCACACCACGGCGCGGTGGCACTAAATCAGCCTCACTGTTGGTCACGACCACCGATCCACGAGAGTCCCGCACGTCGGTGTCGCTTTCCAACAGCCGGACCGTAGTGGTTGTCCGGTACGGAAGTGTGACATTCGAATACACTGGCGTCACAACTGTCGATCCGAAGTTCAAATCCAGCAACGATCCGAACACTGGCGTCATCGGAATGGATCCAGTGTTGAACGCGGTGACCGACTTCAACATGACATTCAGCACGCGCGCATCTGGTGCTGGACCGGAGCTTGGTGACCAGGTCAGCGCAACACCGGTTCGGTATCTCGACGTCGAAACCTCGAGTCTCAGCTCGGGCCAACACAATGAGACAGAGGTCCAGTTCAAAGTCGCAAAGTCCACGATCAGTGATCTCGAATCCGTCGAAGACGGCATCACGCTGTACCAGTACGACGGCTCGGAGTACGTGGCGCTACAGACTGACCGACTCCCGGGGAAGGACACTGACACTGAGTACGCCTACTCGGCATCGATGGGGAACCTCAATGACCTCGCAATTGGTGCCGGGCAGCCGAATCTTCAGCTCAGCTCGGCTACGGTCAGAGAGAGCACGGTTCCAGACACACTTGAGGCTGGTAATTCGACGACCGTGACGATCGACGTTGCGATTGAAAACAGCGGTAGCGTCGCAGGGAGTGACACGATAAGCGTTGACGACCCAGATGGGGTCACGCTTGCAAACCCCACAGAAACGATCAATGCAAGCGAGACGAAGACAGTCGAAGTACCAGTAGAGCTCACAGGTCCCGGCAGTCGGGAGTTGACAGTGAGCGTTGCAGGTGCAACTGAGACGGTGTCAGTCGATATTGGGCAGCCAGAGCCCAGTGAGGGCCTTGGTGACGGAACCGACACAGCCACTGTCGACGACAGTGGCCAGGCGACCTTTGGGTTCGACCCGGACGGATCACAGGGAATCACAGGGGCGACGATCACACTCCCTGATGGAGTCCCCCAAGGCACCACTGTGGATATAACCACATCAGCTAATCCGACTGGTGGTGCTGAGGACCGTGGTTCTGGTGCGATCTACCTCGACATCAGTCCGGGTACGTCGGTGAGTAGCAGCACGGACATCTCCGTTGACGTCCAGCAATCCACACTCGATTCGTTCGACAACCCGTCGCTGTACCGCTATGACGGGAGCAGCTGGAACGAACTGGATACGTCCGTGAGCGGCAACACTATCACCGCGACCAGTCCAAACGGTCTCTCACCGTTCGCAATCGACGAGGCCACTGACGACACCGGCACTGAAGACGACGACGGTGACACCGGCACCAGTAGCAGTAGCGGCGGTGGCGGCGGTGGCGGCGGTGGCGGCTCACTCATCGCCGACTTCCTCGCTACGAACCTCGACTCGTCAACGACCGAGGTGACGCAGGGTGACGCCATCACTGTCAGTGCCGAGCTCGAGTCCGACGGGATCGTACAGGATACCCAGGACGTTGACCTCCGCATCGGCGGTGAGACCATCGCTACCCAGTCGGTCGAACTCAGTAGTGGCGCGACCACGACCGTCGAGTTCACCGATGTCACCGTCGATGTTGATCCTGGCGAGTACGAGTACGGTATCTACACCGACGCCGACAGCGTCACCGGGACGATAACCGTTGTCGCCGACGAAACCGCAGACGAAGAGGCCGCAGATGAAGAGGCCGCAGCCGATGAGGAGGCTGACGCGGAGCCCGCCGACGAGGAGGGCACAGCCGATGAACCGGCCGATGATGCCACTGAAGACGGCATCCCCGGCTTCGGGACACTCGTCGCGCTGATCGCGCTCGTTGCCGCTGCGCTGCTTGCGGCCCGCCGGAGAGATACCTGATCGGCTGGTCAGCAGTTTCGAGGCGGAGCCCTGGGCTGAAGGAGCAAGGGCGTCCGTCGTCGCCGGCGTTCTCTGTGGTCGTATCGTGAACCGCCTCGGGGGGGAAGCCCCGAGGTACTCGGTCTGTTCCAGCTGTAGAGGATCAAAGAAAGCGCCCACGGACAGCCGTGGAGGATGTCAATCCTCGCGAGACGCGCCGTCGACCGCATCAACAGCTGACTGCAGAGTGTCGATGAGCGCACGGGCAGCGGTCGGGTCGAGAGCGAGTCCGATCGAGACAGTGTCCGTCTTCCACCGAAGATCAACGCCGCTAAACGCAGGGTCGTCACGAATCGGCGTCACGGCGAGGGCGGTCTCATCATCCTGTACCTGGATCCGGACGTTACTCAGAGACCCTGCAATCGCGTCACGCTCACTCTCGTGGGCTGACGCCGGCGTGGGAGACGTCTCGCGTACCGGCTCGGCATTCTCGGACGCACGGTACTGTGCTTCATCGGCGTGGTGCGTACTATCGATACGACTCTCGTCGGCGGGAGTAGAGTTACTCATGGGTTTAAACGGAAGCGATCGCACTGCACTGCGTGACGTCACACGAAGGGTGCGTCACCGGCTCGACAACGCGTCGAGTCGTGTGTATCATTGGTCGACTGCGTCTGTGGCTACATTCCGTGACTCGTGACGGTGAGTTAATGGCGATGTTTAGCAGGCTACGGAAGCAGATCACCTCCAGCCATCACGCAAAACAAATGCGGTCGGCGGTCGCGGTCGTGAGAGACGCTGCACGTAACTCCGTCGCTGCCAGCGCCGGCGTCAACGACGTCTCACTGAGTCGGTGACTGGATGCCGACTGCCAGCAGCTCGCGAGCTGGTCAGTGTATGCGAGCTACGGTCGCGTCGGCCACTCGACGGCGGAGTACAGCGTGCGTGTCCGCGCGATGACTGCCCCCTCTCTTTCGGACGGCTGCGACGTGACAAAACACGTCCGCGCCGGGCGGTCCGATCGACACGTAACCGTCGGGTTCGATCGCGAGGGGACACGTATCCCGCGCTTTTTGATCCAACTCCATTATCAGAAAACGACTGCCCCGGTTCGGTGGCCCGCGATCGCGCGGATGGATCATAACGACACCGCGGACGACGGACACGACGTGTACCACGAAGGCCTCCACGTCGACGTATCTCGCCGCGAGGGGGAGACGGTACACCTCCAGCTCCGACATGCCCCGCTCTCGCCGAACCGAGGGGTAGTGATCCGGCGGTCGGCCGAGTATCTGATACGGGAAGGTGAGTACTTTGTTGACGTGTACGAGGGACGGATCACACCGAGCGACCCGCCGCGGTGGCCGGACGGCGGGGATACAGCACCCACGTTTATGCCTTCTGAGCGGGTAGAGAGAAGTATGAGCCAAGAGTCTCCGGCTGAGGACGCGCTTACGCTGGAGGAGCTAAGCGAGGAACTTGCCGACGCGACCGGCACGACGATCGAGGAGATCGAGCGGGGAGCCGAGGAGCTAGAGATTGCCCCGCCGAGTGAGGCAACCGTCGTCGACGAGTAACTCAGACGAACTCGCTCTGACATATTGACCGAGTCGACCGCCGCCTTCTGCCGACAGGTCGGAAGTCTGAGACACTGTCTTCCTGGATCTGAAGTGTGACCCCTCCCACCCCGGATTGTAAGTGTTCTCACGACGGTTAGGGTCTCCGGGGGATGTACCTCCCAGAAATATAGTATATAAAAGTCGGGTAGATACCTCTATCAACACACCCCTGATTGTAAGTGTAAACACACGCTTGAGGGCTAGAATATACGAAGCTACTATCTTTAGCTATACCCTGCTATACTACTGCTACCCACAACTATATATTATATAATATAGACAGAAGTAGATTCGACAACAGGACAGTGAAGTACCTCGGGGTCAAGTGGTTCGAGACGCGGAGCGTCTCGTCATCACGGAAATCTTCGATTTCCGTACGACCCCGAGGCACTCGCCTTGTTCATCTGTAGAACCGGTCCCCACTGTTTCAACTTATAGAACACTTACAATCCGGGGTGTGTACGAGATCCTGTTCTGGATCTGTGCGTTCTCTTCAGCCGTGGCCTGTCCATTCTCTTTGTCACGTCGCCGGAGTGACTCACCGGTCGGCACTCGAGCGTGTGTTCTCGACAGCCTCGGACGCAGTGGTCGCGGTCTCCGGGAGAAAGGACTCAATGGCGGCGCTCGCACTGGCGGCAGAATCAGATACTGACCATCGGGTGCTCCACTTCGACTGGGGGAGGCGATTCATCCCACGCGAGGTCGTCGCTCTCGGGTTTCTTCGACCCGGAGGGCGAGTACATCGCGAGTCGCCAGGACCAGCGCACGCTCGGCGAGTACGCCGACCGTGAGGATGCTGGCGACGTCTTCGAGGCGGACAACCGGATGCGGTGGTTCACGTTTGTCACGAACGTCGACGTCGACGAAAAATAGGCGCGGGCGCTTCGGGAGTACTACCACTACCGGTGGGCTATCGAGTCGGCCTACAGCGTCTACAAGGACAGCCTTCTGCCGACGACGAAGAGCAGGAACCTCGGAATGCGGACGTACTCTACAGTGGCGCGTTATCGAGTGACAACGTCAGTGTTTTATTGATGCTTTGGTGACAGGGCGGTATGACGAGCGATCACCTCCATCGCATAGATGAGCTGCTTGACGAGGCGTTGGCAGACGCAGCCGACCCAGACGTCCGATACAAACTTCGGACTGCCCAACAGCATCTGGTCGCGAGCCGCCAGGATACGTCCGAGACGTGACTGTGGCAGGTGGCGGCGCGGAGTATACGTCCCTTTTGAGCCAGTAGCGCAGCGCCAAGTTCGTCACAAAGTGGCTTGAGAACGCCTAAACTCTTATTCAGCGTTCATCACGTACACAAAACATGGCCGCGTCAACGCGAGAGGGCAATGACCACGAGGACGAGATCCGTCTCTGGCGAGAAGACGAGTGGTGGATCGCCAAAGATGTCGAAACTGGGGTGACGACTCAAGGAGGTTCACGCACTATTGCGTTGGAGAACCTTGATGAAGCAGTAGCTCTCTACCGAGGCGAGATTGGATACGAACCGACAGATGCGGAACTCAAACAATTGAGTATCGATCCGGAGGACAATACGACCGGTGAAAAGTAAGGTCCGTGTGCTACCTGTGCCCGGTGGACCGCTCTGTCCCCGTTGGTTCATCACTAGTCGCCTCCTCGGGGATGAGCAACTCTGGCCGCCGCTCGTAGGCCGGCGTTGCGAGAAACTTTGCAATCTGCTCGTAGTCTTGTTCGTCTAATGGTTGGTGCATCATCATTCTATCCACTGCCATCACATAATTGTTATACTACTCCTACGGTGAGGGTAGAAGTGTCCTACCCCTACGTGTACAGTACACAGCGTAACCGTAGACAACCTTTCAATGTCAGAGTTCATGGGTAAACGTATACACTGATGGCACCCGAGACTCCTGAGTCATCGATTACGTATCAGTCACCGACCCACGACTACTTGCGCCAGCGACTCCAGCAGATGGATCCTGAGGCGTTCGAGGTATTCGTAAGCGATGTCTGGGAGTATCTTGGCTGGCAGACGCGTGTTGTCGGCAAGCCAGGGGATCGCGGTATCGACGTTGTCGCCGTGGATGGAGATGAAAAACAGCTTATTCAGGCGAAACGGTACGGCCCTTCAACGACGGTTGGAAGTCCTGAAGTGCAACAGTACGCGAGTCTCCGACTCCAGGAAGATAACGTGAATCAGGTGACCATCGTGACGACGGGTGAGTTCTCTCAGCAGGCGCGTGAGCTTGCTCCAGAACTTGATGTGATCTTGGTGAACGGCGAGCATCTCATTGCGATGATCGACGAATTAGAGGCGTTTGCGGTGTTTGATGACCACTTCGCAGATATCCAACTCGCAAGTGACGTTGACGCGGAACCGACGACGCCGTCAAGCCGATCGCGCCGACTCGTTGAATGGTTCCGTTCGCTCCTCTCGTGAGTGGCAGTCAGACGGCCGGACGATGAGCTCATGCTCTGGTACGTTGAGTGTTTTTACATTTACTGCGGTTCCCATGTCTTTTAGCCCACTCTCGCCACATCTACAGATGGAATCCATGGGTATGTCACACGCTCCAGGTGATTCCCCCCTTCCCCTGCCAGATGTGACGTCTGATAGTGGCTGGTGCCCGTTCTGTGAGAGCAATCTGAGCGGTGGGGCCATTCTCATCGCCTATGAGGTGGACAACGAGCGGCGCGCGTTCATCGAGTGTCCCTAACGTTTATGTTGGCATGAAAGGACATCTAGATGAAGCAAGGGAACATCGATCATGATAGGAGGGCCCCCTTGCTTCATTACCGCCCGCCAGCGGTACAAGGTGTGGTACACCTGCGGCCGCAGTGCCCTCTGGCACTCGCGTTGCGGCCGTTTTGACGGTCAGTGACAGAGAGTTGTTACTGAAACCGGCTGGATTGTAAGTGTATCATCACTCGCCGGTGCCGGGATAGGCGTCTCACTCGCGAGAGAAGTACCAGTTTCAGCTATGACGACAGCGGCCGGGAGCGGAGAGACACGCTACACAGGACTACAGAGATTCTACTATCTCACACACTTGTCTGCTGGACACCTGTGAGAACGCGCCTGTGTATTTTCCATCTTGTGAATTGATGATCTCGGTGTTTCCAACGCCATCATGGGAGACACTCTGTTCGGTATATTAGTAGCCACCAGTCCCTGCAAAGCACTTATTGAGAATCCGACGTATACACATTGTATGGTGGAACGCCCAGGAGAAGACGCAACGCCGACTGAAATAATGGAGTGGATGGAAGAATCGTTCACGGAATCTCTGACAGAGGGGATCAAGAGTACGATGGATGACGATGAGGACGACGAGGAGAGTAAGTCTGGATGAGCGAAAACCCTGATGTGTAGCCCGAAAAACGCTGAAGAAGCTGTGTGGCCGATTTTCGAGGAGCGTGATTAAAACCTCTCCAAAAGAATCTCATTATCGTACAACTGGGTTAATTGGAGGAGATATCTAAGCATCGTTGCTGACTACGGATACCCCATAGACTCATGGGCGGCACTCTTCTGATATGCTGTTTCAAACACTGTAGGTCGTGTTCTTCTGAAATTAGAGACATAGGAGAACAATGTGCTATGAAATCACGTATTGGGAGGTTAGAGAACATACGACTTCGGGACAGCCTCTATTTCATAGAACTATAGGCCGAATACATCTCACAACGGATCTATATGTTTTTATTTGTACATATGATGGGAGTTATTACTGTTCTCTAACAAGTATATCGATATGACAGATGATACTACAGCAAAGAGGGCCAATACGGTCTTCTTCAGCGTCCTCATGGTACTCTCCATGGTGGCCGTTGGGTTTGCTGCTGCTCCGGTGGCAGCGAATACCGATGACCCAACTATCCGTCCTGGGTCTGTGCAACCAGATGCACCGACTAAGTTCATCAACACATCCGAACCTGGAAATCAGACTGTGGTGTTCCAAGGTGAGGCCCTTAATCTGACGAGAGGTGTCTTCGAAAACGAAGCAATCCTCATAGGGGTCTCTGGTGCTGCTGAAGGTCAGGTTCTGGATCTGGGTCAAGAGATCCCGACTGACCAGACCCCAGGTACATACACTACGACTGGCGATCAAGTGAACATCTCGGATGAAATATATGGTGTGACCGTCAATACGCCCCGAATCTCCACGGCAGAGGTTCAACTGGATAGAGACGATCTATCATCTGTCGCAGTCGAAGATGCTGATAGCATCACTGCGTTTGCGGAGTTCAACTTCGACACAGCAGAGAATATCACCATCGAGGTACAGGATGAGAGCGGTGCCGACATCACTAGCCAAGTAACGTCTAGCGGCGACACTATCGCAGAAAATGGTGGCGATGTGCCCCTTGACCTCAGCGAAGAGGACGCAGGTGAATATACAGTAATCTTTGAGGGAGACGGGAAGCTGGACTATGGGGACGTAATTGAAGAATACACAATTGTACTTCAAAATCCAGATAGCACCACTACTGACACGCGGGATAGTGTTTATCAAGGTGACAAGTTGGACTATCGTCTATCTGGTGCAACGGCAGACCGCTATTACTTTTTGACTATCAACAGGTCTGAGTTCGGCTTAGGAATCACTCGTGAGAATGCTGCAAATATCTTCGCCGACTCTGACGATGTAGTTGAAGCAGGGAAGTTTACGGGAACTGAATATGTTAATATGTCTGAATCCGCGGGAACAGAGAATGCAGATGAACTGTTCTCAGGTGACGCAGAGTATGCCTATGCCTTAGTGAAATCTGATACTGAGAGAATCTCTGGGTCGATAAATACAGAATATCTTGACTCCTCTCAGATAGAAATTACCGTGTATAACAGTACGACGGGCGATTTCAACGGAGATATTGGTGAGTTGTTTTACGATCAAAGTGGAGTCGACATTACATCACAGAGTGAACAGATTAGCAGCGCCGCAGTTGAAATATTACAAGAAGAAGAGACCACTAGAGTGCCAGGACCAAACATAAAGCCAGCTCGACAATCAGTTGAGAAGTCAGAAGTACTTGATTATACGGTCTCCGGGTTATCTGATGGCGACTATCATCTTGTTACTATTGAAAACGAAGAGTTTGCAGGTAGTCTGTCTGTTTCAGAGGCTTCAAATATATTTACAACTGGTGGGCAGACAGTAGAGACAGGCGTTGCAAATCAGTCGTCTACAGATATCACGCAGGGTAGTGATATTGAGTATGCGTATGCACTCATTGAAGTAGACGGTACAACGCCAACCGGACAGATCAATACAGAATATCTTAGCGGTCCTACAGTCGATGTAAACCTCTTCCCCGCAGGGGAGGGTAGAACCGGAGATCGGCTTACCAGTCCATTAGATACGTCTACAGTTGGATTCCCTTCCTCCGAGCCGTCATACAATCTCACACTCGATAATGATGGATCAGTTCACTCAGTTGGATTCCCTGGACCCATAGAAGGAGATGTGAATGATCTCTTCGTATCAGGGACTGACGGCATTGATGCGGTATACCGGTTTAATTCTACGAGTAAAAGCTGGGAACAACAAACAGATTTCGGGTATACTCCTGATGAACTGACGGCTATTGCGATTGTTACTAGTGGGACAGGGCCCTCCAATATTGATCTTCAGATGAAGTTCCAACAACAGACGATTGCTGTTCCCGGAACACGAGCATTCGAGACAGAGGGGTGGCACTTTGTTAGTCCTTCATCATTTGATACTCCAAGAAGCGTGTTTAATCGCGGTACGACTAGAAACTCACTTGTTCTCGATTCGTTCGCAGGCCCTCAGCTAGAGATTGCTCAAACCCCAGCCACGTTCCAGGCACAGCATGGCTCACGCGTCTATGATATGAGAAGTGATAATCCACCAGTCATGAACCCGTTTGAGGGGTATTTTGTCTATATCACAAGGAGAGGTGATCAACCAGCACTCATCGCGAACGCCGATACACGGTACGAACTAGATAGTACTCTCAACGTTACGTATGACTGATTCCACTATTACTCTCCGACTTTGTGCCATTGGCTTACTCTGCTTTGCGGTGCTAGTAGGACCGGTTGGTGGGGTAGTCGGACAGACAGGTCCCGCACCACTCCCTGGTGCGTACTATGGGAGTGTTACTGTTGATGGAGAGACGCCGGCTCCCGGTACGACAATTGAAGCTGAAATAAACGGAGAGGTACGTGGGTCGATTGAAGTAACCGATGGAAGGTTTGGTGGCCCCAATGCCACAGACGAGAAGCTAGTGGTAAGCGGGAATTCGACTGAAGACGAACAGGCAACAGTTCAATTCTACATCGTGAATGAGAATGTCGGTAGGCTCCAAGCCGATCAAACAGTAACATGGGAATCTGGGGCGGTTGAGTCGGTCACATTGTCTGCCGACTCACCTGCCACAGACGACACTGAGGTATCCTCAAGTTCTGGGGGAAGTGGAGGAGGGGGTGGTGGAGGGAGTATTACGGAAACTGAAGACCAGATGTCCGCAGAGGGTGAGACTGAACCGTCAATAACGGTGTCCACCCCGATCCGTGACACAAGACCGTCTGAATCGGGTACAACCGTTTCATTCACCGAATCACAGGTCTCCTCAGTTACCTTTGCCGGTGAGCCTACGGGGAGTATTGAGATTAATGACTATGAGACGCAATTGCCTCCAGATAGCCCGGATATTGGTGAGCGAGAGGTACTGGGGGGTGTAACAGTAACCCCACCTGATGAAGCTCAAGCCATGTCGGCAACGATTGAATTTCGGGTTGAACGTGACGCAATCAATCCGAATGATATCGTTGTACTCCGCGGTGCCGACACAACCTATCAGTCACTTCCGACAGTAACAGAAGTCCGTTCAAATGAGCTAATCGTACGGGCGGAAACACCAGGATTCTCTGTTTTCATCATCACTGTGGAGAATATGAATGAAAACACAAGCTCGGGGGCACCATCTAGTGTGAACAATACTAACGAGACTCAAGTCACGTCGGAAACACAAGCTCCCTCGACTGGTAATCAGACGACAAATCAAACGGGGGGGTCGACCACTGATGACCGGATAATTGGATTCTCCCCGGTGATCACGTTGGTAGCGTTGATACTGACTATGGCAATACTACGACACAGAATAAATTCTTAGCATTTATTATACTGACGCTTAGTCAGGATTAGAGAGGCTTGCAGAGCGGTTTTATTTTGAATCTGGGGTGCCTGAGGACTATGTGGGGCGTATGTTCATCCAGTATCCTGGCTGTGAGCGGCCCATTGCGCCACAGTGAACGTCGCGAGCCGTCTATCCCATATGGCCCGTTCCCCAGCAGTTATGTCGGTAGGAAAGGACAATTAATTAAAATAAGGACTCTCGTGATAAGCGAGCCCCACCTGGCTTCACTTGCTCGTCAGAGGCACATGGTATACTCCCACTCGTGTCGCCATGTGATTTGATACGCATCCGACAACCGTTCTAGCAGCTCGTGGCTGTCGTCAACATTGGCTATGTTACTGTGTCCTACCGTGCTCAAACACGGTAGTAAAGTCCTCAAGGAGTTCTTGGGGTGATGTCCCGGCGGTATGCGATGGCAGCGGTCCCTCCCAGCAGGCAATCTCTACAGCGTGGGCACTCGATACTGATCTCGACTCGGTCACGACGTTGAAGATGCCGGTACGATAGATCGCCAGTAGCCGCTGCTCATGGACACTGACGTACTCAATACCAGCTCGATCTAGGGCTGCTTGAAGATCAATCGGGGCAAATAGCGACAGAGAAGCGCTTGGAGACGCCGGGCTTGCGGGAAGATGTGATGGCTTTGAATTGTGTAAAGATCTCTACCGTTACAATCCAGATTTTATGATTAGATCGTTGAACATTATATCTATTATGAACAATC
>Ga0209946_1000579_pt1 | contig 15108 bp, 9 predicted proteins | sample SalPon2_A_H2O_MG_FD_185704 | JGI IMG/M metagenome (GOLD analysis project Ga0209946, IMG submission 185704) | Salt pond water microbial communities from South San Francisco under conditions of wetland restoration - Salt Pond MetaG R2_A_H2O_MG... | ecosystem: Environmental > Aquatic > Non-marine... | reverse complement strand
TTGCACATCGAGGTACTTCGAGCGGTCTGCCTGTCCGATGAGCTGGCGTGTGAGGAAGTTCCCGTTGTGTGCGGCTGAGAGCGCGAGTTGGAGCTCGTCAAGGGCACGAACAGAGAGCGGGAGGTATTCGGGCGGGAGGCCTCGCTGCCCGACTGCGGCATGGAGCGCGGAGACGGAAATCGGCGAGTACTTCGGTTCGCTGGAGGGTGCGTCTGGGACGGTGTCGAATGGAGACCTGTTCCCATTGGAGGGTGCAGTCATTTTCGTTCTACACGCATCCCTTCCTTCGTATTGGTATATAAACCAGCGCACGGGTTCGACCATTTCACAGTCAGTGCCCCTCTCGATGGACTGAATCGCTGAAGGGATTTCGTCCAGGTCACCCTTCGGCAGTTGACGTAGGTGGTCTCGGCATTGAGGACCTCTTCCCGGAGTCGTTCGGTGATGAACTTCGAGATGCAGATCTTGCCGGCGCCGCTGGGTCCAGTGACGATGGCCGTGTCGGCGGGTTCACCGTTCGTGATGGGCTCGAGAACGCTGGAAAGGTGGTTGACTTTGGCGTCACGATGCTCAACTTCCCGAGGGACGAATCCAGCGCGGAGAACGCGAGCATCGCGGATCATTTGATTCTGATAGACTGATTTTCGGTCAGGTCATAAAAGCCTGACCGGGTTGTTTCTGGAAAGGCCCAATTATGGTATTCGAGGGCCGGTTCAACCGGGCGTAGTCATTTGATTTCTGTTCTCGGAGTCTACCTCTTCCAGGATCACAGTAGCCCTGTATCGGTTGTTCATCGAGGGCCTAACACGGAACATACCTGCCGGTTGGTTTCATATCTTCTAAACAAGACGACATCGAGAAGGCATTTGTATCGAATCAGTCGGAGAGGAATTTTAGGCCATCAAACCGATTCAGAAGTCCCTCTTCAATAATATAGCTGGGTGTTCGTGGTAGGAGGAGACATTGTTCACAAAAGCCCGAGCAAACACAGTCATCCAGAGATGCCCTCGTCTCCCATAGGAAATCCTCCAAGTCTTGATAGACTGCGTGGGACAATCCTGCTCCGCCTACGTCGGCGTCGTGGACAATTAGCCGCACAAACCTTTGAGACATTGTCACGGAACACTGAATATCCAAGCTGTCGACACCGAGCTTTCTAGAGATTATAGATCTAAGTCCATATCCGGCCGAGTATGCAGCTGTAATTGCCTTCCTGTTATCATTCGATCCGAGCTTCGATCTGAGATCTTCAATCCTATGTAGAAAGACGATACCATCGGTCGGATGTTGATGGCCGGGAATAGCGTGATCCCATTTCACTTCACCATCTTCAAATTTCAGAATATCCCCTTTGGCGTCTTCGACGTTACTATTTGAAAAATAGCTAATTTCGACTTTAGGCACGGTACTTCGAACTTTCAGATTAGATACGAAGCGGATGTGAAGATCCTTGAAGTCTGTCTCATCCAGAGTTTTGGCATCTCTTGTCAGACCTCCCTCTATCTCATCTTCGTCCAAGTCAAGTGCTTCTTCGAAGTTCTCAGAGAACTCAGTCAAAAGTCAACACCTCGCATTACCAGTGGCCTTGTTCTCTTTCTGGATCTGGATGATTTGAGCACCGCTCCTAAGTATTCGTGAACGCTGATTTCCTCTAAGTCATCTCCACAGAGCGGGCAGACTTCTAAGTCAGGGTATTCATTGTAGGGAAGAGTGCATGATTGGTTTGTGCAAACACTAGTGGAGAAGATTTCCTCTCGACTAACTTGTGCACTGACAACTTCGTAGTCGACTCCTCCATAGGTGTCCATTGCTTCAGGATATGATTCTCTCAATGCTTGTGAGACGCTCTTGGATTCGTAGCTGAGATGGACTTGACTGTCTGTCTCACTTTCCTTTTCTCGGAAGAGCGCTACTGAATCCTCGGTGGAACGGTATTGGCTGATCATTCCGGCACTGGATAGCAACATTGGGAGGTAGCCAACTTCTCTCTCCAACTCCTGAAGAATTTCCTCTTGGATGACTCTCCTCCTTCTGAGACCCTGAGCACCCTGGCCGGTTTCATTTTCCAATGCCCGGAAGGTTGTGTAGAATTTGAAAAGTCGGCGAAGCACACGCTGTTTTACCTCAGACGGGCTCTCAAACAGATCTTCTAATGCTTGTTCAAGATCTTCTTTATCGGATTTAAATGCTCCTTCCAAGTGCTCCTTGATGGAGTCTTGATGTTCATCGACAGTATCCAGTAATGCTTCTACGCCGTCGTAGACTTCATTAATCACTTCGTCAATATCCTGGCCCGTTTGGAACCGCTCAAATCGTCCATAGTCGAGATCGTTCAAATTCAGATATGTGAGTACCTCAGACATCACCTGTGTCTTCAGGATATCGTAATTGAGGTGGTTGATCTGTACCGGTTTGGAAGGTGCATTGAGGAATCTACTTTCTATATCTTCGAAATAGAAGTTATCCACGGCGTTGTGAGGACGAGCAACCGTGAACACCATTGAGGACTGGTCTAAGCTACGTCCAGTACGACCAGCCCGCTGGACATAGCTTGTCTTCGTAGGCGGAATACCCAGCCCGGCGATACAGTCGAGAGTTCCTATGTCTATGCCGAGCTCCAAGGTGTTTGTAGCTGATACTACGTTGATCTTGGGCGGATTTGCGCCGAATCCTTCTTCTATTTTATTCCGAGTATCGGTCTTTATACCGGCCTTGTGCACTGCACTTACGAGAGGATCAACTCCGTGACCGAGGACCACCTTTCCCCAGTGGTCTAGTGAGTACTCTCCCTGGTCGGATTCGACTTGATCGTATGAATCCCGGTCCACTTCGACTAAGTGCTCGCCACAGTCTGGACAGTAACTTCTATCCCAGAATGGCCATCCTGAATAACAGAAGTCGCAAACACGGGCTTCTCTTTGAACATTTAGCTCGAGGAAGTTCCTTCTCAGGGTGAGGATAGTTACGACTTCATCGCTAGACCGCTCTCTTTCTCGGCTAATGATGTCCGCTTGCTCCAAGACGGAGAGTGCTTCGTCAAGTTTCGCGTCAAGATCAGGTGCGGAATCGAAATAGGTCGGAACCGAGTTTGAGAGTTTAGATTTTAGAGAATCGATTTTGATGCTATTACTTTGATCCAGATCAGTATGGGGTTTGAACGCCAGAATTTTCACGATCTCGTTCGCTAAGAGATTGATTTCATCGTTTTCTGACTCGGGTCTAACACTGAGAATCCCTGCGTCCCACAATTTCCGATGGTTGCCTTTGTCGAGAGGATTTGCTAGAGCACCTAGCTGTGAGAAGAGGCCTTGCGAGAGCGTTTCGTCCTCCAAATATATGTAAGGTTGCTTTACGTAGTGTTCCTTCAGCTCTTCGTATAGATCTTCTCGGAGATTTGAGACGGAGTAGAATTGGTCGTCATCCTGCTCTTCTAATAATGATACCATCATTCTCTCACTTTCCAACGAGTAGTCGAGTTTGATCATTAGAGAGCCGACTCCTTCTGCGTCTCCCCTCCGATTAGAGAAGACTAGGACTTTGCCTGCTCCGAATTCCTTCATATCCCTACCAAGCTGGGATAGGAAGTAGGATAGGAAAGTGGTTGTCTGCATTGGTGGCTCAGTATAGCTGCGTCTGGAGCAGGAGCACGGTTCTCCGATTGCATATTCTTCGCCTCTGTCTACGTAATATGGTGTGTGGCAGTTAGAGCAGAATTTGACTTCTCGGAGAGAATGGTGATCTCTTCCTCCCTCCGAAACTCGTTCCGTGAACATGCTATGGCAGTCAGGACAGTAGAAAAAGTTCACATAGGGCTTGATGAAGTAGTGATAGCGGTCGTAGAGGACACCTCCTAATTTACACCATTCGAGTAGATTAGTGAGCCTCCCAAACTGGTTTTCTTGAACCTGATCGGGGAATATGCTCTCCAGCAGCTTTTCTACTTCGATGAAATTTTCTTCGCCAAATTGGTCAAATATCTCTGCAATCTGGGGAACTTCGTTGACTAAGCTGTCCGCTATCTGTTCTCTGAATCTTAGGACTTCGTTGAATACGGATTGGAGTTCATTATCCTCTATCGCATTTCGTTTCTCTATCTCGTCTAAGAGTTCTTCTGCGTGTTCTGTAGCCTCTTGTTGACTATCCAAATAACCGATTCTCTGGAGAAGAGTCAGTGTAGGCTGGACCTCCCCTTCTGAATCTTCCGCGAGTGAGTTTAGATCAGATATGTCTGGATTCCCTTCTCTGATTTCTCTCAGCATCCGGAAACCGTTTTGAGGGGATAGGAAATCTAAGGAGGTGAATTCGCTGGTGCTTCGATGTCTTGTATCCACGTCCCCTGCCTCGAAGTCGATATGATCTATACCTGTTTCAGTACGGTTGAGAAGGTCTGAAGCGAATTCCTTGGGGTTAGCAATGGTAGCACTGGCCAAGACCATTGTGGAGTCGTAACGATTTCTTAGACGACTGATGAACTGCGAGATAGCTTTACCTCCGTTCCCGTTCCAGACGTGGGCCTCGTCGAAAACCACGAGATCCAAGAGATCTGAGTTAACTAAATCTCGCGAATCAGAGGAAAAAAATCGGAATTCAAGCGCCTCGGGATTCGTGAGCAGGATGTCTGCCCCGTTTTCTTCAATATCGTCTCGGGTGAGCTCCAAGAAGTCTATTTCAACTGGCCTGCGATGTTCCTCAGTGTTTGTGCAGACCATCGTTCCAGAGTCTTGATCCCAGCCTAATTTCTGGTCGCATTCAGGGCATTCTAATCCTCGAACGTTTTGGCCGCTGGAGATTTTATACTGCCCTCTTGGGGTGTCTCCGTCATAGATGCCTATTTTGACGCCTTCAGTGCTGGGGCGTTGCTTATTGATTTCGTATGTGTATTTCACTAGGCGGTCAAGTTGGTCGGTTTCGAGTGCCTTCTGAGGATAGATGATGAGTGATTTGATTTGTCGAGGGAACTCTCGCTCTTGTTGATTTCTGATAGCGGTGTCGAGAGCGGGGATTACGAAGCACTCTGTTTTCCCTGTGGCAGTTGGAACTGTTATGATGACGTCGTCTTCTGTGTCTCCGTGGACTGAGTCCAAGATAGATCCTACTGCTATTCGTTGGTGTCGGTAAAGGCGGCCGTCACCTCCACCGAAAACTACGTCGCGGATCGCTGACTGTACCTCATGTTGGATGCCGTGTCTTTCACAGTAGTCGGGCCAAGGTTGATTCGAGAACTTAGGGGGTTGGACTTTCTCGAGATAAGGACCCTTGACCTGAACCAGGTTATCGATAAACTCGTTGTAGTTCGAAATCGTATCTTCGTTGAGTTTGGTCAGGCCTTTGTTCCACCAAATTGTCTCGGTGAGGTGGTCAATAGACCTGTTTTTGATATCTAGGATATTCATCGGGACCACTTCTCCTCAGGCTTAATCTGAGGCATACTTTTCTTGGAGGTTACCTAATTCACCGGTGTATTCGGTGAGATCGATTTGACCCTTTTTCCTCTCTATCTTTTCCAACTCTTTTTCTACGTCGCCCGCCTCCTCTCTTTTGTCTTCGGCGGCGTCCTTTTCTGATTCAATAGAGTCTAAGGAGAAGTCGACATCCGGATAATCCTCTTTCATCCGTTCCAGATCATCTTCAATTTCTTCTTTCCGTTCAGGCGATAAATCCTCCCAATCGCTTTTACAGACCTCACAGTGTTTTTCTTTGAGTTTGAGGTACCTCTCAGCGTTATCTAAGTCCTCTACCTTTTCTTTGAGATGCTCAAGCTTATCGTCTATATTATCTCCGGGCACCGATTCTACCTTCTCTCGTTCCTCTTCGGCATCTCCTGTTAAATCTTGTAATTTTGAGGAGTCACGGATTAGCTTCTTGGTATTCTCGCAGAAGTCCTGAAGGTCTTGAAGGACTATCTCTGGTTCATCGCTGTCGTCATCGAAGAGGACGTCGTCGTCTAATAGTCGTTGGACGATCTGCTTTCCGACATCGGTGTAGTCTGAAGCCTTGACGTGGTCTATGTCCTCCAGAGATTCGATGTTTAGGGTCTCTACGAAGGCGTCACGGGTTCGATCCGCTCTAGTTAGTAGTCCGGTCGCACTGCTCAGATTGCTTCTTTTCGATTCATTCTCAGCAATGTCCGAGATGAATGACTCGAAGTCGAAGTCCTTGAGATCTTCTTTTGATAGCTCTGATAGAGTCTCCGAGTTCGAATCATTGAGTTCAACATCTTCTTCCGAGCTTGAATCAATATCCGCGAATTCTTCTAAGTCGGAACGTAGCTCTTCCAAGTCGCTGCTTTCGTCTTCGAATCCCTCAGAGACTTCCTCATCTACGTCATCGAGTTCTTTCAGTATTTGCTGAATTGTTTTGTGGAGGTCGTAGATTAGAATAGGATAGTCTCTGTCGTCATCTATGTAGTCTGTGGCCCAGTTTGGCGGTTGTTCTGGGAGTTTAGCGTAGAAGAGCTCTCGGTGAATTGGTGAGATGTCATCACCGACATCTAAGTCTTGTATTTTTGACCAGAGGTCTTGATCAGCCTCAAATTTTCCTCTTACGAGTTTAAAGTCCTCCTCGTCAGTCTCTTTTGCTTCTGCAACCTTGTCTAAGACGTTAGAGAAGATGTTGACATCAGAGTCATTGATCTCGCTTTTGATGTCTGCCACTTTATCCTCGTTATAGAGGAAGAAGTCGACTATGTTGCTTTTCTTTTCCAGGTTATCCAGCCTGCTACTAATTTCGTCGTCATCCCGCGTGACACGGCCGGATTCCATCTCGTGGAATTCTTCGAGTTTATCGAAGATTTCTGGCCCCACTGGGAAGAGGTCTCTTTTATCACTGACTCTGCCAATCTTTGATGCTCCACCGAAATCTTCTTTCAAATAGACGACTGTCCGATCATCTTCTGTTTCGAACCGTTTTATAGCGCCTTTTTCGATTAGAGATTCTATTTCAACTCCGTGATCTTCCCGAAGCTCATCCAGAACTTCATCCGAAATGAAGCCTCGGTCCTTTACTTCTTCAAGGATTTCCGAGAAGGCTTCTGCCTCGTCAATAGTCGGTCCATCATACTTTTGATAGATGCTATCGTGGATATTACGGACTGCTTCTGAGGAATCCTCGTAAAGCTCTGTTACTAAATCCTCCAAATCAGGAAGTTCTGGGAATTGTGATTGGTCGGAAAGTCTTCTGATTTCTGCGAAGACTTCGCTGTCATTCTCGAAGTCCTCCTCTTGGAGATGACGGTAAAGACCTAATAAGTCTCTTAGACGGTCAACGTGGATTATCTGAGTTATATCTGCCCACGTGTATTCGTTATCTCTCCAACGCTGTTTATCGATGGTGTCATCAAACCAATCTGGCTTTGAGATATCCTCTGGATCTTTATTAGTGATGATGAGTAATCCGTTGTCTCCGTCGAACCACTCTTGGATGTCGTCGCGAATTTCTGGGTCATTCAGTGAGTCATCTGAGAAGAGTGTTGTGACGAGGAATCGATAGTCGTATTCGGACAGGTTTCCGTCGCTTATTTCGATTTTCTCAGCACGTCCTGTAGTTGAGGAACCTACTAGTTCTAAGAAATCGGATTCAGGGGTGTTGCCGCCTGGAAGCGCGAGAGAAGACGACTGGGAAATGTTCGCCTGCTGGGAATTTACCCTTTCCAGTAGAGTTGAAAGACCTATATCAACATTTCTCCGTAGTGTTCCCCGGTCACTGGCCTTGTCATCACTGAAGCTTTGTACTGTATCCCGGTAGGCTGCTAACTGATCTTCCGGCTCCTTTGTTGCTCGTGGAGTGGTTTCTCTCGACCGAGAGTAATCAGACTCTTCATAGTTCATCAGATATGGGTTCAGTTCGAACTCTCCGCTGTCGGAATCCTCAATCAGGACACGTGCTTGTTCTAACTCATCTTGAATCTCGTCTTTCACTTCCTCTAAGTCTGTAGATTGCGTGATCAGTTCCTTTGCCCTCCAAACCGCCTCTGTTTCTTCATCCGGATCTAGATCTGAGTTACCCTCAAACCGTTGCTTGATTTGAACGTGACTCATCTTCCGGCTGCATTCGTCGAAGAGATATGCCCCGATCTCTTTCTCGTCATTACCGTCTGCTCTGTCCTGAGCGAATCGCTCGATTGCAGTATTCAAGCCATCAATGAGGTTACCTATTAGGCCACCTGCTGCTAAGAGCCGTTTCATCCATTTGAGGTTCGCCTCGTCCAGAGGTCCGTATTCGGGATGGTCTTCCTCTATATATACATCGGAAAAGTAGTCTTGGAGCAGCTTTTCGATATCTATTATCCGGTGCTGCTTGCCCCGGATATTGATGACAATATCCTCTTTGATGTCGTAAGTTTCCCCAGCGATGTTGACAGTTCTGTCAATATTTCTCCTGGTAGCTTGGTCCTGCATTTCGCTCTTAATGGCGCTAGATACGTCTGGATGGGAGAAGAGTACAAGGCCGACGTATGGGTAGAGGTGGTCTTTAAACCATTTTAGTACAGATTTGGCTTTTTCTGCGTCATTCTCAGAGACCATCTCGTCGAAGATGAATAGGAAGAGATAGCCTTCGCTGGCGAGTTGGCTTACAACCTCCTTGGGTTCGTATTCTCCCCCTCCGAATCCTGCTTCTCCTAGAATCCCTTTGACTTGTTCTGCGTTAGCTCCGTGTTGCTCCCCTATCTTTGAGATCTGTTCATCAGATAGTTCCGCATCCATTCCGTTGAGGAGTTCTATCTTGTCGTCTATGTCAGGAACATCTAACTCCTCAAAGACTCTGCGCCCCTCACTCTGTAGGAGACCTCTGTATTTGAAGGAGGTTGGATTTGGATCAGTTGAATCCCAGACCGGGATGATCATTGGGATATTCGATTGATCTGGATTTTCAGTGGGGTCTAACTGGTTTCGAATATACCGGGTCATCGTGGTCTTTCCGGTAGCTTGAGCCCCTTCAATCACGAGAAATAGGCCGTCATCTGAGCCACCGGGATTACCTGCAGAATCGTGGATTTGATCCGCCCAGTCATCTACGAGGCAGAGAACTTCTGATTCGACTTCTGTATCGATGTGGACTCGATCATCGGGATCCTCGTCCGAATCCCAGACTTGCGAGAATACGACATCGAATCGTTGTGGATCGATGCCCAACTCCGACTCAAGTGCCTCTTCTGCTCCAGATTCTAGTTTTTCAGCCATTTCACATCACCCCGAACTCGAATTCCGCGAAGCGGACGTTTTCATCCCAGCTATCTTCACCTTCGAACCACCTCACTTGATAATCGTTTGTCTCATTGTTATCCCGGTTGAGTAGGTCATGAAGCACAGGATAGGTCTTATCAGTTATTTTGGTATTCTGGTGTAGAATGCCATCATAGAGGACATTCTGTTCGAAGAACTCCTTGGCTATCGGATACCATTTGCTAAGATCACTGTAAAATTGCTGTATATTTGGAGTTGTATCGGCCAGATCTTTTCGGTAGTGCTGGTTCATGTAGAACACGCTCGCTTGGAAGGTGTCTTCAACGAGTACAGGGTATATAAGATCAGAGCGGCCGCCTCTTTCTGAACGTCGGCACACTCCGAGGTCAATAGCTCTTGTTGCGCAGTGACGAAGCTTTTCTTCGTTCCAGTCCTCGGATATTTCAGGATCGGTTAGGACATCTTTGAAGTATGTGTTGTCTTTCCTCCAGTTTGTTTGGTAACGACCTGTGGACTCCTCTTTTTGTTCCCATACTTTACTTAAAAAGGTCCGGAATGCGTTGGGAATAGTCACATTTGAGGTGTCAATATCGGCTTCGCAGAGAAGAGATAGTATTAATGCGCTAACTGCTCCTCTTTTTGTTTCATCATCTAATTCATCAGTAGATAGAATATCGTAGACTTTTCTGCCGCTTGTATCGGTGCCGAAGTTGTTCTCTGATTCTTCTGTTAAACTGAGTTCAGTATCTAGAGGGTCATCAACTTTAGCTTCTACAAAGCACAGGAGCTGAGTGATCTCAGAGTAGGTGTGTCCTCCCGGGCTGAGGGCGGGACTATGGTCTTCTCCACTGTCGTCCTGAACTATTCTGTACCCAAATCGTTCAAGCTCTGATATTAGGTCTCTAACGGATTGGCTTCCTTCATCCCCGAGGATATCTACAATTTCAAGTACAGCTCGATAACCCCCTTTCGGCATTGGTTTGTTTAAAGACATCTCATACACCCCTCCAAATTGCGACAGGAACAACAGACTCCTCAATAGAAACTCCGCCGTGAATCCAAAGGTCGGAGCTTTGAGTCCCAAACTTCGCGTTAGGGTTGTTAGGATTTAGCATCACACAATTCTCATCACTGTCTGGTAACCCCACCTCAATATAACTTACTTTGTTATCTGAGAGTTCCCCCCTTACTGCATCGACATTGTCTACAAATGTTCCTCGACAGTGACTCATACCTCTTTGATTCGCTTCTGCAGGTCGTGGAATAGCTTCCGACTCAAATGTTTCTACCATTCCGTGGTCTGAAGTGATTAAGATATCAGCGTGGTCCCCGTATTTTTGTATAAATTCTGGGATATTTTCTCTCAAGTGAGCATCTATCTTCCGATGAATATCTGTGGGGTAGCGTGCTCCCTGATCGATGTCGGCGTTGTATATGATTACTGAATCCCCGTTCTGAAGCATTTCGAAGAGTTCCTCCTCTTTTTCATCCCCAAGGAATGCATCTAAATCAAGTCCCGCTAGTCCATCTTCGCTATCTGTAAATCCACCTAAGTCGTCAAAGTCTAATTCGCTGCTGAGGGAAGATCGAAACATTTCCGTTACTGATGGTATTGGAGCGATTGCCTGCCGAATTTCCCATCGCTCGTCCGTTTTCCTTTCAGACAGGAACCCTGCCGTTTCATGGGTGGCGAGTGGGAGACCATCTAATAGGAGAACAATTTTCGGTCCTTCTTCGTCCAAGAAGTCAGATATCACGCTGTGATTTTTCGAAGAGGAGTATTCTCCAGAAATAATTTTCTCGACTAAAAGTCTCGTCACAAAGGCTTTATCTCTGGACGTAACTTCCATCTGGTATCTTTCTAAGATATCTAAAAACGGATCCCCCCCACTAATACCATCTAGATTAACTGCAGTGAGTAGTGCTGAGAAGATGCTTCTTGTGGAGTCTGACTCCAGAAACTCGGCGATATAGCTTGAACGTTCCAGGAATTGGTTTCGGTCTACTTCTTCGATCTTATTAAGGACGTCACTCGGTTCCCTTGCAAGAGTAGCGCGTATGACTTGCTCCAGTTGGTCCTCAAAGGTATCGAGGCGTAGTATGCCTGCTAGAACCTGAATTGTGCTGAATTGTTCTATATCTCCTTCTTTAGTAGTCACCTCTTCAAGAATATCCTCAAATATTTGGCTGTTAGATTGGATTTGGCGGGGTATTTCCCCGAAGAGGTTGACGAAGTCTTGTCGGGCGAACCGACCCCCTTGTCGTTCTCTTAGCTCTTGAGCAGCTATGTAGCGAAGAAGTTCTTTGTTTGGACGAAGTAAGAGTGCTTTCTCCGAATCGCTTAGATTCCAAAGCCCTTTCTGGTCGATAATAGATTGAAGGCGGTTAGGGGTAATTCCCGCTTCATCAAGGAACTCGGTAAAGAGATCCCTCTGTTGGAGATATTCGTGAATAACTAGCCGGCTTTGATTTTTCGATATATTTTCTTCTTTGAGGAGGTGTTGTGCGGACTTCTCAATTGGTGGGTGGTCGGATTTATGATGGATTGAGCTCAGATGACTAGTCCATCTTCCGTCTCGAGTTTGGAGGAGTTTCCATTGCCAGGTCTTACAGAGGAGAACTATTTTGTAGGTTTTGACCCAGCCCATTACCTGCTTTCCTGCCTTAGGTTCGGACAGAATAATCCCACTTTTGTCGGAAATATCTACACAATTCACTACGCCTATTGCGGGATCAAACTCTTCTATACCCCCAATATTTCGACGCTGTAGATTGTCTATTTCTTCTTCTAAATATTCAACCACTTCCTTTTTCTCTTTTTGTGTAGTATATGTGATTAGAGTCCCCCAAGAGTTTCGTTGGTCAGGTATGTCAAGATCCAGGCCCATCATCAGTCTTCCCCATCTACCAGGTCACAAATTAGTTTAATCATATTGAATGTACCTCGCCGCTCTTTTGCGAATGAATTTCGTCCACCATTAGCAGTATGTTAGCTTCGCTATTTTGAGTCATAATCTAATAGTATTTTGGTCACTGTCCTGTTTAGAAATCGCGCTGATGTGTGTCGTCTATAAGATCAAGCGGGCTGTGAAACAGTGAATTCCACCGCAGTATGGCGATTCTACACAACCCTTTGAGCAAAAACTCCTAACGATTACCATAGACATTCCCGGGTATGAATCTCTCGGAAAATACACTGTCTCACACTCTATCCTGGTATCGCCTATTTGTCGCCAATAAACTCGGAATCACCACGTAGCCGGCCCATCGTTCCATTCATTGCATAAATCAACGCAGAGGCAAATTCAAACGCTTCCTCGCGTGAAAGTCTTGATGTTGGTTTCGTCACAAACTCTTCACCATCTTCGTTCACACCTGTTATTGGGGTTACCGTGTAATCGCCCTCGCCCATCGTCCCATCAAGGCGAACGAGAATTGTTTGATCTTCGTTGCATATCCACTCGATGTAGTACTTATCATGAATCTCCTCTGTCCATCCCGAGGGATAGTAGTCTATGTACTCTGTCTCACTTTCGGGCATACATCCCTGTATGATTCGGTATCATTTAAAAACATTCACGTGTCAATCAAGACATAATCGATCTGTGGGCAAATAGACCGTCCTCACGCCCCTTGAGGTCTGCTGGGGCCGTCGCTATTTCTGAATATGTTATATATCCTCTACTGGTGTGGGATATGTCTCATCAGCAGCTACTTTTGCACCGGAAATAAGGAAACTATGCCAAAATCAGCGGGCCAATTCACCAATAGTACACCTGTCGCTCCCGGCGCTTGCTTGAATAATCGCGCTTAACTGAACTGCGTCGGTCGCTCCGCGTACTTGATCGGATCGCGTACCCCTGCATTCCGGAACGCTTCGAGCCGGAACGCACAGGCATCACACGTCCCACAAGCTGGTGCCTCGTCGCGGTAACACGACCACGTGATGTCGTAGGGGACGTCCAGTTCGAGCCCGCGTTCGGCAATCTCGGTTTTCGACCACTCGACAAACGGGGCTTTTAGCTCGATTTCCGTCTCGGGTTTCGTCCCGACGTCGATAACCTGTTGGAACGACTCGAAGAACGCCGGACGACAGTCGGGATATCCCGAGAAGTCCTCCGAGTGAGCCCCGATGAACACCGCCGAACAGTCGTTGGCTTCAGCGTACGAGACGGCCATCGACAACAGATTCGCGTTTCGGAACGGCACGTACGAGGTCGGGATTTCGTCGCTCTCGAGATCCGCATCTGCCACGTCCATCTCTTCGTCGGTCAAACTCGATGCCCCGATCGCCGAGAGATGGCTGGTCTCGATGTGCAGGAAGTCGGCCGCATTGACCTCATTTGCGAGCGCCTCAGCGCATTCGTGCTCCTTGCCCTCGGTCCGTTGGCCGTATGAGGTATGTAACAAGTACGGCTCATAGCCCTGCGCCATCGCCTCGTAGACTGCCGTTGCACTATCCATCCCGCCTGATACCAGAATGACTGCGCGTGTGTCGTTACTCATGAGTAGTCACCGCCGCGCGGAACCGCCGCTGTTCGTTCTCAGTCAGTTCCCCGACCGTCGCCTGTGTCGTCGTCTCCGTCGCCGTCTCGACGCCACGCATCGCCTCACAGAGATGTGTCGCCGTTATCTCGACCTGGACTGCCTCTGCATCGATTTCGTCCGAGAGCCCCTCGGCGATATCCCGCGTCAGACCCTCCTGTACTGTCAGCCGCCGCGATTGCCATCGGACGTATCGTGTGAGCTTCGAGAGCCCGACGACATCGCCGTCCGGACGGTATGCGACGTGTGCAACGCCGTGGTACGGAAGGAGGTGATGCTCACAGAGGCTGTACACCGGAAGTCCGGTCTTGATCACCGCATCGGGTGTGTCCGCCTCGAAGGTACGCATCTCGGGCTTTTCGACGTCCGAGTGGCCTTCGGTGAGCGTCTCGAATGCGTCCGGAACCCGACGTTGCCAGGTATCGTTCAACCCGTCCCTGTCGGGATCCTCACCGAGGGCTTCCAGGAGCAGACGGGTGGCACGCTGTGCTTTTTTGTGATCGATGCGACTCGATCCCGCGTCGGTGCCGTTCGTGTGCTGTTGCTGGCTCGTCATGGTCACGTTCCCGGGGCGTCGTTCCACAGATCAACGTGCAATCGTGGCGTGTAGCGATAGCCGTATTCGACCGCCAACTCCGCGACGTCGTTCCGCTTGGCATCCAACTCCACTTGGGTCATCCCTTCGGGCATCAACAGCACGTCCTCGTCGGGGATCCCCGTAGTGGCCGCCTCCCGGACCCGTCCGACGAGTCGCTCGATCTCCTGTATGTCCTCACGTCCCGTCACGACGAACTTCAGTTGGCTGTCGTAGTCGTCGACGAGCGCTGCGAGGGCATCTATGTCGATGCGGCGCCGTTCGTGTCGGTCAGCCCACTCGCCGTCCCCTTTCGGATCGCGCTCCGGCGTGGGGGTGCTACTGGCGAGTTTCGGACTGATACTCGCCAAGTCGATCGCCGCGTCCCGGTAGATCGTGCCGTTCGTTTCGACCGTCGTGTGGTAGCCGTAGTCGGCGAGCGCATCGAGCAACGCGACCGATTTGTCTTGAATCATCGGCTCGCCGCCGGTGAAGACGACGTGATCGGCTCGATCGTAGGAGCGGACTTCGTCGACGATCTCGTCGATCGAGAGGTACGCCCCTGTCGGTTCCCACGATGTGTGATAGGAATCACAAAACCAACACCGGAGATTACACCCCGACGTTCTGACGAACACCGAGGGTACCCCGGCGAGTTTACCCTCTCCCTGCAGCGAACAAAACAGTTCGTTGATTGGCAGCCCCTCGCTTTCGGGAGCGTCGTCCGACCTGATGGCCTCGACGTCACTGGCGACCGGCATCAGTACGTCGCACAGAGCTCCCCGGTTTCACGGACGGTAACGGAGA